>Ga0335081_10006816_pt1 | contig 18214 bp, 16 predicted proteins | sample Lox_Sample_35_FD_206713 | JGI IMG/M metagenome (GOLD analysis project Ga0335081, IMG submission 206713) | Soil microbial communities from Loxahatchee National Wildlife Refuge, Florida, United States - Lox_Sample_3.5 | ecosystem: Environmental > Terrestrial > Soil > Wetlands | place: USA... | reverse complement strand
CAGAATATCTTCGCTCCCGACCCTGGCCGGTGCCTTTGGAGTTAATCGTCAAAACCACGCCGAGCTCGATGGAAAGCCTCTTTTCGCTGGCCCCTCTTCTGAGGGATGATCCTTTCCTCCTTTTCACCGTCGATGCCGTGTTTGAGTTCAACGTGCTTAACAGGTTTCTTGAAAGAGCCCGCCGTCAGAGCGGGGACGCTGCCTTGGCCGTGACCCGCTTTGTCGATGACGAGAAGCCCCTGTGGGCCAAGTTGGACAAAAGCCGAAGAATCGTCGCCCTTGGCGACGAAGCACGACCCTGTCGCTATGTCACGGCAGGGTTTTATTACTTTAGACCGGAGATCTTTTCTCTGATCGATGCCGCACGGACCAGGAGGTTGAGCGCCCTTCGCCAATTCCTGGGTCTCTTATTGGAAAATGACTTCAGCCTTTACGGCATCCTCGTCTCAAAGACGGTCGACGTCGACACCCCCGAGGATATCGCGAAGGCGCACCAGTATCTGACGGAGGCCGGAGAAACATGAAGCATAGGACATGGCTCGGCGTCTATCGGGAGAGCATCTTTTCTCCCGGGAAGGTTACGGAAGATGCGGCCATTCTTGACGCCACCCTGGCAGAGTTGGCTCGAAGAGGATACGCGACCGAGACTGCGGAGGCCAAAGACCTTGACCGGTTCTCCGGCCGACCGGCCTTTGTCCTGACCATGGCTCAGTCTCGCCGAGCCCTCGATGTCTTGGAGAACTGGGAGAAGCAAGGGACGAGAGTCGTCAATTCCGTTTCTTCGATCCGCAACGCCTATCGCAAGCCTTTGATCTCTCTGCTTGCGCAGGCCCGGCTCCCCCTCCCCTCGAGCCGGATCATTCCCTTGGAGGAAGTGGAGCGGAGCGTCTCTTTCGAGAGGCCGAGCGTCTACTGGCTGAAGCGGGGAGACGTTCACGCCACCCAGCCGGAAGATGTGGCCAAGGTCACAGCGAGAGAAGAGTTGGTGCCCGCGCTCTGCCACTTCCGTTCCCAGAGGATCGACGAGGTTTTGGTCCAGGAGCATGTGAGCGGTGAGGTGATCAAGTTCTACGGCGTTGGCAAGGGGTGCTATTTCAGAGCATTCCTCGCCTCTAACGGCGAAGACATCACTGCCGGAATGAAGCCTCTTTCCGCGTTGGCCCATCGGTCCGCCGAGGCGGTGGGGCTTGAAATCTACGGCGGCGACTGCATCCTGACCAAAAAAGGAGAGATCCTCCTGATCGATCTCAACGATTGGCCGAGCTTTTCGCGGTGCTGCCGCTCCGCGGCGGAAGAAATCGCTCAATATACCATAAGCGTTTGCAAAGGAGGCGTCCATGAGTTGCCAAGCGGTTGTTGAAGAAGTCGACGGGACAATTTCCTCACAAATCTGCCAAGAAGAACAGCGATACATCTCGCCCGGCCTTCAGGAAGTGGCGCTGCTGTCCCAGCTGGTCATCCGAGAAGGCCGCGGCTGCTGGCTGACCGATATGGATGGAAAGCATTACCTCGACTTTATGGCCGGGGTGGCGGTCTGCAGTCTGGGACATTCCCACGCCAAATACATCAGCGCGGTCAAAGAGCAGTTGGATAATGTAACTGTCGGTAGCTTCACAACGGAAAACAGGCTGGCGTTGCTCCGTTTGATCGTCTCGCTGTCCCCGAAGGGCCTTGACCGAATTCAACTTTACAGCGGCGGTGCCGAGGCTGTCGAGGCCGCCGTTCGCTTGGCCAAGTCTTACACGAAGAAATTCGAAGTCCTCGGCTTCTGGGGAGGCTTCCACGGAAAGACCGGAGGAGTTCTGGGTCTGATCGGCGACCCGTTTAAGAAGGATTGGGGCGTTCTTCATCCCGGACTTCATCTGGCCCCTTATGCCGATTGCTATCGCTGTCCGTACAAGATGGGATATCCGTCGTGCGGGCTTTACTGTCTCGAGTTTGTCCGGAAGGTTCTCGAGAACAACACCGCAGGAAGCCTTGCCGCGATCATTGTTGAACCGATGCAGGGGACGGCGGGAAATGTGATCCCTCCCCGGGAATTTCTCCCCGGCCTTCTCGAGATCGCTCATGAGAACGACGCCCTACTCATCGCCGACGAGATGATCACCGGGTTCGGCCGCACGGGAATGATGTTTGGCTCCGATCACACGGCGACCCTGCCCGATATCATGACAATCGGCAAAGGGATGGGAAACGGGTTTCCGATCAGCGGTCTTGTCGCCAAGGAAGAGATCACGAGAAGCAAGCCTTTCTCAAAGCCGAGCTCCTCTTCGAGCAGCTACGGCGGGAACCCTCTGGCGAGCACCGCTGCCCTGGCCACCATTCAAACGATTCTGGAGGAATCCCTGGTCGAAAACTCTCTGACCGTGGGGAAGCATCTCCTCAACGGGCTTCGGCAAATGCAGGAGAAGTACGAATTTATCGGCGATGTCCGAGGCCAGGGCCTCCTGATCGGGGTCGAGTTGGTAAAGGACAGAAAGACCAGGGAGCCTCTCGACAAGACCGTGACGAGACAGATCTTCCTCCAAGCCCTCAAAAGAGGAATGGTAAGCATGTGTTACAAGCCGAATTTCCGGATCAACCCACCCTTGACCCTCCGTAAGGACGAAGCGGACATCGGGCTTGGAATCCTTGATGAGGTTTTTGCCTTTGTGGCGGAACACCTCCCTTATAAAAGGTAGAGAACCCCGTGAGTCAGACAGTAAGACCATAGACCTTAGACATCAGACAAGAAAGGGAAAAAAACAGAGATGACGTAGAGCGAAAAGAGCAGTAGGGTTCATTCTGCGCGTCAAGAGTCTATTGTCTGACGTCTGCGGTCCAGTGTCTGAATTAAAGAGGAGAACCATCGATGCCGGGAAATCCTCTCAGAGGAGCGATGATTGGTTTTGGCAATGTGGCCAGGCATGCGCACCTGCCCGCTTGGGGACAGGACGACCATTTCAGAATCGTCGGTGTCGTGGAGCCGGACCCCGAACGGGCCAGGCTGGCCGCAGAGCTTCTTCCGGAGGCGCGGGTGTACGCCGAAGCAGACCCCCTGTTCACGGAGAAGGGATTCGACTTTGTCGATATCTGCACCCCTCCCTGTTTCCATGGCGATCTGATCCTCAAGGCGTGCGCGGCCGGGTTTCACGTTTTTTGTGAAAAACCTCTCGTGGCCTCCTTCGAAGTCTTGCACGCGATCGAGCGGGCCTCGTGCGAATTCGGCCGGGTGGTCTTCACCGTCAACAACTGGAAATATGCGCCCCTCTGGCTCAAGGCAAGTGAGCTCATTCATTCAAGAAGACTCGGCATCGTGCGGTCTATCTCGCTCACGGCCCTGCGTCCTCCCCAATCCGGTGGGGGCGCCTCCAATTGGCGAAGATGCGCCGAAGTGGCCGGAGGGGGCATCCTCCTCGATCACGGATGGCACCACCTCTACCTGATCATTTCGATGATGGGAGAGCCGCCTCTTTATATTTCAGCCACCATGGAACACCCTCAGGGCGCCGATCCTCATCTTGAGGAGACGGTGGACCTGGTGATGCCCTTTCCCAGCGGAAGCGTAAGGCTTCATCTCACATGGCAGGCATCGTGCCGCCGGAATCAGGGGGTCATTTCAGGCGACGAAGGGACGCTTTTCATCAACGATGACCACCTGGTCCTGTGCGCCAACGGTTGTCCGAGCGAGCGATACGACTTTCCGGAACCCCTCTCGGGGAGTTCCCACCATCCCGAATGGATGAAACCCGTTTTGGAAGATTTTCTGCGCGAGGTCCAGGATTCTCGGGCTCGCGGTGCAAATTGGGAGGAGGCGAAGCGGTGTGCCGAACTCACCCTTCTTGCCTATCAGTCGCACCGGGAGGGATCGCGGTTCGTCCCGGTAGGGAATCTGACTCCTTAGGAGGATGTGTCAACTTCGAGAATGGGCGAAAGAATCGAACCCCCTTTGGTCGTTCTCAACGCCTGCCACCCCGGCGCATGGCAGAGGGTGGGAGGCATTCCCCTGGTCGCCAGGACACTCTTCCATCTTCATCAGTTCGGGATGGATAGGGTCACTCTTCTTTTAGAAACGGAAGGCACCCCCGAAGACCTCAGAGCATGGCAGAAAAATCTTCGAATAGAGCGGCTCAGGGTGACAGAGGACATTCCCCCAACCCTTCTGGGTTTGAAGAATCCCGGCTCGTCTCTCGTCTATATAGATGCGTCCCACTTGATGGATCCCCGTCTCATCCGTTCCTTGACCGCGGCTTCTGAGCCTACCCTTGCTTACATCGACCCTTCGGACAGAGAAAGAGAAATCATCCGAGCGGGATTCCTGAGAAGAGAAAACCTTCAAGCCTGGCTAAAACAAGGAAAGGGTGATCTGATTCGTCAGGTCCGATCGTTTTTCCCGGAGGATATCGATCCTTACGCCCCGGAGATTCGAGGCCCTCTGGTACCCTATTTCATGGAGGTGCATTCGAAAGAGGACGCACGAAAAGCAACATGGATACTGATCCGAAGCCAGCAAAAACAGGTGATGGATCTTCCGGCTCAGTTCATCGATCCGCCGTTTGAGAATATGCTGACACGTCTTCTTTGCAACACCCCCGTTACTCCTAATGCAGTTACTTTTCTTGGAGTGGGAGCGGGGGTGCTGGTGGCGTGGTTGTTCTGGCACGGGCACTTTTTGGCAGGGGCCCTGACCATGTTTCTTGTTGAAATTCTGGATGGTGTGGATGGGAAGTTGGCACGTACCAGGCTTCGTTATACAAAGCTGGGGCAGTATGAAGGCCTCATCGACTACTTCAACGAAACGAGCTGGTACGTGGCTCTCGGAGTGGGATTCCGGAATACCGGCTTTAACCCGTCGCCAGCCTTCCTTGCTGGTTTGCTTATTTCCTCCGATACGACGGACAATGTCGTTTATGCCTTAGCGAACAAATGGTATGGTAAGACCGTTGACTTCTTCAGCCCATTTGACCGAGCTTTCCGTCGCATCGCGGGACGCCGTAACATTTATGGTTTTATGTTTATCATTGGCTTTTCTTTTGGTTACCCATACCAGACCTTCGCCATCGTGGCCGTTTGGGCCGCACTGACCGCCGCCATTCATAGCCTCCGCATGTTTCAGTATGGCAGGACGATGAAAAGAGCGGTTAGCCAACAGGCCGAGGGAATCTCATGAAAAGGTTTCACAAGTTGAGCGTGGTTCTCGGGGTACTGCTATTGGCCTTCCTTGTCTGGGAGATCGGTCCCGGTCAACTCTGGCGAGAATTGACTCTTCTAGGCTGGGGGCTCGTCCCTTTCATTTTGCTCGAAGGCGTGGCAGATCTTTTTCGGACTCATGGGTGGCGATATTGTCTTTCGGGTCCACACCGATCACTCTCCTTTTGGTACCTCTTTCGAATCCGGATGGCCGGGATTTCGATCAATTATCTTACCCCTACGGCTGGGCTGGGTGGCGATGTAACCAAGGGGGCTCTCCTTTCATTGAATCATCGAGGGCCCGAAGCGGCAACCGGGGTCATCATCGGTAAACTTTCCGAGGCCCTCGCCCAACTCCTTTTTGTCACCGTAGGATCCTTAGCCGTCCTTCAAGGAGTAAAACTCCCCGTTGGCGTTTGGGTGGCCATGCTTGCAGGAACGGTTCTTCTCGGCGGAGGGATGATGGGATTTCTGGCCGTTCAGAAGTATGGCAAGCTGGGAGCCGTCGTGCGCTGGCTGGTGGCCCGCAGGGTAGGCGGTCGGACCCTGGAGAAGGCAGCCCGTCACATCACAGAAGTGGACGACCAGCTTAAGCTCTTTTATGGAGAGCGGCCGATGAACTTGCCCCTCTCCATGTTCTGGCACATCGTTGGCATGTCCTGCGGTATCGTTCAGGCCTGGTATTTTCTCTTTCTTTTAACGGATCACCCCTCCCTGCTCATGGCCGGAGCGATCTGGTTTCTTGGGAGTTGGTTCGATCTTCTGAGCTTTGTTCTTCCCAATGTCGGCTTTCTAGAAGCAACAAGGGTCCTCGCTTTTAGGGCTCTGGGTTTTCCGTCGGCCTTGGGCCTGACCTTCGGAATCGCGCTCCGATTGGAGCAGATCTTTTGGGCTGGAGTCGGACTCTTGATTTACGCCACACTCTTGGGGAAGAAAGACGAAAGAGAATCTCATCTCAGCAAGGAGGTTGCAGAAAATGAGCGCGGATGTATCGGTTGAAACAGTAGTATGAAAGGAGGTTGGCGTATGAGAGCCTGGGGAAGGGGTTTTTCCATACCAGAGAAGAATAGAATCGCTTTCGTTTCCATAACGATCATCATTTGTACCTTCGTTTTCATCGCTCATGACGTGGCGGGAGAGGAAAAAGAAAAGACAGAAAAGCTCGTTTTCACCCTGCAACAGTTGATTGATATGGCCATTGCCAAGAGCCCGGAGATGGGGGAGACTCGGAGTGAAATCGCGGGAACCCGAAGCGACCTCGACCAGGTCAAGGCAGCCTACTATCCTCAGTTGGATAGCACTGCCATTATCGGGCCGGTCAACGATGCCAAGAGACCCGTGGTCCTCGGCACAAGGATCCATGACCCATCCCCGGATACAGTGGGCGTGTTCGGAAGGATCGACTTTACAGCCACCCAACCCCTTTACACCTTTGGAAAACTTTCGAACCGGAAGGATGCTGCCAGCCGGGGAATCCGGGCAAAGGAATTGATGCTGGTCGAGAAAGGGAATGAGACTGCCCTCAGGGTAAAAGAACTCTACTATGCCCTCATCGTGGCTCGCGCAGGGATGGAGGCAGCTGATGACGCGGATTCCTTTTTTGATGATGCAAAACAGCGGATGAAACGCCTCTTAGAGCTCGGCTCCACCAATGTCCTGGAGAGCGACCTCTACCGGGTCGAAGCGTACCGCGCTGAGACTGCTCGGTCCCGGGCCGAGGCGGAAAAAGGGGCGAAGGTGGCCTATTTCGCCCTGAAGTCCGTCATCTATTTACCACCCGAGACGAATTTTGAACTTGCCGAAAAAGTTCTTCCCTTCAAAGAAGAAACCCTCTCCGAGCTACCCAGCTATATTGAGAAGGCCTACGGAGACCGGCCTGAGTTGAAACAGGTTGAAGAAGCGCTGGCAGCCCAGCAGTCTCTGGTCCGGGCAGCCGAGAGCGACAGGTATCCTTCCTTTTTTGTCGCCCTGGAAGGATCTCTGGCCGGGGCCCCGGGGCGAGAAACGTTCTACAACCCTTACATCCCGGATGAGTTCAACCACGCCAACGTGGGCGTCGTGGCAGGAGTGAAGTGGAATTTCGACTTCGGCATCAGCAAGGCGAAAGTCGATAAGGAGAGAGCAGAGTACGGCAGGCTTCATTATACGAAAGCCTCTGCGAAGCTGAACATTCCTATTCAGGTGGCCCAGTACTATCAGGAGGTAAAGGAATGGAGAGTGGCCGCGGAATCTTACAGCAAAGGAGCGACTGCCTCCAGGAAATGGATTGTGGCTGCCCTGACCAATTTCGATATGGGGGTTGGCACGGCGGATGACATGTTGCGGGCGATAGAGAAATACGGCGAAAATCAGGGAAAGTACCTGGAGGCCCTTTTCAATTACAATCTGTCCCTGGCCCGGCTGGAGTACGCGGTGGGAGCTAAAGCTTGGTAAGGAGAACCAAAGGATGAGTGTTGTTCAGAAGGGACTGCGTAAAGTTTCGAAGGTTGTCACCGCATACCCCCCTCTTACTCTCTGTGTCGCCTTAGCACTCGCCGTCGCCTCTATCCTTTATACCGTGGCAAACCTGGGGTTCCTGACGAGCCAGAGCGAGCTGATCTCTCCAAACCATCGGCTGATGAAGCTCTCGGAACAGATGGATCAGTTCGACGATCTGGACACCCTCGTGGTGGCTATCGAGAACCGGGATCCCTCCCGTTCTTTGAAATTCCTCCACGCCCTTGTCCCCCTCCTCGAAGCCGATCGAGAGCATTACCACCAGATCTTCTTTCGAGTGGACCCAAAACCTTTCAGGCGCTGGGCTCTTCTCTATCTCGAGAAGAAAGACCTCTTGACCCTCCGTGATTCGCTTCAGGAACACCACGATTTTATTCAAGGTCTTGTCCAGTCGCCCACCCTGACCAATTTTTTCGGTCAAATCAATCAAGAGATGACGTCTAAGATGGTGGGAGAACTCTTTACCGGGTTTCTTAAAGAGAAGTCAACAGGAGATGGGAAGGAACCCCGCGATCTCGACCTTCTGATTCAGGTTCTTCGCGAGATGAAGCAGTGGCTGGATGGAAAGGACTCTCCGATTTCTCCGTGGGAATCCTTCTTCACCAAAAAATCTTCCAGCCTGACCTCCGAGGAGGGATATTTCTGGACAGAAAATAAGCGTTACCTGCTTCTTCTGATCACCCCTAAAAAAATAGGCAAAGGTTTTACTAGAGGGCAGGAATCTCTTAACGCCTTAAGGAGTACGATTGCCCGGGTTCAGGCCGACTTCCTCGGCATCCAAGTGGGGGTGACCGGACCGTCGGCCCTTGACGAGGATGAGATGGGAGTGGCCCTTAAAGACATGAGTCTCGCTACCTTCTTCTCGCTGGTAGGGCTTACAATCCTTCTCGTCCTCTTTTGGCATGGATTCCGAAGGCCTCTCTTGGAAATCGCGCAACTCCTCGTTGCTCTGTCTCTGACCTTTGGGTTGACGACCTTTTTCATCGGCCATTTAAATATCCTCTCCGTATCTTTTGCCCCTATGCTCCTCGGTCTGGGAATCGATTACGGCGTGCATTGGATCTCACGCTACCGGGAGGAGCACGAAACCCGAGGTGCGCCGACAAAAGAAGCCCTCCAGACAACGATGACGCAGCTCGGCCCCGGGATACTTCTGGCAGGCTTCTCCGCCGCCCTCTCCTTCTTTCCCCTCGTCCTTACTGGGTTTAGGGGCCTGATGGAGCTGGGAATCATTTGCTCTATCGGATTGATTACTGCCACCATCATGACCCTCTGTCTTTTGCCCGCTCTCATCTTAATGTTCGATAAGGCCAAAAACGCCGGCATCCCTCCGCTGCCCTCGGGCTCTGTCAAGCCCCTCCTACAATTTACGAAACGACAGGCTCTTCTTGTCCTGATCATCGCCTGCCTTGGGTCCGCTTTTTCCTTATGGGGAGCGAGTCGGATCAAGTTTGACCTGAATATGCTCCACCTCCAGTCCAAAAGATCGGAATCGGTCCAATGGGAGAAAAAACTGATCGAAGATTCGAAGCATCCCAGCATGCAGGGAGCGGTCTTTGCACGCTCCCTCGAAGAGGCCGAAAAGAAAACGAAGGCGCTTGAAGCCCTTCCCTCCGTTTCGAGAGTAGAAAGCGTGGTCAGCCTGCTCCCCCCCAACCAGAAAGAGAAGTCTGATCTGCTGCGAGCCATGAAGCCCCTCCTGGCAGGGATCCATCCCCTCAAGATCTCCAGCCGAACGGTCGACCTTTCAGAGCTAAATGAGATTCTGGGCAGAATTCATTTTAAGATGCTCGATTCCGGATGGGACGTTGGCCCCTCTGTCAAAGCCCAGATGAAGGAAGCAGAAGTTCTTATCCGTGATCTGAGGCAGCGCTTCCATTCCGCGGAGAGACCGCGTTTGCTCCATCGGCTCCAGACCTTCGAGGCAGCCGTGATCGGGGACCTGAACGATAAGCTCGACCTTCTCCAGGCAAACATCAACGCACCCTCCATGAAGGTGGATGACCTGCCCAAAACGTTGCTGGAGCGGTTTGTGGGCAAAAACGGTCTCTATCTTATGCGGGTCTTTCCCTCCCAAAATATCTGGGAGCCGGACATCCTCGGAAAATTCGTTCACGATCTGACAAACGCCGATCCCGAGGCCATCGGAGATCCGGTGACCCTTTACGTCTTTACAAAGGCCTTCCGGGATGCCTGCATCGCTGCGGCGCTCTACGCAGCGGTCTTTATTTTCCTATTCCTTTGGCTCACTTTCAGGAGCCTCCCTTCCACCGCCCTGGCGATGATGCCTCTGGCGGTTGGAACGGTGTGGACGTTCGGGGTGATGCATAGTTTCGGAGTCGATTTAAACCTGGCCAACAGTATCTTCTTACCCCTTGTGGTCGGAGCCGGGGTTGAATACGGCATCATCATTGTTCAACGCTGGCGGCAGCGGGAAGCAGGCGTCATACTTGCCTCCAGCACCGGCCAGGGAGTGATCCTTGCCGGGCTGACAACCACCGTAGGCTTTGGCAGCCTCACCTTATCAAGCCATCAAGGCCTTTACAGCCTGGGTCTATTGACCATGATCGGAAGTCTGGTGATCCTTGCCGCAGCTGTCCTGCTGTTGCCCGCTCTGCTGCAACTGATCACGAGGCCAAAGGAGTGTGAACCCTTCGACTCCCGGCCGAAAGGCCGAGGGGCTCAGGGTTCACCCTGAGCGGCGTTTTCAGCCCGTCTTAAGAGACGGAGTTTCGCGCCGCCGAAGAGGTGAAAATGAAAAGACGGGTCATTTTTTCGTTCGTTATCCTTTTTGGTTTATTCCTTATCGTTCAGGATGCCCTTTCTGAGGCGAGGACTCCGACGGAGTGGGTGCGATCCATTTTAGAGGAAGTGATGGCGATACAAACGAACCCCCAGTTCCGAGGCCGTGAATTCCGGAAGGAGAAAAGGATCGCCATCAAAAACATCATCGCTCACAATTTCCATTTTGACGCCATGGCCACGCAGGCGTTAGGTCCGCACTGGCAGACATTGAGCGAGGCGAAGCGTTCGGAATTCAAGGCCGTCTTTCAAGATCTCTTCCAGGATTCTTACACGAAGCTCGTCCTCGACTTTCTCGGCCGTGAGAAAATTCTCTATAAAGGAGAAGAATCCAGCCGGAACAAGGCAACCGTAAAAACGATCATCGTCCGGATGAATGAAGAGATCCCCGTCGATTATTCTTTGGGAGCCGCAGGACAGGGGTGGCTTGTGCAGGACGTGGCCATCGACGGCGTCAGCATCATCCAGAACTACCGGAATTCCTTCTCAAGGGTCATCCGGCAGGAAAGTTACGAAAGTCTCCTGAAGAAGATGCGCCTCCAACAGCAAACCATCGAGAAAGACTGATCAAAAGGAAAGAATGGAGGGCAAGATGTCGAGCAACAATCGATGCTATTTTCCAGAACGCGATTAAAACTTTATTGGAGGCTTTGGAAAACTGTAAAGGCAAATTACGGTTACTATTTCTACGCGCTGAGACGGAGGCAATCGACGCGGATCAAGAAGATCTTGAAACAGGGCTGTATGCCTTCGGCGGGCTCTCACTTTCCAACGAAACTCAACCTTCGCCTATTGTACGAATGCAATTTCCGGTGCAAGATGTGCGGCCAGTGGGGGAAAACCGGCACTTATGTCGGTTACGATAAATCCAAGAGACGAAAGCAACTCGATGTCGAAGTGATCGATCGTAATCTTGGCTGAATTGATACCCAATCGGGGGGTAAAATCACTGTAAAAGGGCCCCAGAAACAGAGCAATCCCCCGAGGCGAGATAATGTTTGCCCTGACAATGGTTGTAGTGGCCCTGGGTCTGAGATTTGTCTATGTCTTTGGTCAAGCTTCATTAAAAAAGGGGGACAAAAAGAGAGTATGTCTCGAAAACTGACCTCTTCGGAAATGGCCATTGGTGGCTATAAGTTTTTTAGGTACTTGGTTAAAGGGGGCCTCCTGGATATCAACCTAGAAGTCACAAAAAGATGCAATGCTCATTGTAACTTCTGCGATTACTGGAAGGAAGAGAACCCTCCCGAACTAAGAGACTATGTCCCTGTGGTCAAAAGACTCAAACCTCTATCAGTTGGCCTGACGGGAGGTGAGCCCTTTCTTAGAAAAGATCTGGCCGATGTGATCTCCTCCTTGCGCAAAAACTTTGGATTTCTCTTTATCTCTCTGATTACCAATGGGTCGTTACTGACCTTAGATCGGGGCATTGAGGTGTGGGAGGCCGGCCTTGATGAGCTGTCGATCTCCCTTGATTATTTTGACAAAAGGCATGATCAGGATCGCGGCCTTCCCGGACTTGCCGAACATATTCTTTCCTTGGCGCCCCGCCTCAAGTCGGCAGGTATCAATTTAGGTTTCAATGTGGTCATCAAGAACGGAAATTATCGGGAGATTCCTGAGATCATATCTCAGAGCTCCCAAATGGGGATCAGGGTCTCTTTAAGCACTTATAACTGCTGGCGCATTAATAATGAAACCCATATGGTCAAAGAAACAGAACTCTCGGCCTTAAAAGACACGGTCCAGAAGATAAAAGATCTGAAAAATCGATGTGTCAACTTGACGACCAGTGAGTACTACTTAGACAGAATTCCTGAATTCTTTGCTAAGAGAGCCATCCCTGGGTGCACGGCCGGTCTCAATTGGATTCAGGTGACTCCAGATGGAATGATCAAACGCTGTTCAGATCATCCCATTGCCGGCCATTATAGTGACTGGCGAAACAGCCTTTTCGAACCGACCACTTGTGACCGGTGCTGGTACGCGTGTCGCGGCGCAGCTCAAGAACCCTGGACCTTGAAACGCTTTCTCGCATTGGCAAAAGAAGCCCTTGCCCATTAAACTGGAGAGAAAGGGACGGGGAGGTCGTGCATCTTTTCGTTTTATCGAGCCTTAGTACGCGTCGAAATCTTCAATCGCTGCGCCTGCACGGGAGACTTTTCTTTCCGATAGGTTAATAAGCCAAGAGGCGATGTTCCCTTTCGTGACAGGCCAAGGGAGGCGGGAAAGGATTGAAAAAAAACTATAAAACTCGGAATAGATCTCTTTGACGCGCCGTTCCAGCTGTTCCGCCGAGCCGGAAGCGGGCCGAATGTTGCAGTGGATGCCCGGCCATCGGCCGATGTGATCGATGTCGATGATCCGATTTTCCGACTTCATCCGCTCATAAAGAGGCGTTCCCTTGTGGGGAGCCAAAATATTGAAATAGGCAACGGGCACCTTCTCTTCTTTCAGGAAAGCCAGCGTAGACGCAAACACATCCTCCCTTTCCGTATCCCAGCCGAAAATGAAATTGAGCGAATAACTGATCCCCCTCTTCCGAAGGTTGTGCAAAATATTCTTATATTCTTTGACCTGATTGATTCTCTTATTTAACCCCAAAAGCGTGCCCTGGTCGATGCTCTCTAATCCGATATTCAGATGCAAGAGGCCGCTTCTCTTGGCAAGATCCATAAACGTCCCGTTGTTGCAAAGGTAGGCTGACCAGAGGGCCGACCAGCGTACCTTCAAGGGGAGGAGGGCTTCCATCAATTCCACCGTATGGGCGAGGCTGCCCGCAAAATTGCTGTCTGCGAAAAGGATGTTCTTGGCTTCGCTTCGCTTGATTTCATCGATGACCTCTTCCACGGGACGATAACGATAATTCGGGCCGAGGTAGAAACGCTCCGAGCAAAACTCGCATTTAAAGGGACACCCCCGGGAGGTTTGGACTGAAAAAGTCTTAAACAGACCGAAGCCCCGGAGGCTGAGAAGATCGTACCGCGGCAAAGGAAGGTTCTTCAGATCCTCGAGGTGATCCGCTCGGTAGATCTTCTTGAGCCGCCGCCGGGCGGCATCTTCAAGCATCGATGCCCAGATTCTTTCGCCTTCCCCGATGCCCACCGCATCGCAATGTTGGGCTGCCTCCTCCGAGTAGAAGTAGGCATGGGGACCGCCCATGATCACAGGAACGCCCTGCTCCCGGTACCGGTCTGCAATCTCATAAGCCCGAAAAGAGTTAATCGTCCAGGTAGTGATCGCCACCAGGTCTACGGGATCTTTGAAATCCACATCCGTGGATTGTTCGTCGGTCAACGTCACATCCCATTCTTGCGGGGTGAGAGCAGCAAGATACGGTAAGGTCAGACTAACCAGGGTTCTCCTCTTGACTTTATGCAAGGTCAGATTTGATTTGGATCGGTAATGAGAAGGCTGGATGATAAGGAGTTTTGGGGCCATAATCTTAAGTTTCCAACATCCTGCGGTGAAGCTTCATTTTAATATTTTATCGAATCCTTTTCCGTATTTCAACAAAACGGCAGCGCCCGGTTTTAGAAGCACACCCACCCGCCGACTCAAGGCAACGCTAAGATTCTCCCCGCCAACCTGCCATAGACGAATTGACATTAACGCCGCTTCTCCGTATGATAATAATTATTCCAAAACCAAGTCAGACCGGTCTGTTTCTGTTGTATAATGGAACAGGTGAGTGAATCCAAAGTGAGAAGTGCCATCATCCTTTCACCCGACGAAAATGGACAGCTGCCTGTATTTGGCATCCCATCCGCTCGCAGGCTTGTCCTTCTTGCCTCCCAAATTGGGGTTCAAACCATACAGGTCATTGGCCGCGTTGATCCTCTTCGGCCAATCCTTTCTGATCTCCTCCCTCCGGAAGCATTCCACCCCGTCGAGGATCCGGGACGCTTAGACAACGTGGTCAATGGCCTTGACCTCCCTGCGGGAGACGGCGTACTCGTGTTGAAAGCCAACCATATCGTTGACAAATACTCTCTCACGCGGTTAATTGAAACGGCAGCGGGGCAGAATCTTTATTCTTTGCGAGCAAAAGAAAAGGGTGAGCTTGATGGAATTTATGTCGCCCCTGCCACCGACCTTGTCCCACTCCTTAAACTTCTCTGGTCGCGCTCCTCATGCAGCCCTGACATTCTCGACAAAGCTCGCCAGGTACAAGGAGTTTCAGGGCTACCTTACGCGATCAACGATGGAGCGGACCAGACAGAAATTTCAGAAGCAAAACTGGTGGCCGCTCTTCCTTATCAAACCAAGGAAAAAGACGGATTCTTAGCCCGTCATCTGGACCGGCGGCTCTCCCGTTTCGTCAGCAAGAGGCTCTCCCATACGAGAGTGGTGCCCAATCAAATCACTCTTACCGGTGTGGCCATCGGTCTGATAGGAGCTCTTTTGCTATCACGACCGGGCTACTGGCCACAGCTTATCGGTTCCCTTCTCTTTCTCTCCTTCGCCGTGATGGACGGTGTGGACGGTGAGGTATCCCGTTTGAGGCTATTGGACAGTCAGTTCGGCTACTATCTGGATATGATAACGGATAACGTCGTCAATGTGGCGATTTTTTCGGGGATCGCCTTCGGTCTATACCATGATACGGGGGATGGAATATACCTGAAGGTCTTTTTATTTCTTTTGGGTGGGTTTGGGCTTTGTGCCATTTCCGTCTACTACAATATTCTAAGGCGAAGCCGGGAGGAGTTGAAACAGTCATCGAAAATCACCAGGTTCATGGTCCTCTTAACCAACAGTGATTTTGCCTACGTAGTCGTCGCCTCCGCTTTGATCCATCGTTTGAATTGGTTTCTTATAGGAACGACGGTCGGGACTTATCTCTTTGCGGCAACTTTATGGGTGATGGGTCTTCAAGAAAAGCGAAAGATCTCCCATTGAGAAACGAAAGCAATGCCTTGTTTTCCCGTCGAAACCCATCGGGATCGGGCGCCCCGCCACGCGGATCGGAGAAAATCTTATAGCGGATACCTCAGCTTGCCCCTAAACGATAAGAATCTTTTGAGTGATGAAAAGACTTTTGCGACACTGGAGGAAGGTTGCGCTCGCCAATCATGATTTCAGATGATCCGCTTGATAAGATTTGCGAGACTCCGCGTGGCGGGGGGGTTCGATCCGAAGATCTGAAGATTGCTTCAGTGGGGCATGGCAATCCGGACGAGCTTTTCCCTTGACAGGGGGCTGCGTTTTTTCTTATATTCTTTCCACCCGAAGCAAGTTATTATTATTATTAAAGGAGGCGACGCAACAGACACGGGCGTGGTCCAACCAGTGTTTCCCGGCCCAAGTCCGTAATCCGATTAAGATGGACGGCGTTCGATCCCTGCGACCTTATCATGCCCCTCCGGTTGAATTCGACATTCTAAGTCTGTTCCGCCAGCGGCTGGGGGAGAATTCAAAGCTGCACGCGAAGTACATCAACCCGGCGTGGGTCAAGTCGATGCAGCTCATCGGGTACGACCGGATATTCACGCGCGCCCAGGGGTGCCACCTCTGGGACGAGAACGGCCGTCGCTACCTGGATTGCGTCTCCGGCTTCTGCGTCTCCAACATCGGCCACAACCACCCTGTCGTCCGGCGCGCCCTTGCAGACGTCTTGGGCGAATCGCTTCCGAACCTGATCCAGCTCGACATCCCCCTCCTCTCCGGTCTGCTCGCTGAGGCGCTGGTCAAGCGCATCTCCTGGCTCGACAAGGTCTTTTTCGCCAACTCGGGGTCGGAGGCGATCGAGGCGGCCTTGAAATTCGCCCGCTGCGTCACAAAGCGTCCTCGAATCCTGTACGCCGATCACTCGTACCACGGCGTCACATACGGCGCCCTCTCCGTGACCGGCCATGCGATGTGGCGAGACGGCTTCGGCCCTCTCCTTCCGGAAACAAAGGCCGTCCCGTTTAACGACGCCGATGCGCTCGAGCCGGATCTGGCGGCCGGGAACGTGGCTGCGGTCGTTCTCGAGCCGATCCAGGTCGGGGCCGGAATCATCATCCCCTCCGACGATTACTTGCCGAGGGTGCAGGAACTCTGCCGGAGGTACGGGGCACTCTTGATCCTCGACGAGATCCACACCGGCTTCGGCCGGACGGGGACGTTCCTTGCGGCCGAGCACTGGAAGGTAGAGCCCGACATTGTTTGCCTCTCCAAAGGGCTGAGCGGGGCAATGGTTCCTGTCTCCGCCGTGGTCACGCGGAAGGAAATCATGCAAGGCGTCTTCTCACGCCTTGACCGCTCGGAGATCCACGCCACCACATTCGGCGGGAACAATCTCGCCATGGTCTCGGGCCTAGCCGCTCTCGCCGTCCTGGACGATGAGGGCCTCCTCGCCCGCGGTCGCGAGATGGGTGAATACCTTCTCCGGTCGCTGCAGCCCTTGATGCAAAGGTACGAACTGGTCAAGGCGATTCGGGGCAAGGGGCTCCTGATCGGCGTGGAGTTAGGGGAGCCGGAGTCCTTTATGCTCCGGCAGGCATGGACGCTCATGCACAAGGTCAACCGGGGGCTTTTCGCTCAGGCATTGACGATTCCCCTGCTGGAAAAGCACGCCGTGCTCACGCAGGTGGCAGGGTCCAACCAGGACGTGCTTAAGGTTGCGCCTTCGCTCGTTGTCACGCCGGAAGACGTCAACTGGCTCGTCCGCGCCCTCGACGAGGTTCTCGCCTCCGCGCACAAGTTCCCGGGGCCCGTCTGGGAGATCGCGAAGTCGCTCGCCAAGAACTCCCTCTGAAATCCTTATTCCTCAAAATCCGCAATGGCAAGGGTTTGCAAGCGCGCCCGTTCGGGTTCAACATCGAAACGCCCGGCTTAAGGCAGGGAGGTCAAGGCGACGCCCAGGCAGACGAGGACGATTCCCATCCAGCGCTGGCCGGTTACGGTTTCTTCCAGGAAGAATTTCGCCCCAAGGGTGCTGAGGACATAAACCAACGATTTGGCGGGAAAAACAAGACTCAAGTCTGCCCAGGAGATGACGATCAAAAATGAGACGAAGGTAACGGCCATGAAAAAGATGCCCAAGAGAAAGCTCTTATTGCTGATCACCCTTGCTCCAACGGTCAGAAGCGCTTTCGGGTGGAGGGCGGAGATCTCGCCCCCTTGCTTCATTCCTTTGGTCAGGAAGACATCCCCTGCTGAATCTCCTAACACCATCATCGCAATCAGAATCGCGGTCTTCATCGGTCCCCGCCTGTCGGAATCTTCCTGTTTTCCCGGTTGGCTTTCTGCCTCTCGGATCGCAAAACCAGGATGACGCCGACGGAAATCAATAGAACCCCCGTCCATCTCGTCAGGGAAACGACTTCATTCAGGAAGTACTTGGCAAAAACGACATTCACAACGACTTCTGCGGACACGGCGGGGACAACGAAGCTCAGGTCTGCCCAGGAAAGAGCGGTGGCAAAAAAAATGAAAGAAACGATGAGCAGGGCTGTTCCAAGCCAGAACGTAGGACTTTCAACCGCCCGGACAAGAAAAATCGACCAGGAGCTGCTCCCGATCTCCTTCATCTTCATGCTCAGAAAAACATTTCCGGTCGCCTGAGCGAATATGGTCAGAATCAATACGAATACGGTTTTTCGCAAAGAAATTCTCCTGTGATCGGGCGGGTCATGCGCCCGGTTTCGCAGACTGGATAAAACCTTTTCTCTTGGCCCGAAGCCTAAAGAATTCCTTTGCCTCCTGGCGTAACCGCCTCTGTTCGTTTCCGTTAAACAAGGCCCGGCGAACGATCCGAAGG
>Ga0335081_10006815_pt1 | contig 18214 bp, 11 predicted proteins | sample Lox_Sample_35_FD_206713 | JGI IMG/M metagenome (GOLD analysis project Ga0335081, IMG submission 206713) | Soil microbial communities from Loxahatchee National Wildlife Refuge, Florida, United States - Lox_Sample_3.5 | ecosystem: Environmental > Terrestrial > Soil > Wetlands | place: USA... | reverse complement strand
TCCAGCCGGACGTCGGCGCGACGCGCGAGCAGCGGTGTGCCGCGGCCGAACAGCACCGGTTCCACCGTGAGCCAGACTTCGTCCACCAGGCCGGCCTCGAAGAACAGGCTGTGCACGTGCGAGCCTCCGAGCAGGGCGCAGCGCCGGATGCCGCGGGTCCGCAGCATCGCGGCGAGGGCCGCCGGGTCCGCGTCCGTGAACTCCAGCGCGCCGGAAATCGCGTCGGCCGCATAGCGTTCCGGCGAGCGGGTCATGATCAAGCGGAGCCGGAGTCCCGGCAGCCGGTCACGGATGAACTCGCGCGACACGCGATAAGTTTCACCGCCAAAGATGCCGGCATCGAAGTCGGCCAGGGCCGCGCGAAAATACGCCTTGTCCTCGGGAGAGGTGAAGGCCGTGCCCGGCTCCGCGTGCTTGGTGATGAAGCCGTCCAGCGACTCGGCCGCGATGAGAACGATGCGCATGGACCGAGGCTAGCCGATTGGCGGTCGCGGGCAAGCGTGGGCCGGTCCCGCGGCGCCGCGGCGCGCGTTGACCATAACGGCGCTTGCCAGCGGCTCGGCGGGCGGCCTAGCGTGGCCCTCACCCTCGCATGAAACGCGCCCTCATCACCGGCATCACCGGGCAGGATGGTTCCTATTTGGCCGAGATCCTGCTGGCCAAGGAATACGAGGTCCACGGCGTCATCCGCCGGGCCTCCACCTTCAATACGAGCCGCATCAATCATCTTTACCAGGATCCGCACGTCAATGGCGTCCGCCTTTTCCTGCATTATGGCGATCTGGCGGACCCGGTGCAGATGGTGAAGCTGCTCTACGAGCTCAAGCCCGACGAGATCTACAATCTCGGGGCGCAGTCCCACGTGCGCGTGTCGTTCGATATCCCGGAGTACACCGGCAATGTCGACGGCCTCGGCACCCTGCGTATCCTCGAGGCGGTCCGAGAAGCCGGCCTCGTGAAAAAGGTTCGCTTCTATCAGGCATCGTCCTCCGAGATGTACGGCAAGGCGCAGGAGGTGCCGCAGACCGAGCGCACGCTGTTCTGGCCGCGATCACCCTACGGCTGCGCCAAGGTCTTTGCTTACTGGCTTACGGTCAATTACCGCGAGAGCTACCGCCTGCACGCCAGCAACGGCATCCTCTTCAACCACGAGTCCCCCCGCCGGGGCGAAACGTTTGTGACCCGCAAGATCACCCGCGCCGCCGCGCGCATCAAACTGGGGCTGCAGGACGAGTTGTACCTCGGCAACCTCGAGGCCCGCCGCGACTGGGGCTACGCCAAGGAATACGTCGAGATGATGTGGCTCATCCTGCAGCAGGACAAACCCGACGACTATGTCGTGGCCACGGGCGAAACGCACAGCGTGCGCGAGTTCTGCCAGGAGGCGTTCGGTCTGCTGGGACTCGACTGGTCGAAGTATGTCCGGCACGATGCGCGCTACGAGCGCCCCGCCGAGGTCGACGTGCTGATGGGCGATTCCAGCAAGGCGCGGCGGCAGCTCGGCTGGGAGCCCAAGGTGCGGTTCAAGGACCTCGTCAAAATCATGGTTGAGGCCGATCTCGAACAGGCGCGGCGCGAGGCCCAGATCGCCAAGCTGCCGAAGCCGTGAAGCAGGTGGCGAGCATCGGGTGGCGAGGAGCGAGCATCCCGATCATTCTATTGCGCGCGCCTCGTTTGCCACTCGCTGCCCGCTGCTCACTACTCGCTACTCTCCCGAGATGAAACTCTACATCGCAGGCCATCAAGGCATGGTGGGATCGGCGCTCGTGCGGCGCTTCCAGCGCGAGCCCGGGGTCGCGCTCGGGCTGCGGACCTACCAGGAGGTTGACCTCACCCGCCAGACCGCGATCGAGGCGTTCCTGGCGGCCGAGAAACCTGACGCCGCCATCATCGCCGCGGCCCGGGTCGGTGGCATTCACGCCAACAGCACCTATCCGGCGGCATTTCTCTACGACAACCTCGCCATCGCCGCCAACACCCTCCACGCCGCGTACCGGCAGGGCGTGAAACGGGTGCTGTTCCTCGGCAGTTCCTGCATCTACCCGCGGGAGGCGCCGCAGCCGATGCCCGAGGAATGTCTGCTCACCGGAGTGCTCGAGCCCACCAATGAGGCTTACGCCATCGCCAAGATCGCCGGCCTGAAGCTCTGCCAGTACTATCGCCGGCAGTACGGTGTGCTCTTCCACTCGGCCATGCCCACCAATCTCTACGGCCCCGGCGACAACTATCATCCGCAGGACTCGCATGTGCTGCCGGCGCTCATCCGCCGCTTTCATGAGGCGCGGGAGGCTGGAGCGGCGGAGGTCACTGCCTGGGGCAGCGGGCGTCCGCGGCGGGAATTCCTGCACGTCGACGATCTGGCCGATGCGTGTGCGTTTCTTCTGGGTCGCGCCAATCCGCCCGACTGGATCAACATCGGCACGGGTGTCGACGTGACGATCCGGGAGCTGACCGAGATGGTCGCGGCCGTCGTCGGGTTCAAGGGCCGCATCGTCTGGGATGCCACCAAGCCCGACGGCGCGCCGCGCAAGCTGCTGGACGTCTCGAAACTCGCCGCCCTCGGCTGGAGGGCGAAGATCGGCCTGCGCGAGGGCCTGGAGTTAACCTACGCCAGTTTCCTGGCCGAGAAGGCCGCGGGCAGATTGCGGGGGTGAACGGCGCCCGAACACGCCCGGACCGGCGGACCCCGCAGCCATCCGCCGCCGCATGAGGCGTTGGCAAATGCCCCGCAATCCTGTATCGCCCTACTGGTTTTATGCCGCCCATGGCCGAGCCCATCGAAGTTGAACCGCTGGAAGACGCTGAAGGCGGACCGCGCAAGCCGTTCCTCGAACACTTGGAGGATTTGCGCCGGGCCCTGCTCAGATGTGTGGCGGTGATTCTGCTGGCGCTGCTGGTCTGCCTGTTCACGGTGAACAAAATCGCGTCGATCCTCGAGTATCCGATCCGGCGCATGCATCTGCTCGACCAGCCGCAGCCGACGGTGACCTTCGAAATCGGGTCCGTGCGTTTCGGTCCATACGAGGTCTCCCGCGACCAGTTCGCGGTGCTGCCGCCGGGCGACACGCCGCATGTGGTGTACAAGGTGGGCATGGCAAAGGTCGGCGACGAGCAGGTGGTGACGCTGAAGCCGGATCCGCAGGCCGATCCCGGGGCAACCCGCATCAAGCTGCGCAATCTCAACCCCGCCGAGGGTTTCATGGTGGCCTTCCACATCGCGCTTTACGCCAGCTTCGTCGTCTCCGCCCCCTTCTGGCTGTATTTCCTCGGACAATTCATCCTGCCGGCGCTGCATGTCCGCGAACGCCGCTTTCTCTTCACCTGGCTGGGGTGGGGCGTGCTGCTGTTCCTGCTGGGCGTGCTGCTGACTTATTTCATCCTGCTGCCGCTCGCGCTGCGGGCGTCGATCCAGTATTCCACGTTGCTCGGCTTTGATGCCTACGAGTGGCGGGCGGACGAGTACATCCGTTTCACCTGCAAGTTTCTGCTCGGCATGGGCCTGGGCTTTCAGTTTCCCCTGGTGGTGCTCACGCTCGTCAAGCTGGGCATCCTCGGCTATCGGCAGCTCGCGCATTTTCGCCGCCACGTGATTGTGGGCGCGTTCATCATCGGTGCCATTCTCACAACGCCGGAGGTCATCACCCAGGTGGCCATGGCAGTCCCGCTCTGCCTGCTTTACGAGATCTGCATCTGGCTGGCGTGGTTCTGGGAAAGAAAGAAGAAGCGGGAGGCGGCCGCGGCGGCGGCGTAGCCCGCTGGATTTTCCCCTTGCGCCCGCCTATGCGGCGGGCGAATCAAGGGGGAAGATTCAACTCCATCGATGCGGGACGCCGCTCCCGCTTTCCATCTTTACTCTTTCCCCTGACATCGCGCTCCGCGCCCCTCCTGCGTTCACCCTCACGCTCACTGCCCCCTCACATCCGCCATGATTGCGTCCGAAACCATCGCCCACCTCGAAGACATCAAGAAGCGCGCCGGCCACCTGTGGAGGTTTCTTTGACGTCGAGCAGAAGCAGCGCGAGATCGCGGCCATGGAGGCGCAGATGGGCGCCCCCACGTTCTGGGGCAACAACGAGCGCGCCCAGAAGCACATTGCCCGGCTGAACGGCCTGAAGCGCGCCATCGGCGGCCTCCTGGAATTCAACAAGAAACTGGCGGACGCCGAGGTCATGGTGGAACTGGTGGCGGCGGCCACCGGCAAGGAGAAGGAGTCGTATGGCCGCGAGCTCGACCAGACGGTGGCCGCCCTCGTCGCGGACGTTGACCGGATCGAGCTCCAGAGCTTCCTCAGCGGGCAGTTCGATCACAACAACGCCATTCTCAGCATTCAGGCGGGCGCCGGCGGCACCGAGTCGTGCGATTGGGCGGACATGCTGTTCCGCATGTACAACCGCTGGGCCGAGCGCCGCGGCTTTGGGGTCGAGGTGCAGGATGTGCTCGCGGGCGACCAGGCGGGCATCACCAAGGCCACCGTGCTGGTCAAGGGCGAGAACGCGTACGGCTACGCCAAGGCCGAACGCGGCGTGCACCGCCTCGTGCGCATCAGCCCGTTCGACGCCAACAAGCGCCGCCACACGTCGTTCGCCGCCGTCGATGTCATCGCCGAGATCAACGAGGACATCGCCATTGAGATTCCGGAGAACGATATCCGGGTGGATGTCTACCGTTCCTCGGGCAAGGGCGGGCAGGGCGTGAACACGACCGACTCGGCGGTGCGCATCACCCACCTGCCAACCGGCATCGTGGTCGTCTGCCAGAACGAGCGCTCACAGCTCAAGAACCGGGCCAGCGCCATGAGCGTGCTCAAGGCGCGCCTGTATGAGAAACGCCTGGACGAGCAGCGCAGCGAGATGGAGCGGTTCTACGGCGAGAAGGGCGAAATCGGCTGGGGCAGCCAGATCCGCAGCTATGTGCTGCAGCCCTACCAGATGGTCAAGGATCTGCGCACCGGGCTGAGCACCAGCGACACCCAGGGCGTGCTCGACGGCGACCTCGACCGGTTCATCTACGCATGGCTCCGCGCCGGCCAGCCGCGGCATCGCAACAAGGACATTCAGATGGACGAGTAGTTCGGAGTCCAGCGGACCGAAGCCAGAAGACAAAGGTTGGAGGGATGGCCTCCGCGCCGTCCGCAACGATCGGTCAATCGTGCTCATAAGCCCGGGCGGCCGTTCGACAAGCTCAGGTCCCCGAGCGCAAGCCGGGCGGAGCCGGGCCCTCTAGGTGTCCGGCCTCTTGGAGGGCGGCCCCGTCCCGCTTGCACTTTCCGGCGTCTGATCTCTGACTTCTGATCTCTGGAATCTGACTTCTGATACATGCTCGCTTACGAATCCATCAAGTCCGCCCTGGACGCCCAGCCGCTGTTCGAGGCCAAGACGTGGCAGCTTTCGCCCGACGCTTGGCCGCTGACACGCGAGCAGGTGGCGGAACTCGAGCAGATCGGCACGGCCTGCCTGGAGTTTCACCAGGCGCTGGAGACGCTTTACTTCCGGTCGGCCGCGGGGAAGAACCTGCTGCGCAACAAGCCGCTGGTCGCGCCCTGGGTGGCGGAGTATCTCGACCGGGGCAAGCCGGCCAGCCTCGTGGCGCACGCGAGGGACAGCCGCCTGCGCGGCCAGCTTCCTCCCGTGATCCGGCCCGACCTGCTGCTGACGGATCACGGTTTCGCGCTCACCGAGCTCGATTCCGTGCCCGGCGGCATCGGTCTCACCGCCTTCCTCAACCGGCTGTATGAGGGGGAGGGGGCGCGGGGCAAGGGGCCGGCGGCCGCGGGCATTGCGGCCGGCCCTGCAGCTCCAACCCCAAACCTGACACTTCCAACCTCAAACCTCACACCCGCGCGCGGCGCGATCATCGGCGCCGGCGATGCCATGGTCGAGGGGTTCTACCAGTCGCTGGCGGCGCTGCTGCCGCAGAAACGCACGCCGCTCCTCGCCCTGCTGGTGAGCGACGAAGCCTCCACCTACCGGCCGGAGATGCAGTGGCTCGCGCGGGAATTGCAGCGGCAGGGGCGCCGCGTCGTCTGCCTGCGGCCCGATGGCGTGTTTCCGCTCGGCGGCGCCCTGTTCTTCGATGTCGAGGGCACGCCGGAGAAGATCGATATCATCTACCGTTTCTTTGAGCTGTTTGATCTCGGGAACATCCGTACCGCGCGGTATTTCTTCGAGGCTTGGCACAACGGCGAGGTGGTCATTGCGCCGCCCATGCGGCCTTTTCAGGAGGAGAAGCTGGCGCTGGCGCTTTTCCACCACCACCTGTTGCAGGATTTCTGGAGCGAGCACCTCGGCGGCCGCAGCTTGAAGCTCCTGCGCCAGCTGATCCCAATGTCGTGGGTGATGGACCCGGCGCCGCTGCCCCCCGGCGCCGTGCTCGACGGCCCCCGCGTAGGCGGTCGCGCGCTGGCCGACTGGAACGAGCTGGCGCAGGCGTCGCAGAAGGAGCGCGATCTCATCATCAAGATCAGCGGCTACCACGAGACGGCCTGGGGCGCACGCAGCGTCGTGCTGGGCAGTGATTGCTCGCGCGAGGAGTGGCAGGCGGGCATCGCGCAGGCGCTGCAGTTGGCCCCGACCAATCTGCATGTGCTGCAGGACTACCAGAAACCGCGGCGCGTGAAGCATCCGGTTTATCATCCGGCGGGATCGCATGACAGGGCGGGCGCCGCCCACGCGAACGAAGCCCAGCCGTCCGTCGTCGTGGCGAAAGATGAGGGACGCCTCCGCCTCTGCCCGTATTTCTTCACCATCGACGGAGCGGCCCGGCTGGCGGGCGCGCTCGCGACGTTCTGCCCGCCGGACAAGAAGATCATTCACGGCATGCAGGACGCTGTCCTGCTGCCGTGCCGGGTCAGCGACTGAGGCAGGCAAAGTCCGGCCCTGCCACGTATGCGGCAGGCGTAGGGTGCCTGTCTTGCAGGCGCCGCGACAAGCACGGCCGGCGCGAGACGCCGGCCCTGCGCGCCAATGGGTGCCGGGCGATTTCATCGATCATTCGCGGCCCGATGAAGTGAATCCGGTTTCGTATCCGACGCCCGCCTCTGTCGTGCCCGGAGCCGCCCGCATCTCAGCTTTCTGCCAAAAAAAATTCGACTAACCGGGCAGAGTCGCTAACAGATGACCTTATGTTGCCCCGCACCTGTCCTTATAGCCAACAACTTGTCTTTGGCGCCGCCATCCTCTGCCTGATCGGAGCTTCGATCGGCCGAGCGGGACCGATCGTGGACGAGGCGAAGGCGCTAGGGAAGACGGCGGCCGATTTTCCCACCGCCAGCTATGATTACTTCCACGACATGGACATGGTCGCGGACGGCCACGGCGGACTCCGTCCGCTGGAATTGACGGAGGACGAGATCAAGGGCCGCAACACCTGGATGATGTGGTGCGGCGGCAACGAGGTTTTTTGGGACTGGCTGTCGCGCAACAGCTATGGGTTCATGGATCTGCTCAAGCTCTGCGATTTTTCGCCGCAGGACAAATGGGGCGGGAAGCGCTTCGCTCCGGCCGGGCTCATGATCGAGCCCGGCACGAAAGTGCCGGACAAGCCGGACCAGTACGGGTTGTTCATCCGTGTCGCGGAGGATCCGGCTGCGCAGCAGCCGCGCTCCGATGTCTACGGCTATCCGTCGGGCATCGTCGGTTTGCGTCTCTTTCCCAACCCGAATTTCGATGAAAAGGCGCGCCAGCACTGGGATGCCGCGAAGTACCGCAACGACGAGCAATACTTCACCGATCCGGCGCTGGTCCGCCCCTACCGCGTCGGCATGGCGTGCGCCCTGTGCCACGCTGCGCCCCATCCGCTGAATCCGCCGGCGGACGTCGAGGCGCCGAAGTGGGCCAATCTTTCATCCAGCATCGGCGCGCAGTACTTCCGCACCCGCTCGGTCTTCGGCAATCTCCTGACCGAGGACAACTTCGTCTATCACTTGCTCGACAGCCAGCCGCCCGGCACGATCGACACTTCGCTCGTCGCCTCGGACAACATCAATAATCCGAACACGATGAACGCGATCTGGGACGTCGGCGCGCGCCTGGATCGCTCGGGCCTGCTGGTGCATCGCGATCCCGCGTATGCCGCGGCCTACCAGGCGCGTTACGGCCACAACGTCTTCGAGCAGCTCTCGAGCGCCTCCGGCGTCATGCCGGTGCTGCTGGCCGGGGCGCCGGATGCGCTGGCCAATCCCCGCCCGGTGCCGCACGTGCTGCTGGAGGGCGCGGACTCGGTGGGGGCGTGGGGCGCGCTCGCCCGCGTTTATATCAACATCGGCACGTTTTCGGAGCGTTGGATCACGCTGCACAATCCGCTCGTCGGCTTCCGCAAGCAGCAGCCGTTCAAGATCACCGATCTCGAGGCGAACTCGGTCTACTGGCAGGTGAACAAAGAGCGCGTGGAATACCTGGCGAAGTTCTTTCTCAAGGCGTCGGCGCCGATGCGCCTGAAGGATGCGCCGGGCGGGACCGCCTATGTTGAAGGCGAGGGCGTCCCGTGGGAGCCGGAGCTGGCGCCGGGGCGAAAGGTCTTTGCCGAACACTGCATCATCTGCCACTCCAGCAAGCAGCCCACCGGCCTGAACGGCCAGCCCAAGGGGCCGGAGGCCGTCCCCGGCGATCAATTGCTCGGGCTCCTGCAGGACCCGGACTACCACCGCTGGGCGTTGGCCGAGGTTGAGAGGCAGGATTTCTGGGAGAACAACTTTCTTTCGAGCGAAGTCCGGGTCCCGGTGACCGTGATCAAGACCGAGGCGAGCCGCTCGCTCGGCAGCAACAGCGTTGCCGGACACATCTGGGAGGATTTTTCGTCCGACACCTACAAGCAGCTGCCGGCGGTGGGGCAGATCACCTACTGGAATCCCTTCAATCAGCGGGACGAGCAATGGACCGCGCCGGCGGGGGGCCGCGGCTACTACCGGCCGGCCAGCCTGATTGGCGTGTGGGCGACGGCGCCGTACCTGCATAATAACAGCCTCGGCCTGTTCAACAACGACCCCTCGGTCAAGGGGCGCATGGAGGCGTTTGCCGACGGCATCCGGCGCCTGCTGGTGCAGGGCAAAACCGACGAAGAGGCGGCGGCCAATCGTTGGAACATGGGACCATCCCGCGACCTCGATCACCCCATCAACCAGGCCACCCTCGAGCGCTACCAGCGCGACCACGGGCTGATTTGGCGCACGCCGGTCGAGACGCGGCTGCACATCCCGGCGCGCAGCGTGCCGGGGCTCCTGGCGGGCGTGACGCTGGGGCCGCTCCATGCTTTGGTGGAACACCCCTGGGTCCTGCCCCTTGTGCTGCTGTTGATCGCGCTGTGGGTCGTGCTGAAGAGCGATGGCGGAAGCCTGAAGCGGAAGATCGGGTATGGCCTCATCGCGCTGGCGGTGATCTGCGGTTTCGGGGCCAATTTCATCGCCGGCCGGCTGGGCGATCTGAACGTCGGCCCCATTCCCGCGGGGACGCCGGTGAGCCTGCTGGCCAACGTGAATCCCGAGGATGCGAAGATGCCGGCGAATATCAGCGCCGTGATCAAACGCCTCGCCGAACTCAAGACGTCGTCCAGCGACGTGGAGCGCCAGCAGGCCCTCAATGATATCGCCAACGAGCTGTTCGCCATCACCAATTCGCCGGACCTCGTGATGGATCGCGGCCACTATTTTGCGAAGGATCTTACCGACCAGGAGCGCGACGATCTGATCGAACTCCTCAAGACGTTCTGACACGACGGCGCGCGCGGCTTCGCGCGCACCGGCTGCGCGGCCCGCGCGCGGCTCGCCCGGGTCTTCTGCGCCATGACCGCTTCCCCGCTCCATTCCCGGCAACGGACGGCTGAACACGATTTCATCATCGTGGGCTCCGGCGCCGGCGGCGGGCCGCTCGCCGCCAACCTGGCGAAGAGCGGATTTCGTGTGCTCGTGCTCGAGGCGGGCGGCTGGGACGAACCCGAGGTCACGCAGGTGCCCGCCTTTCATCCCCACGCGAGCGAGGACCCCGCCGTCAGCTGGGAGTTCTTCGTCAAGCATTACGCGCAGCCGGCGCAGCCGGATTCGAAATGGGATGCGGCGCACCAGGGAATCTTTTATCCGCGCACGGCCACCGTCGGCGGGTGCACGATGCACAATGCGATGATCACGCTGTGCGGGCCGGGCGCCGACTGGGACGCCATCGCCCGCCTGACCGGCGACCGCTCGTGGAGCAGCACCCACATGCGCCGGTATTTCGAAAAACTCGAGCGCTGCGGCTACGCGGAACCGCCCGGCGCAGAACGGTGGTCGATTTTGGGGTGGCTGGCCCGGCGGTTCGGCCGTCCGGTGGCGCGCAATCCCGGGAAACACGGCTATGCCGGCTGGCTGACGACGACGGTGGCGGACCCCACGATCGGGTGCCGGGACCCGGAGTTGATCGCGCAGATGCTCGCGGCGATCGCGGCTGCCCAGGCGGCGGATCTGGTCGACCTCCCGAAGATCCTCGCCTCGGTGCTGGCGAACCGGCTCGTGGCCCAGTTCGATCCGAACGACTGGCGCACGATGGCGCACGGCGCGGAGGGTCTGCGGTTGATTCCGATCGCCGTGCGCGACGGAAGACGCAACGGTCCACGCGACTATCTGCGCGCGGTTCAGCAGCAGCACCCGGATCGGCTGACCATCCAGACCCAAACCCTGGTCACGCAGGTCCTGTTTGACCGCGAGCCCGGGGCACCGGGAGTGCCGGCGGCGATCGGCGTGCGGTGCCGGCAAGGGGAACATCTCTATCGGGCCCATCCCGTGCCGAGCGCCGCGGCGGGCGAGGAAGGGGAAATCTTCTGCCGGCGCGAGGTGATCCTGTGCGGCGGCGCCTACAACACGCCACAGCTGCTCAAGCTTTCCGGCATCGGCCCGGCCGAGGAACTGCGGAGCTTCGCGATCCCGATCCGGCTCGATCGGCCGGGAGTCGGCGCGAATCTCCAGGATCGTTACGAGGTCAGCATCGTTTCGGAAATGCAGCGCGATTTCCCGCTGCTGCAGGGTCTCAGCCTGGGCGAACCCAGGCCCGGCCGTCCGCCGGACCCGGCGCTCGCCGAGTGGCGGGCCCACGGCACCGGCCTCTACGCCACCAATGCCGCCATGCTGGGCATCTTGAAGAAATCGCGCCCGGAGCTGGCGAACCCGGATCTTTTCATGTTCGCCCTGCCGGGATACTTCCGGGGTTACTACCAGGGCTACTCGCGCGACGTCGCCACGGCGCACAATGTCCTGACCTGGGCCATCCTGCTGGCGGGCACGCGGAATCGCGGCGGCGAGGTCCGGCTGCGCTCGGCGGATCCCCGCGACGTGCCGGAGATCAATTTCCACTATTTTCAGGAGGGGACCGACGTCGAGGAGGAGGATTTGGCGGCCATGGTGGCCGGCGTGAAATTCGTCCGCGACATCAACCGCCGGGCCGCCGGGCTGGGCGTGGTCAGACAGGAAATCTGGCCCGCCGGTCCGCTGGACGGCGACGACGCGATCCGCGAATTCGTGACCCGCGAGGCCTGGGGGCATCACGCGTCCTGCTCGGCCGCGATCGGCGCCGATGGCGATCCGCTCGCGGTGCTCGACAGCCGGTTTCGCGTGCGGGGCGCCGCCAACCTCCGCGTGGTCGACGCCTCGGTCTTTCCCCGCATCCCGGGTGTCTTCATCGTGACCAACATCTACATGGTCTCCGAGAAGGCGAGCGACGTGATCGCGGAGGACCAGGGCGGCAATCCCAAGAGCTGAAATCTGAAAGCTGAAACCGTCTGGCCTCCACGGCGGAATTCAATCCACCTCACACGAGGCAACGGAGGAAACAGAGCAAAGAGCCTGAGCCTTGGCGTTCGGGTTTTGGCGTTTGGAATTCGGAAGTTTGGCGTTTGAGGGCGCAATTCCCGCCGCCGCACGTCATTTGATTCGACAGCATATATGGAGGGCGAGGTCCGAGAAGGACTCGCGACTCCTGTCGGAGGTCTGTTCGAGCCGACTTGATTCCACAGGGGCAACGGAGGAAACAGAGCAAAGAGCTTGAGCGTTGGCGCTTATTGATCGCGGTTTCGACCCGGGCGCAGCGAGTTTCTTCGCATCCTGTTTGGGCCACACGGCTCCGGGCTCATAATGTGGGGATGGTTCTGGAGTGGCTGCACTGCGCGCAGAGCGGCCTGGTAGTCTGCCGCGAGTGCGTCCGCGGAAATTTCCTCGCCCCGCATGCGCGCATGATTTAGAAATCGCTCCAGATGCACGCGTCACCGGAAAACGCGGTCGTCGCGCAAATGGAACCCCTCGCCGGCCAGCGGGTGCCGGACCCGCGGTTGGCCTCCGGTGTCGGAGGCGAAGCCGCCCGCTCCTCCGGGCGGTCAACTTCCATCTTATCGAAAATCGATGGCAGATCCTAAATGGCCCACTTTTTTCCACCTATTCCGGGCCCTAACCGGAATAGGTCCACTTTAGTACGGCTAAACAACGTTAGCCAGAAAGCATGACGCCCGCCTCAATTTCAGTAAGCACCGAGATATGGCGAATCCTTTTGCCGTCGGATTGGGCTCAGAAGGAGGCGTCCAACGATAAATCGGTCTATTTTGAAGCACCCGATGAAGCAAAGGGCGTGTATTTATTGTCTTGGCGTGTCGATGAAGCTGTGTTGCCGAAAGATCGATGTGATCGAGATTTTCAGCTCCTTCAGCGGATGGAAGGAAGCAGCTGGGCGATAGTTGATCGATGGGAGCGCGTGGACCGAGATTTGGTTGTCGCCGGTATTGATTGTCTGGATGAAAAGAAGACCTATCGGATTATCTGTCAGACCATGGTTCGCGAACATTGGGCTGCGCGGGTTTCGTTCCACGACTATGCCTGCTCGAAATACGAAGAATCGCGGGCGTGGTTTGCGCCGTTTATCGAGTCTTTTGCGTTCAATGAGGAAGAGGGCTAACGAGTCGCCGGAGGCAACGCCGGGCCAGCGTCCGCCTGCAAAGCCGAGTCCGTCCTCCGGCGCGCCTCAGCGCTAACCGTTCGGCCAAAATATCTATGCTAGCATCAACTACGTTTGACATCCCCGGCTACGAAATCACCGAGCACAAAGGTTTAGTGCGCGGTATCATTGTGCGCTCACCCACGATTTCTCAGGGAATCGTTGGCGGCTTGAAGAATATCATTGGAGGCAAGATTGGCGCTTACACAAACATGTGTGAGCAGACGCGCGGACAGGCGTTCGAGGCTTTGGAAAAGCACGCTGCGGAGCTTGGTGCGAATGCGATCGTTGGCATCCGCTACGACGCTTCGTCAGTTGAACCGAGAGGGGCGGCGGTCGAGGTGCTGTGCTACGGTACCGCCGTCGTCGTGCGGAAGAAGTGATGCAGCCGAACCAGCCACCGGTGCCAACGCCGGGCAGAGTCCCGCCTGATGGCGGTGCGGCCCGGTTCGGCCTGGCACACCTTTGATCGTTCGGCGAAGATGAGCTACCTAAGCGGCAACTCTACGGAGAAGATGTTCGAGCAATGGCCCGCATTGCGCCACGTCCTCCAGGAGTGTGCCGGTTGTCATGCGGTCGGGTTAAAGCCAGGCATCCTGAAGACCAAGTATGGCGATTATGGCTTACGCGACGCCATCAAGGGACGATTTGAAGAGCTTCCGCTCGGAGCGCATGGTCTTTGCGCTCGCTGTGCCGCCGATGCTGGACTCCAAAATGAGTCGGAAGAAACAGCCTAACAAATTGCCGGAAGCGACGCCGGAACAACGCCCGACCGCACCGCCGCGTTCAGCCTCCGGCGCGCCTCAGCGCTAACCGTTAGCCCACCATGGCCGCCCAAATCACATGGCCTTCAGGTAGGCTCCTCGCCGAGGTCGCGAAGCGGGAGCATTCCTGGTGCTTTACTTTCTCTGGCGGCGGTTGCGTGGTGACCGAGGCAGCCTGGCGGCTCATCACGAAAGACGGAATCAACGTCACGTCCGGAGATCATGGCCAACTCTTCGGCCTGAGTGAGCCGGTCGATGCGCGCGCCCGCGTCCTCGCAGCGACGAAAGGGAGGAAGATCATCGATACCCGGATTGCGGATGGCACGTCGGATCTAGTTCTGGCATTTGAAGGCGCAGTCCGCCTCGAACTCTTGAACCTGTCGTCTGGCTATGAGGCGTGGCGAGCGACACACGGTACCGATGATGTGATTTGTCTCGGAGGTGGCGCACTTTCCAGGAATGAAAAGAAGGGCTAACCAATCACCGCCGCCAATTCGGCCGTCGGTCACGCCTCGTGCATGCGCACGAGTCGCGCCCTCCAGCCTCCTGGCAGGTCGGTAGCGTTAGGCTAAGAACTCATGCAATTCATCTTCGCCATCGCTGATCCGAACAGGTTTCGGGTTCTTGACGTCCCTGTGGGCCTAATGTTGCTCGCGACGGGCCTCTATTTCATCGCAATCCGGAAGCAGCAAGCAAAGGCTCGAGCGGAGCAGGTGGAGAAAGGTGAGCTATCGCCTGAGAAGGCCGCGAAGATTGGCAGGTTCCTGAGCTGGGACGGTTACGCTATCAGTGCATGTGGATTGATAATGATAGCACTACATTTTTTTGCTCAATGTAGATTGCGCCTAACCAGACACTGCTTCCAATGCCGGGATCGCGCCGGTCTTCCAATCGCCGCTTGGTGTCCGGCATGGCAGATTTTTGGGCGTTAGCCATAAAATCATGGACCCTGTCATCGCTACCTTGCTGGGAACAGTAATTGGTGCCGCTGCCGGAATCGGTGGCTCAGTCTGGGTTGCGCTCATCACACGGCGGAGCGAAGAAAAAAAGCATCTGCGACAGCTGGCGTTCGAAGCCGGCGCAAAGAGTTGGGCGTTGCATCAGGAGATAGCAAAAAGAGCAGCAGAAATGGGGCGTGTCCGAGGTGTTGACCCCCTGGAGGCCTATGTATTGCATTCCCTCGTCTTCAGCCGAATCATCGAAGACGGAAACTTGGATCGCGAGACGATCCTGAAGAAGTGGCGTGAGATCGACTCAATCGCGAAGGCTGTTCACGAGGAGATAAGGAAGAATGGCGAGGCTAACCAATCGCCCGAGGTGACGCCGAGCAAGCGCGCGCCCTCGATCCCAGGTCCGTCCTCCGGCGCGCCTCAGCTCTAGACGTTCGGCGCAAAAACGCATGGGCATCAAACTCACGTGGGATGATTTGCTGATCCAGCAGTTCCCAGCGGACCGAGTGGAGGGCTGGCTCACCAACTGGAGCGGGTGGTTGAGCGGGCGGGTTGCGCCGATCGCAATGTCTAAGTTCGGCGATTGGTTTCTGCGCCGAGAAGATGGAAGCACAGACGAGTTGTCGGTGCTCGAAGGCACCTATGAGCGTGTCGCGGCGTCGCCGGAAGAGTTCGAGTCGCTAATGAACCAGCGCCAGTGGCAGGAGCAGCATCTCCTGTCTCTTTTGGTACTCTCGCTTCACGAAAAGGGCATCGTCCCGAAAGAAGAAGAGTGCTATGCGTTCGCTCCACATCCAATGTTCACCGGAAAAATCTCCCTCGATCACGTGATGGTGATGAAGATTGGAGTCTGGCAGAACATCTGTGTCCAGACGTTGGGTGGAAAGCCTGCAACACAATGAAGGGCCGGCCCAACAAGACACTGATGCCAATGCCCGGATCACGCCCGTTTTCGAATCACCGCCCGGTGTCCGGCATGGCAGACCTCTGAGCGTTGGGCAAAAATGAAGACGCTCCTGGTATTTCTGTTGCTGTGCAGCGTGGCGGCCGCCGCAAAAGACACGCTATTGAAGCCCGTGCGTTTGCGTGAAATGAGCTTGCAGAAGGTGCCTCTGAGAGAGGGAGAGCGTATTGCCTCTATCGAAGTCGAACTCGCTGGGGCGAGTTTTAGCGTCGTGCGCATCCCGGTTGATTGGAGCTTCGAGGTGAGCGCGCCGGTTTCAGGCATCGCGGTGCTGAAGGGTGAAGCCGCTCATGGTGTCGGTATGCCATTCACAACCGAAGAGTTTCAGCGTTTTGCCACCCTGGCATTCTATGACTACGGATCCCCGCAGCGGGAGTTCTCGGTCAAAGTGAAGCTTGGGTTGTTTCTCTATGACCAGAAGAAGCGTGAGTCAGAACGTATGATCGAGCTTCTTCCTGAGTGCGTCGTCCTAAATGAGCCCAACCAGGCAGCGGAGCCAACTCGCACCGCCGTCACGCCTCCTGCGAGGGCAGGAGATCGTGCCAGCGGCGCTCGCGGCTCGCCTTGAGCGTTAGGCAAAGATGATTTCCGACGAAACCAAAGCAGTTCTCAGTCGATGGGCGTCTACAAAAGATCGCATTGTTCGTCGGTGGGTTTTGGGGAGCCGGGTACGTGGCACGAATCGTTCGGACAGCGATCTCGATGTTGCGGTTGAGCTTATCGGGAACGAGCGATTTGATGCAGCGGGCATATTCATACAAAATCAATATCGGTGGATGGATGAATTGAAGGTCGCTACCGGATTCGCCATCCACCTGACCTCGTGGCGCGCTATCAACAAGGTTCCAGAAGATCCACCAGAATCGATTTTGCTGTTTACCGCTTCGACATTCGACCATGAAAAACCGGCCTAACAATTCGCCCGAGCAAACGCCGGGCCAGCGCCCACGCGCGACACCGCGCCCGTCCGCCGGCGCGCCTCAGCTCTAACCGTTAGGCGCGAACGGCGTTTATGTCACCTGTTCAAAAATTCTTTGTTCGCATTCTGCCTCAGAAATGGGCCGAAAGTATGGAAGCCGAGTCACGCCGTTGGATGTTTCGATGCCCCTGCGGATTTGAGAGGTCGTGGTGGGACGCTGGAGGCATCCGTTGGACGGCAACGGGAAATCCGCGCCAATTAAGGCGGTGTCCGCAATGCGGCCAGACTACGTGGCACACGACATACAAAAAGGGGACAGCCACCAGTTCTAATGAGCACGTCGCCTGACAAATCGCCGCAGGCAACGCGGGATGGCCGGTTCAGTTCCGCTTCGCGGTTCACGTCCTTTGGTCCCGCGTGCCTGAGCTCTGGACGTCTCGGCTAACGTCTCGAGCTGCGCCTCGGGAGAAAGAAAAAGCCCATCGACTACGTCGCCTTCATGCACTGCAAGACTCCGAAGAGGTCTTCCAGAAAGTTAAGTCGGCGCGCATGAAGTCTTCCGAATTCGAACACGTGGCTCGATCCGTGACCCGCGGACTCTCTGTCACGAGCCGGGACCCGCCGTGTTTGGCCCCTTGCCGCCCGCGGGTTCGGCCGGCTTTTCGGTCTTGAGGTGGCGGTCGAGGAAGCCGCCGATTTCGTTCAGACGGCGCACCTTGTCGACGAACGACCATTGATCGTAGGTGTGGCCGGTGGCTGGGAAGAAGAGTGATTCCACCCGCGGGTTGGATTTCTGCAGTGCCTTGACCATCATCTTCGCCTCGTCCGCATCGACAATGTAGTCGTCTTCGCCATGGATGATGTAGATCGGCTGTCTGATTTCCGCCGCCCGCAGGTAGGGGTCGATGAGCGGTTCGTCGGTTTTGAAGTCCTGCCGGTCGAGCAAGGATCGCCAAAAGACGTAGCTCACGCGGCGCCACGTTTTCCATCGGTCCTTCTTCAGGAAATTGCGCCAGTGGGAAATGGCCGAGATGGCGATGCCCGTCTTGTAGAGATCGGGATATCGGATCAGGCTCATATACGTGGCCCAGCCGCCGAAACTGGCGCCGATGACCGCGATCCGCGCGGGATCGACCTTGCCTTCTTGAATCAAGTGGCGGACGCCATCGGCGATGTCGTCGATGACCACGGTGTCGAGCCGGGCGCGGAGTCCGGCGGCCTGGTATTTCGCTCCGTAGCCGGAGGAACCGCGGTAATTGACCTGCAGCACGACGTAGCCGCGCGTCGCCAGGAACTGCCTTTCGGGATCAAAACCCCACTCGTCGCGCGCCATGGGTCCGCCGTGAATGTCAACCACCAGCGGCGGCAGACCGGGCTGTGGCTCAGGCGGAGTTGTCACGTATGCCTGGATCACCGCGCCATCCCGGGCCGTGAAATCGATGGGCACGGTCGTCGCGAGCTTCTTTCCTTTCAACCGATCGCCGAGCACCAAGAGCGGCATCAGGACGGAATCCAACGGCCGATAGGAGTAAAAGGTCCCCGGGTCCTGGTCGCTCGTCGAGAAGTAGATGAATGTGCTCCCATCGTCGGACCAGTCGATCGGCAGGTTGACGTGATCGGGGAACGTCTTGTCCATCGCCTGCTGCACCGTGCGGAAGGACGGATCCAGCCAGATC
>Ga0335081_10006814_pt1 | contig 18214 bp, 27 predicted proteins | sample Lox_Sample_35_FD_206713 | JGI IMG/M metagenome (GOLD analysis project Ga0335081, IMG submission 206713) | Soil microbial communities from Loxahatchee National Wildlife Refuge, Florida, United States - Lox_Sample_3.5 | ecosystem: Environmental > Terrestrial > Soil > Wetlands | place: USA... | reverse complement strand
ATGGCGGCCGTGGCATCAGGGTCTGTGATCGCTGGCACGACGTGCGCATGTTCGTGGAGGATATCGAGCGGGAGATTGGTCCGCGTCCTGCAGGTTACACGCTGGACAGGATCGACACGGACGACAATTACGAGCCTGGCAAGGTGCGCTGGAGCACGCCATCACGGCAGAACCGAAACCGTCGGGCGAGTGCTGGCAGGATCAAGGGCGTCAGCCGTCTCAAAGGGGATCACTACCACGACGGCAAGCCGACTCCGCCCTGGGTAGCCCGTGTTCACCTGGGGAGATTCGAGTCCGAGGAAGAGGCAGGCGAGATCTACCGTCGCGCGGTGGAGGTGCTGGAGCGCGAGGGATTGCTGCGCTGAGCTTATATCCGATTCTTAGGGTGGAGGCTGGCATCGTCACCGACTGACGGGACGGAGGGGATCAAGATTTCCACTCCTTATGTCCCGTTCGCGCCTGGGCAGTCCGGGCTGCGGATGTTCTACCGGAGCATCGCCCAGGTGATGCGGCTCACCCCCGTGATGGAGACCGTCGGCGCGATGAGCGTGTCCTGGGCGCCGGTCACCGACATCCTGGACCCGTTCCTGGAGATCCCCGGCCAGCTGGCCTGCCGCCTCGACCTGCAGTTCACCCGGCCCGGCAAGGACCAGCCGATGCCGCTGGCCGCCGGGCGCGCGCCGGATAGGATCGGCATCCTGTTCTGCGACCTGGTCACCGACCCCGTCTCCGGCCTGCCGCTGGTGCTGTCGGGCGACCGCTTCACCATGATCAGCGGGCCGGTCTTCGGCACCTTCGAGGTGCGCGTCATCCCCGAGGCCGCGCTCGACCTGCTGGGCGCACATCACTATGAATTCCAGGTCCTGGAGACCAGCCAGGCTCTGCAGCCAGGCAGCCCCACGCCGTTCCCGGGCTCCCCGGCATGACCGTCCGCTTCACCGTGGACGCGCAGGCGGTCATCGCCGAGCTCGACCGGCTGGCGAAGGGCCCGGACCCGATGGCCTTCGAGAGCATCCTGATGTCATCGTTCGCCGAGGTGTCCGCGCGGGTGCATGTGATAACCGGCGTGCTCAGGGGCTCCGGCCACCCGCAGTCTGGCTTCGACGGCGACACCTGGACGGGGAAGATGAGCTTCGTCCGCCATCCCGGCATCTTCGAGCTCGCCCGCGGCGACACGCCTACCGCAAATCACCCTGAAGGCGGCCATCACTTTTACGAGCCCGCCTACCGGACGCCGGACCAGTACAAGCAGGCCGTGATGGACTTCCTGGGAGAAGGCCGGTAGGTGGACGACATCGGCAGCGCCGCCGTCCAGTACCTGGCCGGCCTGGCCCCCGTCACCAGCCTGCTGGGGTCCTTCCCGGCGTCCGACCCGGTGGCGGCCAACGCCGGCCTGCCGTGGATCTTCCTCAACGACCTGCTGGTCACCATGGAGGGCTCCAGCCAGGCGGCCATCGTGTGCTCCCCGGCCGGCTCCATGCAGGTGGCGCCGATGCTGAGCACGGCCCGCTACCCGCGGCTGTCCGTCGCGATGTACGTGGACCCGCTGCGCGATAGCTCCCGCAACATCATCGAGACCTCCGGCGCGACGATCCTGCGGGGCCAGAAGCTGTCCGCCTACCTGCACTCGCACCTGCAGCGCACCGACCCGGACATCCAGGTGTGGGGCGACATGGTCACGATCAGCTGCCAGCTGCTGGCCGGCGGCGAGTTCCTGCCGGTGCCGGACGGCGACGGCCTGCAGCGCAAGGAGGTGTTCTACGGGCTCGAGGTCACCGGCTGGACGGACGTGACGATCCCGTAGTTCCGATACGACTTGTAACCGGGAGTTGACACCGGGTGACTTGCGGGTGTCAAGTAGAGGCTTTCGTGCTGTCTTCCCGGCCACCTGCGGCGAGCGGAGTTCTGCCTTGGTCACGGTCAGCAGGGTTGCCCGCGGCCTGCGCCGCGCCGGGGAGGTGATGTAGCCGAATGAAGGTCGTGGTCAAATCGCCATTCTCCCAGTATTCGGGCTATTGACGGCGCTGACGGCTACGGCCTGATCCGCGCGCTGGACCGCTGGGGCTGCGATGTCTACCCGCAGCCGACCTGGCTGGACGTGCCGGTCCCGGCCGACCTGCTGCCGCTGTTCGGCAAGACGCTGACCGGCCCGTTCGACCTGACCATCAACCACTGGGACCCGGCCAACATCCAGATCACCCCCGAGGCCCGCGAGATGACCCGCTGCGCTGTCGTCTGGTGCGTATCAGAGGACGTGGAGATTTTTACCCGCCGGGGCTGGCTGCAGCAGCACGAGGTGCGGGAGGGTGACCAGTCGCTGGGCATCAACCCGGTGACGGGGCTTTCGGAATGGCAGGTCATTGAGCATATCTACCGGTCCGGCGCGGCCTGTCATGAGATGGTGCGGCTGAAGTGCCCTGGGCACCAGTCGCTGTCTACTCCAGATCATCGCTGGCTGGTCCGTAATCTGGACGGTGGCCTGCAGTGGTGCCAGTCGGCTGATCTGCGGCCTGGAGACAGCATTCCGTGCAGTGTGCCGTGCGCCGACCTGCCTGCTGAGCCGAAGTACAGCGATGCCTTCGTAGAGCTGGTGGCCTGGATCTACACTGAGGGCTGGCTGGAGCGCGGCAGGTCCATCCGACTGGGGCAGAACGATCGGGTTTACCCGGAGAAGACGCAGCGCATCAGGGCGGCTCTGTATGCCATGCTCGGCCCGCCTCAGGCAGGGAAGTTCGATTCATGCCTGCGCTGCGGGCGCTCGGAGCCAGATAGCCGAGGGCGCATTACCAGGGCGCGCGGCCTGTGCCACAAGTGCTATGAGCATCAGCGCACGAATGGCTTCCTGGGACAGTGGTCCGGGTACGAGACCTGGACGGAGAGCCCGCGCAAGCCAGATGGCATGGTCATCTTCAACATCTCCCGGCCGGCGTCACAGGAGATCCTGGCGGTGTGCCCTGATAAGGCTCCGTCGCATGAGTTCCTGCTGAGCCTGACCAGGGCGCAGCTTGAGTTGTTCATCGAGGTGAGCATCCAGGCCGACGGGACTGGATGCGCGCAGGCGGGCTGCTCTTTCTCTCAGGCGCTAGGTTCCAGGATGGACGCTTTCGTGTTCGCCTGCATTCTTGCTGGCAAGCGCCCGTCCCGGCCTCGCCGCAGCAAGGAGCATCCGCACCTGGCCAGTGTCGGCCTGCTGCGGCGTCCGGACGCCCGGCTGTCTGAGGCTGGGTGCCGGGAAGTGTACGAGGGCATCATCTGGTGCCCGTCAGTGCGGCACGGCAACTGGCTGGCGCGCAGCGACGGGCACATTTTCTACACCGGTAACACGATGTGGGAGTTCGCCTGCGGCCCTGCCGGGAAGTCCGGCCTGATCCCGCACTGCCGGAACCGGGGCACCCTGCGCCGGCGCCTGGGCCTGTTCGACCTGGTGCTCGGCTACGACCAGGTGACCCTGGGCTCGCTGTCCCCCTACATCCCGAGGGGCGTCGCCAGCGGCATCCTGCAGGGCGGCTTCGACGCGGGCCAGTGGAAGAAGGCTGACCGGGACTGGAACGCCGAGCGGTTCATGTTCCTGATGCACGGCGCGCTGAACACCCGCAAGGCTCCCTGGACGGCGGTCCAGGCCTACGTGGAGCTCAAGCACGAGCGGCCGGAGTTCGGCGCCGCCCGCTTCGCCATCCACACCATGGCCCCCGGCCTGTTCCCGGAGATGAACCAGATCTACGAGGACATGGGGCTGCGGGTGTTCATGGAGGCCTGGGACCACGAGACGCTCGAGGCGTTCTACGCCGCCGGCCACTGCCTGCTGAGCCCCTCGCGCGGCGAGGGCAAGAACCTGCCCGCCCTGGAGATGATGGCGACCGGCGGCGTGGTGGCGGCCGCTGACTACGCCGGCCACACGAACTGGATGAGCGACGCCTACGCCTACCCGCTGGCCTTCGAGCTGAAGCCGACGTTCCCGAAGCATCCCGACGCCGCGCACGACGCCCGGGTCTCTGTCGAGGAGCTGAAGCGGGTGATGTGGCACGTCTACACCTGCCGTGCCGAGGCCCGGCAGAAGGGCGACCTCGCGGCGCGGATCATCCCGTCCATGTGCGACTGGAGCGTGGTGGTCGAGGACCTGTTCCGCCGCATCCGCGATCTGGTCCCGCACAACGGCCAGCTCGTCTACGACCTGGCGCACGCCTGCCGGAGGGATCCGTCCCGCAGGGAGGGGGAGCTGCGGCCGGGCTAGCCGGGGCTGCCCGATTGTCATGGTCATGGCCGAGCTGGCAGAGGTGGATCTGCGGTGCCCGGTGGGCTCGCTGCACGGTGAGTGCGGGGCGGGGAACCTGCTGGCCAGGCTGCGGCTGTCGGGGGAGCGGCCGTCCTACGTGCACCCGGACAACCTCATCGAGATGTCCTGCCCGCACTGCCGGGCCGCGCTGCGCCGGCGCGGCCGGATGATCCGGCGGGTGCTGCACAGGTACAACTTCCTGGGGGAGCTGGTGGAGACCCTGATAGTGGAGTAGGTGAGGACATGCCCGGAAACCACGGCGGGCGCCGCCGCAGGGTGCTGGCGAGCGAGGAGCTGTCGCTGCCCAGGCTGAGCAGGGACTGGCAGGACAGCGCGGCCTGCCGGGGGATGGAGTCCTCGCTGTTCTTCGCTCCCGACGGCGAGACCCGGCGCCCGCAGCGCCGCCGGGTGCAGCGGGCCAAGGCCGTCTGCCGGGCGTGCCCGGTCCGCGCGGTGTGCCTGGACGAGGCGCTGCGGGTGCGCGAGCCCTACGGGATATGGGGCGGGTACACCGAGGAAGAGCGGAAGGATTTAAGACTCCCGGCCCGGCTGGCTGTATCGTCGGCACGGTAAGTGCGACGCGCGTCAACCGGAGGCTTTTCATGGGGGTCACTCCGCCCAATGTCCGCAAGGCCCGCAAATGGGCGCAGAGCGTTCCCTCCGCCTGGCTGGAATGCCGGTCGGAGAACAGGCACGATCTCGAGCCCTATTCCGCCTTCGGCAAGAGCGAGAACATCGGGCTGGAATATCAGCGCCAGCGCGGGGTCTACGAGATGTACCGGGTGTGCCGGCGCTGCGGGACGAAGGTGTGGTCGGTGGTGGAGAAGGGCACCGGGTACGTGGGGGAGTCCCGCCGCTACCAGCACCCGGAGGGCTACCTGTTCGACGGCGGGGACGGGGCCAGGATGGGCCGCGAGGCGACCGGCCAGGTGCGGCTGGAGCTCATCCGCCAGGCGCTTGACGAGGCCGGCGCGCTCTCGCTGGTGCGGGGAGCCTAGCCGTGTCCCGCGATCTGAAGATCATCATCCGCGACGACCTGACCGGTGCCGAGCTTCCCGAGCCCGTCACGGTCCGGGTGGGCTGGGAGGGCCGGTGGTACCAGCTCGACCTCGGCGACGATAGCCTGCGGAAGGTGGAGGAGATCCTCTTCCCCCTGATTGAGTCCGGCACTCCGCTGCCGGCGGAGATGCGCCCGCCGCCCCCCGTCCGCCCTTCCGTCGGCCTGGTCAGCCTGCGCGCGCGGGGGCGGATCATGCGCGCCTGGGCGGCCGAGCACGGGTTCGAGGTCACCCGCAAGGGAAATAGCTACTACTACTCGGCCGCGCTGCGCGAGGCGTTCGAGCGGGCGCTGGCCGAGGGCGGCGTGGATCTGCCTGCGGCCGTCGGCGCCTAGGCCCGGCACCGGGCGGTAGCAGCCGCATGGTGATGGTCTCCCAGCCCGACGGCATCCGCCGGGTGAGGCGCGCTACCATCGAGGACGCGCACGGCAGGAAGATCAATACCGAGTACACGATCTTCTACGGCCCGCCCGCGCGGCAGCCCGCCGTCATGATCGGCTATACCCAGCGCCGGGTGTCCGGCTCCGTCTCCCGCTGGCGGGCCTACCCGTCGGACGGCGGCTTCCCGGCTGACCACCGCAGCCACACCGAGGCGGTGGCCTGGCTCCTGGAGGTCTTCCGCGCGGCTGAGGTCACGGGCGACGCGGCCAGCGGCGGCGATGACGGGGCGGTGCATGCGGACAGGCCGCCGGAGCGCCCCGGCCCGCCGCCCGGGGACCCTCCAGACGGCGGCTTCCTGGCCCCGCGGGTGCCCGAGGTAACCAGGGCAGAGGACTACGATTATGACGAGCTCGGCGATCCCGACCCCTTCGCGGACGACCCTCTCTATACTCCCTGACGTGGATCTCGGCGAGGTGCGCGTCGGCCCCCTGCGGTTCCCCGTCACCTGCCTGGAGCTGGCCGGCCGGGGCGTGCGCATCTGCTTCGGCATGCACGGCCCGCAGCCTGCCGGGCGCGGCCGCATCGTGGTCATCGGCACCGATGGCTGGTGCTGCTGGCAGGGCCGGTACTGGGACCTCCCCGAGCTGGCCGAGGGCGAGTCCTGGCACTGCCAGTACACCGCCTGCCAGCCTGCGCATGCCCTGGGATCGGGCGGCGTGCTGGTTACCGAGCGGCGCCGCGAACCGCCTGCTAGTTGACACCCGTCAACCTCTCCTGCTAGTCTCCTGCTGACACGAGAGACACCTGAGAGGGAGGCGGGACTGTGATGATGTGCATCCTGACCGGCGAGCACGAGCCGCTGGAGATCGGGGGGAACAGCGGGGTCGGCATCTGCACGGAGTGCGGCGCGGTGCTGGTCATCGGGCATCCCCTGGTGCTGGCACTGAAAGAGCGCGAGAAGGCGGCGGTGTCGTGATGAGCGAGAGGCTGACGGTCGGCGACGAGGTGCGGGTGTTCGACGTCTTCGACGTCAACGGCCGCAGGACGGGCCAGCAGTGCGGCGACGGCTGGCCCGGCAGGGTAGAGAAGGTAGGCCGCACGCTCGTGCACATCCGCTACCTGGGCCGGACCGAGGTGTTCCGGCTGAATACCCAGGAGCGCAATGACAGCTACCGGCATCAGTGGTTCCGGACGCCGGGGCAGGTCGTGCGGGATAACCGCCTCCTGGCCGCCAGGGCCGTCCTGCGGGCGCACCATGTCGAGCTGGGCTACTCCTGCGAGCTGACGCTGGAGCAGATCGAGGCCATAGCCGCCGTGCTGGCGGGAAAAGACCCGGGGGCAGCGTGATGAGCGAGAGCCTGCCGTACCGGATGCCCGAGGGCGTGGCGCACTGGCTGGAGCACGGCACCACGCCGCAGGCCCAGGTCGTCGCCGAGGCGGAGTCCTGCGCTGGCGACCCCGAGTCTTTCGAGCGGGCGCTGGCCCGCCATCGGGCCCGCAAGCCTGCCGTCCCGGCGGGCAGGTCCCCGGTGACCATGATCTTCGAGGCGCTGGGCAGGACGGAGTAAACCTCCCGCCCGGACCGCGCGTCCTGCTTACGGGCGCGCGGTCTTTGCGTTCGTCTCAGTATCGAGCAGGACTTGACAGGCGTAGCATCAGCCCCGTCAAAGGCAAACCGCCTGTCAAGGGAGCTTCATGAAAAGACATGCGTGGCTGGCGCTGGCGGCAGTGGTGTCCGTCCTGGCGTTCAGCCTGACCATGGCGGCGGCATCCGCCAGCACGACGGCGAGGAAGGCCAGGGCCACGGCCCCGGTGCCCTCGGTCAAGGTCATCAACCTGCACAGCGCCTACCAGAAGGCCCTGCCGCTCGTCCATCACGGCCCCGTGAAGATCCTCCCGCTGGCCGGGAAGAAGGAGACGGGCCGGCCCGCCGCGAAGGCGGCGCCCAAGTCCCCCTGCACGGAGCCCAACTGCGACCTGCCCTACAACGGCGGCCCGGTCCAGCACTCCCCGCACGTCTATCTGCTGTTCTGGGGCCCGGTCCTGGGCGCGGACCTGTCTTACCTGACCAGCTTCTACGCCGGCCTGGGCGTGCAGCCCCAGGACGACTGGTCCACGATCACCAGCCAGTACGGCGATGGCTCCGGGCACCCGGCCTTCAGCGGGACCGTCTACGAGGGCGCCTGGCAGGACACCACCGTGCCGCCGGCCAGCGTGACGCAGAACGACCTCAACGCCGAGGCCGACGCGCTCACGTCCTACCTCAGCATCGCCGACAAGGCTGACGCCCAGGTCGTCGTCGCCAGCCAGTCCGGCACCTGCTTCGCGGACGGCTTCGCGGGCAACCCGGGCAGCTGCGCGTCCTCGCCGCCTGCCTACTGCGCGTGGCACACGAGCTCCGCTGCGGGGGAGGCGTTCACCAACCTGCCGTACCAGCTCGACGCCGGGGCCGGCTGCGGCGAGAACTTCGTCAACTCCGGCAGCGCCGGGACCTACGACGGCTTCTCCATCGTCGGCGGGCACGAGTACGCGGAGTCCGTCACCGACCCGGCGCCTGATAGCGGCTGGATCGACACCGCCGACACCATCTCCGGCGGCGAGGTGGCGGATAAGTGCGTCTGGGGCGGGGAGCTGTGGGGGTCCTCCGACCCGGCCGGCGACGTGACCCTGTCCACCGGCTCGTACGCCATGCAGTCGCTCTGGAGCAACTCTGCGGGCGGCTGCGTGCTGTCGGGCTCGGGCGGGCCGCCGCCTCCGCCGCCCCCGGCGGTGACCAGCGTGGTGCCCTCCAGCGGCCCGGCGGCCGGCGGCACTGCGGTCACGGTGAACGGGACTGGCCTGACCGGCGGCACGGTCCGGTTCGGCGCCAGCGCTGCCACGGCGGTGACCTGCGCCGCGTCGGACTGCCATGTGACGGCGCCGGCCGGCACCGGCACGGTGGACGTCCGGGTGACCACCGGGGCGGGCACCTCGCCCGTGACGGCGGCCGACCATTACTCCTACATCGTCTCCCCGCCGCCCCCGGTGGACGGCCCGATCACTTCCCGGCTGCCCGGCCCGCTGTGCGCGGACAACTGGCACGGCCTGAACGTCATCGGGAACAAGATCGACATCTACACCTGCAACGGCACCCGCGCCCAGGTGTGGGAGCCGAAGTCCGGCCTGATCATCCTCAAGCCGGGCACCGGCAAGTGCATGGACGTGAAGTTCGGCGGCACCGCGAACGGCACGCCGGTCTGGCTCTGGCCGTGCAACGGCACGCCCGCGCAGATCTGGCGCTACGACGCCGTCAGCATGCACCTGACCAGCCCGCACGCCAGCGGCAAGTGCCTGACGGCGCCCTCGGCGGTGCGCGGCACGCAGCTGGTCATCCGGTCGTGCTCCGGCACGGCGCCGGGCCAGAAGTGGACGCTGCCTTAGCCAGGGGGGCAGGGCGGAGGGGCGCATCCGGGCTGCGGGTGCGCCCCTCCCGCCTGTAACGGCCTGCGCGCCGGCCAGAACCAGACGTGCCGCAGGACGGGGCAGCGGCACAGCGCGCAGTCCGTCCCGGCCCGATAGTGGGTGTGTGCGTCGGCTGTGTGGCCGCAGCGGCAGTAGCTCACTCGTCTTTTCCTAGTGAACACAAGTTACAGATCGTAGGCCCTGTGTGAACACTCTGCTACAGCCGCAGCCGGGGGACTTCGCCTGCGTGCCGATGGGCGGGGACGAGGGCATCGCGGTCAGCCTCGCCGAGCGGCTGGCGGGTGCCGGCCGGTCAGCGGAGTACGGGCACGCCTTCGTCTACATGGGCGAGCTCGACATCCGGCCCGGCTCTGCCTGGCTGCACGGCAGCGGCGGGCGCGGCTGCTACGTGATAGAGGCAGCCCCCGGCGGCGCGCACTGGCGCAGCCTGGGAGACGACCCGCTGGCCCGCTACGGCGACAGCGGGCTGTGGAGCACGGGCGCCCTGGTGCTGGCCGATGCGCAGCGCACCGCCGTCAGCAACGCCGCCATCATGGCGCTCGGCACGCCGTACTCCTGGCTGGACTACGCCTGGCTGGCCGCGCACCACCTGCACATCCCGGTGCCCGGCCTGCGCGCGTCGATCGCGGCCAGCGGGAGCATGATCTGCTCCCAGTACGTGGACTGGTGCTACCAGTCGGCGGGCATCCATCTCTTCGCCGGCGGGCGGTGGACGGGCGATGTCATGCCCTCCGACCTGGCGGCCCTGATAGTGCAGTGGCGGCACCCGAGCAAGCCCGGGGGATCCTGGCTGTCGTGAGGCTCCTTCTCGTCCTGGTGCTCGTCCTGGCCCTGGCGTCCTGCACGCGCAGGCCCCTGCCGCCGCTGGCGGGGCCCGTGCCGGTCATCACGATCCGCGATTCCGGTGGCACGGTGCGTGCGCACTCGTTACCGTACCGAGACATGCCTTCCCTGCCGGGGAGCATGTGCACGGAGATCCAGCAAGGCCGCCGGGCTGGCGGGCCCGCGTGCCCCTGCACAGGAAAGGAGACCCGGCCCCGGCGGGGACGCTGCCGGCGGCCGTGAAGAGGTGCAGTCCCCGTGGAGCAGCTCCATGGAATATCCGCATCCCGGTTCTGCCGGGTGCTCCCTTTCATCGCCGCCGCTGCCGCCGCCGCAGCGGCGCTCTCCTCCCCCTCCGCAGCGGATGCAGCCGTGCAGCCGCAGGCCGTTTCGCCCCGTCCTGCGGCTGCAGCTGCGCGCGCTCTGTCCTCCTACTGGCCTGGCGGCTACACCGTCCGCCCTGGTGACACCCTCAGCGAGATAGCCGCCCGTGACTACGGCGATGCAGGCATGTGGACGCAGATCTACGCGGACAACCAGTCTCTCATCGGTGCCGACCCGAACCTGATCGAGCCTGGCGAGTACCTGCGCATCGGCAGCCGCCCGCCCGCCGCCCCCGTCCGGCACTACCTGGCGTCCCGTGACCGCCGCGCCCCGGCGGGCGGCCGGGTCTGGGGCGTCACCTACGGCTATCCCTACTACTGCGGCGACGGAGACGGCGACGGCTACGACATCCCGTGCTGGAAGATCGGCCGCGGGCCTGCCCCGGCCCGGCGCGCTCCCGCCCCGGCGGCTGACCCGCCGGCCCGCGCGGCCAGCACGGTCGCCGTCACCGTGGCGGGAGCCGGCAGCTTCCAGCGGTGCGTGATAGCACGGGAGTCCGGCGGCAACCCGGCTGCGGTCAACCCGGCCTCGGGCGCCGGCGGGCTCTACCAGTTCCTGCCCTCAGTATGGTCTTCTCTCGGTTATCCTGGCCTGCCGCAGGATGCCTCCGTAGCCATGCAGAACGCGGCCTTCGCCAGGCTGTACGCACAGAGCGGAGCCAGCCCGTGGGCGCCGTCCGACGGCTGCTGACCCCGGCAGCCGTCGCCCTGGCCTGCTGCCTGGCCCTGGCCGTGGTGGCGATAGCCCCGCCTGTGAGCGCGTCGTCCCGGCCGCAGGAGCGCTCCCCGCGGTGGCGTGCCTGGGAGTGGGCGCTGTCCCAGGAGGGCAAGCCCTACGTCTGGGGAGGCACCGGACCGGACGGCTACGACTGCAGCGGCCTGGTCTACGCCGCCTACCAGGCTGCCGGGGTCCCGTACTTCGGCCGGGACACCTACGAGATGCTTGCCTCTGGCCGGCTGCAGTGGGTGCCGCATGACCTCATCCGGTGGGGGATGCTGGCGTTCTACGGCACCGGCCATGTCGAGCTCGTCGCGGGCTCGTACCGGACCTACGGGGCCCTGGAGCCGGGCACCACGGTCAGCTTCCACCCGTGGTCGCCGAACTCCTGGTGGGAGCCGACCGCCTTCTACGAGCCGGACGGGGCCGGCTAGGTATCAGCAGTCATGGACAAGACACTTGAGCAAATGCAGGCCGAGGTACGGGATGTCAACATCCTGAAGGGGTGGCGGCAGGGCTCCAACTCGTTCGGCGATTACATCGCGCTGCTGCACAGCGAGCTCAGCGAGGCGCTCGAGGCATACCGGGATCACCGGCTAGCCGACGCAACTCGGCTGGACCTGATCGGCGACATCGCACGGCCGCCCAAGCCCGAGGGCGTCGGCAGCGAGTTCGCCGACGTTCTCATCCGGCTGCTGGACGTCTGCGACATCTACGGGGTCAGCCTGCGGTGGGAGTTCGAGCGGAAGATCGCCTACAACCGCACCCGGCCGTACCAGCACGGCGGCCGCACGCTGGCCGAGGATTCGCGCGCGCTGTGCTGCAGCGTAAAGCGGGAGCGCGGGAACTACTGCGACCTGCCGGCGATGTCAGCCGAGCACATCGCGGGCACCAGCTTCTATGATCATGATTTCAGGCCAGATACAGACCGGCCGTAACAGTCAGCGGGCACGAGCCAAGGGACGTGCTCCGGAGATAAGGCCGGGGGCGGCGGTCATCACTGCTTAGCTCCCGGCCCGTTCTCGGGCTCAGGCGGCGCGCGACCTCTCCGCTGCGGCCCTGATGAGCAGCGCGGCGTCCGCCATCTCCCTGGACAGGCAGGCCAGCCGCTCGGCGGCCTGCTCCTGGGCCTCGGCGTCCGGGGCCGGCTGCCAGGCCGCTGCCTCCAGTGCCTCCCGCAGTTCCCTCGGCGCCAGGGTGTAGGCATCCGGGCACCGGGAGGCCAGCGTCCGCAGGTGCCGGACCTGCCGGGTGACTTCCTGGCCGGACATGGTGATCGTGGTGACCCGGCCGCCATTGCTGTCAGTCCGGAACGTAACCTGCATATTCGCCTCCTGCTGTCCTGGCTGCGGCGATTCCAGGGTGGCACATCCGGTTGTCTCCTGCCAACGGCCCGGCGTCCTGCGGGACAGATGCCGCCGGCAGTCCTACGCTCGGCCCATGGGCATAGTGATTCCGGTCGCTGCCGGGGCCGGCCTCATCCTGGCCGTCGTCCTGCTGGCCGCGCGGGAGTCCCGCCGCCGGGAGCGGGTGCGCCTGATGATCGCGTGCGCCAGGATCCGGGCGCAGGAGGACGAGCTCCCGGATGAGGACAGCGCCGTCCTGCGGGTCATCCGCGACGTGCGGGAGATGACGGAGTAGCTCCGATTACCCGGGGCGTGGGCGTCATCACCGGCTACCCGTCGCTGTCCAGCGCGGTCCCCGCTGACGTCCTGCCCATCGTTGACGTGACCGGCGGCCTGCCGGGCCTGCTCAAGGACATCACGGCCGGCAACCTGGCGCCGGTCATCAGCGGGGCCTTCGACATCGTCGCCTGGGGCGGGGCCGATCCCACTGGCGGCACCGATGCCGCCTCCATCGTCGCCGCTGCCTTCGCTGCGGCAGCCGCAGCCGTCGGCCTGGGCGCCGGGCGGGTGACGGCGCCGGCCGGGACGTTCCTGATCAACTCCGGCACCGGCATCTCCGTCACCACCCAGGGCATCGTGTTCACCGGGGCCAGCGCCTCGCCGGACTGGAGCCACCCGACCGGCAGCGGCACGAACTTCCACCTTGGCTCGGGCTTCGGCGGGACCAGCCTGTTCTCGGTCAGCGGCTCCGGCCACCAGGTGACCCTGGCAGGCTTCGCCGTCACGTCCTACAGCTCGGCGTCCTCGGTCATCGGCGTGCTCGCCTCCGGCGTGGACGGGCTGAGCCTGAAGGACATCCTCCTGTCCCAGGTCGGCGGGATATCCCTGTCCAGCGTCACCCGCAGCGTGCTCGAGGACCTCGTCACCCAGGCCACCAACGGCACCTACGCCCTGTCCTGCGTGTCCTCCACGATCGTCTTCTTCAGCCGCTGCAACTTCGCCCCGGTGAGCACGGCGACCTACGCCATGTACTTCTCCGGCTGCGAGACGATCATCCTCATTGCCTGCCAGGGCAACAACAACCCGGCGTACAGCCTCTACCTGCTGAACACGAACGACTCCACGTTCACCGACTTCGAGGCCAACGGCGGCAGCACCGCCTCGGTAGCGCTGTCGGGCTGCACCGACGTGCGCTTCACCGACCTCTACGCCTCCGGCTCGTCCACCCCCGTGTACCTGAGCGTCGTCAACTCGTCCATTGTCCAGTTCATCGGGGGCTGGCTGAACAACTCCACCGGGTCCGCGGTCGTCCTGGACGGCACGGGCGGCGGCACCCACGACGTGATAATCAGCGGGATGCTGATCGCCTCGGCCTCGGCCTCGGCCTCCCCGGTCGCCATCACCGCGACCCCCGTCTACAGCGTCGTGATCCGCGGCAACAACATCTGGGGCCACGCCGGGGTCGCCTGGATCACCGACGCCTCCTCGTCCAGCGGCCGCGCCTGCACCTACTCCGGCAATGTCATCGCCGCCGGGGCCGCCCCCGCCATCACGGGCGCCGGAGCGCAGAACGTGAGGGCGGACGGCAACGTCAGCACCACCGGGGCGGCGGTCAACTACGGGCCGGCGGACGTCCAGACGGTCGGCCAGGGCCTGCAGGTGGCGGAGGGCTCCAACGCCAAGCAGGGCACCACGGCCCTGGTCGGCGGCTCGGCCGTGGTCGCCAACACCAGCGTGACGGCCAGCTCGCGGATCTTCCTGACCAGCCAGGCCGACGGCGGCACGCCCGGCTGGCTGCGGGTCAGCAACCGGACGGCGGGCACGAACTTCACCATCACCAGCTCCAGCGGCACCGATACCTCGACCGTGGCCTACGAGATCTTCGAGCCCGGATAGGCCAGGTCACCGCCCTGCGTAGTTGACATACGTAATTGCTCGCCGTACTCTCCTGCGCATGAGAACACTCAGAGTGGCTGCTGTGACAGCCGCGACATCCCTGGCGCTGGGTCTCAGCGCCCTGTCCATGGCGGCACCGGCCTCGGCGAGTCCCAGTGCTGCCTCCACCACCTCGTGGACCGGAGCCGCGCCTGATAGCTTCGTCAGCTGCGGCAGCACGTCCTATGCGTGCCCGGCCGTGCTCTCCAATGCGGATTCCTGGACGCCGGACATCCAGCCGGTGAAGCTGTACCTGGCCAACGGCCGCGCGGCGCCGTTCGTGACCTACATCCGCTGGCACGCCTACGCGCACGCCGGCGGGCGCGCCACCGGCATCCTGCATGCCAGTACCGGCGGCACCTACCGCACGTACAAGGTGACCATCACGGTGTCGGCGCCCCGGCTGCATGCGGCGCACGAGTACTACTTCAGCCTCATGCACTGGGCTGACCCGGCTCCATCCGGATCCGCCCCGCATGCCTGGCATGTGGACACGGCGGACGGCATGTGGGCCGCCTGACCGCATGTCTCCGCGCCGGGCTCCTGCCGCCGGACTGGCCGGAGCCCGGCCTGATTATCCCTGCCGGGTACCAGGCGGCATGCTTACCCGACTGCGGCACTGGCCGGCCGGCCAGCTCGCCTACTCGCATTACTACCCGCACGCGCACCTGGGCAGGGGGTGGGTCCTGCTGATCGTCATCGCGCTGGTCTACGGCACGATCCACCGCCTGTTCTACCGGCACCACCGCCGCCGTGGCCTCAGCGTGTGGGTCAGCATGCGGGGCCCGTTCCACACGAGGATCTCGCGCAGGCTCTGATCTGGCATCCGGCGGTCCGCTACCATCTCGGCATGGCGGACCGTCTGGAGCTGGTGGGCCAGCGCTACGGCCGCCTGCTGGTGCTGCGCGAGGGCCCGCGGGTCTCCGCCGACGCCGGCCGCCCTAACGGCAGGCGCACGCTGGTGTGCCTCTGCGACTGCGGCCGTATCCTCGCCGTCCGGCTGTCCAACCTGCGCAGCGGGCACGCCCGGTCCTGCGGGTGCGCCCGGATCGCCGCTCTTGTCGCCCGGAACAAGGCGGGCTCCCGCCGGGACATGGCCCTCAGCCGATAGATCAGTCAGCATCGTGCCGAGTCTGGGGAGCGCTGACTGTGTCCGACCCTTCGACGACTCTTTACCAAGAGGGCTTCTCGATCTCGCACGCCGGCATCCTCGACGGCACGAACGGGGCTGAGGGCCAGACCGTCTACGGCGTCCGCAACGGGACCCTGAGCACCGACAACGGCAACTTCGAGAACACGGGCGACAACGTCGTGCTGTCGGAGTGGTTCTGGATCAACTTCGCCAACGTGACCATTGAGTCCGGGTTCATCAGCTTCCCGACCATCGCCGACATCACCGGCACCTCGATCAGCAGCTCCGGCACGTCGCCGAACGACTACTACGCGCTGCCGCTGTGGACGCTGAACTCGATGAACGTGGTGACCAAGCCGATGGCGCTGCGGGTGCCCGCCAAGGACAGCGCGGGCAACCTGCGGGTGCTGGACTTCGTGCTCTACCGCGTCCAGTTCCAGCCGTTCAACTTCACCGGCCCGAGCTACAAGAACGGCCTGACCGTGTCCATCGCCGGCCGCGCGCTGTTCTCCACGGTGGACGAGGCCGGCAACGCGCTGCCCATCGCCTACGGCGGCCCCGGCGTCGAGCCCGGCACCTCCACGCCCGCGGGCCTGAGCATCGGCCGGATGATCTCGCTGCCGAACCTGACCACCACCAATGCCGGCGCGTTCACGGTGCTGCCCTTCCAGAGCAGCTAGCCGATCCTCCTGCCGATTGCCCGCAGTAGCGCATCGGCGAGTCCCAGGGAGGACCTGTGCCAGATTCCGAGCTCGACCGCCTCGACCCGGATCCGGTCGTGCTCACGCTGGAGTCCGGCCTGCAGGTCGAGGTCGTGCGGATCAAGACGCGCCAGTTCTTCCGCCTGCTCAAGGTGCTCACGCACGGGGCCGGCCAGGCCCTGATAAAGAGCTCGCTGGACTTCGGCACTGACGGTGCCGAGTTCGCGCAGCGGATGATGTCCCTCGTCCTGATCTCCATCCCCGACGCCGAGTCCGAGACCATCGAGTTCGTCCAGTCCATGGTCCGCCCGCACGGGCTGGCTCCCGGCCCGCAGTCGCGCCTGACGAAGCAGCAGCGCGAGGCCAACGAGGAGAAGTGGACGGACCTGTCCGCCGAGCTCTTCAACCCCGAGCTGGACGACATCGTCACCATCGTGGAGCAGGTGGTCCGCCAGGAGGCAGCCGACATCCAGGCCCTGGGAAAACGCCTCGCGTCCCTGCTGGAGCTGGCGAGGAAGACGGGAGCCGGCCAGGACGGGACGCCGGAGGAGACGCCGGAGCCGGAGGAGCTGGAGACGGCCTCGCAGGATCTTTCGCCAGGGCCTTCGACCTCGTCAGCTCCGAGTACGGATGGAGCGACGAACGGATCCTCGGGATCCCGCTCTGCCGCCTCCGCCAGATCACCGAGGCCATCGGCCGCCGCCGCCAGGCCGGCGATGAGCTCCGCCTCCGGCTAGCGGAATGGCAGACGCGGACGGTGTGCACCTGGATAGGCGCCCAGGCGCAGATCGACACAAGGCAGACGGGCGGCCGCAACCCGCTGGTGGACGCCGCCCTGGACATCTCGCTCTCCTGGGGAGGCGCCGGCGGTGACGACGACGAGCTGGACGAGATGAGGGGCCGGCGCACCGGCTACGTCGCCTCGGCCGAGCAGGCCCGGCAGAGGATCCGCGAGGCAAGGGGCGGCCGGCCGGAGGCCGACACGATCCGGGTGGGCGAGGACGGCGCCGTCGCGGGCGTGGCCGTGGGCGCGGCGGAGCCCGCTGACGAGGCGGCTGCGGAGGTGGCCGCTGGCGCGGCCGACGGCAGCTTCGAGGCCTTCATGCGGATGTTCGGCGGCGGGGGCACGCCTCCGCCCGCTCCTCCTCCCGGCGGCAGCTGAGATGACGGGGCGGAGGTGGTTGCGGCGTGGCGGACTGGGAAGTGATCTACCGCGCAGTCTTAGGTCGCAGACTTCAGTGACCTGACGCAGGCTGCGGCCAGGGCCAGGGAAGAGCTCAAGCGCCTGGCGGATGAGGCCCGCCAGGAGGGAGACACCGAGGCCAGCGCCGCCGCCAAGGCAGCGGCCGCGCACGAGGCCGACACCCGCGCGATCGACGCCAACCGCGCCGCCCTGGAGCGCCAGGCCGCCGCCGCGAAGCTGGCCAACAAGCAGACCGCCTTCGGCGGCCGCGACTCCATGGACCAGCATCTCTCCGACCTGGACCGGAAGGAGGAGAAGGAAGAGCGGCTGCAGCGCACGGAGAACCTGGGCTTCTCCAGCCCGCAGTCCGCCGAGGCCTGGCGCCAGCAGGTCTACCAGCGCACCCTGGAGCGGAACATCGCCGCCCAGCAGGGCTACCGCACCCCCGACCAGTACCTGGGCTACCTGGACCAGAAGCGCGCCCGGATAGAGCAGGAGACCGCCGCCACCCGGGCCAGCGCGGCAGTGATCAAGGAGCAGACCGACGCCGAGCTCGGCCGTGCCAACGCGATCCGCCAGACGCACGAGTCCGCCGGCACGCTCGGCACCACCGGGACCTCGAACATCCAGGCCTACGGGTCTGCGGTGCAGGGCATCCCGACTCAGGTCACCACGCACGTCAGCCTCGATGATGACGAGGCGGCGGCCAAGGGCGCGGCCTACCGCGCCGTGCTCGGCGACATCCCGATGCGGGTCAGCACCTCCGTCCGGCTGGACACCGACGAGCTCGCTGCGGACGTCGCGAAGGCGAAGGCCCTGG
>Ga0335081_10006813_pt1 | contig 18215 bp, 22 predicted proteins | sample Lox_Sample_35_FD_206713 | JGI IMG/M metagenome (GOLD analysis project Ga0335081, IMG submission 206713) | Soil microbial communities from Loxahatchee National Wildlife Refuge, Florida, United States - Lox_Sample_3.5 | ecosystem: Environmental > Terrestrial > Soil > Wetlands | place: USA... | reverse complement strand
CGCGCGGAGTTTTTCCGCACTTTAACAACTCACATCGGACGGCGCAGGTCGGCGAAGCTTCGCGGCGTGCTGCGGAACTCCTTCTGATACTTCGGCGGCAGGTTGCGCTCGGCATCGAGGGCCGCCGCGCGGTCCGGGAAATCACCGTAGACCACGCGCAGGCGGTAGCTGCGCCCGCTCGCCAGCGGGATCACGTACACCTCCCGCAACAGCGCCAGATCGCGCGCGCGTGACAGGAAGCGCTCCATGCGCGCCGGGTCGGTGTTGTCGGTAATGAACAGCTCGACGCTGTAGCGCGCGTCCGGCTCGCGCTCGAGCAGCGCGCGCGCGGCCGCGATGCGCTCGCCCAGCAGGGGCTGGCCGCGGCTGTCGTAGCGCTCGATGCGCCGCAGCTGCTCGGGACTCAGCAACGCTGCGGGCGCCGGCGCTTCGGCCGCGACCGGCGCGGCCTTTGCAGCTTCGACCGGCGCCGGCTTCGGGGGTGGGGTCGGTGCGGCCGCGGCCGCGGGCGCGGCGGGCGGGGGCGGGGCAGGGGCCGCGGCCGGCTTGGCGGCCGCCGTGGCGGGCGGCGCGGCGGGCGGCGCGCTCGGTGCCCAGTGCAGCGCGAGGCCGATCACGATCCCGGCCACGAGCGCGGCGCCGAGGTAGAGCGCCGGGCGCTTGGCGCGGCGCAAGGGCGAGAACTCGGAATCGGCGATCGCCGCGCGCGCGTGGCGCGCGGTGATCGCGTGCGTATCGGCGCTGAAGGCGGACAGCAGCGACTTGTCGGCCAGGATGTTGATGCGCCGCGTCAAGCCGTCCGAGGCGCGCGCGATGAGCGCCACCGCTTTGGGCGTGAATACGTCGGGGCCGCGGTAGCCCGCGGCGCGCATGCGAAAGGACAGATAGCGCGCGACCTCAGCCTCGGACAGCGGGCGCATGCGGAAGCTGTGCGTGATGCGGTCCTTGAGCTGGCGCAGCGTCGGCCGCGCGAGCGCCTGGTCGAGCTCAGGCTGGCCGAACAGCACGATCTGCAGCAGCTTGTGGCGGCTGGTTTCGAGGTTCGACAGCAGGCGGACCTGCTCCAGCGTTTCCTCCGGCATCGCATGCGCTTCGTCGATCAGCACCACGACGCGGCGCCCTTCGGCGTAGAGCCGGATCAGGTGCTCCTGCAGCTCGCGCAGCGCCACGCTCATGCGCCCCTGCGAGAACTCGAGCTGCAGCTCGTCCGCGATCGCGTACAGGATCTCGTCGCGCCCGAGCGAGGGTGTGGTGAGGTAGATGGTCTCGACCTGCGCCGGCAGGCGCTCCATCAGCACGCGGCACAGCATCGTCTTGCCGCTGCCGACCTCGCCGCTCACCTTGACTATGCCCTCGTCGTTCAGGATCGCGTAGATCAGCGCCTCGAGCGTCGCGCCGCGGTCGGCGCCGTCGAAGAAGAAGTCGGTATGCGGCGTGATGCGGAACGGCGGCTCGCTCAGCCCGAAGTGCTCGAGGTACATGCGCTGCGGGCCCCGCTAGCCCTTGGTTTGGGGCTGCGAATCACCGCCCGCGGCGCTCATGCGGCTGTAGAGCGTGGTGCGGTTCACGCCCAGCAGCTTGGCAGCCTGGCTCATGTTGCCGTTGGTCAGGCGCAGCGCGGCTTCGATGTAGGCGCGCTCCCAGGCCCCGAGCGTCTGATCGAGGTGGAAGCCGCGCTCGCGCTCGATCTGCCTTAGCGCCTGCGCGAGCAGGCCGGATTCGCCGCCCGCCGGGCCGAGCGGCGTCTCGAGGTCGAACTCCGGCTCCAGCTCCGCGACCGAGAGGCGTTGTCCCGCGTACTTGGTGGTGAGCCGGATGACGATGTTGCGCAGCTCGCGCACGTTGCCGGGGAACGGGTAGGAGAGCCAGCGCTTCTCGGCCGCCGCGTCGAGCGAAAACGGCTGCACCCCGGACTGCTCGGCGTAGAAGCGGCGGAAGTGCTCCAGCAGCAGAAGCTTGTCGGCCTCCATCTCGCGCAGCGGCGGCACGCTCAGGGTCAGCACCGAGAGGCGGTGGTAAAGGTCGGCGCGGAAGCTGCCGCGCTTGACTTCCTGGCGCAGGTCGCGGTTGGTCGCGGCGATCACCCTGGCGCGCGAGACGCGCCCGTGGGTCTCGCCGACGCGCTGGTACTCGCCGTTCTCAAGCACGCGCAGCAGCTTGGCCTGCATCTCGAGCGGGAGCTCGCCGATTTCGTCCAGGAACAGCGTGCCGTCGTGCGCGTCCTCGAAGTAGCCGGACTTGTTGCCGCTGGCGCCGGTGAAGGCGCCCTTGACGTAGCCGAACAGCGTCGGCTCGACCAGGGAAGGCGAGATGGCGGCGCAGTTGAGCGCGAGGTAGGGCTTGGATGCGCGCGCGGACTGCCGGTGCAGGCTTTGCGCCACCAGGTCCTTGCCGCTGCCCGACTCGCCCTCGATCAGGACCGGGAACGGCGAGTCGGCGAACTGGGCGATCTGGCTCCTTAGCTTGGCGAGCGCCGGGCAGTCGCCAACCAGGCCTACCGCTTCCTCGGGGCGCCGGCCGAGCTCGGCAGCGCGCACTTCGAGCGCGCGGGTCAGCGTGCGCTTGAGCGTCGCGGGGTCGCAGGGCTTGGCGATGAACTCCGACGCGCCCAGGGTGCGCGCATGGCGGGCATGGGCGGCGTCGTTCTGGCCCGACAGGACGAAGATCTTCATGCTCGGCGAATGCGCCAGCAGGTCCGCAATGAGCTGGAATCCCTCGTCGGGAACGTGCGGCACCGGCGGCAGCCCGAGGTCGACCAGCGCGAGCTGCGGCGCCTGCGGCAGCTGGCGCAGCAGCGAAACGGCCTGCTCGCGCGAATCGGCCGTGAGGACTTCGAAATCGGTGCCGAGCGCGAACGACAGCGTGTCGGTGATCAGCTCGTCGTCGTCGACGATGAGCAGCGACGGCTTGCCCTCTCGCGCTTCGCGCAGGTTAGTTGCCATCACCGCGTATGCATCTCAGAAATGCCCGCTCGAAGTTGGGCTCCGAATAACGGTCGCAGAGCTGGGCTGGCGCGCCGCGGAACCTGATCGCGCCGCGGTCCAGCACCGCCACCGCGGCGCAAAGCTCCTCGATGTCGGCCAGCACGTGCGACGTGATCAGCAGCGCTCGCCCCTCGCCGACGAGCCGCCGCAGCACCGATTTGACCGCGACCCGGCCGGCAGGGTCAAGGCCGCTCATGGGTTCGTCCAGCACGTAGATCTCGCGCTCGACCAGGAAACAGGCGCCGAGCCCCAGCTTCTGGGTCATTCCCTTGGACAGCTCGCGCACCGGTCGCTCGAGCACCTCCGGCTCCAGCTCGAGTTCGGCCAGCAGCGCCGCGGCGCGCGCGGCGTCGTAGCGCGCGCCGGTGAGCGACAGCATCAGCTCGAGGAACTCGCGGCAGCGCAGATAGTGCGGCGGCACGAAGCGCTCCGGGACGTACGCCAGCCGGCGGCGCGCTTGCGGACGGCTGCTCGGCACGCCGAACAGCTCGATCCGGCCCGCATCGTGGGCGCACAGATCAAGCAGGCATTTGATCAACGTGGTCTTGCCCGCGCCGTTCACCCCCGCCAGCCCGACCGATTCGCCGGCTCCGACCGCAAGGTCGACCCCGCGCAGCACGGCGCGTGCGCCATAGCGCTTTTCCAGGCCGACCACGCTTACCGCGGGCGCCGCCCGAGGTTCATTGGACGTGAGCATGGACGCTAATATATAGGTATTCGAGTAAAATCCGCCCTTTGCCTGCGGCGCCCTTCCCCTCTTGCCGGACTCCAACATCGTCGAGGTCGAGAACGTCTGGTTCGGCTACGACCCGGGGCGAGCGGTGCTGCGCGACGTCAGCGTGACGATTCCACGCGGCAAAGTGGTGGCGATCATGGGGCAGTCGGGCTGCGGCAAGACGACCCTGCTGCGCATCATCGGCGGCGTGCACTTGCCCACGCGCGGGCGGGCGCGGGTGCTCGGACAGTTGACCAGCGGGCTCGACCAGGACGGCCTTTACGCCATGCGCCGTCGGATGGGGATGCTGTTCCAGTTCGGCGCGTTGTTCACCGACATGTCGGTCTACGACAACGTGGCGTTCCAGATGCGCGAGCACACCGACCTCGCGCAGGACATGATCCACGATCTGGTGATGCTCAAGCTGCAGGCGGTCGGGCTGCGCGGCGCGGCACAGCTGATGCCGTCGGAGCTTTCCGGCGGCATGGCGCGCCGCGTGGCGCTTGCGCGCGCGATCGCGCTCGATCCGCAGCTGATGCTCTACGACGAGCCGTTCACCGGGCTCGACCCGATCTCGTTCGGCGTCATCGCGCGCCTGGTCCGGACCCTGAACGACGCGCTAGGCGCCACCTCGATCGTGGTCAGCCACGACGTGCAGGAGTGCCTCGACATCGTCGATTACCTCTATTTCGTCGCCGACGGACAGGTCGTCGCCAAGGGTACGCCGCAGGAGATCCGCGCCTCGCAGGAGCCGTTCGTCGACCAGTTCGTGCATGGCAAGCCCGACGGCCCGGTGCCGTTCAACTACCCGGCGCCGGAATACGACGTTGACCTCGAGCTGACGGAGGTTTGAGATGGCAGGCAAGGCGCTGCGCGGGTATTTCGAGCGGCTGGGAAACCAGGTCACTTCGGGGGTCTGGCAGCTCGGCTTCGCCGCGCGCTTCTTCGGCTACATGCTGCTGCACTCGGGCACTGCGCTGCGGCGCTTCAGCCTGACGATCCGCGAGATCTATTTCTCCGGTGTGCTGTCGCTCGTGATCATCCTGGTTTCGGGCCTGTTCGTCGGCATGGTGCTCGGCCTGCAGGGCTACCACACGCTCGAGCGCTACGGATCGTCCGAGGCGCTCGGGGTGCTGGTGGCGCTGTCGCTGGTGCGCGAGCTCGGCCCGGTGGTGGCCGGGCTGCTGTTCGCCAGCCGTGCGGGTTCGGCGATCACCGCGGAGATCGGGCTGATGAAGGCGACCGAGCAGATTTCCGCCATGGAAATGATGGCGGTCGATCCGATCGCGCGCGTGGTCGCGCCGCGCTTCTGGGGCGGCGTGATCTCGATGCCGCTGCTCGCGGCGCTGTTCTCGGCCACGGGAATCTTCGGCGGCTACCTGGTGGGGGTGAAGCTGATCGGCGTAGACGAAGGGGCGTTCTGGTCGCAGATGCAGGCCGCTGTCGACGTGCGGGAGGACATCCTGAACGGCGTGCTCAAGAGCGTCGTGTTCGGCATCGCAGTCTCCTGGATCGCGGTATTCGAGGGTTACGACGCCGCCCCGACCGCGGAGGGTGTCTCGCGTGCGACCACGCGCACCGTGGTCACTTCGTCGCTTGCCATATTGGCGCTGGACTTCGTGCTCACCGCGCTTATGTTCACCGGAGGTAGCGCAACATGAATCGCTCCACGATCGATCTTTGGGTCGGAATTCTCGTCGCGGCGGGCCTCGGGGCGCTGCTGTTTCTCGCCCTCAAGGTGGGAAACCTGGCGTCCTTCTCCTCCGCCCAGACGTACGAAGTGAAGGCCAATTTTGCTAACATCGGCGGCCTGAAGGTGCGCGCGCCGGTTAAGAGCGCGGGCGTCGTGGTCGGACGGGTGGCGGACATCCGGTTCGATACCGAGACCTACGAGGCGGTCGTTACCCTGAGCCTGGGAGCGGCTTACCGGTTCCCGCGCGACACCGTGGCCAAGATCCTCACTTCGGGGCTGCTGGGTGAGCAGTACATCGGGCTCGAGGCGGGGGGTGACAGCAAGATGCTCGCGAACGGCGACAGAATCAAACTTACCCAGTCGGCGGTGGTGCTGGAGAACCTGATCAGCCAGTTCCTGTTCAGCAAAGCGGCCGAGGGCAAGGACAACTCGAAGTGACCCGCGGCGCGCATGCCCTGCTGCTCGCGCTGGCGCTCGCCGTGGCCGGCGGCTGTGCGAGCGTTCCCAACCCCGATCCGAGCGATCCGTTCGAGAGCTTCAACCGCTCCGTGTACCGCTTCAACGATGCCTTCGACAAGGCAATCGCCAAGCCGGTCGCGACCGCGTACAAGGATGTCCTGCCCGATCCGGCGCGCAACGGGGTGCGCAATTTCTTCTCCAACATCGCCGATCTGTTCATCGGCGTCAACAACCTGCTGCAGGGCAAGCTGGGCGAGGCGCTGACCGACTGGATGCGCTTCGCGGTCAATACGACTTTCGGTGTGGTCGGGATCGCGGACTGGGCGAGCGACATGGGACTGGAAAAGCACAACGAGGACTTCGGCCAGACGATCGGCCGCTGGGGCGCGGACAGCGGGCCCTACCTCGTGCTGCCGTTGCTCGGACCGAGCGACGCGCGCGACGCCGTGGGTACCGTCTTCGACTGGTACTTCGACCCGGTCGGAAACCGTTACCCGGTGGATCAGCGCAACGCGGCGGTCCTGCTGCGCGCGACCAGCCAGCGCGCCGACCTGCTCGACGCCAGCCGCCTGCTCGAGCAGGCTGCGCTCGACCCCTACCTGTTCGTGCGCGACGCTTACCTGCAGCGCCGCAGGAGCCTCATCTACGACGGCAGGCCGCCGCGCGAGCCGCGGTCGCAGGCAAGCCCGGAAGCGGGAGATTCGACCTATGCCGCACGGCGCTGAACGCGCGCTCGCGGGCCTCGCGCTCGCGGCGCTTACGACGCTCGCCGCCGCCCAGAACGCCGACACGCCGCCCGACGCGCTGGTGAAGCAGGTCACGCTCGAGGTGGTCTCGATCATCAAGAGCGACAGTGAGATCCGGAGCGGCGACCGCAAGAAGATAATCGGCCTGATCGAGGCCAAGGTGCTGCCGCACTTCGATTTTGCCACCATGACCGCGACCGCGGTGGGCCTGGGCTGGCGCAAGGCCACGCCCGAGCAGAAGTCGCGCCTGACCGAGGAGTTCAAGACGCTGCTGGTGCGCACCTACGCCAGTGCGCTTGCGGCGTACAGCGACCAGAAGTTCGATTTCCGGCCGCTGCACGCGCGCCCGAGCGACACCGACGTGACGGTGCAGGTGCGCATCATCCAGCCCGGAACCGAGCCCGTGTCGATCGATTACGGGATGGAGAAGACCGCGGCCGGGTGGAAGGCCTACGACGTCTCCGTGGGGGGCGTCAGCCTGGTGGCCAACTACCGCACCGAATTCGGCAACATCGTCCGCGCCGACGGCATCGACGGCCTGATCCGCAACCTGCACGCCAAGAACGAGTCGCTCGCGCAATCCGGGGAGCAGGGCAAGAAGTGATGCAACGCGACGGCACCATGCTGAAGCTGCGCGGCCCGGTGACGCTCGCGAACGTCGCGCAGCTGCTGGAGGAAGGCCGGCAGCAGATCAGGGACGGCGCGCGCACGATCGATCTCGGCGAAGTGACCGAGCTCGACTCCTCTCTGCTGGCAATGCTGCTCGCCTGGCTGCGGGAAGCGAAGCAGCACGATGCCGAAATCGCCTTCGCCAACCTGCCGCAGGGCCTCGAGACGATCGCGCAGCTGTACGGCGTCGACGGGCTCCTGCCCGTACCCGGCGCGCGCCGCTGACGCCCGCAATCGAGATCCGCGGCGTCGAGAAGCGCTACGGTACGCTGCGCGCGCTCGACGGCGTGAGCCTCGCCGTCGCGCAGGGCGAGTTCTTCGGCCTGCTCGGGCCCAACGGCGCGGGCAAGACCACCCTGATCAGCATCGTCGCCGGGCTGGCGCGCGCCGACGCGGGCTCGGTCGCGATCCTGGGCGCGGACGTCGCGACCGACTATCGCCGCGCGCGCCGCTTGCTCGGCATCGTGCCGCAGGAGCTGGTATTCGATCCTTTCTTCACGGTGCGCGAGACGCTGCGCTTCCAGTCCGGCTACTTCGGCATCCGCGCCAACGACGCCTGGATCGACGAGATCATGCATTACCTCGACCTCGGCTCGAAGGCGGACGTCAACATGCGCGCGCTTTCGGGCGGCATGAAGCGCCGCGTGCTGGTCGCGCAGGCGCTGGTGCACAAGCCGCCCGTGATCGTGCTCGACGAGCCCACCGCGGGTGTGGACGTGGAACTGCGCCAGGGCCTGTGGCATTTCGTGCGGCGCCTGAACCGCGACGGCCACACGGTGGTGCTCACCACGCACTACCTCGAGGAGGCGGAGTCGCTTTGCACCCGCATCGCGATGCTCAAGGCCGGGCGGGTGGTGGCGCTCGACTCGACGCGCAACCTGCTGGCGAGCTTCTCCGGCCTGTACCTCAAGCTCGGGCTCGAGCGCGAGGCGCTGCCCGAGGCGCTCGCCGCGCGCCTGGTCGGGCGCGAGGGCGCGCGCGTCACGCTGCGGCTTGAGAGCTACGCCGAGATCGAGAGCGTGCTCGCCGGCCTGCGCCAGGCAGGCGTCGGCGTGACCGAGTTCGAGCTCGAACAACCCGACCTGGAAGAGGTCTTCATGAGCGTGATGGGGCGGCCGTGATGACCGGCTTCGCGACTCTGCTCTACAAGGAGCTGCTGCGCTTCTGGAAGGTGAGCTTCCAGACCATGGCTGCGCCGGTGCTCACCGCGCTGCTTTACCTGCTCATCTTCGCCCACGCGCTCGAGGGGCGGGTGAACGTCTACCGGGACGTGAGCTACACCGCGTTCCTGGTTCCGGGCCTGGTCATGATGAGCGTGCTGCAGAATGCGTTCGCCAACAGCTCCTCCAGCCTGATCCAGTCGAAGATAAGCGGCAACCTGGTCTTCGTGCTGCTCGCGCCGGTGTCGTACGTCGAGTTTTTCTGGGCCTACGTGCTCGCCTCGATGGCGCGCGCGATGGCGGTCGGTCTGGGCGTGCTGGCCGCCGCGGCGTGGTTCGTACCGCTGCGCTTCGACGCGCCGCTGTGGGCGCTCGCGTTCGCGCTCCTGGGCAGCGCGCTGCTGGGCACGCTCGGGCTGGTGGCCGGCATCCGGGCCGAGCGCTTTGACCAGCTCGCGGGCTTCCAGAACTTCGTCATCCTGCCGCTGACCTTCCTCTCGGGGGTGTTCTACTCGATCCACTCCCTGCCGCAGTTCTGGCAGGCGATGTCGCACGCCAACCCCTTCTTCTACATGATCGACGGCTTTCGCTACGGCTTCTTCGGCGTCTCGGACGTGTCGCCCGTGGTGAGCCTGGCCGTGGTCGGGTTAAGCTTCGCGCTGATCGCGGCGGGCACGCTCGGACTGCTCAAGCGCGGCTACAGATTGCGGGGATAGGACGATGGTGACGGCGGACAGCGTCAGGCAGGGCATCGCGGCGGGCCTCGAGTGCGCGCACCTCGAGGTCGCGGGCGACGGCGAGCACTTCCAGGCGCTGATCGTGTCGCGCCAGTTCGAGGGCCGCAGCAGGGTGCAGCGCCACCAGCTCGTGTACCAGGCGCTCGGGGACCGGATGCGCGAAGAGATCCACGCCCTGTCGATGCGCACCTTGACGCCGCAGGAGTGGCGAGCCGGTGGATAAGCTGCGCATTACCGGCGGTAAACCGCTCCAAGGCGACGTCACGATATCGGGCGCCAAGAACGCGGCGCTGCCGATCATGGCGGCGACGCTTCTGGCGCCCGGGGTGCACCGGCTGCGCAACGTACCGAGGCTGCGCGACACGCAGACGTTCGCCAGGGTTCTCGAGCTGCTCGGCGCCAAGGTGTCGTTCGACGGCAACCTGTTGACGATCGACACGCACGGCGTCGAATCGGTGGAGGCGCCCTACGAGCTGGTGAAGACCATGCGCGCCAGCATCTACGTGCTCGGGCCGCTGCTCGCGCGCTTCGGCCAGGCCAGGGTGTCCCTGCCCGGGGGCTGCGCCTGGGGACCGCGGCCGGTCAACCTGCATCTCGCCGGGCTGCAGGCGATGGGCGCGAAGCTCGATATCGAGCACGGCTACATCGTCGGCCGCGACGTCAAGCTTCGGGGCGCGACGGTCAGCTTCGACGTGGTATCGGTCGGCGCGACCGCGCAGCTCATGATGGCGGCCGTCACCGCGCAGGGCACGACCGTGCTGGAGAACGCCGCTCTGGAGCCCGACGTGACCGCGCTGGGCGACGCGTTGGTCGCCTGCGGCGCGCGCATCGAGGGGCTGGGCTCGCGGCGACTGACGATCCGGGGCGTGAGCGCGCTGCGCCCGATCGACGCGACGATCATCCCCGATCGCATCGAGGCGGCGACATTCGCGGCCGCGGCGGCGATGACGGGCAGCCGCATCCGGCTGCTGGGCGTCGTGCCGGGACATTTCGAGGCGGCGCTGCACAAGCTGGAGGAAGCGGGTTGCACGATCCAGCGCAGCGGCGACGCGGTCGCGGTCTCCGGCCCGCCGCGGCCCAAAGCGGTGAACGTCGTGACGCAGCCGTTCCCCGGCTTCCCGACCGACATGCAGGCGCAGATGATCGCGGTGTGCGCGATCGCCGCCGGCACGAGCGTGATCGAAGACACGATCTACCTCGACCGTTTCACCCACGTGCCGGAGCTGGCGCGCATGGGCGCGCGCATCGAGCTGAAGGGAAACGTCGCGGTCGTGAACGGCGTGCAGCGCCTGTCGGGAGCGCAAGTCATGGCCACGGACCTGCGCGCCTCGGCGAGCCTGGTGATTGCCGCGCTCGCAGCCGAAGGCGAAACCGTGATCGACCGCATCTACCACCTGGACCGCGGCTACGAATCGCTCGAAAAGAAGCTTGCGGCCCTGGGCGCGCGCGTCGAGCGCCTGCGCTAGGGCGCGCTCAGCGGCTGGCGCTGCTCAAGTCGCACATGCCGGTCCAGAGGCCGTCGGTCAGCTCGATCTCGCCCACCTGGACCCCGCCGAGCGAGGTAAGCTCCTTGAGCTTCGCCGCCACCAGCTCGCGCGTGGGGCCGGTGACCAGCCGGGTGAAGCCGAATTCCTCGACCTTGCACGCCGCGGCGTCCGGATGTTCGCAGGTCGCCACCCACTTGTTGCCGATCGCCTCGACGCGCGAGATGACGCGCGCGCCGCGGCTCGCCAGCTCGTTCAACGCCTGCTCGACGCCGGCCTTGCCGTAGCCGGAAATGACCAGGTGCGATCCGGCGTCGAACACCCTCGCCGATGCGTTCGCAACGGTCTCTTTCGGCTCCGCGGCGGAGGGGCGCTGCGCCCGCAGGCTGGCCGCGATCTCCGCCACGCGCCGCCCGGCGCGCACGCTGGTAGTCACCGAGTAAAGCTCGTGCATGCGGCCATGCTTGTCCTGGCGCGACGGCTCGGGCACGAACAGGCGGTCGTATTCGCTCGAGAGCCAGTATGCGACGTCGCGGAACGAGCGCGACACCAGCAGCTGACCGGGCTCGGCGAAGCTCATCACGCGCTGCGCGACGTTGATGCCGTCGCCCACCATGTTGGTCTGGCTGTCGCTCATCTCCGAGAGGTACACCGGGCCGAGGTTGATTCCCAGCCTCACGCGCAGCTTGGCGGCCGAGTCGCGCGTCGACATGGCGGCGAAAAGCGCGTCCTCGGGATCGCCGGTGAACACCACCACCGCGCCGTCGCCGGTGTCCTGGATCCTGCGCTCGCGCGGATCGATCTGGTCCAGGGCGAAGTTCAGCAGGTCGCGCACCGCCTGCTTGAGCAGAAGCTGCTCCGCCACGGGTTGCTTGGAGTAGCCGACCACGTCGACGAAAAGGACGCTGCAGACGCGCGTGCGGCTCGAGTCTTCCACGATGACTGCGGGCAGGTTCTTCCCGGGCGATGACCGGCGCATGATACTACTGCGGTAGAATTCGGGCCCTAGCCAGCTGCGCATCGCAGGCCCCGTCGAGGGGCTTGTTTGCTTTTGAGCCATGGGTCTGATCAGCATCGCGTTATCCAAGGGACGGATCTACGACGAGACCGCGCCGCTGCTCGCGCGCGTGGGCATCCGGCCCGACGAGGACCCGGGGGCGTCCAGGAAGCTCGTGATCGGCACCAACCGGCGCGACCTGCGACTGATCGTGGTGCGCGCCTCGGACACGCCGACCTACGTGCAGTTCGGCGGCGCGGACCTCGGCATCGCCGGCAGGGACGTGCTGGTCGAGCACGGCGGGGAGGGCCTGTACCAGCCGGTTGACCTCGGCATCGCGCGCTGCCGCATGATGGTGGCGGTGCGCAAGGGCTTCGACTACGAGGGCGCAGTGCGCCGGGGCGCGCGCCTGCGCGTCGCCACCAAGTACCTGCGCACCACGCGCGAGCACTTCGCCGCCAAGGGCGTGCACGTCGACCTGATCAAGCTCTACGGCTCGATGGAGCTGGCGCCGATCGTGGGCCTGGCCGACGCGATCGTCGACCTGGTCTCGAGCGGCAGCACCCTGCGTGCCAACAACCTGGTCGCGGTCGAGGAGATCATGCCGGTCTCGGCCCGGCTGGTGGTGAACCAGGCGGCGCTCAAGATCAAGCGCGCGCGACTGCAGCCGCTGGTCGATGCCTTCGCGCGCGCAGCAAAGGAGCGGCGGTGAAGCTGCGCCGGCTTTCGAGCCGCGAGCCGGGCTTCGACGCCGCGCTCGCCACGCTCACACGTTACGAGGCGGCGCAGGACGACGCGATCGAATCGAGCGTGCGCGCGATCATCAAGGACGTGCGCGCGCGCGGCGATGCGGCGCTGATCGAGTACACGCTGCGCTTTGACCGCATGCAGGCGGCGTCGGTAGCGGCGCTGGAGATCCCGCGCGCGGAGCTCGAGGCCGCGCTTGCCGCTCTGCCCGAGGCGCGCGCGCGTGCGCTGCGCGAGGCCGCGGCGCGCGTGCGCCGCTACCACGAGCGCCAGCTCGCCCAGTCCTGGCAGTACGTCGAGGCCGACGGCACGCTGCTCGGGCAGCGCGTCACCCCGCTCGAGCGCGTCGGGCTGTACGTCCCTGGCGGCAAGGCCGCCTACCCCTCCTCGGTGCTGATGAATGCGATTCCGGCCAGGGTGGCAGGCGTTCGCGAGCTGATAATGGTGAGCCCGACGCCCGGCGGCGAGAAGAACGCGCTGGTGCTCGCGGCCGCGGCGCTGGCCGGGGTCGATCGCGTGTTTGCGCTTGGCGGGGCGCAGGCGGTGGCCGCGCTCGCCTACGGCAGCGCGAGCGTGCCGCGGGTGGACAAGATCGTCGGCCCGGGCAACGCCTACGTCGCGGCGGCCAAGCGCCAGGTGTTCGGCCAGGTCGGAATCGACATGATCGCCGGGCCGTCGGAGATCCTGGTGATCGGCGACGGCTCGACGCCGCCGGACTGGGTCGCGCTCGACTTGTTCTCGCAGGCCGAGCACGACGAGCTGGCGCAGGCGCTGCTGCTCTCGCCCAGCGCCGAGTACCTGGACGCGGTGCAAAGCTCGGCCGAGGGGCTGATCGCGCAGATGCCGCGGCGCGCCGTGATCGAGGCTTCGCTCGCCGCGCGCGGCGCGCTGGTGCTCACGCGCGACCTGGACGAGGCCTGCGCGCTCGCAAATCGGGTTGCGCCGGAGCACCTCGAGCTATCGGTCGCCGAGCCCCAAGCCTGGCTGCCGAAGCTGAACAACGCCGGGGCGATCTTCCTCGGGCGCTGGAGCTCGGAGGCGGTGGGCGATTACTGCGCCGGCCCGAACCACGTCCTGCCTACCGCGGGCACGGCGCGCTTTTCCTCGCCGCTCGGGGTGTACGACTTCCAGAAGCGCACGAGCCTGATCGGCGTGTCGCGCGCGGGCGCAGAGACGCTCGGGCGCCTCGCGGCGACGCTGGCCGAGGGCGAGGGCTTGAGCGCGCACGCGCGCTCGGCCGAGGCGAGGTTCAAGTGACGCCCGAAGAGCTGGTGCGACCCGAGATCCTGGCGCTCAAGGCCTACCACGTGCCCGAGGCCGGGAACATGGTCAAGCTGGACGCAATGGAAAACCCCTACCCGCTGCCCGAGGAGATGCGGCGCGAGCTGGCGCAGGTGCTGGCGGCGGTCGATCTCAACCGCTACCCCGAGCCTACCGGGCGCAGGCTGCGCGAGCTGCTGGCGCGCACGATGCGGGTGCCGGCGGGCGCCGAGCTGCTGCTCGGCAACGGCTCGGACGACCTGATCCAGATGGTGACGTTCGCGCTCGCGCGCCCCGGCGCATCGATGATGTACCCGGCGCCGACCTTCGTCATGTACGGCGTGGACGCGGTGCTGTCCGGGATGAAGGCGCTCGCGGTGCCGCTGCGCGAGGACTATACGCTGGACGTGGACGCCTTCGTCGCGCTGATGAAAGCGCGCGACCCGGCGCTGGTATTCATCGCCTACCCGAACAACCCGACCGGCGTGCTGTATCGCGAGGACGACGTCGTCGCGATCCTGCGCGCCGCGCGCGGCGTAGTGGTGATCGACGAGGCCTACCACGTCTTCGCGCAGAAGAGCTTCATGCCGCGCCTGGCCGAGTTCCCGAACCTGGCGGTGATGCGCACCGTGTCCAAGCTCGGGCTGGCCGGGATCCGGCTCGGCTACCTGGCCGCCGCGCCGCGCTGGATCGAGCAGTTCAACAAGGTGCGCCAGGCCTACAACGTCAACGTGCTGACCCAGGCCGCTGCGCTCTACGTGCTCGAGCGCATCGACGTGCTCGAGGCGCAGGCCGCGCGCATCCGCGCCGACCGCGCCGAGCTTGGCGCCGCGCTGGCCCGGCTGAAGGGCGTGACCGTGTACCCGTCGCAGGCCAATTTCTTCATGCTCCGGGTGCCGGACGCGGCGCGCACCTGGGAAGCCCTGCGCCGCCAGGGGGTGCTGGTCAAGAACCTCGACGGTCCGCTGCTGCGCGACTGCCTGCGCGTGACCGTCGGCACGCCGGACGAAAACCGTATACTGTTGACTGCGCTGCGCGAAGCGCTCTGACAATCCCATGCGTACCGCCGAAGTCGTCCGCAACACCAAGGAAACGCAGATCCGCGTCAAGCTGAGCCTCGACGGCAGCGGCGCGGCCAGGCTGGCCACCGGAATCCCCTTTCTCGAGCATATGCTCGACCAGGTGGCGCGCCACGCCATGCTCGATCTCGAGATCGACGCCAAGGGCGACCTGCACATCGACGCCCACCACACCGTGGAGGACATCGGCATCACGCTCGGCCAGGCCTTCGCCAAGGCGATCGGCGACAAGGCGGGCATCCGGCGCTACGGCCACGCCTATGTGCCGCTAGACGAAGCGCTGTCACGCGTGGTGATCGACCTTTCGGGGCGGCCGGGGCTGCAGTTCCACGTCGCCTGGACGCGCGCGCTGATCGGCGAGTTCGACGTCGACCTGGTGCACGAGTTCTTCCAGGGCTTCGTCAACCACGCCCAGGTCACGCTGCACGCCGACAACCTGCGCGGCGACAACGCGCACCATCAGTGCGAGACGCTGTTCAAGGCCTTCGCCCGCGCGCTGCGCATGGCAGCGGAAGCCGATCCGCGCGCGGCCGGGAGCATTCCTTCGACCAAGGGTTCTCTGTAAGTTGACCATTGCAGTCGTCGATTACGGCATGGGGAACCTGCGCTCCGTGTCCAAGGCGCTCGAGCACGTCGCGCCCGGCGCCGGGGTGCGGGTGACCGCGGACGCGGCGCAGATCCGTGCCGCCGAGCGCGTGGTCGTGCCCGGCCAGGGCGCGATGCCCGATTGCATGCGCGAGCTCGCGGCGCGCGGCCTGGTCGAGCCGGTGCTCGAGGCCGCGCGCGACAAGCCCTTTCTCGGCATCTGCATCGGCTTGCAGATGCTGTTCGAGCGCAGCGAAGAAGGCGGCGTTTCTGGGCTGGGCATTCTCGCCGGGACGGTGCGACGCTTCGCGCCCGAGATGCGCGACGCGCGCAGCGGCGAGCGGCTGAAGGTGCCCCACATGGGCTGGAACGAGGTTGCGCAGGCGCGGCGCCACGCGCTGTGGCAGGGCGTCGCCGATTCGAGCCGCTTTTACTTCGTGCACAGCTACTATGCCGACGAGGCCGACCCTTCCGTGCGCAGCGGACGCACGAGTTACGGCGCGCCCTTTACCAGCGCTGTTGCGCGCGATAATATCTTTGCCGTACAGTTCCATCCGGAAAAGAGCCAAGCGGCTGGATTGCAGCTCCTGCGCAACTTCGTTTACTGGCAACCCTGATTTTCCCAGCGCCCCCCGCGCGCCCAGGCGTCACGACGCCGTGCCGCCCCCCGACCGAGCCATGCTGATCATTCCCGCGATCGACCTCAAGGACGGGCGCTGCGTGCGCCTGAAGCAAGGCGACATGAGCAGCGCGACCGTGTTCTCCGAGGACCCGGTGGCGATGGCGCGCCACTGGGCCGCGCAGGGCGCGCGGCGCCTGCACATCGTCGACCTGAACGGCGCGGTGGCGGGCCGGCCGAAGAACGAGAAGGTGATCCGCGCCATCATCAAGGCCGTCGGCGAGCAGGTGCCGATCGAGATCGGCGGCGGCATCCGTGACCTCGACACGATCGAGAGCTATATCGACGCCGGCGTGCAGTACGTGGTGATCGGCACCGCAGCGGTGAAGAACCCCGGCTTCCTGTCGGATGCCTGCTACGCATTTCCGGGGCGCATTATCGCCGGGCTGGACGCCAAGGACGGCAAGGTCGCGGTCGAAGGCTGGTCGAAGATGACCGGGCACGACGTCGTCGACCTGGCGAAGAAGTACGAGGAGTACGGCGTCGAAGCGCTCATCTACACCGACATCGGGCGCGACGGCATGATGGGCGGGATCAACATCGAGGCCACGCTCAAGCTCGCGCAGGCGATCAAGACGCCGGTCATCGCCTCCGGCGGACTGGACAGCGTGAAGGATGTCGAGACGTTGTGCGCCAAGCTCGCCGCGGAGGGCATCATCGGCGCGATCGCCGGGCGCGCGCTGTACGAAGGCAAGCTCGACTTCAAGCAGGCGCAGGCGGCCGCAGACAAGGCGGTGGGCAAGGAGTAGCGCGGTGTCGCTCGCCAAGCGCGTCATCCCCTGCCTCGACGTGACCGCGGGCAGGGTGGTGAAGGGGGTGAATTTCGTCGGCCTGCGCGACGCCGGCGATCCGGTGGAGATCGCGGCGCGCTACGACGAGCAGGGCGCAGACGAGCTGTGCTTCCTCGACATCACCGCGAGCTCCGACGAGCGCGACATCATCGTGCACGTCATCGAGGCGGTGGCCGAGCGGGTGTTCATCCCGCTCACGGTCGGCGGCGGGGTGCGCAAGGTCGAGGACGTGCGGCGGCTGCTCAACGCGGGCGCGGACAAGGTTTCCATCAACACCGCGGCGGTGCAGAATCCCGAGCTGGTGCGCCATGCCTCGGACAAGGTGGGCAACCAGTGCATCGTGGTCGCGATCGACGCGAAGCAAAGGACCGGCGGCGGCTGGGAGGTCTATACCCACGGCGGGCGCAGGGCCACCGGGATCGACGCGATCGAGTGGGCGCGGCGCATGGAGCGGGCCGGGGCGGGCGAGATCCTGCTCACCAGCATGGACCGCGACGGCACGCGCGAGGGCTTCGATCTGGGACTGACGCGCGCGGTGTGCGACGCGGTGGGCGTGCCGGTGATCGCCTCGGGCGGCGCGGGAACGCTCGCGCACATGGCCGAGGGCGTGATCGAGGGCGGCGCCGACGCAGTGCTGGCGGCGAGCATCTTCCACTTCGGCGAGCACACCGTGGGCGAGTGCAAGGCGCTTATGAAGGCGCGCGGGATCGAGGTCAGGTTATGAGCGAGGGCTGGCTCGACGAGCTGTGCTGGAACGAGCAGGGGCTGGTGCCGGCGATCGCACAGGACGCCGCCAGCGGCCGCGTGCTGACGCTGGCCTGGATGAACCGCGAGGCGCTGGCGGAAACGGCCAAGAGCGGCCGCGCGGTGTACTGGTCGCGCTCGCGCGCCAGGCTGTGGCGCAAGGGCGAGGAGTCGGGGCACGTGCAGAAGGTGCTCGAGCTGCGCCTGGACTGCGACGGCGACGCGATCCTGCTCAAGGTCGAGCAGGTCGGCGGCATCGCCTGCCACACCGGGCGCGAAAGCTGCTATTTCCGCAAGCTGGACAACGGGAGGTGGGTGACGACGGACCCGGTGAAGAAGGATCCTTCGCTCATCTACGGCAAGAAATGACGAAACCTGGGCTGTACCAAGCGCTCGAGCGCATCGCGGGCGTGATCGAGCAGCACAAGGACGGCGACCCGGAGAAATCCTACGTCGCGCGGCTGAGCGCGAAGGGCGGCGACGCGGTGCTGAAAAAGATCGGCGAGGAGGCTACCGAGACCGTGCTCGCGGCCAAGAGCGGCGACCGGCTGCAGCTGGTACGCGAGACCGCCGACCTGTGGTTTCATTGCATGATCATGCTCGCCCAGCACGGCCTGGGGCCGGACGACGTGCTGGCCGAGCTGCACCGGCGCGAGGGCATCTCGGGCATCGACGAGAAGGCCTCG
>Ga0335081_10006812_pt1 | contig 18215 bp, 15 predicted proteins | sample Lox_Sample_35_FD_206713 | JGI IMG/M metagenome (GOLD analysis project Ga0335081, IMG submission 206713) | Soil microbial communities from Loxahatchee National Wildlife Refuge, Florida, United States - Lox_Sample_3.5 | ecosystem: Environmental > Terrestrial > Soil > Wetlands | place: USA... | reverse complement strand
TGGCGCAGCTGTGATCGCCGCCGGCGCTCACCGTGCTCCACTTCTGCACCACCTGGAGCTGCGCGCGGAGCTGGACGACCTGGAACGGCGCGGAGCCGACGCTGGCCACCACCTCACCGCCGCCGCGACTCAGCCCGGTCACCAGGCCGGCGGAATCCACGGTGAAGGCGGAGAGGTTGGTGGAGCTCCAGCTGACCTTCACCCCGGGCCAGGGATTTCCGGCCGCGTCCTGGACCGTCACGGCTAGTCGCGTCGTATCGGTGACGGGAAGGACCGCGGGCCACGGAGACTTCTGAACGATCTGGGCGGTCCCGACCAAGAGCGGCTCCTGGAAGGTCACGTGACCGAATAGCGCTCCAGAGACCGTGAGCAGGACCTGCGCCGGTCCGTTGGCGCGGGCCGTGAGCTGGGCGCGGGTGGGGTCCGACGCCAGGGCCGTGGCCTGCAGGACCGAGGGGTCGCTCGACTGCCAGCTGTAGCTCACGGTTCCCAGCACCGCGGGGTCGGCATGGGTGAGTGACACGCCGACGGTATCGGTTCCGGTCACCGTCAGGAGCGCGGGCCAGTTCTGCTGCTGTACTACGATGGGAGCGCTGAGCTGAGCCGGCGCAAACCCGGGCCGATTGAGGCGGACGATGATATTCGCCGTCCCGGCGCCATGGGTGGTGATGATCGCGCGCTGGCCGATGGCCAGCCGTTCGGCTTGCGACGGGGTGGCCCCCGTGTCCGGGGTCGTCACCTGGACGACCGACGAATCGGACGAGCTCCACTCGAGGGTGACACCCGAGATATCGGCGCCGCCGCGGACCACATCGACAAGGACCGTGGCGATCGCCGCGACCGGCAACGTGTCCGGCCAGGTGCCTGCCGCCTTGAGCGAGACGGTGGCCAGCGCCGTCGGGGCGAGCTCGTTGCTGCAGCGGCCGAACAGCAGCACGGCGACCAGCGGCAGTGCCGCCCGCATCCTGCGGTTCCACCTCATCGCGAGCTCCGGGGCCGGGTCCACGAAACGTCGCCAGCAGCCCGCCGGCCAGCGGCGGAGGGCCTCTTGAGCGACGTGCTTCGGGGCGCCAAGCTACGGCTCGAATGACGGGGTGTCCACCCCGCGGTCTGGCGAAGGACGGCGTGGCCCTCTAGCGCGACCCGCGATTCGCCTGCAGAATAGCCGGCACCTCCGAAACCACGCCTCATCGTTGGAGACCCGATCAGTGCAAGGCCGTTGGCGCTCCCTTTTGGTGCTGAGCTGCTCCCTTACCCTTCCGCTCGCTGCCCAGTCGGCTCCCGGAACGGCCGCGTGCGATCAGACCCTGATCCGTCTGGCCTCGCCGGAAGACGGGTATCGGCCGCTCGGAGATCGATGCGAGGGCGTCTACGCCAAGCAGGTGGCGGGGACCACGCTCTTCCTCGCGTCGTTTACCGAGTCTTTCGGCAACTATGATCTCGGCTCCGGGGACTCGCTCCGGGTATCGTGGTCCCCGCCGGCAGATTCCTCGCTTCAGATCCGCGCCGAGACCATCCGCCGCGGGCGCTACTACCGGATGGATACCCGGCGGCCGGCCCGGGATAGCGTCTATCACTGGTCGAAGCGCGTGCTGGCCGCCGAGCAGATCGCGCGGCGCGAGCTTGGCATCCTGGGCTGGGTGCGCCTGCCGATTGGCGGAGAGCCGCGCCAGGTCCACGTCCCCCTCCGCGTGGAACAGAAGGGTGTCCCGGTCCGCTGCGGGACATACGAGGTCGAGATTGCCCCGGGTGAACGCCTGAAGGAGGTCTACACCAGCCTCGCCCCGGTCGGAGCGGATGGCAGCGTGGGCGCCTTCCTCTATCAGGACCAGCCCCTGGGCTACGGCTTCTACCCCGCCGAGGCGCCGATCCGGTTCACGATCGACCGCTCACACCTTCCCCATGCCGGAGTCTACTACCTCAAGATCTCGGCCCGGCTCGACAGCGGTGGCACGGCGACCAAGGAGTACTACCTCTACGCAAGCCCCGCGTCGGCTTGCCCTCATTGACCGTGGGACAGACGGCACCGCGTTGCGCGGACTGCGGGTCCGAGTACTCGCCGGCGGCCTCGTTCTGCCCGGTCTGCGGCTCGGCCACGCCCACGATGCTGAGCGGCCGGACCCAGCTCACCGACTCGGGAGCGGGCGGGCGCGCGGATGATACGCGGGAGCTGCTCCAGCGAGTGCTGGGGAACGGCTTCCGGGTGGAGGCGTTGCTCGGGTCGGGGAGCTTCGGGATGGTGTTCCGCGCGCGCGATGTCCGGCTCGACCGCGACGTGGCCATCAAGACGCTCCGCCGCGAGTACCTGGTCAGCTCCGAGTTCGTGCGCCGCTTCGAGCAGGAGGCGCGGGCGCTGGCCGCCCTCAGGCACCCGAACATCGTGGAGGTCTACGACATCGGAGTGAGCGACGATCTCGTCTACCTGATCATGCCGTTGGTCAAGGGCGAGACCCTCGCCGCCTACCTGCGCACCCGGCCAGCGCTCTCCCTGGCCGAGGCGGGACGGTTGGTGCACGGTATCGCGGCGGGCCTCGGCGCCGCCCACAAGGCGGGGTTCATCCACCGCGACATCAAGCCGGAAAACGTGATGCTCGAAGGGGACGAGCGCCGTCCTCTGCTCATGGATTTCGGCATCGCCAAGGCTTTCCGCGCGGGCACGCTGGGTGAGACGCGGGCCGGCACCATCCTCGGCACGCCGCTCTACATGAGCCCCGAGCAGGCCACGGCCGATCCGCAGATAGACCACCGCTCGGATATCTACTCTCTGGGCGTGGTGGCCTTCGAGGTCTTCACGGGCGTGCTGCCGTTCCAGGGAGAGACCGGACAGGACCTGATCCAGCAGCACGTCCTGGTCGAACCGCCAGATCCTCGGGAGAGCAAGCCCGAGCTTCCGGGCGGGGTCGCGCAGGCGATCCTCCGCGCCATGTCCAAGAAGCCGAGCGATCGCTACCAGTCGGCCGAGGAGTTCTCGAGCGCCCTTGATGGCCATGCGCCGGGGGCCTGGCTCGGCGCCGGCGCCTGGTTGGGCCGGACCGGCACTCTGATCCGGGGGGCGCTCTTCCTCGGGCTGCTGGCGGTGGTCGGCATGGTCGGGCGGCGAGCGCTCTCCCCGGCCAGCGAAGCTCCGATTGCCCTCAATGTCCAGGCGGGCGAAACCAGCTTTACGCTGAGCGCGGCGGAGCCGATCTGGGGCGACGTGGCCAACCTCCGGCGTGTCGGGGCCGCCAATCTCGACAGCGTGATCGTTCCGGCCGTCGGGGCTCGCCCCCGTGCCGTGCTCGACGCTCCGGTGCTTCAGCTTACGTCGAAGAGCGACAGCGCCACGGGGGTCATCTCCCTCGACCCGGTGGTCTTTCCGGTGGGGACGTCGGTGGTGCTCGCGGGCGGGCTCGGCGACTCCACGGTACGGCTCACCCTTGGCGATTCCCTCCCGGTGCTCCCCGTGTCTGTTGACGGTCCCATCGAGATGATCGCTGGCGGTCCGCCGGAGCTGGTGCGGTTTACCCTGCAGCGCCTGCAGCTCATCCCGTCGAATGTCGGACTGGACCTGGAACTCCATCCGAGTCAGGCCCCGAAGACCGGCCTCGCCCGGATGGTCGTCTCTCGGGTCTCGTTCGAGCGGGTCGAGAAGATCAGGGAGGGCGACCAGGCCAAGGACCTCGTCGCCTCCACGGTCAAGGGCGGGACGATCCAGGTGATGAACGGCCGCCGCGCCCCGCAGCAGCTCTCGCCCGGTGGTGATCTTACCCTCCTGGGCTTCAGCGGCATGCTCGAGGGCGTGGCCATGGACACGGCGGGGCTCGCCCTCCAATTCCAAGGCACGGTCCGCGGGCTCCCGGCATCGCTGGGTGGAATGCCCGCGCAGTGGGAGAACTGGTGGACAGGGCAACGGCTCCGCACCATCGCGCTGGGCCTGCTCTGGGCAGGCGCGATGCTCTGGGTCGTCTGGCCGCGAAGGAGGCGTGTCTCGTGAAGCTCTTCAACGGCGCGCTAGCGCTCGGGATTCTCGCTGGATCGCACTCGGCGCTGGCCCAGAACCGGACGGCCATGCCGGACGCGGCGGCCAACCTGGTCGTCAAGGTGATCACCTACGCCGACCCGACCGAGGTCGACCAGATCGGCGCCGGCATCGTCATCGCCGCGTCGAACCGGCTGGTCATCGCCACGGCGGCCCACGTGGTGCTCTCCGCGGCGCACGGCGGTCACGTCCGCGTGGTCTTTCACTTCGCCCCGACAGACAGCGTGGATGTCCAGGTGGACAAGACCGACCCCGACCTGGATCTCGCCCTCCTGAGCTTGAGCGCCGATCGGGTCCACGCCCCGCGATTCGAGTTCGACCGGCTCGGCGACCCATGGGCGCTCCGCATCGGTGACCCGGTGATTCCGGTGGGCTGCCCCGACGGGGTCTGCTGGGAACCGCCCATCTCGCCCGACCGGCTGATCGGCGTGCATGAGAGAGGCATCGCCTTCGAATCCTTCTTCATCAGTCCAGGGAGCTCCGGGGGCGCGCTCTTCAATCGCTACTGGGAAGTGCTGGGGCTGGTCGTGGAAAAGCGCGACCCGCAGGGAAGGGCCCTGAGCATGCAGCAGGTCGGTGAGCGGGCCAAGGCCTGGGGGTACACGGCTCAACTGAGAGCCAAGACCATTCCTCGAGCGGGGTACCAGACCCGGGTGAGCCTCTCCGCCCTTGCTCCGACCTCGGGCTCCGTCTACGAGTCTGGCCGATTCCCGAGCGGGCGCGCCGCGCTCCTCCTCCGCGGGCAGGAACGAATCGGGTGGCACCTCTCCATTGTTCGGCTCGCGCCGTCGAATCTCGCGGTGACGGCTGGCTTGGCCGGTGTCGATCTCCGGCTTGCGGCTGGGCCGGTTGCGCTCACTCCGTTTGTCGAGGCCGGCTTTGGCAGGGTCGAGGGACGCTTCGACGGCGGCGGTTACTACGTGTCGGGAGGCGGTGGGCCGGTTTATCAGCCGCTCTGGCAGAAGACCTCCACTGACGAGATCGGCTACGGCGCGGGCGCCTCGGTCGAAGTAGCCGTCTTCCCGCATGTGTCGTTCGAGGCAACCGGCGGGCATTGGGGCTTCCGGGTTCCCGCCAACCTTCCGTCCTTGCCCAGCGTCTTCCTCGGCGCGGGGGTCCGGCTCGGGTTCTAGGCCCGGGCCATGCCCAATCCGATTCTCATCCTCTCCGGACCGGTGGGGGCAGGCAAGACCACCGTGGGTCGCGAACTGGTCACGCTGCTCCCTGGAAAGGTGGCTTATATAGAAGGCGACGCCTTCTGGTCCTTCCTGGCGAAAGGCGCGCCCGGAGGGCCGACGCCGGAGAGTTTTCGCACCGTTATGGCGTCGATGACCGCTGCCGCCGTCCCCTTCGCGACCGCCGGTGCGCGGGTCGTTCTCGATTTCTCGATTCCACCAGGCTTTCTCTCGACGGCGCAGTCCATCGTGGCCTTGCGACAGATTCCCCTGGACTACGTCGTTCTCCGGCCCTCAGAGCAGGTCTGCGCGGCACGCGCCGCCGCCCGAGACGAGGGGCGGATCCCCGATTACTCTCGCTACCGCAATCTCTACCTCTCGTTCGACGTGATGGAGTCCCACATTCTGAGCGACGATACCGCCCCCGCGCTCGAGATGGCTCAGCGAATCGTTCTGGGCTTGAGCGATGGGCGGTTTCGAGTGCCGGCAGGCTGAGCGATGGCCCCTCGCCGACCGTCAGGCTCCTAACAATCGCCAGCTCCCGCCGCTCTCTTCTGAAACGTCCGACACCGCCCGCGACCTCCTCCCGTAAGCAGATGATATCGGAGGCTCGGCCGACCGAGCCCCGCCTTCCATTCTGCACCATCATCGAGGAGTCACGGTATGAAACGAACGCCCGTTCTGGCGCTGGTGCCGGCATGCGTGCTGCTGACTGTCTCGCTCGCCGCGGCTACCGGCGATGGGAAGATTCCGGTAACCACGGTGTCGGACGCCGCGCGGAAGGAGTTCCTGCAGGGCCGCGAGCTGGCCGACAACCTGCGCCTCGCCGACGCCATTGCTCACTTCGACAAGGCGATCGCCCTCGACCCCAACTTCGCGAGCGCCGAGCTGGCCCGCGCCAATGTCGCGCCCACGGTCAAGGACTTCCAATTGCACCTGGACCGGGCCGTCGCCCTGAGCAGCAAGGCTTCGGAAGGCGAGCGCCTGGCCATTCTGGCGGCGCAGGCGGGCTCGGTGGGCAACGCCGCCAAGGTGAGGGAGTACCTGGAGCGCAGCGCGACGCTCTTCCCGAAGGACGAGCGGGCCCAATTCGCGGTGGGCGCCTTCTACCAGGGGCAGCAGGAGCTGCCCAAGGCCATCGCCGCGTTCAAGGCGGCCATCGCGATCGCGCCGGAATTTCCGCCGGCCTATAACAACCTGGGCTATGCCTACCGGACGACTGGCGACTACGCGGGCGCGGAGGCCGCCTTCAAGAAGTACGCGGAGCTCATACCGAACGACCCCAACCCCTACGATTCGTACGGGGAGCTGCTAATGAAGCTGGGCCGCTTCGACGAATCGATGACGCAGTACCGTAAGGCGCTGGCCCTCGACCCCCACTTCATCGCCTCCCGGATCGGGCTCGCCATGAACGCCCTCTACACGGGCAAGCCGGAGGTGGCCACCAGCGATCTCAACGAACTCTATAATCAGGCTCGGAATGACGGCGAACGCCGCCAGGCCCTGTTCGTTCAGGCGGTGGTGGACGCGGACCAGGGCAAGCTGGACGAGGCCGTCCACGAGGCAGAGCAGGAGTTCGGCATAGCCGAGCGCCTCGGCGACGCCGGCGCCATGACTCAGGACCTCAACTTCAAGGCGAACATTCTCCTTGGAGAGGGCAAGGCCGATCAGGCCTTGGCCACCTTCGAGAAGGCGCAACAGACGACCGACGGGTCCAACCTGTCACCAGCGGTGAAGCAGGCAACTCGGCTCTTCCACCACTCCAATCTGGCGGCGGTGGCGATCGCTCGGAACGATCTGGCGACGGCCCGGGCCGAGGCGGACTCTTTCGCCCAGGCCTCGGCGGGGAACCGGAACGGATTCCAGATGCGGCTTGCCCACGAGCTGGCCGGCCGGATCGCGCTGGCCGCCGGACAGTACGACGCGGCAATCACCGAGTTGCTTCAGGCCAACCTGCAGGACCCATACAACCTGTATCGGCTGGCACTGGCCTATCGGGGAAAGGGAGACGCCGGGAACGCCCGTGACTACGCCGGTCAGGCCGCGCACTGGAACAGCCTGCCGGCCATCAACTACGCGCTGGTTCGGACCAAGGCATTGCGGCTGATGGAGTCGACCTAGGCGGGGAGTCCTGCTCGAGAGGTCCATTTGGCCTCTTCGCGTTTGCTGAAGCGTGGCCCTTGGTCCTTCTGGACACCGCCACCTCACTGAGCGTAGCGAGGGATCTACTCGCCCGGCCCGGAGCCTTCGTTGAGGCCCGACAACCGGGAAGTAGATCCCTCGGGGCTTCGCCCCTCATCCCCAGCGCCCACCACCTCATCCACGAGCGCAGCGAGGGATCTGCTTCAACCCGTGCCAGTGCTTCCAGTCACACGTCTACCCCGCGACTACTCCCGCGTACGCAACAACCGATTGATCGTCCCCGGTGACCATCCCCGAATGGCGGTAGTCGATTACCGAGGCGCCGGTGGCGCCGAGCAGACGCGCGGCATGGAGCGTGGTGGCGGCCGGCGCCCGGCCACACATCGTGATCCGGTGGCGCTTGCAAGTCCTCAGCAGCCCTTCGCCATCCAGGCGTGAAACCTCGGCGAGCGCCAGCCGATCCTTTCGTTCGGCGCTCGCCACCGACTCGTAGTGGCTCATATCGCTTGAGGCGATGAGCAGCACCCGGTCGGGCCACGCCTGCACCACCTCGGCAAGCGTCGCGCCCAGCCGGGCGCAGAGATCCCAATCATCCCATGGCAGCACCAGCGGCACAATCGCGGTGTCCGCTGCCAGGATGCGCAGGAAGGGCAGCTCGACTTCGATGGCGTGCTCGGCGTGGTGCGCCTCGTGGTCCGGGGCCACGAGATTCGAGTGTGCGAGGAGTTCGGCGCCGAACTGCTCCGCGATCGCCACGGCGCCGAGCGGTGTCTCGAAGGCGCCCCGGTGCCAGAGGCTGGCCTTGCCGGGGAGTCCTCGTCCGGTGTGGTTCGGGGCCAGGATCACGACGACGGTGGGCCACGACAGCCGGCCCATCACCCGAGCCGCGGTGAGCCCGGAATAGATCAATCCGGCATGCGGGACAATCGCGGCCGTCACGATCCGCTGTTCGTCCGGGACGCCCGTGAGCTGCTGACGTACCAACGAGGCCAACTCCGCGGGGTCGTCCGGATAGAAGGTCCCCGCAGCCGCCGGCGGGCGATGGTCCGAGTCCCCCATCAGCCCGGCTCCTCGCTGGTGGGGTGCAACGTGACCAGTTCCCGCCGCGATCCCCAGTGACCCGGTGGCCCGTCGAACACCCCGGCGCAAGTGGTGCCGCAGGCCCGGCAGCTTCCCTCGTCGGTGAGCGCCCAGCCGACGATCCGGTACCCGTCGCGAACGATCAGCTCGGCGCCGCAGGTGTGGCAGCGCGTGGTGCCGCCCTCCCGATCCCGAACGTTGCCGGTGTAGGCATAGCGGATCCCATTCCGTTCGGCGATCTGCCGAGCACGGGTCAGGATGGCCGGCGGCGTCGGGGGGCGGTCCAGCATCCGCCAGTCCGGGTGGAAGGCGGTGAAATGAAGGGGGACCTCGGGGCCCAGGTGATCCACCACCCACCGGGTCAGGAGGTCGAGCTCGCTGTCGCTGTCGTTGAGGCCGGGGATGAGCAGGGTCGTGATCTCGAGCCACACCGCCGTCTCGTGCCGGATGTACTCGAGCGTCTCCAGGACCGGCGCCAGGTGGGCGGCGCAGATGTCATGATAGAACCTGTCGGTGAAGCCCTTGAGGTCCACATTGGCCGCGTCCATGTAGTTGTAGAACTCGGCGCGGGGCTCGGCGCTCATGTAGCCCGCCGTCACCGCTACCGAGCGAACCCCGCGCTCGCGACAGGCCTGCGCCACGTCGATGGCGTACTCATGGAAGATGACAGGATCGTTATAGGTGAACGCCACGCTCCGGCACCCATGGTCCAGGGCCGCGCCGGCGATCTCCTCCGGCGTCGCGGCATCGGCCAGAGTGTCGGTCTCACGAGACTTGCTGATGTCCCAGTTCTGGCAGAAGCGGCAGGCCAGGTTACACCCCGCCGTGCCGAACGAGAGCACCGGCGTGCCGGGGAGGAAGTGGTTGAGCGGCTTCTTCTCAATGGGATCGATGCAGAACCCGCTGGAGCGCCCGTAGGTGGTGAGGACCACCTGGCCGTTGAGACAGGCCCGCACGAAGCACATCCCACGCTGACCTTCGTTGAGCTTGCAGGCGCGCGGGCAGAGATCGCACTGGACCCTGCCGTCTGGAAGGCGATGCCAATAGCGGGTGCTAACTACGGTTCCTGGGGGGAGTTCGCCCAGCGGCGTGGCGGTCATGCGGCCCTCCGGCTGCTCTGCCGCTGAGAATATGGTGCCAGGGAGCGGAAGAAATCGTGAAGGGCGCTACAGCCTCATCCCAAGTGCGCACCACCTCATCTCAAGCGCCTGCCTCATCCCGAGCGTAGCGAGGGATCTACTTGCATGACCTGGTGCCTTCGTTGGACCTCGAGCATCGGGAAGGCAGATCCCCCGGGGCTTCGCTCCTCGGGATGTGGGGCGCGTTGCAGATCGAGGCTCCCCGTCGCCCCTCAGCCCGTCACCCGCCTGATGAGCGCCCGCCCGACGAACCGGAGCCGATCTACCCAGGGCAGGCGGCCCAGCGCGGTCCGCACTACCCCGCGAGTGAAGTGCGTCTTCATGCCGTAGTCCACTGCCGCATCCACCAGCACCGGCCGTCCGTCCGCCAGAATCGCCGTCACTCGGTTCAGGGTCTGGTCGATGCCGGCGTCGTTGGGGAGTGTGAGGCACTCGATCCCCAGGCCGTGCGCCAGGCCGGCGAGATCGTAATCGGGGAGGGCGCTCGCGACCGAGCGATTGAATGCCGTTCGCTGGAACTGGGCGATCTGTGCCAGCTCCCGATCACGGAGAACCACGATCGCAACGGGAATGGACTGACTCGCGGCGGTGAGCGCTTCGAGACCGGTCATGAGGAAGGCCCCATCGCCCGCAAGCGCGACCACCGGCGCCTCCGGCCGGCCAAGCCTGGCGCCGATCGCGGCAGGGACTGCGTACCCCATGCAGGAGTAGTCCACGGGTGCCAGGAAGTGGCCCGGCCGTTCCAGTCGCAAGCACTCCATCGCGAGGAAGGTGCCGTTACCGCTGTCGGCGGTGAAGATCGTGTCCGGCCCGAGCACCTCGTGGAGCCGCCTGATGAGGAGGGTCGGCGAGACACGGTCGGCGCTTCGGCCTGCCTCCCACTCCTGTTTCACCTCGACGTGGCCCGCCGCGATCATTCCGGGCAGAGATGGGTCGGCGCCCGTGGCCTCTGAGCGCTCGCCCAGACGGGCCAGGGCACCACGGACGAAGGCGCCGGCATCCGATTGGATCGCGATTTCCGCGGGGAAATTCCGCCCGAGCACCTCACCGTTGATATCCACGTGGAGCATGGGGCCGGGGAGGGTGAGGCCGTATCCCCCGGTGCCGACCTCGCTGAAGCGGCAACCGATCGCGAGGATGCGATCGCAGCGGCCGGCCACGTGGCGCGCAAAGGACGGCGCGCTGTTGCCGAAGCCGTTCCACACGAAGAGCGGGTGGCTCTCGGGGAAGACGCCCTTCCCCTGGATCGTCGTGGCGACCGGCGCCCCCAGGCGCTCGGCGAGCCTGACCAGCGCCCGCCCGGCACCCGCGGCGCCAAGCCCTACATAAAGGAAAGGCCGCGCCCCCGGGGCACTGAGCCATTGTGCCGCGCGGTCGAGCTCGGCGGCGGTGGCCTCCGGAGCGGGGATGGCCTCGGCCGGCTTGAGATCGGCGTCGTCGACGTCCTGATGCAGCAGGTAGAGATTGACCGGTACCTCGACCATCACCGGCCCGGGCGTTCCGGAGCGGGCGATGGCGCAGGCCTTCCTGATGGTGGAATAGAGCTCCCGGCCCGCAAGGGGTCGGAAGGCGGCTTTGGTGACCGGCGACGCGATCGCGAGCTGATCGATATCGTGCAGCTGGTACGCCATCCGCACGTCCTGACGGATGCCGCAGCCGAGCACCAGCATCGGCACCCCATCCATGAATGCCTCCGCGATGCCGGAGAGCGCGTGGGTCAGACCCGCGCCCGGCACCAGGTTGAGGCATCCCAGGTTGCCGGAGGCTCGCCAGTAGCCGTCCGCCATGAAACCGGCGCTCTGCTCGTCGGTGATCAGGACGGGCTTCACCTTCGAGGTGCCCAAGGTGTCGTACAGCTCGATGTTGTGCGTCCCCGGAATCCCGAAGGTGAAACGGATCCCCTCATCCTCGAGGGCGCGCACAACCAGATCACTGCCGCTCAGTCGCATGGGCCGAGTCAGTGGGAAGGAGAGGTGAGCGCCGGCAGGTCGCGGAGGATCGCTTCGGCGGTCCGATCGGCGAGAGCCATCACGGTGAGGTAGGGATTGATCTCGAGCGACTCGGGAAAGAGGCTCGCGTCCGCCACCCGGAGCCAGGGCCGTCCGTGCACGCGGCCCCAGGCATCGGTGACTGAATCGGCGGCGGCGCCGCCCATCGCGGCTCCACCCATGAGATGCGCGGCGGATACCGAGATGCGACCGAGCTGGAAGTGTCGCTCGTGGATCAGCGCATCGATACTGGGCGCATCCACAGATTCGATGAGCGGCGGGTCGGCCGAGGGGGCGTGAACCCGGACCGCGCCGGCGGCGAAGAAGATCCGTGCCGAGGCGCGCGTGGCCCGGACCATCGACCGGATCACTTCCGATGTGAATCGGTAGTGCACTACCGCTTTACCCGCTCCATCTACAGTGATCCGGTTCCCGGGTATCGCCTTGTCGCAGGCCAGGACCAGGATCATCTGCAGGCGCGGGAAGGCGCGCATCAGCGTGCTGTGCCCGGCGCCGAAGCCGGTCAGGTTCTTGGCCGTGGTGAAGGGGAAGTACATGCAGGTCTCGAGCACGAAGCCCTCCGTCTCCGCCCGGTCGACGAAGAAGCTCTTCGGGTGCCCCACGTCGTTGGTGATGGCGCGGGGATGCTCGGCCACGAGAATGTGCGCCGGGTGGCAGGTGAACCCCTGGCCCACCTTGGGGGAGATGCCTCGCAACCTGGAGCGGAGGAGCAGCGCCGTCGTCCCGATGCAGCCCCCGGCCAGGACCACCGTGGAGGCGAGGACCTCGTAGTCACCGGGCGCCCATTCGGGGTCGGCTCCCTTGCCGCCGGCGAGCTTCGGCGTGACTCGCACGTGGAGCGAGCGTTCACCCAGGGCAAGGACTTCGGCCCGGGTGACGATCTCGACTCCTTGCCGCTCCGCGTTGGGGAGCTGGACCCGGTGGGTGCCCTGCTTGGCAGCGTTCGGGCAGCCGAGGTTGCAGAGACTGGAGCCCTGGCAGCCGCGTAGGTTGAGGGGAAACTGTTCCGCGTGATAGCCGGCCTTGGTCGAGCCTTCGACGAACAGCCGGTTGTTGTCGTTGAGCTCGGCTGCGCCCAGGAGGTGCACGTTGTTCTCGAGCATGTACTTCCTGCTCCGGCGCTCGATGTCGGCAAAGTCGAGCCCCGGCACCTTCCAGCCCCGGATGACCCGCTCCGGCGCGATGAGCGATGTGCCGGTGTACACGATCGTGGAGCCGCCGTAGCCTCGGCCAAAGGCGAGCGTCATGGCGCCATCGGCCGTGAGAAAGCCACCTCCGTCAACATAGAGCTCGCCGGCCATCTCGAGCTCGCGGCCCGTGAAGTCGCTCTCCAGAAACCGCGGCCCCTGCTCCAGCACCAGCACCTTCTTCCCCTGTGCCACGAGCGGCGCCAGCTGCTGGGCCACCGTTCCGCCGCCGGCGCCCGCGCCCACGATGACGACGTCGTACCGGCGCGCGGTCATCGCCGGGCGGCCCAGCCGCGGGCCGTTGCCCGGTAGCCGATGGCTGCCTGGACACCGGGCTCGGTGTAGTAGCCCATCATGACCAGAGTCCTGAGTCCCCAGACACCGCGGCGTATCAGGAGCAGCGGCGCGTCGCCTACCGCCGTCACGAGCGCCGTGCGCCGCGCGGTGTCGAGCGAGGCCAGCCTTTGCCCATGGCGGAGCAGGGCCAGGAGATCGAGGATCCGGATGAAGAGGAGAATCTGGCGCCGCATGGCGGGCGGGCGCGCCGCGAGGGCGTCGCAGACGGTCTGTTCGAGAGCGTCCCACTCGGCCGCCGAGCAGTCCGCGGTCTCGGGAACGAAGGTCGTCGCGAGAGCGCGAAACGGGAAACGAACCTGATCCAGGAGAGTGGCGCTCACGTCCCGAGTGTATCAGCGGCGGTGAGGGAGCGCCAGCGGGTGCCCCGTCACTGTCGATTGGGACCGTGGTGCGTCGAAGCACCGTACCCGGCGTTGCCATGATACCCCACGGCCTGGTCCCCACCGGCAATTGTCACCCATGCCGAGTTGCGAACTCTCGCCGCCGAGCCGATCATCATGGGTATGCCCGACCTGCTGCAGCCCCTCTACTGGACCGCCGATATGGTCCGAGCCCTTCCCGAGGACGGGCTCCGCTACGAGGTGGTGCACGGGGAGCTGCTGGTGACTCCGGCGCCACGGGGCTGGCACCAGGAACTGGTCGGGCGCCTGTACGTGGCTCTGCGGACCTGGCTGGACCGCGAGCAGGTCGGGCATCTCATGTTATCGCCGGCAGACATCAGCTGGGATGAAGGGACTCTCGTTCAGCCGGACCTGTTCGTCGTCGACCTGTCCGAAGCGCGCACCATGGACTGGGCGAGAATGAAGCACCTCGTTCTGGTCATCGAGGTGCTGAGCCCCGCGACGGCCCGCGCCGACCGCTTCGCGAAGCGGCGCCGATACCAGGAAGCGGGAGTGCCGGCATACTGGGTCATCGACCCGGACCGGCATCAAGTCGAGATCTGGTACCCCGATGCATCCGCCCCGCTCTTCGAACGCGAGGAGCTCAGATGGGATCCTGCCGGGGCCTCTCGCGCCTTCACCTTGCCGCTGTCCGATCTCTTCCGCCCGCTCTAGTCTTGCGCCGGGTTGGCCCTCGCGCTGCAGGAGAATGACCCCGGACGGTGTACCCAACGGAATACTGGCACCTGCGCCCGATGCAGGTTTCCAGCCGGGCGGGGGAAGCGTACCTCAGCCATGGACCGCAGCTGTGCGCGTGGTCCGAGTCGGTGCCGAGCGACTGATTGCCGCACAGATCGCCCTTACCTACTTTCCCCCCCGCGGAGCGGCACCTGCTGCCGCCGCGGCATCACCGACAGGGAGGCCTATTCATGAGGTCGTTCAGTCTTTTCAGCGCCGGCGTCGTGCTTCTGCTCGCAGGGGCCCCCGCTCCGGCATCCGCCCAGCAGGACCAACCCAGAGACGCCGGAGGCCGGCCGGACAGGAACCAGCAAACCGATCACGGCCGGCGCTCCGAGCAGCCGCAACACCCCGCCCCCACTCCCGCCCCCGCCCCAGGCAGGGCGCCGCAGGCCCGGCACGATCAGCAGCCGCGGCGGGGCAATCGGGCTCCAACGTCGCGGCGCCGGCTCGAGCCGGGTGAGCAACGTGGCGCCTGGCAGCAGGGACGAGCGCACAATTGGGAATCAGAGCACCGCACCTGGCAGCAGCGGGGCGGGTATCGCGGCTACCGGATTCCGCCGACCCGATTCCGTGCCTACTTCGGACGGGATCGTTGGTTCCGGATCTACGGCGCGCCGATGGTGATGGTTGGGCCATATCCGCGCTTCCGTTATGCCGGGTACTGGTTCCGGCTGGCGGACCCGTGGCCGGAGAGCTGGGCGGACGACTGGTATGAGAGGGACGACGTGTCGATCGACTACTATCACGACGGCTACTATCTCGTGAACCGCAACCACCCCGGCATTCTCATCGCGGTGCAGGTCTATCTGCAGTAACGTCGCATTGCGAAGCCAGTCCGGTCAGCGCCGCTCGCAGGTGTTCCGCGGGCGGCGCTTTCCGGTTTGCGGCCCTTGGAGGGAGACCGCGGAGAGGGGCCGTCTCGCGCTTCAGTAGCGAGGCGATCCAGCGTCTCAAGCAGGAGGCCGCTTGGCTACGAGACCCACCAGTGCGGATCGGCCGTAATGGCGGCTTCCTTCATTGATGTCCGCCTCGTACTCCCGCAAGGTCCGGATCTCGAGGTCCGAAAAGGCGGCGCGGAGCAGGCCTTCGGTGTAGAGGTGAGATACCTGCGAGGGCCCTCCAGTTCCATACTCGAGCTGCTTCAGGGTGTAGCCTTGCAGCACCAGGGTCCCGCCCGGCTTGAGAGTGCGCACGATGTGCGAAAAGAGGCGCGCCCTGAGCGGAGGGTCGGCGAACTGGACGAAGATGGCGGCGACGCCATCATACGCGGCCTCGGGCCACGGATACGCGTCGCAGTCGGCAACCGTGAACTGGACCGCCACGCCGCGGTCCTTTGCGAGGCGGCGGGCCTTTGCAACCGCTGCCTCCGCCGGGTCGAAGGCGTCCACGCTAAGCCCTCGACCGGCAAGGAAGACGCTGTTGCGTCCTTCGCCATCGGCCACGCACAGGACCCGTGAGCCCGGAGTCCAGAGGGGGGCGTGATCGCGCAGCCACTCGTTGGGAGCAGTGCCGAAGACGTATTCGGCGGTGGTGTACCGCTGGTTCCAGGTCTCGATGGGGTCGTCGGGCGGTCTCTCGCCGTCGGGCGAGTGATCGCGGTGGTGGCCCATCGGATGGCGCTCCCCGCCGGTCAAGGCGTGTAGCCCGGAAGGGCGTCGCTCATCCCTCCGGCATCGACCACGTGACGGTAGCCGACGGCGCGCAGCTTGTGCGCCGCCGCCGCGGAGCGGGCGCCGCTGGCACAATACACCAGGATCCGTGCATCCTTGCCGATCTGCCCTCGACGTGCGAGCGCCTCCGGAAGGCGATGGACCGGCACACACTCCGCTCCCTCGAGGTGGCCCAGCCAGTACTCGAGGCGGGTGCGCACGTCGAGAACGATGTCGATCTGCTGCTCGCGGTAGGTGGGCATTGAGTCCAGGCGCCTGGTGAGCGAGAAGGGTCCGGTGCCGAAGATACTGTGGTCCGGCGTTCAGGCGTAGCCAGCACATCTCTCTTGCTGACGGTCTCGGCCGGCTATACCGTCACCGCAGCCCGCATCGCGGCCACCGGCCTCCCTCCAGCCCCGACGAGGTGACCCCGTGAACACCCGCCGTCAGTTTCTCCTCCAGGCTCCCATCAGCTTGCTCGGCGTCGTCGCCGCGTGCAAAGGCGTGGAGCGTTCTCCCGAGACAAAGGCCACGGGATCGAGTGCGACGCCCGGTGCGCCTCCGACGTTCGGCACTGCCCCGGCCGTCGGTCCGGAGGTCTCACCCGAGACCTTCGCCGAGGCGGAGAAGCTGGCGCAGGTGACGCTGACACCCAGTGAGCGCGCGATGGCCGCCGCCAGCTGGCGGACCTCGATGGCTGGCATGCTCGAACGGCGCACCGGACCGCGCACCGTGGCGCTCGAGGCCACACTCGCTCCGGCCACCCAGTGGAATCCGATGCTCCCCGGCACTCCGGCCGGACCCGCGCGCGACCGCTTCGTGCGGACCCCGGCCGATCCGGGCCCCCTGCCGGCCAGCGATGACGACATCGCCTTCGCGCCGGTGACCCGGCTCTCCCGCTGGATCGAACGCCGGCAGCTCAGCTCGGAAAGGCTCACCGGGATCTACTTTGCCCGCCTCGAGCGCTTCGACCCGAAGCTTCGCTGCGTCATAACGCTTACCAGAGATCTCGCCCTGGCTCAGGCCAAACGGGCTGACTCCGAGATCGCCGCGGGCCGTTATCGGGGCCCGCTCCACGGCATTCCGTTCGGGGTCAAGGACCTTCTCGACACAGCCAACATTCCCACCACCTGGGGCGCCGAGCCGTTTCGGAACCGGATTCCCGCCGCCGACTCGGCGGTAGTGGCTCGGCTGCAGGATGCCGGAGGCGTCCTGGTCGCCAAGCTCAGCCTCGGCGCGCTGGCGCTCAACGACATCTGGTTCGGCGGCCAGACCATGAACCCGTGGGTGCCGGAGGAGGGTGCCTCGGGCTCGAGCGCCGGCCCGGGCGCCGCTACCGCGGCGGGGCTGGTGGGCTTTGCCATCGGGAGTGAGACCGGCGGAAGCATCGTGAGTCCCAGCATGCGCTGCGGGATCACCGGGCTTCGCCCCACCTACGGCCGGGTGGCGCGGACCGGCGCCATGACCCTGTGCTGGTCCTTGGACAAGCTGGGCCCGATGACCCGAAGCGTGGAAGACGCGCTGCTCGTCCTTCGCGCGATCTCCGGCCCCGACGCCGGTGATCTCGCGAGCCTACCAAGCCACCTCGACTTCGATGCCGGCGCGCCGGTCAAGGGTCTACGGGTCGGATACTTTCCGGCCTGGATGAAGGAAAGCCTGGCCACCGACGTTGACCGGGCCGCGCTCGAGTCCCTCAAGGGTCTGGGGCTGGTTGCGACGGAGGTCTCGCTCCCCGATTGGCCCTACGACAGTCTCAACCTGATGCTCTTTGCCGAGGCGGCCGCCGCGTTCGAGGAGCTGACCCTGAGCGGTCAGGCCAACCAGCTCAAGGCCCAGGTGCCGGACGCCTGGCCCAACCTGTTCCGCGAGTCCCGCTTCCTGTCGGCGGTGGACTTCGTGCAGGCCGACCGGCTGCGGCGGAAGGTGGCCATGGAGATGGCGCGCGTCTTCTCGCAGGTGGATCTCCTGCTCGTGCCCTCACTCCGCGACGAGATGCTGGTCATCTCCAACAACACCGGCCATCCCTCCCTCACCATGCGGACCGGCTTCGTCAAGATATCCGAGGCGCGGAGCGACTGGGCGCCCGATCCCAACAACCCGCTGCCCAGATTCAACCCGCCGCGGCGCGTGCCCCACGGGATCACACTCATCGGGCGCCTCTTCGACGAAGGCACCATCGGCCGGGTCGGCGTCGCGCTGGAGCGCGCCCTCAACGTGGCGGGCGAGCGGCCACCGGGGTTCTGACTCGGCGGGCGGGCCCCGGCTTCCGGTCGGAGCCGATGCCGCCATATTGCATGACGGCACCCCCGATGTCTCTCACAACCCCGAGACCGCCGTG
>Ga0335081_10006811_pt1 | contig 18215 bp, 19 predicted proteins | sample Lox_Sample_35_FD_206713 | JGI IMG/M metagenome (GOLD analysis project Ga0335081, IMG submission 206713) | Soil microbial communities from Loxahatchee National Wildlife Refuge, Florida, United States - Lox_Sample_3.5 | ecosystem: Environmental > Terrestrial > Soil > Wetlands | place: USA... | reverse complement strand
GCGACAACCTGGCCGCGAGGTCGCAGAGTTCCGCCGCAGCGCGCGGGCCGCCGCGGGCAGCCGCCGAGACGGCGGCGAGGTCGAGCTGCGATGCGATTCGTTCATCGACCCCGGGCGTCGCAAGCGCGAGGTGGCGGGCCTTCTGTTCCAGATCTTCAACGAGGGCGCTCAGGCGGGCATGCATGCGCCGACGCTCGGCCAGCGGCGTCTGCTCGTAGTGCACCGACGCGAACAGGGGATGCGCGAACCGAACCCGCTCGGAGCTAGACGGCACGATCAGGCCCGCGGCGAGCGCCTCGTCGAGCCCGGCGTCGGCGTGCTCCTCGAGCTGAGAAAGGATCGCGCGGGTCGGTCGGGCCAAGGCCGCGGCCGCGAGCAGCACCGTCCGCGCCGCCGGCGAAAGTCGCGCCAACCGCGTCTGGACGAGCCCGCTTACGCTTCCGGGCACCGGCAATGCCTCATCGGGAGCCGGCTCGCCGCCTCGAGCGATCAACTCTCGACCGATCTCGAGCGAATACAACGGGTTGCCGCCGGCAAGCTCCTGCAGCCGCACCAGGGTCGGGCGCGAGGCGTCGAAGCCGAGCCTGGCCACAAGCAGCTCATGAACCCCGCCCAGGCTGAGCGGTCTGATGTTGAGCCGTCGCACCCGTTCATCGCCCAGCATCCGCTCGAGCTCGAGTGGCGCGCTCCGTCCCGCTTCGAGCCGACGCGTCGCCAAGACCAGAACGGTCTCGTCCCGGAGCCGTCGCAGTGCGAACCTCAGTGCCGCCGCCGACGAGGCGTCCACCCACTGCAAGTCATCGATGGCCAGAAGAAGTGGAGCGCGAGCCGAGATGAGGCGGAGCGCGGACAGCGTCGCGACGCCGATCGTCCGCTCGTCGATCTGACCTTGTCCCGAATCACCGTCACCACGCAGCAGCGCGACCTCGAGGACGCGCCGCTGCGGCTTCGGCAGCGCCGGCAAGGCATCGTCGATGACCAGATCGAGCAGATCTCCGAGCGCGGCGAAGGCGAGCCGCGCTTCCGAGCCCGCCGGCGCGCTGGACAGGATCCGCCACCCTCTCTCGCCGGCGACGTCGAGAGCTCGTCGCCAGAGCGCGGTCTTGCCGACGCCCGCCTCGCCCTCGAGCACCATCGCCCGCGGTCCGTCGCCTGGCGCTTCGATCGCGTCCAGCAGCGCCCGGATCTCGCGATCGCGTGCGATCAGCTGTTCAGACGTTCGTCACCCCTCGAATTGCCCCCCCTGCGCGTAGACCGGCTGCGACAGGATACCGACTCTCCCCATTCCCTCTCAAATCTGGCAGAACATGCTCACGCAGCTGCAGGGGGCGCCGGCGACGGATTCTCAGATGGGTGGTTCACATCAGGCAGCTACTGGGAGGCCCGACGGCTCGGTGTCGGCCGCTGGCTTCGTTCGCCCCGACATGGCGACGGCAGCGAGCGCCCCTAAGCCGGCAAAGACCGCGCACGCCCAGAGCCCGGGCTTGAATCCCGCCGTCACGGCCGCCGGGCTTCCGAGGCCGCCGTAGGTTGCAAACACCGTGCTGCCGATCGCGACCGCGAACACCGCGCCGAAGCGCTGTGCCATGTAGTTGATCCCCGACGCCTTCCCCATCTCGTGAGGCGCGACGGCGCTCAACACGGCGGTCGGCACGGTCGGGAGGGCCATCGAGATCCCGACGCCGGCAATCAGGAGTGCGACCACGAGCTCGATCCAGCTTGTGTGCAAGGAGTCGCGCCAGGCGACCCAGGCGAACCCGGCCGTCAGCATGCTAAGTCCGACGACGATGATCGGCCGGCGGCCGATCCGGTCCGAGAGCGCGCCTGCCACCGGTGAGACGAGCATCGGCGTCGCGAAGAACGGGAGCAAGCGGAGCCCGGCGCCAACCGGAGAGAAATGGCGCGCTAGCTGGAACTCCTCGGTTACCAAGAGCCCGCCGGCGAAGATCGCGCCCGACATCAGGAAGGTCGTCAGGTTGCCGATCGCGAAGTCGCGGTCGGCAAACAGGCGGAGCGGAACCATCGGCTCGCGCACGGAGCTCTCCCAACCGGCGAACGCAACGAGCAGCACCGCCCCGGCTAGCAGCGTGCCCACGACCTCAGCGCTCGACCAGCCAACTTCGCCTGCGCGACTGAGCGCCCAGACCAGGCCGACAACACCGGCGGTGACGAGCCCCACTCCGACGAGATCAAGCCGCTCTGGCGCGCCGTAGCTCTCGGGTAGCAGCCGCAGACCGAGAAGCACAGCGACGACGCCGATCGGGACGTTGATCCAGAAGATCCAGTGCCAGTCGATGCTCTGGGTGACGGCGCCGCCGACGATCGGTCCCATGGCGACTGCGAGACCGGCGAGGCCGCCGTAAATCCCGATGATCATCCCGCGACGCTCGATTGGAAACGCCATGGTCAGGATCGTCAAGCTCAGCGGAAGCACGACCGCGCCGCCGAGCCCTTGCACGGTCCGGGCGACGATCAACTCACCTAGGTTCGGCGCAACCGCGCACGCGACGGAGGCGGCGGTGAAGAGGGCGAGCCCGATCGTGAAGACCTTTCGCCGGCCGAAACGGTCGCCGAGCGCGGCGGCGGTGATGATCCCAGCGGCGAACGCGATGCCGTACGCGTTCAGCGTCCACTGCAGGGAGGCGAGGCGGACGTGCAGGTCGTGTTGCATGCGCGGCAGCGCCGTGATCACGACGACCGAGTCGAGAACGACCATGAAGTAGGCGGTGGAGGTCAGCCCGACCACCCAGCCGAGGCGGCGATTCTTTGCTGCTGTGTGTGTCATCGGTCCTCCTTAGTCGTGGCCGGCTCGTCGGCCGGTTCTGGCTGGGTGACGAACGGACAGACGCCAGACGGACAGGCCGGCATGAAGACACGGCAAGCTGTCCGTCTTCGGCCAACCTGTTCGTCTACAAGACAGAACAACGAGGAAGGAGATGGCTTGAGGTACGCGCTCTTGATCTATGACGACATCGAGGTTCGCGACCGGACGCCCGCAGACGAGCGACGTCGAGTCACCGCGGCGGTACTCGAGGTTCTGGCGCGACCGCCGGTGACCGGCTGGCTACGCCTCCAGGACGCCGAGTCGGCCACGACGGTGCGCCGCGAGCAGGGCAGATCGCTGCTGACCGACGGTCCCTTCGTCGACAGCAAGGACTACCTCGGCGGCTTCATCGAAATCGAAGCGGAGAACCTCGACGGCGCCCTTGCTGTCGCCGAGGAACTACAGGATCTGCGGCCGTGGGGCGCGATCGAGGTCCGGCCGGTCCGCGAGGAGCCTGTCATCGGTGCTTGAGCAGGTCTTCCGCGAAGACTGGGGCCGCGTTCTGGCATCGCTCGTCGGCTTTCTCGGCGACATCGAACTCGCCGAGGACGCCGCTCAAGAGGCATTTGCCGTTGCCGCCGAACGCTGGCCGAGTGACGGACTACCTCCTAACCCAACGGGCTGGTTGATCACGACCGCCCGCAACCGCGCGATCGACCGCATCCGCCGCGAGCGGACGCTGGCGGCGAAGACCGCGCAGCTGGAGCTGGAGCTGCGAGATCAACCGGAGGAGACGATGGACGAGACGACGGCCTTCCCGGACGAGCGACTCGAGCTGATCTTCACCTGCTGCCACCCGGCGCTCGCGCTCGATGCGCAGGTCGGACTCACGCTGCGCACGCTCGGTGGGCTCTCAACCGAGGAGATCGCACGCGCCTTCCTCGTCCCGTTCGAGACGATGAGCAAGCGCCTGACGCGCGCGAAGCACAAGATCCGCGACGCCGGCATCCCGTTCGCCGTCCCACCCGACCACCTTCTGCCCGACCGGCTCGACGCCGTCCTCGCGGTCGTCTATCTGATCTTCAACGAAGGCTGGGGCGGCGGGCGTGTCGATCTGTCGGCGGAGGCGATCTGCCTCGGCCGCTCGCTTGTCGAGCTCATGCCGGACGAGGCCGAGGCGCACGCCCTGCTCGCGCTCATGCTCATCGGCCACGCGCGTAGCGCTGCGCGCTTTCCCAAAGGAGAGCTCGTGCTGCTCGACGACCAGGATCGGTCGCTATGGGATCAGCATCAGATCGACGAAGGCCGGGAACTGCTCGAACGCGCGCTCGCGCTCCACGGGAAGGGGTCCTATCTCCTCCAGGCGGCGATCGCCGATCTTCATCTCCAAGAGCCGCGCGACTGGGAAGAGATCGCGCTCCTCTACGAGACGCTCGAGCAGCTCACCAGATCCCCCGTCGTGACCATGAACCGCGCGATCGCCGTCGCCGAACTCGAAGGACCCGAAGCGGGACTCGCCCTGCTCGACCAGCTCGAGCTGCCCGACTACCGCTACTACCACTCGACCCGCGCCGACCTTCTGCGACGCCTCGGCCGACCAGATCAAGCCCGCGATGCGTACGCCCGCGCCCTCGAGCTGACCCAGCCGGGGCCGGAGCGGCGGTTCCTCGAGCGCCGCGTCGCCGACCTGCCCTGACGCGCACGGGTCCCACGGACCAGGGAGCAGACCAGGGGGTCGACGGGCGCGGACCGCCGGGCGGAACGGCAAGCTTCCGAACCAGGTGACCGTTTTCGAAGACGTGCATATGCCGTCGCTCAGCGGCGCGGTCGAGTGGATCAACTCTAAGCCGCTCGAGTCCGCCGACCTGCGCGGACACGTCGTCCTGGTGAACTTCTGGACGCTCACGTGCATCAACTGGTTGCGCCAGGAGCCACACGTCCGTGCATGGGCGCAGGCCTACCGAGACGACGGGCTCGTCGTCATCGGTGCCCACACGCCGGAGTTCTCGTTTGAGCACGTGATCGACCGCGTACGACACGCAACCACTGAGCGGGGGATCGACTACCCGGTCGCGGTCGATAGCGACTTTGCGATCTGGCGGGCGTTCGATAACGAGTATTGGCCGGCTCTGTACTTCGTCGACGCTGAGGGAATCATCCGCGACCGTCACTTCGGCGAAGGGCGCTACGAACGATCCGAGCGTGCGATCCAGCGGCTGCTCGGCGTCGAGCGTGAGCTCGTGTCGGTCAAGGGGATCGGGGTCGAGGCAGAGGCGGACTGGGATCACCTGCGCACGCCCGAGACGTACCTCGGCTACGGGCGCGGCGAGAACTTTGCGTCGGTCGGCGGTGTCGCGCTCGACGAGCGCCGCGGTTACGAGCTGCCCGAGCGCCTGAACTTGAACCACTGGGCCCTCGCCGGCGAGTGGACGATCGGACAGGAGCAAGTCGCGCTGGGTCAGGCCGGCGGGACGATCGCCTACCGCTTCCACGCGCGCGACGCGCATCTCGTGCTGTCCACGGCAGAGCGGGAACCGATCCCCTTCCGCGTCAAGCTCGACGGCGAGCCCCCGGGCCTCTCACACGGCGTCGACGTCGACGGGGACGGCAGCGGCGTGCTGCGGGACGGGCGCCTGTACCAGCTCGTGCGGCAGGCCGGAGCAGTCCGCGACCGGACTCTCGAGATCACGTTTTCCGGGGCCGGGGCCGAGGCGTACGTGTTCACGTTCGGATAACTCGGCAGACCGGGGTCGAGACCAGGGTTCGCTACGGGCGCGAGGTCGACGCCGTAGGAGCAGTCTTTCGTGTGGTCACCGAACGGAGGAGATCCACATGCCTGCCACCACCGAGCAGTCAGCCGCCACGGCGGTTCGCCCGTTTCACGTTGACGTTCCCGAGGAGGAATTGGAAGACCTCCGGCGTCGGATCGCCGCGGTCCGGTTGCCCAGCAAAGAACTCGTCTCGGATCGCTCTCAAGGAGTGCAGCTCGCGACGATCCAGGCGCTCGCCCGCTACTGGCTGAACGATTACGACTGGCACCGGTGCGAGGCGAGATTGAACGCGCTGTCGCAGTTCAAGACCGAGATCGACGGACAGGACATCCACTTCATCCACGTGAGGTCGTCGCACGAGGACGCGTTGCCGCTGATCATGACCCACGGCTGGCCGGGCTCGGTGATCGAGCTGCTCGAGAGCATCGGCCCGCTCACGGATCCGACCGCGCACGGTGGACGCGCCGAGGACGCATTTCACCTCGTGCTGCCGTCCATCCCCGGATACGGCTTCTCCGGCCAGCCGACCGAACTCGGCTGGTTCGCCGGTCGCGTCGCGCAGGCATGGCCAGAGTTGATGCGCCGTCTCGGCTACACCCGTTACGTCGCCCAGGGCGGCGACCAGGGCGCTGCCGTCACCGACGCGATGGGCCGCCAGGCACCCCAAGGCCTAATTGGCATCCACACGAACCTGCTTGTGCCGGCGCTCGGGGGCACCGGCTCGTTCCCGCAGCAAACCGCGGAGGAACGCGCGGCGGCTGACGCGCTCGCCACATTCCACGCGAGCGGCTTTGGCTACTTCCTGGAGCAGGCCACCCGGCCGCAGACGATCGGCTATGCCCTGCTCGACTCACCAATCGCCCTCGCCGCCTGGATGCTCGACCACGACACCGACAGCTACTACAAGATCTCGAGCGCCTTCGTCGACGGCAAACCGTCGGGAAATCTCACTCGAGACCACATCCTCGACAACATAACGACCTACTGGCTGACCGGCACCGGGGCCTCTTCGGCCCGGTCGTACTGGGAGGGCGGGCAGGCCACAGCTCGCGCGGCCGGCCACGCTCCTCCGCCGGTCTCGCTCCCGGTCGGCTACAGCACGTTCCCCGGCGAGATCTTCCGGGCGCCGCGCAGCTGGGTCGAGCAGGCGTACCCCACCCTCAGCTACTACAACCAGGTCGACAAGGGCGGCCACTTCGCCGCCTGGGAAGAGCCCGAACTGTTCGCGAACGAGATCCGTGCCGCGTTCCGATCGCTGCGTTAGACAACCCCGCCGCTAGCAGCGGCCCGGCTTCTAGATCACGGCACGAGCGCCCAGTAGCCCCACAGCGCGCTGAACAACACAAGCAGCCCCGTGGATGCCATGAGCGTGATCCGAGCCGCCGAGCGGCGCTCCGCCAAATAGGCGCCGGCACCCATGAACAGCGGGAAGATCGGCAGCAGGTAGCGGGGCAGGCCGATCAACGGCTCCGTCTTGGTCGGGAAGCTCGTGATCTGAGCGAGCTGCACGATCGCGAAGATCCAGTAGACACGGGGGACTCGGCGCCACGCGAGCGCGAGCGCCGCGACCGCGATCGCAGCGAACCCGACGTCGATCAGGTCGCGGGACTGCCAGCTGATCGGATCACCCGGCCCGATCGGGGTGGACGTCCGGCCGATCACCGCCCGGAGATCACCGGGCACCTCGCCGAGCGCCTTGACGACCGACGCGAACGGCCCTCCGAAACTGTGCCCCCAGTCCGCGCCGGCGGCGTGGAACGGGGCGAGCGGAGCTCCATGCGCGGCCAGCAGGTAGCCGAGATACGCGGCCAGCCCGGCAGGCACGAGCGCCAGCCACGCGATATCACGCTCGATCGGGAACCGCGGGCGCCACCACGCCCCCGTCCGTTGCGGTAGCTGCGCGCCGCGGGGACCGTACAGATAGAGGAGCCCGAGCAGGCCGAACAACAGGATTCCGTTGGAACGGGCCGCGGACGCGAGGCCGCCGCAGAGACCGGCGACCGCCCACTGGTCGCGGCGTGCCGCATACACCGCGGCGACCGACAGCATCAGGAATAGCGAGGTCGGATAGACGGCGGACAGGAACAGCGACGCCGGGAACACCGACACCAGCAGCACCGTCATCCGCGCTGCCTGCTTGTCCAGGTCGAGCAGCGCGAGTCGGTAGAGGAGCGTCAGCGCCGCAACCGCTGAGGTGAACGAGATCGCGATTCCGACGAGAATCGGGCTGTCGAACAGCCGATCCCCGAGGCCGACGAGCAGCGGATAGAGCGGGAAGAAGTTCGTCGAGGCGGGGTTGAAGTACCCGTGGGACGCGATCAGCAGGTACCAGGCGCTGTCCCACCGCGCCCCCGGCGCAAGGAACGCGTTGAACACCCCCGAATGCATCGCCGGCGTGACCCCCTCGGGGTCGAGGATGTGCCACGCGACGGTGTTCTCTCCGTAGATCGCGATCGTCGCCATCGCCGCCGCCCACACGAGCAGTCTCGTGATCACCGTGGCGCCGAGGGCCAGGCGGACGCCTTCGCGCCTGCCGCTCCTCACCTCGCCCGTACGCGAGATCGCCGGCGCCGGCTGGACGAGGGCAGGATCCAGCATCTGGACGGCCTCGGCGGACTCCATCATGGTTGCGCCATCGGCACCGGCGGGCCGTAGCTCAAGGGCGCTCGGGTTAATTAGCGCTCCGGTCGAGTCCGAATCCTGACCGAGCTCCAATACACCCAAATCCGGCTCGGTCCGAGGTCGTCCGGGCGAAGGCGACGGGCCACCTTAACCCGACCGCGGTCATCGCGCGATCCCCTCACCCGCGACGCCAGCACGAGACGGCCCGCGAGGAACGTCCCCGCGGCCCGTGTAAGCCTCGCGCCCTTGGATCAGGAGTTGACGTCGTTCAGCGTCCCGCACTCCGGGCACTCAATGAACACACCAAAGAGTTGCCCGTCGCTGACGCCTTCCGCCAGCACAACGGCGCATCCGCCGCACAGCAAGCGATCGGGTCCGTCACCGCTGAAGGCCAGCTTCCCCTTCGGTGGTGCGTGGATGATCGCGCTCGATCGCGGGACCTCGTCGACGACGGTGAGTGTTTGATCGGCCATGCGCGAAACCTATCCGCCCGCAGGCGCCGGGGCAAGCGGCCCGCCCGCGCCGCCGGCGCCTACGCCACCTCGACCACCAGCTTGCCGCCGGCGCGGCCGGAATCCAGCATGCGATGAGCCTCGACGATCTGCTCGAACCTGAACACCCGCGCGGGCTTGGCCGCGAACACGCCACGGCTCGCCTTGTCGACGATCTCCTGAAGCGGGACGTCGCCGGTGGGGAAGCTCTCATCCCCGAGCACGAATGCGCTCGCGAAAGTGCTGAGCTGGACCCCGCTCGGAAGGTCGGCCAGCGGGTTGAACTCGGCCACCGGCTCGAGCCCCCCGAGGAACCCGATCTGGCACACGCGTCCCTTGGCGCGCACGCTCAGCAGCGAGTCCCGGAGGACGCGGTTGCCGACCAGGTCGAGCACCGCATCCACGCCCGCCGGACGTGTGCTGCGCACCTTGGGCGCGAGCTCGCCGTCGTCGATCAGAACCTCGTCGGCTCCGCGGTCGCGGAGCAGCGACGCGCGATCTGGGTCACGGGTGGTCGCGATCACCGTGGCGCCGTGATCCACGGCGAGCTCCACCGCCGCCTGCCCTACCGACGACGTCGCACCGCGGACCAGGAGCGACTCGCCGCGGCGAAGCGCCAGGTTCCCGTAAAGGGCCGTCCAGGCCGTCGCGTAGACCTCGGGAATCGCTGCGAGCTCAGGCCAGCTCAAGGCCGTGCGCACCGGTACGACGTTGGTGGCGGGCACGCTCACGAGCTCGGCGTAGCTGCCGTTACGTGTCCTGGCCATCCCGCCCACGATCGCGACCACCGCTGCGCCGGGCGCCAGGTTGCCGCTCGGGTCATCCTCCACCGTCCCCACGGCCTCGATCCCGAGCACCGGAATCCCGAATTGCCAGACCCCGCTACGCATGTACGTGTCGGCGTGGTTCAGGCCGAACGCGCGGACGCGGATCAGCACCTCGCCCTGCGCGACCACGGGATCGGGCAACTCCTCGACCCGCAGCACCTCCGGCCCACCGTGTTCGCTCATAACGATCGCGCGCATTGTGGATGCCTCCTGGAGTTATTTAGTGTTCGTTCAACAACGTTGCCGGACAGTAACAGAACGAACCCTCAAAAACTATTAACGGAGTGTGAGGCCCGCAAGCGTCGGAGGTAAGCCCTCAACCGGAGGATCGCGATTGCGATCCTCCCCCAATCGACCACACGGCCGGCGACACACGTCCAGGTCGGGGTCGCGCGACTCAAGCCCCGCCGCCGTTTGCCGACTTAGGAAGCAACCGTCTCCCGGGTTCCTCATGCCAGACGCATTCGTCGCTCGCCAGCCCATCTTCAATCCCAAGCTCGAGGTTGTCGGCTACGAGCTGCTGTTCCGCGGTGAGGGCTACGCCAACGACATGGCGACGTTCGCCAACGCCGAGAGCGCCACCGCCACCGTGGTCCTGAATGCGCTCACCGAGCTCGACCTGGGACGGCTCGTGGGAAACCGGACCGCCTGGGTCAACGTCTCACGCGAGTTCGTGGTCGGGGGGCTCGCCCATGTCGTCCCGTCACACCTCGTCGGCCTCGAGATTCCGGAGACCGAGCAGTTCGACGAAGAGATGGTCGGGGCCCTGCGCGACCTCAAGCACGAGGGCTACAAACTCGCGCTCGACGATTTCCGCTACCGACCGGACTCCGAAGCGCTGCTCGAGCTGTTCGACGTCGTAAAGCTCAACGTCAACGAGCTCGGACGCGACCGGTTCAGCGAGCTCGTCGAGCGGCTGAAGCCGTACGAGGGCAAGTTGATCGCCGAGAAGCTCTCCACCCAAGCCGATCACGAGTTCGCGGTCGAGGCCGGCTGCGATCTGTTCCAGGGCTACTTCTTCTGCCGGCCGGCGGTCGCCTGCACCCGGGGGATCGCTGCCAACCGTCTGGCGCTCCTCCAGGTCGCCGCGGTCCTCAACGACCCAGCCGTCGAGCTCGAGCAGATTGAGCAGCTGATCGCCCATGACGTTGCGCTCAGCTTCCGTCTGCTTCGGTACGTCAACTCGGCGTTCTTCGGCCTACGTGGCGACGTCCGGTCGATCGGCCAGGCGCTGGCGCTCCTCGGCCTCGACAACATCCGGCGTTGGGCGACGCTCAGCGTGCTCGCGAGCATCGACGACAAGCCGACTGAGCTGACGCTCACCGCGTTGACGCGCGCGCGCTTTTCCGAGCTCGCCGGTGAGCCGCTTGGGATCGCCGGCGCGGCCGAGCTGTTCACGCTCGGGCTGTTCTCCGTGCTCGACGCAATGATGGACGCGCCGATGATCGACGTGATCGAGTCTCTCCCACTCGCCGCCGAGATGCGCGAGGCGCTCGTCGCGCACAAGGGCAAGCGCGGACTGCTGCTCGAGTCGGTCACGGCACTCGAGACCGGCGAGGTCAACGACCTCCCCCCGATCGTCGACCGCGCCGGCGAGCTCTACCTCGAATCGATGATGTGGGCGAACAGCGCCGCCGACTCGCTGTTCAGTGCCGCGGCGCCCTCCCCGCAGGCGAAGAGCACGCCACCGCCGGTGTCACACGCCGCCCACCCGCCGGTCTCGGCCGTCGCGGTGGCTCCCGTTCCGGAGCCCGTCGACCCCGGCTATGCCGCGCCGCCCACGGAGAAGCGGGGGGTGTTCGCCCGCGCGTTCGCAACGCTGTTCGGGTGGTTCGGGCGGCGGGCCGGCCACGAACCGGCCTAGAACGCATCCCGCAGCGCGCGCTCGGTCGACCAGAAGGCGAGCTCGTCCCACGGCAGCTCATCGACGGCGAACGCGCGAACCTCGACCGCTTCGGGCGAGGTGTGCGGCGGCCCCAACGCCCGCGCGCGATACACGATCAGCACGACGCGATCCTCGGCGCGCGAATAGACGCCGACCAGCCGGTCGATCTCGATCGTCATGCCGAGCTCCTCGGCGGTCTCTCGACGTGCGGCCTCATCCACCGACTCGCCGAGCTCGACGAAGCCGCCGGGGAACGTCCACAGTCCTCGGCGTGGGTCGAACCCGCGACGCAGCAGGATCACCCGACCCCGGTCGTCGACCGGGATCGCGCCGGCAACCGGCTTGGGGTTGTAATACGCCTCATATCCGCAGTGCGCGCAGACGATCCGCTGCGGGAACTCGACCTCGGCGGTCTGTCCGCACTTCGGGCAGAACCGCGCCTCGGCCAGCGCGGGGTTTAGCGACGCGTCCATGCATGCGATGCTACGGCCGTTGTGGTGGTGAGGTTTGGTGACCGTGAGATCCCTCACGATGAGCTGACGGCACAGGCCGCCTTGATCGCCGGCGCCCTACGGGACGCCGGGGTCGAGCACGGCGATCGCGTCGCGTTCGTGCTTCGGAACGAGCCCACGTTCATCGCGCTCAGCACCGCGTGCTCGCACATGGGCGCGGTCGCGGTGCCCATCAACTGGCACTCGCGCGGCGGCGAGCTCGAGCACGTCCTGTCGCACTCGAGCGCGCGGTCGGTGTTCGTCCACTCCGATCTCATTGCCTCGGTTGAGGAGGCGCTGCCCGCAGGGGCCGGCCTGATCGAGGTGCCGGTGCCGCCCGAGCTTGCCGCGCACTACGGCGCCGCGGCTACCACCGGTCGCTACCCCCTGCTCGACGACTTCACCCGAGAGGTGGCGCCATACGCGGAACCGGCCGAGAGCGCGCGTATGAGCCTGATCTACACCTCGGGGACCACCGGCCTGGCCAAGGGCGTGCTCCGGGAGGCGATGGGAGCCGATCAGTCACAGCAGGTGGCGGCGACGACTCTCGCGGCAATGGGACTGAGACCGGGCATGCGGACATTGGTCACCGCGCCGATGTACCACGCGGCGCCGAACGCGCAGGCCTTGTTTGCGCTGGCGCTCGGCATCGAGTTGACGATCATGCCGCGGTTCGATCCCGAGGAGTTCCTCAGGCTGGTCGAGACGCAGCGCATCACGCACGCGCAAACCGTCCCGACGATGTTCGTGCGGCTGCTCGACCTCCCCGACGAGATCCGCGCGCGCTATGACCTCAGCTCGCTCGAGTGCGTCGTCCACGCCGCCGCGCCGTGCCCGGTCCACGTCAAGCGGCGCATGATCGAGTGGTTCGGCCCAGTCATCCTGGAGTACTACGGCGCCACCGAGATCGGGATCGTCGTCGCCTGCGACAGTCACGAATGGCTCGCTCACGAGGGCACGGTCGGAAAACCACTCGGGAGCGCCGACATCCACGTGTTCGACCCGACTGGCGAGCTGCTTGAGCCCGGCGAGACCGGCGAGGTTTACATCCGCCCACCCGGCTACTGGCCCGGGTTCACCTACCTGGACCAGGAGGACCGGCGCCGCGAGATCGATCGCGACGGTTACATCACGATTGGAGACATCGGGCGGGTCGACCAGGACGGATTCCTCCACCTCTCCGACCGCTCGCGCGACATGGTGATCTCCGGCGGGGCGAACATCTATCCTGCCGAGATCGAGGCCTGTCTGCTCGAGCTGGACGGCGTACGCGACGTAGCAGTGTTCGGGATCCCGGACGACGAGTTCGGCGAGGCCCTCGCCGCCCACATCGACGCCGATCAGGACGCCGGGCTGACCGAAGCTTCGGTCCGCGATCACGTCGGCAGCCGACTGGCCGGCTTCAAGGTGCCGAAGGTGGTGGTGTTCGACGACAACCTTCCCCGCGAGGAGACCGGCAAGATATTCAAGCGCCGGATACGCCAGCGCTACTGGGAGCAAGCCGGACGCAACATCTGAGAGTGGGCGGTCATGAGTGGCGAGCGGACGGTGCGGGTCGGTGAGTTCGAGCGTGCGTTCACGGCGGCGTTACTGGCCGGCGACCAAATCGCGGCCGAGACCACGATCCGAGAGGCGATGGAGGCGAAGCTGACCTCGGCGGAGATCGACGAGGGGATCATCGCGCCGGCTCTGTGGCAGATCGGCGACCTGTGGGAGCGCGGCGAGATCACCGTCGCCGACGAGCATCTCGCGACCGAGATCTCGATGCGCGTGCTCGCGCTCCAGCGCGAGGCCGAGCGCGTCGCCGAGGGCCGTCGCGCACGCCGGGTGATGCTGGCGACACCCGAGGGCGAGCGGCATGTTGTAGCGCTGCGGATGGCGGGCAATCTACTCAGTGGCGCCGGCTACTGGACAGTGATGCTCGGCCCCGACGTGCCGGCCGAGGCACTCGCGGCGAGCGTGCTCCGGCACCACCCAGACGTCGTCTGCCTGAGCGTGACCATGCCCGCCGTCTCGGTTCAGATGATGGACTCAATCTTCCTGGTCCAGGCCGCCTGCCCTACGGCTCAGTTCGTCGTCGGCGGCCAGGGCATGACGAGCGTCGTGCGCTCGCAAGCCGGGGTCGGAATCTGCGAGCGCGTATCCGAGGTCGTCGAAGCGGTCGACGCCTCGGTCATGCGGGCCGGTCTCAACTGACGGCTTCGACGTTCCGGCGCAGGTTCTCGTGATACGCGCGGAACTGCCTGTCGACCACGCGCCTGACGATCGGCGTGGCGAAGCGCATCGCGCCGCGTAACGGGCCCTCGGCCACGAACTGCACCCGGGTGCCGCCGTCCGCCGGGCTCAGCGACCACGTGCCGTCGATCGGTTGCGGTCCTTCCACGATGTGGGTGTGAAGGAGCGTCGGACGCTCGAACCGTGTGAACTCGACGTCCTGCTCGAACTCCTTACGGCCGGGGACCTTGGTCCACTCGCGCACGCGAAACCCGACCCGTGGCGGACCTTCGCTGAGCACCTCCACCCGCGTCTTCGACGTCTGCCAGGCGCGCAGGTTCGCGGGATCGGTCATGTAGTCGAACACGGCGTCCGGCGTGCTGGCGATGTGGAATGTCTGCTCGATGCGCACTGGCCCCGGATGTAGTTGTACACCCGGCCGCCGGATGCGAGCCGGGGTTATGCTCGTCGGCCGTGGCCGCACGTCCGCTCGTGCCCGAACTCGACCGGGAGCTGACGCCAGTCGGCGAATACCTCGATCGCCAGGTCGAGCTGTTGCGGGAGGCCCACCGGCGTGGGGACGCGAGCGCCTCCGAGCTGCTTCGAGCACACCTTCCCGGCCACGGGCACGAGTCGCTTTCAGCTCAGGCCGCGCGAGAAGCAATCGCGCGGGACCACCGCTACGCGGACTGGGCCGCGGCTCGGACGCACGCCGGAGATCCGGTCGACGCCCGCTTCGAGGCGGCCTGCGACGCGATCCAATGGGGCGAGGTCGACGGCCTCCGGGCGCTGCTCGACGCGCGCCCGGAGCTCGTGCGGGCACGGTCCCCCTTCCGCCACCGCGCGATGCTGCTGCATCACGTGGCCGCGAACGGGATCGAGGTCGAGCGCCAGCTTCAGACGCCGCCCAACGCGGTTGAGATCACGCGGATGCTGCTCGAGCGTGGCGCTGAGCCGGACGTCGTGTGCGACGCCTACAACGGGCACGACACGACACTCGGCCTGCTCGTCTCCTCGGCCCACCCCGCGGCCGCCGGCGTTCAGCCGGCGCTGGTCGAGGAACCTCTGCTGGGGCAGGGCGCGCGTGGACGGACTCGACGACGACGGGGCACCCCTGTGCACCGCAATCGCGTTCGGGTACACCGAAGCCGCCGAGGCGCTCGTGCGCTGCGGCGCCCGCGTCGACAACATCGCGTTCGCGGCCGCGCTCGGCCGGCTCGCGGACGTGCGCGCGTACTTCGACCCCGACGGGAGATTGGCGCGTCCACCCGCGCGGAGCGCCGAGCGGCTCGGCCTCTACGGGCCACCCCTCGAGCCGGGTCGGCTGGTGGACTACGCGCTGATCTACGCCGCCCTCCACGGCCGGCGCGACGTCGTCGGGTTCCTGCTCGACAAGCAACCCGATCTCAGCTTCACCGAGCCGTTGTTCCACAGCACCGCGGCGGGCGCCGCGAAATGGGCCGGTAACGACGAGATCGTCGCCCTCCTCGCCACGGCCGCCTAGACTGCCCGCCCGTGCCGACGGCATTCGAGAAGAGCGTCCGCGTCCAGTTGCGCTGGCGCGACATGGACATGCTCGGCCACCTCAACCAGTCCGTGTACCACGAGCTGCTCGAGGAAGGCCGGATCGCAATGATCGCCGAGCTCGTCCAGCGCGTCGGGGGCGACCATGCTCACGGCGGCTTCGTCCTCGCCCACGTGGACCTCGATTATCACCGTGAGGTGCGCAAAGATCACGAAGAGGTGGACGTGGTCCTCCGGCTCGCCCACGTGGGAAGGTCGAGCGTCGTGCTCGAGCACGAGGTCAGGCTGCCGGATGGCGCCGTGGCGGCGTCTGGCCAGTCCGTGCTGGTGGCGTGGGATCTGGCAACCCGGGCCAAGCGGACTCTCACCGAGCGCGAGCGCGAAGCGCTGTCCTGAACGCAAACCTCAGCGAAGCAGCCAGTAGATCTCGGTCTCGAGCTCGCGCGGGTCCTCGCGCCAGTGGCCGTAGATCTCCCAGCAGGGCCCGGCGAGCTCCCGCCCGCGGGCGGCGACCGCTTGGCGCACCGCGTCGTGGGTGGCGCCGAGCGTCGCGTAATCGCCGCGGTGCACCGCCGTCGCCACTTCCCCTCCGGGAAGCTCGGACGCGACCACCCGGCCGTGCGGCTCGAACCGCTGCGATACGAGGACGCCGATCTCGACGTCGGGCCGTTGGTCCTTGTAGAGCATCACGTTGTGCCAGAGCCCGTTACCGGCGCCAGTCGCGAGCTCGGTACGGCCGCGGACGAACCGGTACACCTCGTCGAGCAGCTGTCCCCACAGGCGCGGGAACTCCGCCCAGCTCGTCGTCTGGGCGACGACCGCGGTCGCGCGCGCGTCCACGGTCACGAATTCCACGGGGACGGTCATGACCACAGCGACAAACCGAAGCCGCCGTCGACCCGGAGCACCACGCCGGTTAGGTACGCCGCCGCCGGGGAGAGCAGGAAGCTCACGACGCCCGCGAGCTCGTCGGTCTCGGCGAACCGCCCGAGCGGGATGCGGTCGAGCGCGGCCTCCCGGATGTCCGCGGGCATCGCCAGCACCTTCGGCGTGGCGACGAACCCGGGCATGATCACGTTGCACCGGATCCCCCGCCCCGCCCATTCCGCGGCAAGCGTGCGCGCCATGCCGACGAGCCCCGCCTTCGACGCCCCGTAGGCGACCTGGCGCGGGATGCCGGTCTCGGCCGCGACCGACGAGATCAGCACGACGCGTCCGTCGCCCGATGCTGCGAGCGCGTCGAACGCGGCCTGCGCGAGGTAGAACGCGCCGTGGAGGTTGGTCTCCATGTCCTTGCGCCAGGCCTCCTCGGAGAACCGCTCGGCCCGGTGGATGGTGTCCACCACCCCGGCATTGGCGACGACAGCGTCGCAGCCGCCGAGCTCCGCGATCGCCGAAGCGACTCCTTGGAAGGCGGCGGCGCGGTCGCGCACATCGAACGTGACACAAGCGGAGGCGCCATCAACGCCATCGACCGGAGCGCCCGGCATGTCACACGCCGCCACCGCGCAACCGCTCTCGGCGAGCGCGGCGACGATTGAACGCCCGATTCCGCCGGTGGCGCCGGTGACGATCACTCGCCTTCCGCTTGGAACGGTGCTAGCCGACATCGGTGTTACGAACCGAGCGGACGAGCCCGTACCTCTCCCAGTGGCGTGCCGGGATGTCCGTCGGGTCCTTGTACCAGTACCACGTGCACGGATCGGTCGCGAAGTCGTCGGGCGGGTCGCTTGGATACAGCGGGTAGCCGATCCAGCGAATCGGCAGCGACTCGTTCATGAACGAGCAATGCGTGCAGTACAGCGGGAACCCCTGTCGCCCGTAGCTCCAGTCGTGCGCCGAACGCGTCATCCCGAGCGCGTTCGGACCCTGGTAGCGCCCCATCCGCACCAGCCGTTGTCCCGAGCCGCATGGGTTCATCGTGAACGTGAACTTCTCGTTGTCCTCGGTAATCGTGAACGCCCCCGGGTGCGGTCCCGTGCCGCTGCACGAGTGCGCACGCCACGTCGCGGCCAGGGCATGGACGATCTGCTTGCGGTCGCGCGCGGCAATCGTCTCGACATCGCGCTTCCAGCCGCGGCCCTGGCCGTCGGTCCATGCCTCCGCCACGCCGTCGTCGCCGAGCCTCGCCTGGACGAACGAGATCAGGCCGGCGATCCCCTCGACCATCAGGTCGTGCAGGTAGCGCCACTCGTGCTTCATCTGCTCGCACAGGGCGCGCGCCTCCGCCGCGTCACCCCGGTCGAGCGCCTCGATCGCGCGGTCCATCGTCGGCCGCGACATCTGCTCGAGCTCCTCGTCCGAGAACCACCGCTCCGCCATCAGTCCTCCAATCGTCGCGCTTGGATAACGCGATCCTATGGAGATGCGGGCGCCGATCCGTGGCGCCCGCTTATCGATCGCGAGTCCGCCTGTCAGGAGGTGGGCGCCGGCTCGATGTTGTGGTTGAGCCGGAACAGGTTCGTGGGATCGTAGATCCGTTTCAGTGCCGCCAGCCGCGCGTAGGTTTCTTCGCCGTACGAGCTCGCCGCTGAATCGGCGTCGCCGAGAAAGTTGACGTACGCACGTCCGGTTGACGCCGACTCGGCCTCGGAGATCACCGCACGCGCCCATGCGTGGTGCGCGG
>Ga0335081_10006809_pt1 | contig 18217 bp, 10 predicted proteins | sample Lox_Sample_35_FD_206713 | JGI IMG/M metagenome (GOLD analysis project Ga0335081, IMG submission 206713) | Soil microbial communities from Loxahatchee National Wildlife Refuge, Florida, United States - Lox_Sample_3.5 | ecosystem: Environmental > Terrestrial > Soil > Wetlands | place: USA... | reverse complement strand
CCGACGAGCTGGGCAAGGCCCTGCTCGCCGGCGACGAGCCCGAGGCGGAGCGCCTCACTGATGCATTCCAGGATCGGGTCGTGGCCGCCATCGAGGCGGTGTTCGAGGCGGGCGCTGCCGATTCGAGACTTCACCGCCGGACGCTGGCGCAGATCGGCACACCGCGCGCAAGCGACGACGCGATGGCTTTGAAATGCGTGCTGGCCGGTCGCGACGCACTGGCGCACCTTGCCGGCCAGCTTCCGCTGCGCATCGTCGATTTCGCCGGCGAGCAACTCGACGAATACCGGGCGCTGATCGAAAAAACGGCGGCATCCAACAGCGAGCTGCTGCTCTATGCGTTGCTGCTCGTGATGAGCCGGCTGGCGGCGCCCTGGCAAGTGATCCGCCTCGGCATCGCGGCGGCCGGCTGCGATACCGCGGCGCGCGTCGCTGAAACCGAATACGGCGTCGCAGTCACCATCGTGCTGGCCGAGCTCGAGCGCCTGGTCGGCGAGCTGCGCAACGATTTGGGCGGCGGGGACGGGGTCGCGGTCGGCGCCCTGCTCAAGACCATTCACGATTGCGTACGCGGGCTGCGCAGCGAGCTCGATCTGCCGGTCGACAGCACCTGGGGCCGGGCGCTTGCAGCCCAGCGCGCCCAGATTGCCGATATACTGCGCGCAGAAATCGAGGCGGCGCCGGGGCGGGTGCGCCGCCTGCTGCGCGCGCGGCCGTCCAGCGAGATAAGGGCCAATTCGACCCTCGACCCCGACGAGGTGGCGGAGACCGAGGCGCTGGTCGCCTTCGTCGGCACCTGCCGCTCTTTTGCCAATGAGCTTGCCATCAACGAGATGACGCAGCGCACCTACAATGAAATTCAATACACCCTCGATACCGGAACGCGGGCGCTGCTCGACGGCCTGCGCCATGCCGGCGAGGTCGACCGCACCTTCCGGCAAAGTCAGGTCGACGCCGCGGTGCGTTTCTGCGCCAAGGTCTTCGGCGCCGAATATGCGGCGCTGCTGACCAAGGCGGCCGAAGTCGCCAGCGCCGCCGAACGCAAGGCCGCGCGGGCCTGAAAATCTTATGCGCAGCCCCGGCCGCATAAGAAACCGCATGCTTATTTGCGCATTGCTGCCACGATTGCGGCTGATGTATGCCTGTCACCGCACCGCGATTGGAGCGGTCAGGCGGTAATATGGCTCCATGATCCTCTGGCTGGTTTTCGCGCTGATGACGGCGGCGGCGGTTTTCGCCGTGCTCTGGCCGTTGTCGCGGTCCGCGCCCGAGCGCGGCGGCAGCGATATCGCGGTCTATCGTGACCAACTCGAAGAAATCGCGCGCGACCGCGCGGCCGGCCTGGTCGGTGAGGCTGAAGCGGAAGCGGCCAAGGTCGAAGTGTCGCGCAGGCTAATTGCCGCAGCCGATGCCGCCGAGCTGGAATTGCCGGCGAGCGGCGGATCGGCACTTTGGCGCCGACGCCTGACCGCGATTGCCGCCCTGGTGCTGGTGCCGGCGGGCGCCGCCGCGCTCTACCTGATGCTCGGCTCGCCGCAACTGCCGGGTGAGCCGCTGGAGGCGCGACTGCGCGCGATCCACAACGACCATTCGATCGCCAGCCTGGTCGCGCAGGTGGAGGCGCATCTCGCCAAGAATCCGGACGACGCCCGCGGCTATGAGGTTCTCGCGCCGGTCTATCTGCAGCTCGGCCGCTTCGATGACGCCGTCAATGCGCGCCGCAAGGTGCTGGCGCTTGCCGGCGAGACCGCCGACCGGCAGGCCGAGCTGGGCGAAGCGCTGACTGGAGCGGCCAACGGCATCGTCACCGCCGAAGCCAAGAAGGCCTTCGAGCGCGCGCTGGCGCTCGATGCCAAGGACATCAAGGGCCGCTTCTTCATCGGCTTGGCGGCGGAACAGGATGGCGACACCGCCAAGGCCGCCGCGCTTTGGGGAGCGATGTTGAAGGATGCGCCGCCGGACGCGCCCTGGATTGGCACCGTGCGCCGGGCGCTTGCTCAAATCGGCGCCGAACCGCCGATAGCCGGCGCGCCCGGCCCCAACGCGTCCGACGTCGCCGCCGCGGCGCAGATGAGCGAGCAGGATCGCGGCGCCATGATCCGCGGCATGGTGGCGCGGCTCGCCGACCGCCTGAAGCAGAACGGCGACGATATTGCCGGTTGGCAGCGGTTGTTACGCGCCTATATGGTGCTCAACGAGCGCGACAAGGCGCAAGCCGCCGCGAGCGACGCCAAGCGCGCGCTCGCCAGCGATCCCGAAAAGCTGCGCCAGATCGAGGACGTCATCAAAAGCCTGGGGCTCGAAAGTTGATGAGGCCGCGATGACCCGCAAGCAGCGACGCCTCGTCCTCATCGGCTCGAGCCTTGCCGTGCTGGCGGCCGCGGTCGGCCTCGTGCTCAGCGCAATGAGCAGCTCTATCGTCTTTTTCCAGTCGCCGACCGACGTGGCGGAGCATCATCTTGCACCCGGCACGCGCATCCGCGTTGGCGGTTTGGTCAAACCCGGCAGCGTCGAGCGCGGCGACAATCTGCGCGTCCGTTTCGACGTGACCGACGGCAAGCACGACATCCCGGTGCGCTACCAAGGCATCGTGCCCGACCTGTTCCGCGAAGGGCAGGGTGTCGTGGCGGAAGGCAAGCTCGAGCCGGGCGGCAGCTTGGATGCCGACACGGTGCTGGCCAAGCATGACGAACGCTACATGCCGAAGGAGGTCGTCGAGGCCTTGAAGAAGTCCGGCCGCTGGCAGGAAGGGGAGGCGAAATGAGCGTGGCCCGTCATTCCGGGACGCTCGCGCAGCGAGCGGACCCGGAATCCAGAACCGAGCGCCGTGCTTGCTTCTGGATTCCGGGTTCGCGCGCTTTGCACGCGCCCCGGAACGACAAACCCAGGAGATCCGCCCCATGATTCCTGAGCTCGGGCATTACGCCTTGGTGCTGGCGCTGGCGCTTGGGTTGGTGCAGTCGGTGGTGCCGCTGATCGGGGCGCGCCGGCGCGACGCCGCCTTGATGCGGCTTGCGGATTCGACCGCGCGCATGCAATGCGCCTTTGTCTGGATCGCGTTTCTCGCGCTCGTCCTCTGTTACGTCAGCTCCGATTTCTCGGTGCGCACTGTCTACGAAAATTCTCATTCGCTGATGCCGCTCGTCTACAAGATCACCAGCGTGTGGGGGAATCATGAGGGCTCCATGCTGCTTTGGGTCCTCATCCTGTCGCTGTTCGGCGCCTGGGTGGCGTCCTTCGGCGGCAATCTGCCGGCGACGCTGAAAGCCAATGTGCTGGCGGTGCAGTCGTGGATCGCGAGCGCGTTTTATCTGTTCATCTTGCTCACCTCCAACCCGTTCCTGCGTCTGCAGCCGGCCCCCTTCGAGGGGCGCGACCTCAACCCGATCCTGCAGGACCCCGGGCTCGCCATCCACCCGCCGCTGCTTTATCTCGGCTATGTCGGCTTCTCCATCGCCTTCTCCTTCGCCATCGCTGCGCTGATCGAGGGCCGCATCGATGCCGCCTGGGCGCGCTGGGTACGGCCGTGGACGCTTGCGGCCTGGATGTTCCTCACGCTCGGCATCGCCATGGGCTCGTACTGGGCCTATTACACGCTGGGCTGGGGCGGCTTCTGGTTCTGGGATCCGGTGGAGAATGCCTCGCTGATGCCGTGGCTCGCCGGCACCGCATTGCTGCATTCGGCAGTCGTGATGGAAAAGCGCAACGCGCTGAAGATCTGGACCATCCTGCTTGCCATTCTCACTTTCTCGCTGTCGCTGATCGGCACATTCCTGGTGCGCTCGGGCGTGCTTACCTCGGTGCATTCATTCGCCAACGATCCCCGCCGCGGCATTTTCATCCTGGCCATCCTTGTGTCGTTCATCGGCGGCGGATTAACGTTGTTCGCCTGGCGCGCGCCCATGCTCAAGCAGGGTGGTCTCTTTGCGCCGATTTCGCGCGAAGGCGCGCTGGTGTTCAACAATCTGTTCCTCACCACCGCCTGCCTTACCGTGCTCACCGGCACGCTTTACCCTCTGGCGTTGGAGGCGCTCACCGGCGCCAAGATCACGGTGGGCGGGCCATTCTTCAATCTGACCTTCGGCCCGCTCATGGTGGCGCTGATGTTCGTCATGCCGTTCGGCCCGCTGCTTGCCTGGAAGCGCGGCGACTTGTTGGGCGCGGCGCAGCGGCTGCTCGCCGCCTTCGGCGTCGGCTTGGTCGTTGTTGGTTTCGCCTTCGCCATCGCAGGCGGCCGGTCGGTGCTGGCGCCGTTCGGCGTCGGCTTGGCCTTATATGTGATGGCAGGCGCGCTCACCGATCTTGCCGAGCGCACCGGTCTGCTTCGTGCGCCGTTCGCGGTCGTGCGGGCGCGTGCCGCCGGTCTGCCGCGCTCGGCCTGGGGCACAACGGTAGCGCATTTCGGCATTGCCCTCACCTTGCTCGGCATTATCTGCGCCGGCACGTGGGGCACCGAACGCATCGTCGAGGTCAAGCCGGGAGAGACAATTTCGCTCTCCGGCTACGATCTGACCTATGCGGGCATCAAGCAGGAGCCGGGCCCGAACTACAGCGCGCTGATCGGCACATTCGTCGTGCGGGAAGGCGGCGTTGCGGTCGGCCTGATGCGGCCGTCAAAGCGGAGTTTCGCCACGCGCTCCACCACCACCAACGAGGCGGCGCTGATGATCCGCGGCGCGAGCCAGCTTTATCTCTCGCTCGGCGACAGCAAGCCCGACGGCTCCATCGCCATCCGGTTCTATTACAAGCCGCTGGTCATGCTGATCTGGCTCGGCGCCGTGGTGATGATGCTGGGCGGCGCGCTGTCGCTCTCCGACCGACGGCTGCGCATCGGCGCACCCAAGCCGGCCACGAAATCGTCGCTGCAGCCGGCGGAGTAGGGCATGCGGCGCGTCGCACTCATCGCGTTTCTCTTGGCGCTGCTCTCGCCTTTGGCGGCACGGGCAGTGACCCCGGATGAAATGCTGAAAGACCCGGCGCTGGAGGCGCGCGCACGCGACATCTCGCGCGAGCTGCGCTGTATGGTGTGCCAGAACCAGTCGATCGACGACTCGGAGGCGCCGCTGGCGCACGATCTGCGCGTGCTGGTGCGCGATCGTCTGACCAAGGGTGACAGCAATCGTCAAGTGCTCGATTTCATCGTCGCGCGTTACGGCGAGTTCGTGCTGCTCAAGCCGCGCTTCGAACTGCGCACGCTCATGCTCTGGAGCTTGCCGCCGGTGGCATTGCTTGCGGGACTGCTCGGACTCGTTGTGGCGCTACGGCGGCGCCGACTGACGGCAACAGAACCACAGCCGCTGAGCGCTGCCGAACAACAACGGCTTGCGACTTTGGTCGAACCAGCGCCGACTGAAACGGCCTTTAAGTTGTGAAGTAGACAAAGCTTTTATCCCCACCTTACAAAAGTTTAATCCCACCGACAGGACGCTGTAAGGCTCGCACTCCCATCTTCGGATTTGAAAAGAGGCGCTGCGCGCCCAACCGAATCCGGATGGAGCTATTGCCGATGCGGCTGAGTGTCCCCCCCGCTCCCGAGTCCCCGAATAAACGGCGCGTGTTGTCCACCCGCCGTATCGCTCTCCTTGCTACCACCATTGCCGGTCTCGGTGCCGCCGCCTTCGTGGTCGCGCCCAACCTCAATCTGTCGCTGAGCTATCCCGTAGCCCTGGCGCAGAACCTGACCGAGCAGGCGCACACACTGCCGGCGCCGACCGGATTTGCCGACATCGTCGCCAAGGTCAAGCCGGCGGTGATTTCGGTGCGTGTCAAAGTGGACGGCGGGCAGACCACCGGCGCCGGCGATCTGCAAAATTTGCCGCCGGGCCTGCGCGAATTCTTCCGCCGCTTCGGCATGCCCGATCTTCCGAATGGACCGGAGGGCGTGCCGCACGGCCATAATGTCATCACCGGTCAGGGTTCCGGCTTCTTCATTTCTGCCGACGGTTACGCGGTGACCAATAATCACGTGGTCGACAAAGCCGAAAGCGTTCAAGTCACCACCGACGACGGCAAGACCCATAAGGCCAAGGTCATCGGCACCGACCCGCGCACCGATCTTGCGCTGATCAAGGTCGAAGACGGTCCGTTCCCCTATGTGAAGCTTTCCGAGACGACCCCGCGGATCGGCGACTGGGTGCTCGCCGTAGGTAATCCGTTCGGCCTCGGCGGCACCGTCACCGCCGGCATCGTTTCGGCGCGCGGGCGCGACATCGGCGCCAGCCCCTATGACGACTTCATCCAGATCGACGCCCCGGTCAACAAGGGCAATTCCGGCGGTCCAGCGTTCGACACCGAAGGCAATGTGATCGGGGTCAACACCGCGATCTTCTCGCCGTCCGGCGGCTCGGTCGGCATCGCCTTTGCAATCCCCGCCGACACCGTCAAGAACGTCATCGGGCAACTCAAAGAGCACGGCGCCGTCACGCGCGGCTGGATCGGCGTCCAAATCCAACCGGTGACTCAGGACATCGCCGACAGCCTCGGCCTAAAGAAGGCGCAAGGTGCCTTGGTTGCCGAGCCGCAGGCGAACAGCCCGGCGAGCAAAGCCGGCATCGAAGCTGGCGACGTAATCACCGCGGTTGACGGCAAGGCCGTCAAGGACGCGCGCGATCTTGCTAAGCGCATCGGCGCCATGGCGCCGAAGACCTCCGTCCAGCTCTCGGTCCTACACAAGGGTTCGGAGAAGACCCTCACGCTTACGCTCGGCGAGCTGCCGAAACAACAAGAGGCGAAGAACGGCGGCTCCAATGACGAAAACGACGGCAGCGCCGATCTCGCTAAGCTCGGCCTCACGCTGGCACCGGCGGCGCGGGTTGCGGGCGCCGGCAACGAGGGTGTTGTCGTGACGGGTGTGGATTCCTCCGGCGTCGCCGCCGACCACGGCTTCACGACCGGCGACGTCATCCTTGAAATCGCTGGTAAATCGGTTTCGACGCCCACCGACGTGCGCAAAGTCATCGCCGACGCGCGCTCGCAGGGCAAGCACACCGTGTTGGTGCGGGTGAAGAAGGACGGCAACAGCCGCTTCGTCGCACTGCCGGTCGGCAAAGGTTGAGCTCGGGGACGTGCTGCCGGCATCCGTCGCCCCCGCCGGCTGCACGACCTCAACGGGACGGGCCTCGTGCCCGTCCCGGCACTTTCCGGAAGGCGGATGGGCGTCGCGCCCGGCCGCTTTCAACCTGAACTCCAACCCTGGCATCCGTCGCCCCCGCTGGGGTGGGGTCGTCGAGGGGGTGGCGGGCCAAATCCGCCACCCCCTTGCGTACGAAAGTGGGGGTCCGGCGCCGGCGGCTACGGCGCCCTATTGCGGGCCGGCGACCCCGACAGGAATTGGCACGCCCTCGAATCAACTGGATTTGGTGTAACCGATGCCCACCTATGCGGATATCAACGGGCAGCGCGCTACGGGCCGGACGGCCGAGGCGCAACCGGATCGGGTCACCATGCGGCTTCTGATCATTGAGGACGACCGCGACGCTTCCGACTATCTGGTCAAGGCCTTTCGTGAGGTCGGCCACGTGGCCGACGCCGCCAGCGACGGCGAAGACGGGCTGGCGATGGCGCTCGACGGCCAATACGACGTGCTGATCGTCGATCGCATGCTGCCCAAGCGGGATGGCCTATCGGTGATCGGCACGCTGCGCGAGAAGGGCATCGAAACGCCGGCACTGATCTTGAGCGCGCTCGGCCAAGTCGATGACCGGGTCAAGGGACTGCGTGCCGGCGGCGACGATTACCTGCCCAAGCCCTATTCCTTCTCCGAACTGCTCGCCCGGGTCGAGGTGCTGGCCCGCCGCCGCGGCTCGCGAACCGAGGAAACCGTGCTGCGGGTCGCCGATCTGGCGCTCGACCGGCTGTCGCACCAGGTGCGGCGCGGCGAGGACGAGATTTCATTGCAGCCGCGCGAATTCCGCCTGCTGGAGTACCTGATGCAGCATGCCGGCCAGGTAGTTACCCGCACCATGCTGCTGGAGAACGTGTGGGACTACCATTTCGACCCGCAAACCAACGTGATCGACGTGCACATCTCGCGCTTGCGCTCGAAAATCGATAAAGGTTTCTCCCAGCCGCTTCTGCATACGGTCCGCGGCGCGGGATACATGATACGTGACGGCGCTCGGTAAGCTTTTTCGCACCACCACGTTCAAGCTGACGCTGGTCTATTTGACCGTGTTTGCGCTGTTTGCCGCCTTTTTGCTGGGTTATTTCGCTCTCAATACCCGCCGCCTGATCACCGAGCAGATCACCGACACGGTCAACGCCGAGATCACCGGCCTTTCGGAGCAATACCGCCTCGGCGGTATCAGGCGCCTGGTGCTGGTGGTCGATGCGCGCGCGCGCAGGCCGGGCTCCAGCCTCTATCTCGTCACCACCTTCACCGGCCAGTCGCTCGCCGGCAATGTGACGGCGCTGGCGCCGGGGATTCTCGATAGCCCAGGCTGGACCGAAACCGCCTACCGCCGGCTCGACGAGCCGGAAAACTCCGAAAAGCCGGAGCACGAGGCGCTGGTGCGCGTGTTCCAGCTGCCCGGCGGCTTTCGCCTGCTGGTCGGGCGCGATCTCGACGAACGTGAACGGCTCTACCACATCGTGCTTTCCGCAGGCCGCTGGTCGGTCGCCATCGTGATCGTGCTCGGGCTTGCCGGCGGCCTGTTCGTTTCGCGCCGCGTGCTGCGCCGTGTCGACGCCATGACCGAAACGACCAAAACGATCATGGAAGGCGATCTGAGCGGGCGCCTACCGGTCGCCGGCACGGGCGACGAAATCGACCGGTTGGCGCAGAACCTCAACGCCATGCTCGAGCGCATCGAGGCGCTGATGCAGGGGCTCAAGGAGGTTTCCGACAACATCGCGCATGACCTCAAGACGCCGTTGACGCGGCTGCGCAATCGCGCGGAGCAGGCGCTGCGCGCTGCCGACGATGACACCGAATACCGCGCCGCGCTGGAGGCGACGATCGAGGAGTCGGACGGGCTGATCCGCACTTTCAATGCGTTGCTGATGATCGCGCGCGCGGAATCGGGGCAGGCGCGCGACGACATGAACGAGTTCGATGCCGCCGAGATCGCCCACGATGTCAGCGAGCTCTACGAGCCGCTCGCCGAGGAGAAGGGGATCGCATTGAAAGTCGAGGCCGAAGCACCGGCCCGCCTCAGGGGCAACCGCGAGCTGATCGGCCAGGCCTTGGCCAATCTGGTCGACAATGCGATCAAATATACCGAGCCGCCCGCAGCAGCCAACGGCGTCGTGCCGGAAATCGTGGTGCGCGCGCTCAATTCGGGCGAGCGCATCCTGCTCAGCGTTGCGGACAATGGACCGGGCATTCCGGAAGCGGACCGCGCGCACGTGGTCGAGCGTTTCGTGCGGCTCGAGCAAAGCCGCTCGCAGCCCGGCTCCGGCCTGGGTTTGAGCCTGGCCTCGGCGGTGGCGCGGCTTCATGGCGGCGAATTGACGCTGGAGGACAATCACCCCGGCCTGAAAAGCGTCATTGCCTTGCCGCGCGGGGGGCCGCTACAGAGTGCGGGATGACGTCACCCGCCAAGGCGAAAAAGGCTGCGGCCGACAGCGGCACGAAAGCGTCTAAGCCATCCGCCGATGCGACGCTGGCCGTCCGCATCGTCGGCGCGCCGAATCTCACCGGTCCGGAAGCGGCGCGCGCGCGCCTGGCCGAATGGCTTGCCGGCCTGCCCGCCGAAGAAGCCAAGCCACTCAACGGCCTGCTGGCCGCCCATCCGCTCGCCGTCACACTGCTCGAAAGCCTGGCCGAAAGCTCACCCTTCCTGTGGGAGCTCGCGAGCCGCGACCCCGAGCGGCTGCTGCGCCTGTTGAATTCGGAGCCCGATGCGCATTTCGCCCAGCTGCTTGTCCAGCACGGGCAGGCGGCCGCAGGAGCCGACGATGACGCCGAGGCGATGCGGCAGCTCCGGCTCATGAAATCGGAAGCCGCTCTGCTGATCGCGCTTGCCGATATTGGCGGCGTGTGGCCGGTGATGCGGGCGGCGCGCGCGCTGACGGATCTGGCCGATACCGCCGTCGATGCCGCCAGCCGTTTCGTGCTGGCGGAGGCTGCGCGCGCCGGGCGGCTTGCGCTAAACGACAAGACGAAGCCGCAGGCGGGCAGCGGTTACATCGTCGTCGCCATGGGCAAGATGGGAGCGTTCGAGCTCAACTATTCGAGCGACATCGATCTCATCGTGTTCTACGATCCGGCGGCGCCGGCGCTGCCCAAGGATACCGAGCCAGCGCCTCTCTACGTGCGAGTGACGCAACGGCTGGTGAAGCTTTTGCAGGAGCGCACTGCCGACGGCTACGTGTTCCGTACCGACTTGCGGCTGCGGCCCGATCCGGCCTCGACCGCGATCGCGATTTCGACGCCGGCCGCGCTCTCCTATTATGAAAGCGCGGGGCAGAACTGGGAGCGCGCCGCCATGATCAAGGCGCGCGCCTGCGCCGGCGACATTGCGGCGGGCGAAGCGCTGCTCAACGAGTTGTCGCCTTTCGTGTGGCGCAAATATCTCGACTTCGTCGCGCTCGCCGACGTGCATGCGCTGAAGCGGCAGATCAACGCCTATCGCGGGCACGGCGAAATAGCGGTCGAAGGTCACAACATCAAGCTCGGCCGCGGCGGCATCCGCGAGATCGAGTTTTTCGCCCAGACCCAGCAGTTGATCGCCGGCGGACGCAATCCGCATTTGCGCGACCGCGACACCCTCACCACGCTCGACAAGCTGGCCGAAGACCGCTGGATCGGCGAGGACGCCCGCGACGACATGAAGGCGGCCTACTGCTTCTTGCGCACGGTCGAGCACCGGCTGCAGATGATCAACGACGAGCAGACGCAGGTGCTACCGGAGGAGCGCGAAGGCATCGAGCGCTTCGCGCGCTTCCTCGGCTTTGCCGACCGCGATTCATTCGCCGCAGCGTTGGTCGGCCATCTCGACAAGGTGCAACGCCATTACGGCCGCCTGTTCGAGAAAATGCCGGCAGGCCCGGACCGACCGGCTTTACGCTTTCCGCCTGACGCCGACGACCACAAGACGCTCGACCGGCTCACCGAGCTCGGCTACCGCAAGCCGCTCGAAGTCTCCACCATCGTGCGCCAGTGGCTCTCGGGCGGCTATCGCTCGCTCAAGGGCGAGGCCGCGCTCAGTCATCTGAGCGAGCTGTTGCCGGCGCTGCTTGAGCAGTTGGCGCGTACCGACAATCCCGACGGCGCAGTGCTGGCGTTCGATCATTTCCTCGAAAATTTGCACGCGGCCGCGCGGCTGTTGTCGCTGCTGCGGCAGAACCGCGAACTGATCGCGCTGATCGCGCTGGTGCTCGGCGTCGCGCCGCGGCTTGCCGATACGCTCGCGCGCTATCCGCAGGTGATGGACGCGCTGGTCGATCCGAGCTTCTTCGGCGCGCTGCCGGACGAGCGCGAGCTCGGCCGCAGGCTCGACGCGGCGCTCGCGCAATCGCGCTACGAGGAGGATTTGCTCGAGCGCATCCGCATGTTCGGACTGGAATACATGTTCCTGATCGGCATGCGCATCCTTTCGGGCACCTTGACCGCGCGGCAGGCGGGCGAAGCCTTCGCGCGCCTGGCCGACGCCGTGATTCGCGCCGTCGATCGCGCAGTGGCGGTCAATTTCGCCGGCGCGCACGGCCATATCAGGGGTCAGCAGCACGCCGTGCTCGCCATGGGCAAGCTCGGCGGCTACGAGATGACCGCCAGCTCCGATCTCGACCTGATCCTGATCTACGAGTTCGACCCGGCCCATCCGGAATCGGACGGCACGCGCGCGCTCTACGGCGGGCAATATTTCGCGCGCCTCACCCAGCGCCTGATCAATGCGCTCACTGCGCAGACCAATTATGGCGCGCTCTACCAGGTCGACATGCGGCTGCGCCCGTCCGGCCGCGCCGGCCCGCTCGCCACCCAGATCGAAGGCTTCGCGAGCTATCAGGAAAGCGAGGCCTGGACCTGGGAGCACATGGCGCTCACGCGCGCGCGCGTGGTGTCGGCCTCGCCGGAATTCAAAGCGCGGGTCGAGACGGTAATCGCCGACGTCTTGCGGCGGTCGCGCGATGCCGAGCTGATCGCCGGCGACGTCGCCGAAATGCGCGGCGCGATCGCCAAGGAGAAGGGCGACCAGGACCGCTGGGACCTCAAATATGCCGCGGGCGGGCTCATCGACATCGAGTTCATCGCGCAATATCTGCAGCTGGTGCACGCCCACGATCTGCCGGGGATCCTCGACACCTCGACCGCGCGCGTGCTCGACAAGGCCTGGGCCTTGCGCGTGCTCGCAGTCGAGGACGCGGAAGTGCTGCGGCCGGCGGTGCAGCTCTATCAGGACGTCACGCAAATCCTGCGGCTCTGCCTGCCGGGGCCGTTCGATCCCAAGACCGCGGGCGCCGGCCTGCTGGGCCTATTGGCGCGCGCCGCCGACGTGCCGGACTTTGCCACGCTGGAGGCCACGCTGATCGAGACGCAAAGTCGGGTGCGCGCGAGCTTCGTGCGTATATTGGGCAAGGCGCCGTAGTGGTCGTCGAGTGAGCGATGCCGCGTCGTTCCCTCCGCCTAGAAGGGCGAGGTAGAAGGAGGTTACGCCGCCTCTTCCTTCGGCAGCATGCAATGCGGCTCGAGCGGCAGCCGCACCACCACCAGCGTGCCCTTGCCGAGCGTGGAGCGGATGCGCATGCGGCCGCCGTGCAATTCGACCAGCGATTTGGAGATGGCGAGGCCGAGACCCGAGCCCTGATGGCTCTTGGTCAACTGGCTTTCGACCTGCTCGAACGGGCGGCCGAGCTTGGCGAGCGCGTCCTTGGCGATGCCGATGCCGGTGTCGGCAATGCCGAGCACGATGCAGCCGTCGGCGAGCCGCCCGCGCACGGTGATCCGGCCGCCGCCGGGGGTGAATTTCACCGCATTGGATAAGAGATTGAGCGCAATCTGCTTGAGCGCGCGCCGGTCGGCGCGCAGGTGCAGGGCAGGCGATATGCGGGCGACGAGCTGCAGCTGTTTCTCCTGCGCGCGCGCGGAAACGACGCGCATGGCCTCGCTGAGCAGGTGATCGAGCTCGAGATCCTCGAAGTCGAGGCGGATGCGGCCCGCCTCGATCTTGGACATGTCGAGGATGTCGTTGATGACGTCGAGCAGATATTGTCCGCTGCTGCGAATGTCGCCGCAATACTCGTGGTATTTCTCGGCGCCGAGCGGGCCGAACATGTTGGATTCCATGATCTCGGAAAAGCCGATGATGGCGTTGAGCGGCGTACGCAACTCGTGGCTCATATTGGCGAGGAATTTCGATTTGGCCTGATTGGCTTCCTCGGCGCGGGTCTTTTCGGCGGCATAATTTTCGGCGAGCTCGGCGGTGCGTTGCTGCGAGGCGCGCAGGTCGGACACGCTCGCCATCAGGCGCTTTTCGCTGTCGATCAGCTTTTCCTCGTGTATTTTGAGCGCGGTAATGTCGGTGCCGACCGAGACGTAGCCGCCGTCCTTGGTGCGCCGCTCGCTGATGTGCAGCCAGCGGCCGTCCTCGAGCTGGGCCTCGAAAGTGCGGGCGCCGGGAATGGCCGGGCCGGCGCTCGCCACCTTGTTGCGCACCACCGGCTTGCGGCCGGCGGCGACCACCGATTCATAGGAGGCGCCGACCGTGATGGCCTCGTCCGGCAGGCCGTGCAGTTCCTGGAAATTGGAATTGCACAGCACCAGCCGGTTGTCGGCATCCCACAGCACGAAGGCTTCCGGGATCGTCTCGATGGCGTCGCGCAGGCGCAGGTCGGCGGCGACCGTCTTCTCGACCAGGTTCTTCTGCTCCGTGATATCGACCGCGATGCCGATGAGATGGGGCCCCAGCTCGCCCGCCTGGTTCACCAGCTCGCAGCGCGCGCGCAGCCACACCCAGTGGCCGTCGGCGTGGCGCATACGGAAGGCGTGGTCGATGGACGCCATCTTGGCGTCGACGATCTCGGTAGCGAGCTCGTAGAGTTGCACATCGTCGGGGTGAACCAGCGCGCTCACGTCGCCGAAGGAAAGCAGGTCGTCCTTGGCCTCCAGGCCGAGAATGTCGAACATCGACTGCGACCAGAAGATGCGGCCGCGCGCGAGGTCCCAGTCCCACAGGCCGCAGCGGCCGCGGTTGAGCGCGGTGTCGATGCGGGTACGCACGGTTTCGTAGATCAGGTCGGCCTCGCGCGCGCGCGTCGCCTGCCAGTGAAAGGCAAAGCCGAGGATCAGCACCACGAAACCGGTGGTGGCCGAGAGCGTCAGCGTCAGGGTGGTGAGCGAGCGCCAGGCGCCGAGCGCGGCGCTGCGCGATTGCACCACCGCGACTTGGCCGAGCGGCGCATTGAGCATACGCACGGTCGCCAGCGCCTGGCTGCCGTTGGGAAGCGTGATCTCCATGACGCCGGCGTCGGCGCCGAAGGTGGTAAGCGGCTGGGTCGGGCCCAGCAGATCGATCAGGCGGCGGCCGACGATATCGGCGGCGTCGGGCACGACAGCCGCCACCACGCCGTCGTGATTGGTCAGGATGAAGCGGCGGCCGGCGCCGGTCGCCCAATCCGGCAGCGCGCGCCGCAGCACCTCGTCCGGCCGCAGGGACAGGTCGTTGGCAGGCGGATGGTGCAGGCGTTCGGCGGCGAGGTCGGCGATCGCGTCAAGCGCGATCACCATGTCGTTGATGGTCTGCCGGCGGTGGTCGATCGCCTGCACGACGGCACCCACGGCAATAGTTGCCAGAAATGCCATGATCAGCACCGGCACCGCCCGCCGCAGCAGGGGCTCGGCGGTCAGCAGCCTTCGATACGCCGGCTTGGCGACCGATTGCGCGAGGCCTTTGATCGAATCCGATTGTACAGACGCACTCGCCAGTTCGGCGCGCGCCATCGACGGCCTCCGTTCGGATTTCCCCTGTCACCCACGCTCGGTAAGGATGTGCCGCATCGCTTTCCGAATCACTTGGCGATTGGAATCGATGAAGGATGATTTGTCGAGAGTCCCGCCACAAATATTTAGAATTCCTTACCCGCGGATTCGTCAGCGTGTCCAATGGGTAACAGGCGGTGGCGGGGTGCTGTCGGTGTGCGCCGACTAGGCGACCGCAAGCGCGCGCTCGACGATGTCGGTGAGGTCGCGGGAGAGATTGGGTGTGGCCTTGATGCGCTGCAGCGCGGCCTCCGCTTTGCCGCGCCGTCCCTCTTCCAGCGTGCGCCACGTGCGGAAGGCGGTGGCAAGCCGCGCCGCCACCTGCGGATTTTTCGCATCGAGCGCCAGCACGCTGTCGGCCACGAACGCATAGCCTTGCCCGTCGGCGCGGTTGAACTGGGTGAAATTGCCCTGCGCGAAGGCGCCGATCAGCGCGCGCACGCGGTTGGGATTGGCCATCGAGAAACCGGGGTGACGAGTAAGCGCGCGCACGCTATCGAGCGCGTCGGCCTGTGGGATCATGCCCTGCAGCGAGAACCATTTGTCGATCACCAGCGCATCGGCGGCATAGCGTTGGTGGAAGTCCGCCAAGGCTTCTTGGCGTTGCGGCACGTCGTGCAGTGACAGGGTGGCCAGCGCCGCCATGCGGTCGGTCATGTTGTCGGCGGCCGCATATTGGCGCGCGGCGCGGGCGATGCCGTCGGCGCTGGCGGTTGCCGCCATCAGGTCGAGGCCGACATTGCGCAAGGCGCGCCGACCCGCGCTTTTGGCGTCGGGCGAATAGCCGCCCGGCACGCTCATGCGCTCGTAGGCGGTCGACAGCGCAGGCCCGAGCCGCTCACCGATCTCGGCGCGCAGCGCGCGACGGGCGTGGAAAATCGCGTCTGGATCGATGTCGCGGCCGATCTCGCGCGCGACATCGCCTTCGCCCGGCGGCACCAGCGACAGCGCAACGAAGGCGGGCTCCAGCCGCGCGTCTTCCAGGATGGCGGCGAGCGCCACCATCAGTCTGTCGTCGCTGCGCGGCGTCTGGCCGGCACGCAAGCGCGCCACGTTGTCGATCAACAGCCGCATCGAGATGGTCTGCAGCGCCTGCCAGCGGTTGAACGGATCGCTGTCGTGAGCGGCGAGAAACGCAAGATCTTCGCCGGTGAGATCGCTGTCGAGCTTGATCGGGGCGGAGAAGCCGCGGTTGAGCGAGAGCACCGGACGCTCGGCGATACGGGTGAAGGTGAAGCTCTGGGCCGGCTGATCGAGCACCAGCACGCTGCGCTCCAGCCTGCCGCCGGCCAGCGTGAGCGGCAGATCGCGGCCGTCCTTGCCGACCAGGCCGAGTACGAGCGGGACGACCATCGGGACCTTGTCCGGCTGGCCGGGCGTGGCTGGAACGCTCTGCTTGCATTCGAGCGTGTAGGTCTTGGCCGCCGGATCGAAGCGGCCGGTTGCCGTCACCTGCGGCGTGCCGGCTTGGCTGTACCAGCGCATGAACTGCGTCATGTCGCGCCCGCTCGCGTCGGCAAAGCATTGGATGAATTGCTCGACAGTCGCCGCGTGGCCGTCGTGGCGTGAGAAATAAAGATCCATGCCGGCGCGGAATTTATCGGCGCCGATCAGCGTCTGCACCATGCGCACGACTTCGGCGCCCTTTTCGTAGACGGTGGTGGTGTAGAAGTTGTTGATCTCCTTGTAAGTGTCCGGCCGCACCGGATGCGCGAGCGGTCCGGCATCCTCGACAAATTGCGCGCCGCGCAAGCCCCGCACGTCGGCGATGCGCTTGACCGGCCGCGAGCGCATGTCGGAGGAGAATTCCTGGTCGCGGAAAACCGTGAGGCCTTCCTTCAGGCAGAGCTGAAACCAGTCGCGGCAGGTGATGCGGTTGCCGGTCCAGTTGTGGAAATATTCGTGCGCGATCACTCCTTCGATATGCGCGAAGTCGCCATCGGTCGCGGTCGCGGCGCTGGCCAGCACGTATTTGTCGTTGAAGACGTTGAGGCCCTTGTTCTCCATCGCCCCCATGTTGAAGTCGGAAACCGCGACGATCATGAAAATATCGAGATCGTATTCGCGGCCGAACCTCTCCTCGTCCCAGCGCATGGCGCGCTTGAGCGAATCCATGGCGTAGCCGCAGCGCTCTTGCTTGCCGTGCTCGACATAAATGCGCAGCGTTACCTCGCGGCCCGACATGGTGTGGAAACGGTCTTCCACGCAGGCGAGATCGCCGCCGACCAGCGCGAACAGGTAGGACGGCTTGGGATGCGGATCGTGCCAAACCGCGAAATGGCGACCGTCCGGCAGCGCGCCGCTTTCGGTCAGATTGCCGTTGGCCAACAGCACCGGCGCCTCGGCTTTGTCGGCCTCGATGCGCGTGGTGTAGACCGCCATCACGTCCGGGCGGTCGGGGAAATAGGTGATGCGGCGGAAGCCTTCCGCCTCGCACTGGGTGCAATAAGTGCCGCTCGAGCGGTAGAGGCCGGAGAGCTGGGTGTTGGCGGAAGGATCCACCAGCGTCTCGATCTCCAGCGTGAACGGGCCGCTGGGCGGCTGCGCGATGGTGAGCCGGTCGGGTGTCGCGGCGTAACTGTCGGCAGCAAGAGGGGCGCCGTCGAGCTTGAGGGATTGCAGCGTGAGTCCGTCGCCATCCAGCAGCAGTGGGGCCGCCGGCGTGGCGACGTTGGGCCTGAATTTTATCGTCACGCGCACCTTGCTCTGCGTCGGGTGCAGCGCGACGTCGAGGTGGACCGTTTCCACCAGCCAGTCGGGCGGGCGGTAGTCTTTGAGGCGGATGGGCTGGGCAATATCGGTGCGCATGCGTTTGATCTAGGATGTCTCGCGGCGGAAAGGAAGAACGATATGCGCGCCATGGTGCTCGATAAGCCGCGCACGCGCTTGGTCATGCGCGAGCGTCACGATCCGGTTCCCGGCGCGGGCGAAGTCCTGGTTGCGATCTCTGCATGCGGCGTGTGCAGGACCGATCTGCACGTGGCGGATGGCGAACTTACGCACCCCAAGCTACCGCTGGTGCCGGGACACGAGATCGTCGGCCGGGTGGCCAGGCTCGGCGCCGGCGTCTCCGGCTTTGCGCTCGGCGAGCGCGTCGGCGTGCCGTGGCTGGGCGGCACCTGCGGCGTCTGCCCCTATTGCCGCAGCGGGCGCGAGAACCTGTGCGACAACCCCGTGTTCACCGGCTATACCCGCGACGGCGGCTTTGCGAGCCACACGGTGGCCGACGCGCGCTTTTGCTTTCCGCTACCCGAGGCAAGCGACGACGCCGAGCTTGCGCCCTGGCTGTGTGCCGGGCTG
>Ga0335081_10006805_pt1 | contig 18222 bp, 15 predicted proteins | sample Lox_Sample_35_FD_206713 | JGI IMG/M metagenome (GOLD analysis project Ga0335081, IMG submission 206713) | Soil microbial communities from Loxahatchee National Wildlife Refuge, Florida, United States - Lox_Sample_3.5 | ecosystem: Environmental > Terrestrial > Soil > Wetlands | place: USA... | reverse complement strand
GGAGGACTCCTCGCGGCACTGCAACTTACAGGTAGCTATTGGACCGAGAGCTACTGGGGCGGGTCCGTTGCGGCAATTGGCGGAGCACTGATGTTGGGCGCACTCGCTCGGCTGCTGCGAAGGGCCTCGCCCGGGCCGGTTATGCTATTCGGTCTCGGGCTTGTGATTCTCGCTAATACGCGTCCGTTCGAAGGTTTCGTTCTGGGCGTCCTCGCCTTTGTCGTTCTGCTGTTCCATCTGCTTCGGGCGGTTTGGCACAAGCGCGAACGCTGCTCGCAGTTGATTCATTCCATCGGATTGCCGCTGGCCTCAGTTCTTTTGCCCGCGTTTCTCTGGATGAGCTACTATAACTACCGCGTAACCGGACATCCGTTGCTGATGCCTGCCGCACTGTACGCGCAGCAATACGAGTCTTGGCCGGCGTTCCTTTGGTCTAGCCCACGACCCGAACCACATTTCAATCACGAGATTTTTTTGGCCTTTTCGCGAAAATATGAAATACCGCGAAACCAATTCCTGCGTAAGCATTATCTAGTAGGACATCTGGGGAATCTGATCGAGCTCTATCGCTTCTTCTTGGGTCCAGTGCTTCTTCTTGCTATACTCATCAGCCTGAACCGGCTCATCAGGGATCGGTGTCTCCGCATCCCTCTCCTGCTCCTGCTTATGTTCTATCTGGGGATATCGGTCGAAGTTAACACGTTTGCGCACTATGTCGCGCCTGTGACCGTACTTGTGTTTCTGGTTGCTATAGCCGCTATCCAAAGCATTTCATTCCGCCTTCCGCCGGGAAAGCTGCGTATCGCTGCGATATGCGCCATGTTCATTTGCATCGCCGCCTTCGACGGCCACCGCCTGACAGATCCGGTCGCTCGCTACTGTTATGGACGCGACCTGCGCGAGTTTCTCGCGCAGCGCGAACGAGTGCTCACATTCCTGAATCGGCAACCCGGGCGGCAACTTGTCCTGGTGCGCTATGGTCCCCATCACGCCGTCGAAAACGAATGGGTTTACAATGGCGCAAATATAGACCAGGCCCGCATCGTGTGGGCGCGTGCGATGCCGGACGGCAAGGATGATGAATTGCTGCGATATTATCCGGACCGGCGCGTCTGGATACTCGACGATGACGCAGAATACGTGGAAAACGGCAAAAGGCCCGAAGGCAAAATCACGCTCACTCCGCTGCGAGCGGACGAGCCTCGATAATCTCCCGCAGCACACGATGCTATCGCGTCGCTTGCGCGGCTGGCCTCTATGATGACAGACCTCGCGGAATCGGATAAATTGGCTTTGGTGGCCGAGCCGCCGCGGCCGGTTAGTAGTTATATCCATACCGAATGGCCCTGCGGATTGGCATAGATTTCGACAACACCATCGTCTGCTATGACGAAGTGTTCGTTCGAATTGCAAGGGCCGAAGGCCTGATCCCCGGAGATCTTAAGGGCGGCAAGGCCGAAGTTCGAGACTTTCTCCGTAAGCTCAGCGGTGGAGAGGAGAAGTGGCAGCGGTTGCAGGGCAGAGTCTATGGAGATCAGATGGACAGCGCCTCGCTCTTTGAAGGCGCGGCCCGTTTCCTCACGCGGTGCCGCGAGCGCGGCGACGCCCGCGTCTTTATCGTGAGTCACAAGACCGAATTCGGGCACTTCGACGCGCGTGGCATCAACTTGCGCGATGCCGCGCGCGCCTGGATGATGCGGCACCGGTTCTTCGACAAAGACGGTTTCAATCTGCCCGGCGACGCCCTGTACTTCGAACCCACGCGTGACGACAAGATCGAAAGAATCGCGCGGCTGGACTGCACGCACTTTATCGATGACCTCGAGGAAGTGCTGGAGGACTCGCGCTTTCCGGCCGCGACCAGGCGAATTCTTTTTCTCAACGCAAGATCCGCAAGATCCGGAAGATCCGGCAGGCCGACGGCTGACTATGACGTATGCGCCGATTGGCGCGAGATAGAAGAGGCCGTATTCGCGAATGCATAGTGCGCGAATGCATAGTGACGAAACACATGACGCGCTGGGCGCGATCGCGGAATCGCTTTCCGGCCGGCGGGTGGATTCAATTGCGCCGGCCGCTGCGGGCGGCAACAGTCGAATCTACCGGATCCGATGCGGGCAAGAGGATTTTGCGCTCAAGTGCTATCCCCCGCGCGGCCAGGATCCGCGCGAGCGCGCCAATACCGAGTTCAAAGCCCTGCGATTTCTGGAGCGTCACTGTCCGGGCCGCGCCCCGCGCGCGTACGCGATCGACGCCGAGGGCGGTTACCTTCTGCTCGAATGGATCGAGGGCTCGCGCGTCACGGTAGTCGCGCCTGCCGACGTCGATTCCGCGGTGGCGTTTCTTGGCGCGCTGTTCGACGGCAGCAGCGGTCCGGACGCCCACGACATGCCATACGCTTCCGAAGCCTGCCTGTCGGGCGCCGAACTGATACGCCAACTGCTCGGCCGCGAGCATAGATTGCGCGCGCTGGCCGGCGACCAGCAGGTTCTGATCGAGTTTCTCGATCGCGAGTTCGCACCGGCGAGGCAAAGGCTCGTGAGCGAGGCTCGTGCCAGCGCCGCAGAGGCCGGACTTGATTTCTCGGCGGAGCTCGAACCGTCGGCCCGCTCGCTCGTTCCCTCCGATTTTGGATTTCACAATACGCTGCGCAAGGCCGACGGCGGCCTGATATTTGTCGATCATGAGTATTTCGGCTGGGACGATCCGGTCAAAGTCACTGCCGATTTTATGCTCCATCCGGCGACGCCGCTGGCCGACGATATGAGGGAACGTTTTTGGCGCGGGGTTTCGGCCGGCCGCGAGAACGACAAATCATTTCATGTCCGTCTCAAGTTGCTATATCCGCTGTTCGGCGCACGGTGGTGTCTAATTCTGTTGAATGAATTTCTTCCCGAGCGCTGGGCGGGCCGCGTTTTCGCCGGCGCGAACCGCCAGTGGGAGCCGGTCAAGCTCGAACAACTGCACCGCGCGCGCGAGCTGCTCGGTAAAATCAGCCACGGCTCCGACGGGTTTCTTCCATGAACGATAACGCATCTGCACCGGCAGTCGGTATAACCGCGAATGGTCTGGACGAGCGGTCGCTGTACCTGCGCCGGCTGGTCGTGCGTGCGCTCGAGGGCGGCGGTCGCGGCCACGTCGGATCGTCGCTCTCGCTCATCGAGATCATGCGCGTGCTCTACGACGACATCCTGGCCTACCGGCCCCGCGAACCGCAGTGGGCCGACCGCGATCGTTCGATCCTCAGCAAGGGGCACGGATGCCTCGCGCTCTACGCGGTCCTGGCCGACAAGGGCTTTTTCCCGCTCGATGAACTCGACCGGTTCTGCCGCCGAACGTCGATCCTCGGCGGCCATCCCGAAGCGGGCAAGGTGCCCGGGGTGGAAGCTTCAACCGGGGCGCTGGGCCACGGATTGCCGATCGGCGTCGGACGCGCCATCGCCTTGCGTCATCAGAAGCGCCGAAGCCGCGTGTTCGTGACCATGGGCGACGGTGAAATAGATGAAGGTTCGGTATGGGAAGCCGCCCTGGCGGCCAACAAGCATCGTCTGAGTAATCTGACCGCTCTGATCGACTACAACAAGATACAATCGGCCGGCCGCACGTCAGCGATCCTGGACCTGGAGCCGCTCGCCGACAAATGGCGCAGCTTCGGTTTCGCGGTCGCCGAGACCGATGGCCATGATGTGAACGCGCTGCGCGGAATTCTGCGGCGCGTTCCGCTCGATCCCGACAAGCCCACTGCGATCATCTGTCACACGATCAAAGGCAGAGGGATTTCGTTCGCGGAGAACGATGCGGAATGGCATCACAAATCGAGCATATCGCCCGCCGTCATTCGCGACCTCTACGCGGCGCTCGAGCGATCGTAATGCGGCAGACCTGCGTCAACATGATATTCGAGCTGGCCAAGCGCGACCCGCGCGTCTTCTATATCGGGTCGGACTTGAGCCCTGACATCACGGCGCGGATGGCGCGCGACCTGCCCGAGCGCGCGTTCATGGAAGGCGTCAGCGAGGCCGGCGTGGTCGGCATGGGCGCCGGCCTTGCGATGGAAGGGTATATCCCCTTCGTCCACACGATCGCGACGTTTATAACGCGACGCTGCTATGAGCAGGTGGCGCTGGATCTTTGTCTGCACAATCTGCCGGTGAGACTGATTGGCAACGGCGGCGGCCTGGTTTACGCGCCGCTCGGGCCGACCCATCTAGCGATCGAAGATATCGCGATTATGCGTGCGCTCCCGAACATGACGGTCGTCGCGGTGAGTGACGCGGAGGAAATGCGCCGCTTCATGGATCAGACGCTGGATTGGCCCGGGCCGATCTACATACGGCTCGCCAAGGGCGGCGATCCGATAATCAGCCGCGCCGAGAATGGCTTCCAAATCGGCAAGGCGATTCCGATGCGCTCTCAGTCCGGTGCGAGCGTAGCGCTGATTTCCACCGGGATCATGACGCGACACGCCCTGACCGCGGCGGAAATGCTTGCCGCCCAGGGGTTCAAAACCAACGTCCTGCACGTGCACACGGTCAAACCGCTCGACGCGGAAGCTGTCCGCCGATGCGTCGACGGTGTGCAGTTGCTCGCAACCATCGAGGAGCACACGGTCGTCGGCGGCCTCGGCAGCGCAGTGCTCGATTCACTAATCGAAGATATGCCGGGCCCGCTACCCGCGATCAAGCGTCTCGGAATTCCCGACACCTTCGCCAAGAGCTACGGCACGCAGGATGAGCTGCTCGAAGCCTACGGCCTGCAGCCCGCGCAAATCAGCGCCACGATTTTAGAGACGCTCCGCCTGATGAAGGCCGCGTAACCGCTCATTCATCAGAACCTGGTGCAAGCGCGTCAGACGCCCGCACCGTCGGCGCTACTTCAAAGGACTCCTAAGGATCCGAGTCGATGCAAGAAGTAAACTTCCTGACCAAATATCAAAAAGCCACTAAGCGCGATTATGTCGCACGTGTGGCCGAGCACGACAAGGCCGAATGCGCGCGCGTGGCCAAACAGTGGGGCTATGACTACTGGGACGGCGAGCGCCAGTTCGGCTACGGCGGATACAAGTATGACGGCCGTTGGACCGCAATCGCGCAGGATATCGCGCGGCACTATAGCCTCAAGGCAGGCGACCGCGTGCTGGACGTCGGCTGCGGCAAGGCCTTTCTTCTTTATGAATTGACCAGGGCAGTCCCCGGGCTTATAGCGGCAGGAATAGATATCTCCGAATACGGCATCGAGCACGCCAAGGAAGAGATGAAACCGTTTCTGAAGACCGGCAACTGCATCAAGCTGCCCTATCCCGACAAGAGCTTCGACTTCGTCTATTCCATCAATACCTTTCACAACCTGAAGATCGACGAACTGCAGCAGGCGCTCGGAGAAGTGGAGCGGGTCGGCAAGGACAAGAAATGGATTTGCGTCGAGTCCTATCGGGATGAAAAGGAGAAAGCCAACCTGCTCTACTGGCAACTGACCTGTATGAGTTTTCACACGACGGACGAGTGGGTGTGGCTCTACAGGCATTTCGGCTATACCGGAGATTACGGATTCATTTTCTTCGAGTAGCCAACCAGCCTGGGCTGCGCTCGAAGTATCGATACGAACAATGCAAACAACCTGACGCCGGAGCCGCTCGATGAAAACCGCCGTTCTCGTAAAACAGAATGCTCCCCTTGAAATCTACGAGGTCGAGATCCCCAAGCTCGATGTCGGACAGGTTCTTGTTCGCGTCGAGTACAGCGGGATCTGCGGCAAACAGATCGACGAAATCACGGGACGGCAAGGCGAGGATCGCTTCCTTCCGCATCTGCTCGGCCATGAAGGCGGCGGAACCGTCGTCGAGATCGGCCTCGGCGTGAAGAAGGTCAAGCCGGGCGACCGCGTAGTGATGCACTGGATCAAAGGAACCGGCATCGACTCGGCGCCGCCGCGCTTTTCCTATAACGGCAAAATGCTGAGCGCCGGATGGGTCACGACGTTCAACGAGAATTCCGTTGTCTCGGAGAATCGCCTGACTCCGGTCGGCGGAGATGTGGGCTTCGACGTCCTAGCGCTGCTCGGATGCGCGGTCACGACGGGACTCGGCATCGTGTTCAACAATATCGGCCTTAGGCCCGGACAGTCGATCGCGATTTTCGGAGTCGGCGGAGTCGGACTCAATGTTTTGCAGGGGGCGGCGCTGGTTAATGCATACCCGGTAGTCGCGATCGACAAGAGCGCCGAAAAACTCGAACACGCGGCGAAATTCGGCGCCACGCACACCGTCAATGTCGAGAACACGGATCCCAAGACCGTGCTCGCCGAACTTTCGAAGGGCCGGGGCTTCGACGCCGTGGTCGACACGACCGGAGTCAACGCCGTGCGCCAGGCGGCATACGAAGTTACTTCAGACAAGGGCCTGACGGTATTCTGCGGCGTTCCGTTCGCGAATGATCGGATCTCGATCGACTCGTTTCCGTTGCACTTTGGCCGCCGCATAATCGGCTCTCACGGCGGCAACACCGTCCCGGAAGTCGATATCCCGCGTTATCTGGAGTTGTACCGGCTCGGCAGGCTGGAACTGGATAGCCTGATCTCGGCCCGCCTTCCGCTGAGCGAGATCAATCGCGCCGTGGATTTGGTAAAGAGCGGTAAGGTGTGCGGACGATGCCTGGTCAGGACGGCTCCGGCCTGAGCAGGCCGGACAATCTCTAATCGCCGAGGAAGCGCGCGCATGAGCTCCGCTGCGCTCAACTTCATCGCGCCGCATCGGCGGAAAAGCTGGCGTAGGCTAGGACGCTGTCTTCCGGTGCACGCAGAAGCACGAGGCGCGTATCTATCCGCCCCATTCGGTGCCCATGTTGTTGTCAGTGATCATGCGTTTCCCGCGGCAGCGCACGCGAATCGACTCGGCAGACTCGATCGACGGCCGCCGCATATCTTCGCCGTCGGTGGCGACGAAGCGGCCGGTCAGCAATACCATTTCGCCCAAGCGCCGCGCGTCGGCGGGAACCGCCGGATCGAGCACTGGCCGGCCGTCGATGCGATATTCAAGCTGCGTCTTGCGCAGGCGCGCCGCATCGAGCGTGAGAGGACTGTCGCTGACCGCCAGGAAATTTCCCACTCTGAGCCCGTACGGAAACACCGTCACTCCGGTCAGTTGCGCCTCTTCCGAACCGGTCGTGTTGTAATAAAGAATGCCGCCCGGCAAAAGGTGTTGTCGCGCGAGCCGCAAAAACTCCACTGACAACAGGTTCGTCGCATGCTCACGCCAGTGGAAAGTTGTGTTCATCACGATCAGATCGAACCGGCGTCCCGGGTTAGCCAAGAGCCAGCGCCGCCCGTCGTCAATTACTATTTTCACTTTCGGATTGCTGAGCAGGCTCGCCACCTGAGGATACCGCGGAATCAATTGTAGATAACCGGGGGTTATCTCGACGATGGTTTCAGTCCGCACCTGGGGATCATTGGCGATGATCTGCACCCACGATCCTGAAGACAGGCCGACCGTAAGCACGTCCGCGGGGGCGGGATCGAAGGCGCTCAGAAAATATAGCCGGAAAATGGAATTCGCGTCATGCACCAGGTCGATGTTGAACGCGCCGTCATACGCGCCTCCACCAAAGACGGTGCCGTCCTGGCTTACTGCGATCACGCCGCTTCTGTTTTCGAGCAGGTATTTGAAACGCTGTCCGGCGAACGAGCTCTTGTAAAGCAGACGTTCATAGAGTTGGTCGAAAAGAGGATTGGCAAGGAAAGGGATCGCCGCTATGGCCAATGCGCCGGCGGTCAAAGCCTTGACCAATTGTCCGCGGCCCAATCCGCTCAATGCCAGGAGCGCGAAGCCGAGACCCATCCCGAGCAGGACCAGAAATACTGAGAGCTGGCGCAGGCCCCAGACATTCATCAGCACGAAGCCGACGAGAAAACTGCCCAGCGCCGAGCCGACGATATTGCCGAAGTAGAGAAAGCCGAGTCCGGAACCCGCTTCTGCATCCGCGGGTAGCGCTATGTGGCAGATCAGCGGGAACGTCGCCGCCAGCAGTGCGGCGGCCGCGGTAATGAAGAGCAGAACGAATCCTGTCGAAGGATGCTGCGCCGCACAGGCGACCAGTGCGGGCACGAAAAGGCCGATACATGCGGCGGATATCACAAACATCGCCGCGAGCCGGAGATATTCGCTCGCATCTCGCGCGCGCGATGCGCTGCACAATCGATGCACGAGAAAGCCGCCGCCAGCGATGCCGAGAAGATATATACCAAGCAGGAAGGCAAACGCCGGTGCTCTTGAGGCGGATTCAAATGACAGCAATCTGTACCACACGATCTCGTAGGCGAGAGCCATGAACCCGGTGGTGGTGACGATGAGGATCGCCAGCGGAAAGCTGAGCGCAACGCCCGCCCCGGTTTGCGGCGAACCGGAGTCTGTCCGCTCCGGTTCGGCCGCCGACGGCTGCTGCGTCCGGCGCGACAGATGCAGCGCCAGCGCGCCCGACCCGGCGATAAAATTGATTGCGCTCGCGAGCGCGATCGATCCGGACTGACCCAGCAGGCGCATCGTCACTGTGGCGGCGACAAAACAGGCGATCGCCGAACCGAGCGTATTCACGAAGTAAAGCAGACCCACCGATCGTCCGACGTTGCGCGACTGGTCCACCACGTACGCGACCAGGAAAGGCAGCGTCGAACCCATCAGCATCGTCGGGACGAGCAGCAGCGCGAGGCTCAAGATTGCGGTATTCAGCAGGGAAGCGCCGGCTGTATAGTACGCGACGTGATGAAACAGGCGCAGCGAGAGAATTCCGAAGGAGGCCGTGCCCAGTTCAGCTCCGCCGAAACACGCGAGCAGCGCCGCGCGCGGAGACCGAGAAATCCGTCCTCCGGCCAAGCTGCCAAACCCCAGGCCGAGCATGAAAGCGGTCACCACGACGGCGACCGATTCGACGTTGATGCCGTAGATAGCGAACAACGCCCGCTCCCAGACGATCTGATAAATCAGCGCCGGAAAGCCCGAGAAAAAGAACAGGTAATAAACCCAGTTTCTGCTTAGGACAGCTTTACCTTCTGCATCATCTTGATATTGAAATAGCGGGGATTCTCGAGCGAATCGGGCAGCTTGCCGGCGTCGAATGCGGCCTTGAGGCCTCTCACCGCGTCCTCGATCGTTCGCGAAGGGCGGAAGCCGATATCGCGGGCGATCTTCTCCGAAGATACCTGGTACGAGCGATGGTCGTCGGTCGGCACGACCTCGATCGGTAAATCGCGGTCAACGACCGCGCGCACGATTTCCGCAAGCTGCATCAGGGTGTGATTCTCGTAGCCCACGTTCCAGATTTTGCCGTCGATTTTCTCGTCCGGCAGTTCCAGCAGCCGCAGATATACGTCGCACATGTCGTCGATGTGCAGGTTCGGACGTTTCTGCTCACCGCCGAAAACCTTGATGCGATGCTGATTGATCGCCAGGTTGGTCAGAATGTTCACCACCACGTCGAGCCGCTGCCGCGGCGCGCTGCCGCAAACGGTCGCCGGACGCAGCGTGCAGGTGACGAGCCCCGGCTCGCGTTCTTCCGCCAGCACGGTCTCGCACATCGCCTTGTACTTCGAATAGTCAGTCAACGGCTCGAGCGGCAGATCCTCGCCGACCCTGGCCTCGCGCTTTACGCCGTACACGCTGGATGATGACGCGTAGATGAAGCGCTTGACCCCTGCGCGCTTGGCGGCGCGCACCAGTGGTCGGAAGCAGTCGTAGTTGATCGACTTGCCCAGCGCAGGATTGAGTTCGAACGAGGGATCATTCGAGATGCAGGCGAGATGGATGACCGCATCGCAGCCTTCAAGGGCCCGGGCCACCGCCGCCGGATCGCGGATATCGCCCTCGATCTCGCGCAGGCCGGCATTGGGGCGGATGCTGTCGAAGACCTCCGCGCCGTACAGAAAGAGATCGAGCACGTTCACCCGGTGCCCGGCGGCGAGGAGCTTCGGGACCAGCGCGCTGCCGACATAGCCGGCGCCCCCCGTCACCAGCACGTTGCGGGAGTTATGCTTCACTTCAGCAGCGCGGTGGCGAACTTCAAGAGCGGCGTGCGCTCGATCGAAGCGCGATGGCCGACGATCCCGACCTTGATCGCGCCGGCGGCGTTGCCGAGAAAACCCACCACGTCCATCTCTCCGCCGGCCGCGACGAACGGCGCAGCCACCGAGAAGAAGGCATCGCCGGCGCCGACCGTATCGACCACCGTTTTGGTAAACGCCGGAATGTGCACGACGTCGCTCCTAGGATTGTACGTATAACAGCCGAACGCGCCGTGGGTGACGATGATTTTGTCGCACTCGATGCGTTTGGCAAGACCGTCCTTGATCACCGCCGAAATGTCGCTATAGCGGTCGGCCATCGCGAGCCGGGCTTCCGGCGCGTCGATGCAGACGAAATCCGCCCGCGGGTACTTCGTAATGAGATTGAACCCCAGGTTGGCGCTGTTGGATTGCGCGTTGACCGCGAGAAAGCGCGAGTTGTCGCAAACGGTCCGCACCATCTCGTCATCCATCAGACCGTGGCCGAAATCCGTCACCACGACCAGATCCGCGTCGCGGCACGCCCGCTTGACCGCTGCCTTGAGCTTGCCGTTCTCGGCCGCCGGCAGCGGAGAGTCGTCCATGAAATAGACTTCGAACAGCTTGCGCATGTAGCCCGGTTGAACATAGCGCAATTTGCGGGTGGTCGGCCGCCCCGGGATTTCGACTCCGTGGTATTTGACGTTGGGCCTGAGCGCGCCAGCGACCAGCGCGCCGTAGTTGTCGAGCGCGCCGAGGGCGCCGCAGACCTCGATGTCGCGGCAAAAGCTCGACAGATGATTCGCCGCGGCGAAAACGCCGCCCGCAAAAACCTCGCGATCGGCCGCCAGCGTCGCGATTACGTTTTCCTTGGGAGATTTTCCGATCGGCGTAACATAGTGGTACTCGTCGATGATCGCATCGCCGACAAAAGCTACCCGGTAGTTCTTTATCCGGTCGATGAGGGCGCTTATCCGGCGCAAGCCGTCGGTCTCACGCAGCCGCTCGAGAAATTCGCGCAGCGGAGGATCGTAGATATCGACAAAGCGATTGATCAGGCTCGACGAGCTGAACGAAAGGTCCTTGGTGAAAACCAGCCGCCCGCCATGCCGCTCGACGGTCTCGCGCTCCAGTCCGATTTTGCCGGTCAGATCGTCCTCGGCGTTTTCGTAGTCCGAGCCCTTTACGTACACGTCGGGCCGGATGGCGCTGATCGCCGACTCGGCCGACGTGGCATAGTTGATGCCGACGAAATCGACCACTTCGATCGCGCCGAGCATCTGCGCGCGCATCGTTTCCGGAAAGATCGGACGGCCCGGGCCCTTGTTGACGAACTGGTCCGCGGTCACCGTTATAATCAGAACGTCGGCTTCCTTGCGCGCGAGCTCGATATGCCGAAGATGGCCGAAGTGGATCAGATCGAATACGCCGTGACACAGCGCAATCGTGCGCCCGCTTTTGCGGATTCGCTCCGCGATTTCGGCCAGCTCGCCGATCGGTTTAATCTTGTCCAACGCGGTCCGGTATCCCGTGGATCTCGATGATCCAGATGATCCAGAAGATAGCGGTAATGATGCAACCGTCGCCAATTTCACGATGCCCCCTTCTTGCCAAGCGCGCGCGCAAGTGCTCGCACGACCGGCCCTCAGAACAGCCTCGCCCAGCGTCACGGCATCTCGTTCCCGCCACACTCGCAAGTGGTCCGCCCGGGAGCCCCTTTCTCCCGAACGAACGGAAACATTGGCGAGACTACCAGAGACGAAAGGCCTGTCCAAGCAAATTAATGAGTCATCGCTGCGATTTTCATGTGTAAAGATAATTCAATTGAAACAGACAGAGCGAAAGACGTTTTTAGATAATTAAAGCTAGAATGCACTGCCACGACGTGTCTAACTGGTACTCGCTTGGCGCTATCCGATTGTGTTATCAAGGAGCGCATGGACATGGTTCCGAAGGGCGTAACTTCATCGAAACCCAGTTTCAAGTATCAGTTTGATACATGACGAGTAGCCGAGCCCACCATTGTCGATTTCCAGCACCCGGACGAGTGCGATGCCGTTAGCGAAGCCAGACGAGCGGGATTTCCTGGCCGACTACGTCCGCCGTCTTCACGACGCGACCTCGTTGTCCGACGAGCGCCGGGCGTGGGTCGGCGCGGTACGTGAGATTTGGCGCGAGACGGGCGGCGCCGGCGGTCGGGTCGTGTTCATTGGCAACGGCGGTTCGGCCGCAATCGCGTCCCATCTGGCGAGCGATCTGGCCAAGGCAGGCGGAATCGCGGCGGTTTGCTTCAGCGACGCCAGCCAGATCACCTGTCTTGCAAACGACTACGGCTTCGAGAACTGGATCGCGCATGCGCTGCGCCTTAATTGCAGGCGCGGCGATTCATTGGTGGCAATCAGCTCTTCGGGGCGATCGGTTAATATCCTCAACGCTGTTGCGGCCGCGCGCCGGCTCGAGATGAAGGTCGTGACGCTTTCGGGCATGGACGCCGACAACCCGCTGCGCCGCCTGGGCGACGCCAATCTTTGGCTCGACAGCAAAGCCTACAACATCATCGAGAGCGCGCATCAGTTCTGGCTCATGATGGTGATGGACTCGATCATCGGCCGGGCCGAGTACAAAGCGAACTAGCGCATGGCCGCCAGGATGCGATGCTTGGTCACCGGCGGCGCGGGCTTCATCGGCAGCCACCTGGTGGACCGCCTGCTGGCCGGCGGCCATGAGGTCAGCGTCATCGACAACCTCGCTACCGGACGCCCCGGGAACCTGAAGGCGGCGGGATCTTCGAATCGTCTCAAGCTCCATCGCGCCGACATCGCCGACTTCGACACGGTCGCTCCACTCTTTGCGGGAGTGGATTGGGTCTTTCACCTGGCCGCGATGGCCGACATCGTGCCGTCGATCCAGCAGCCGATGGTTTATCATCGCGCCAACGTTGACGGGACGATCGCCGCGCTCGAGGCTTCGCGCCGCGCCGGCGTCAAGCGGTTTCTCTACGCGGCCTCTTCCTCGTGCTACGGCATTCCGGACGTTTATCCCACACCCGAATCGGCTCCGATTCGTCCGATGTACCCGTACGCGCTCACCAAGAACGTGGGCGAGCAGTACGTGATGCACTGGCACAAGGTGTACGGCTTGCCGGCGCTCGCGCTCAGGCTCTTCAACGTGTTCGGGCCGCGCCATCGAACCAGCGGAACCTACGGAGCGGTCTTCGGAGTATTTCTGGCTCAGAAGCTCGCCCAGCAGCCGTTCACGGTGGTCGGCGACGGCACCCAGACGCGCGACTTTACGTTTGTCACCGATGTCGCCGACGCGTTCGTCATCGCAGCCGAATCGACCCAGGCCGGCCGCAGCTTCAACGTCGGCTCAGGCAATACCTACAGCGTCAACCGCCTGGTCGAATTGCTTGATGGTCCCAAGGTCAACATTCCCAAGCGTCCGGGTGAGCCGGATTGCACCTTCGCCGACATCTCGCTCATCCGCCGCTCGCTCGGATGGGAGCCGCGAGTGCGTTTCGAGGACGGGGTCCGGGTGATGCTCGAAAACATCGAGGGCTGGCGCGATGCTCCGGTCTGGACGGCCGAGAAGATAGACGCGGCAACGGCAGATTGGTTTAGACATCTCGGCCGGCCGGGCAGCTAGACGCGGAATTGAGTCGGGCGATGGATCTCCGGCGAATCGTGTTGCTCGGCCACAGCGGCTTTGTCGGCCGCCATCTGGCGGCGCATCTCAGTCGGCGGCACCCCGCGCTCGAATTGATTGCGCTTTCGGTTGGCGAGCTCGATTTGACGCGAGCGGAGTCGGTTGAACGTCTGACGGCGCTGTTCACGGCCGACGCTGGCGTCGGAGTCGTGATGACGGCGGGCATCAAGCGGCAATGGGGCGATTCCCTCGAAGCCTTCTCCGGGAATTTGGACATGGCGGCGAACGTGTGCCGCGCGCTCGCGGCGCGCCCGGTCAGCCGCTTCCTGTTTTTCAGTTCCGCCGCCGTTTATGGCGAGTCGAACCACAACCAAGCCATCGACGAGGATACCGCGATCTCTCCCTCTTCATACTATGGCATCGCGAAGTTTGCCTCCGAACGTCTGCTTCGTCAGAGCCTGCGGCGCGGCTTGGTCGCGTTACGCCCGCCGCTCATCTATGGCCCGGGCGACAGCAGCAAGTCCTACGGCCCCGCCGGATTCATTCGCGCGGCGCTCGACGGCGAACCAATTGCATTGTGGGGTGACGGCGAGGAGAAGCGCGAGTTTATCTATGTCGGCGACGTAGCCGAGCTGTCAGCACGCCTTCTTTTCAGCGATTTTGAAGGGCCGCTCAACGTCGCCAGCGGGCGGCAATATACATTCAGGGGAGCCGCCGAGATTGCGGCGCGGCTGGTCTGTGGAAGCGCCGCAATCGCGTCGCGGCCGCGGTCGAAAGCCAAAGTCGATCACGGGTTCCACAACTACCGGCTCGCCGGCCTCTTCCCCGATTTCAGGTTTCACAGCCTCGAAGACGGGATGCGCCGAACCTTGGAGGCTGAGCGCCTCCGATGAAAACCTGCCGCCTCTGCAGCGCGCCGCAGGTTGAGACGCTCATCGACTTCGGCCGCCAACCGATCTGTAATCGTTTTTTGAGCCGTGCGGATGAGCCCGAAGCGACGTTTCCGATGCGACTCGAGCAGTGCCAGGCCTGCAGCCTCGTTCAGACCACCGAGCCGGTGCCGGCGGCCGAACTGACGCCCCGCGTTGAGTGGATCAGCTACAACGAGCCGGAAGGCCATCTCGACACGGTCGCCGGCAAACTGGCCGCGCTGCCGGGACTTGGCCGCGCGGCGATCTTCGGCGGGATCAGTTTCAAGGACGACACGCTGCTCCGCCGGATGTGCGTGCGCGGCTTCGCTTCGACGTGGCGGCTCGATCCCAGGGCCGACCTCGGGATAGACGATCCCGGCGCCGGGATCGAACTTGTTCAGGACCGCTTGACGCCGTCGACCGCGCAGCGAATCGCGGCAACGCACGGCAAGGCCGATGTCTTGATCGCGCGTCATATCTTCGAGCACGCGCATCAGCCGGCGCAATTTGCAGCGGCGCTCAAGGAGCTGACAAAGCCCGGCGGATACGTCGTGCTCGAGGTGCCCGACTGTGAGCGCGCGCTGGAGCTCTGCGATTACAGCACTCTGTGGGAAGAACATATTCTGTATTTCACTCCAGTCACGTTCAGGCAAAGCTTCGGCCAGTGCGGGTTGTCGCTCGAATCCTTCGACTCCTTTCCCTACACCCTGGAGAACTGCCTGATGGGAGTCGGCAGAAGCGAACCAGGGATCGAGTCGCCGCCGCCGCCCGCGATAGCCGGCGAGATCAATCGCGGACAGGGGTTCAGCCGCGGCTTGCCGCGCGCGGCAGAGAGTTACCGGCGCTTTCTGGCGGACTATGCGCGGTCGCGCGGACCTGTCGCAGTCTTCGGGGCCGGTCACCTCGCATGCACTTTCATCAACCTGCTCGGCTTGAAAGAATACATCGAGCTGGTCGTCGACGATCATCCGCGCAAGCGCGGATTGTTCATGCCCGGCTCGCGCCTGCCCATCATGGGCTCGTCCGTGCTGGTTGAGCGGGGTATAAAATTGGCTCTTATGACTGTTGCGGTCGAAAGCGAAGAAAGGGTCATTCACAACAACCAGGCCTTCGCACAGTCCGGAGGCGCGTTCGCTTCGATCTTTCCCGCCAGCAGGCACGCGCTGAAGATATGACCAGGTTCCGCGAGCACAACCCGGAAGTACTATACGCGAGCGACCCGATCGTGGAGGTCGATCGCGAGGATATCGAGGCGCTGGCTGCGCGCGCCGAGAAGAATGAACGCGGACGCATCCGGCTCTGCACTCATCGCGACACGCGCGACACGCTGCATGAGATGCTGATAGTGCATGCGCGCGACACTTACGTCCGGCCGCATAAGCATCGCGGCAAGTCCGAAGCCTTTCATCTGATCAGCGGGGTCACCGACGTGGTATTATTCGATGATTCGGGCAGGATTACCGCGGTCGTGCCGATGGGCGACTACGCGAGCGGGCGCAAGTTCTACTATCGTCTCGCGGATCCCATATACCACATGCTGTTGGTTCGTTCCGATCGGGTAATCTTTCACGAAATCACTAATGGTCCTTTCGATCGCGCCGACACGCTGTTCGCTCCCTGGTCGCCCGAGATCGACGATCGCGATGGCGCGCGCACGTTCATAAAAAAACTGGCGGACGAGGTTGCGGAGTGGCGGGCAAGGGATTCACGATGAGCTCAACCCACCACCGGCGCGATACTTGCCGGCTCTGCGCGTCGCGGCGGTTGCAGATGGCCCTGCCGATGGCGGCGACGCCGGTCGGCGATGCGTACGTGCCGGCCGAGCATCTGGACAAGCCGCAGGAGACGTACCCCCTCGATCTCTGGCTGTGCCGCGCTTGCGGCCTTGCGCAGCTGCTAGAGATGGTCGATCCGGAGATACTATACGTCGACTATCCATACCTGACCTCGATCTCGCTCGGTCTGCCCGAGCATTTCCGGCGATACGCGAAAGACGTCGTCGACCGGGTTAAGCCGCCCCCGGGCGCTTTGGTCGTCGACATCGGCAGCAATGACGGATCGCTATTGCAGGCATTTGCGGACCTGGGTATGCGCGTGCTCGGCATCGACCCGGCGCGCGACGCCGGCCGTCTCGCCAATCAGCGCGGAGTCGAGACGCTCACGACTTTCTTCAACGGCGAGCTTGCCCGTCAACTGAGAGAACAGCGCGGCGCGGCGGCCATCATTACCGCAAACAACGTGTTCGCCAATATCGATAACCTTGACGATCTGATCGCGGGCGTGCGGACGCTGCTCGCTCCCGACGGAGTTTTCGTGTTCGAGACTTCGTACCTGGGCGACGTGCTGGAAAAGACCCTGGTCGAAACGATCTTCCATGAGCATCTGAGCTATTTTTCGGTAAGGCCGCTGCGCAGTTTCTTTCAGCGTCACTCGATGGAACTGATTGACGTGCAACGGGTTCCGACCAAGGGGGGATCGATTCGCGGCACTGTGCAGCTAACCGGTGGCGGACGGCCGGTCAGGCCGTCGGTCGATGAAGTAGTCGCCTACGAAGATCGGCTCGGCCTGCACTCACCGGAGATTTTCGGACGCCTGCGCGCCACACTCGACACCGTAAAAGCCGACTTGCTCCGCCTCCTACACGATCTGAAAGCGCGGGGCAAAAGGATTGCGGGATACGGCGCGTCAGTCGGCTCGGTCACTCTGCTCTATGAATTCGAGCTCCGCAATCTGCTGGATTTTCTTGCGGACGACAACCCGCGCAAGCAGAAGACCTTTAGTCCGGGTCACCATATACCGGTGCTCGCCCCCGACGCTATTTACGATCGTGGCGTGGATGCGCTTGTCATATTGGCTTGGGCGTACGCGGAACCGATTATGCGCAAGCATCAAAAGTTCTTGCAGAACGACGGCTCGTTCATCGTTCCCCTGCCGGCGGTCCGGAACGTCCGGAAAACTTCATGAGCAGGCGGATTTCGTCAACGACGACAAAGACCGAGCGCCGACCGCGTTCTCGTAAGTCGGGCGCAGCGGCATCGATGGAGTATCGTAAGCTCTTCCGGTACTACGAACAGCAAACTGTCTTGCCCACGTACGCTAATCTTGCAGATGACGCGGCCCTTGCCCGTTATGTTCACGGCCGAGAGATGTTGTTCAGCGATAAGCTATTTTTACCGCCCAGAATCTTCCGCGATGCTTCGATGGTCGAGTTCGGCCCGGATAGCGGCGAGAACGCTCTGGTCTTCGCACGCTGGGGTGCACGTACCACGCTGGTCGAACCAAACGAGCGGGCGCATAAGTATATACGAGCCTATTTCGAACGCTTCGGTCTTTCGGAATCGTTGCGCGATATAGTAGCGGCGGACGTCGAGGCGTTCGCCGCAAGAGAACACGCCTCCCGAGTTTTGGCGGAGTTTGTCGACGCCGAGGGCTTCATCTACACGATTCAGCCGGCGGACCTGTGGCTTGGCGCCTTCGCGCAGCTTCTGCGGCCGGGTGGCTTCGCGATCGTCTCCTACTATGAGAAAGACGCCGGATTTTTCGAAATCGCCCTGAAAGCCATCTACGCGGCGGCAAAGACGATATCCGGTCGCGATCCGGTGGATACCGCGTGGGCGCTATACGAAACGAAGTGGAA
>Ga0335081_10006804_pt1 | contig 18223 bp, 29 predicted proteins | sample Lox_Sample_35_FD_206713 | JGI IMG/M metagenome (GOLD analysis project Ga0335081, IMG submission 206713) | Soil microbial communities from Loxahatchee National Wildlife Refuge, Florida, United States - Lox_Sample_3.5 | ecosystem: Environmental > Terrestrial > Soil > Wetlands | place: USA... | reverse complement strand
TCATGACTAATATTTTCGTAGATTCGGAGGCACGGGTCTCGGACTAAGTATCTGCAAACAACTCGTGCATCTCATGGGCGGCAAACTCACTGCGTCAAGTACGTTTGGTGAAGGCAGTATCTTCGAATTTACCCTTCCACTAGGCCGCGTCCGAACATCCTTTGAAGAGGTCCTCCACTGGATGTCCCCCTTCACCGGCCGTAATATTCTCTATTTAGACAGCCAATACGACGAAACCGGTGCCGCTGAGCTTATGCGCTCCCTCGGGCTGCAAGTCACTGTCGCCCACACCCAAATCGAAGCCTCCAAATTATCCTTCGAAAGGTCATTTGACACCATCGTCGTCGATGCCGTTGACTTTGTCCGGCCAGTCCGCTCACACCCCCGACTCTCTGGGGTCCCGAGCGTACTCCTCACGCCCTCTGGCCCCATTAAAGATTTGAACAAGTCGCTTGCCGAACTGGGGATTTCCTGTATTTATACGACGCCGACGAATCCGGTGGATATTTACCCGCCACTGATGACGGCATTGCAATCGCGTGAGGAGGCTGCCAAAGTCGATGGGACACCGTTTGACGTGCTTTTGGCGGAGGATAATCCTGTTAATCGGAATATTGCGATCAAATTTTTGAAGACTCATCATCATAAAGTTGATACGGTGGAAAATGGGCTAGAAGCATACGAGGCGTTCTTGGGCAAGAGATACGATGTCATATTAATGGGTATTAAGCCTGCCCATCCTTGCTGGTTCTTGATGCACTAATGCTGGGTAGATGTACAAATGCCGGTGGCGTCTGGGTTTGAGGCAACTTCCTTAATACGGAAATATGAGATGGAGCATAATTTACCCCCTGTGCCTATCGTCGCATTAACCGCCCACGCCATGATTGGTTACAGAGTAGATCCCTTCGGCCGCCCCAAGTTCTAATACGATTTAGGAAAAATGTTTGGAGGCCGGGATGACCGAATATCTTACGAAGCCCCTCGACAAAAAGGCACTTCTTGCAATGGTTCACCGATGCGCTACAACAGTCCCTGTGCTCCACCGCAATCTCAGTAAAATTATCGATGTTACACCTGATACCGAACTTGGAAACCCACTCGATGGGACAAGTTGGGATTCTGGAAGTCCTCGTGAGCCATGGCACAACCCGAGTAGCACACAACGACCTACGAGTCGGGGGAACCTTATTCGGACCTCTAGTAGTTCTGATTGAGGAAGGGGCGCAAATTTACGGGGGGTGGAAAGATTATTACGAAATAGGAAGAATCTGGGAGCTGAACTTGGGATTTGGTTTTGTTATTCTGCGGTAAGAGCGCATCTAGCAAAGATGTGTGGAGATGTGTAATTTCGATATAATTTTTTCTGCTTCGGAATGTCCGTTCCCCCCGGCGTTGACTGAAGGGCCTGTGTCATTGTCCTCTGAACATCCAGTCAATCGTAAGGCTGTCCCAATATATTGTAACACTTCCAATTTGTTCGCCAACGTATGTGCAAATCCAACAACAATCAATGGCATACACCTGCAGATTCAATCTCCCAAGCCCGACCATGGTGAACTCGACGATTGCACAATTTTCGTTCGCAACGATGACATTTGTAATCCTCTTTGTAATGTGCCCTGCAAACAGGTTTGCTAGGGGTGAAAGCACTTGCTCGAAAAATGCGCTTCTTGAGCCGCTATAGCGGGGAAATGCGATCGAAACGCCAGCAATGGTAAACGTCGCCCATGGGGCGACACGGGAATAGAACTCGTCGTCGTTATTACGCTCCCAGTTTGCAAAATGAGCACGAACAGATTGTTCACTGACCATTCTGGATGGATTTCCCTGTTGCGGGGTAGGCCATCTTCGATCCCTGTTCATGGGAACGTCTTATTCTTGGCATGACCAGACGGTCCAACCTTAAACCGTCGTCCGCAACTTTAACTAAGCCGCCACCGTTTGTACTCAAGCTACCCTTAAACCGCGGTCTCCAGCGGGACTGGGGAGAATATTCAAGAAACATTAACGGTTGCTCGGGATCAAGATCGTCCAAAAGGACTCTACAGCCATTGGTTGAATGACCTATCAAACATAGATATTCAATGTTCGTTGCGGCGCGACAATTTCTCTCAGGGTTAGAGAGGACTGGAATCTTGTTTTCGCACGTCAGATGGTCAGGTCATAATAACTGATCTCAAATTTGGGAACGCCGTGGTTAGAATTTCGATAAAAGTTTAGTCCCCAGATATATGTCCCGCTTCCTAACCATCTTTTAGATTAAGTGTTCATGTACTGATCTACTTTTCGATTTCAGACGTCTCTTGAGCTTGGGTTGCAGCACCTCGAGATTGTTTCTTCAACTTTCTCTTTTCCCGTTGCCTTCGAATGCACAGTTTGAGGGGATAGACAATCGGCGCAAGCAATCCCCACTCAATCTTTTCGAGCACATCTCCAACGGCCTTTCCATAGTCGAGTTGCCATGGGAGAAAAACACTAAAGGCAAGGGTGCAGGCCAAAATTGGAAGCGCGTCGAAGATATAGAGATACGCCTCAGGAATGATGAACACCCCATTAAGGAATTCGCTGAACTCGGCGACTCGAAAGACAGCACGAATAAATTGCCCGACCAAGTTGATGTACAAAGCTAGCATGATGCGATCCACAATGGGGACTCGTTTGTGGGGTTCGGGAATCTCTTGTTTGTGCTGTCGGTACCGCCAACCGAAATGGAGAACGACAAAACTGAAGGTCGAGAAGGACAGGAATTCGCAGAGCATTCCGCCAAGGCACAGACCAGCACCTATTTTCCAAGTATCGGCATTCGAGCCAAAGAGTTGCCCAGCACCTATTAATTAACAACCGTCAATGAGAGGAAGGATACCTGCACCCTGAATGGTTGTCGAGAAGACGTCACTTCCTAGAAAGATGAGGGCGACATTCTTGCAACCAATCAAACTGAACTTCTCATCAACAAAGAAAACGAGCCCAGCGTAAGTCAAATACGCCGCAGCAGCGCAAATTTGAGGGGTCAAGAAGAGGAAGAATTGACTTGAAATGAAGATGTTGAAACTGGTAGGGTCTTGGGATGAAGCTGCTCGAAGGGCGTATCCGATCATCTTGGCGAAGGGGCAGAAGAGGAAAATGAAAAGGAACCGACCACGGATTTGTTTGCGGTGGCGGAGGACATTGATAAGACCTATGAGGAAGGATGCGAAGAAAGCGATGCACATGATGATTGCTGCGGCGAGGTTGGGGTCGTAGCCGAAGTAATTGTAGGTATTGTTTTCAATTTGGTCTTGGGTGGTCCCGGAGGACGTGTCGTTTCGAGCGATTAGAATGGGAGACATACTGACCGGACGAGCTCGTGGAAGAACGTGACGCCTGAGAGATGCTGAAGGAAAGAAGTTGAAATGGGTCCTTTATACCCCTTTCCATCGCGCCCGGGCCGTGATTTAGTGGGGCTATGCTCGCTATCCGCCTTTTCATGCGAGCCAACGAATCCACCGTACGCGCGTCCGAAAGAAGCAATAACCCCGTCTGCTATGGAAACCAGTGGTGGCTGTGATCTGATCTCATGGAAGTCTGATAAGCACACGAAACTTCCGAAATTAATGAGACCGCGACGCTCGCACAAAGCCAATAAAAGCCTTTGGCGGGGGGAAGGGGATGTTTGCAAAGCACCGCCTCGATGTGCGTCATCAAATAAGACAATCGATCTCATTGGCTTCCGGTATGTGAACCGCAATAATTGTACTGGCGAGTGATCTTGCAATATTTCAATTTCAGCCGACGTTCGGGATCATCATAAATTTCTGCTCTTCGACGAAGACCTCTCGAAGTGATCATGTCAACGCCGAAGCGGAAGCATCGCTCGTCCTCCCCCTCGTCCTCCCCCAAAATCCGCAAGCATAAGCGCAAACCCTCCGCCCTCCTCGATACCATCCACAAATCCGCCGACGTGACCTCTCAATCCTTTTTCCAAAAAGCCCGTCTAAAACTGCATGTCGCCATCCCTCCTGCCGCCGCGACTGGGTCCTCGTCCCTCTCGACGTACATGCGCTCCCATCTCACCTCAATCCTCCTCCTCAAGCACACAGAATACGGCACCATCGTCGCTTTCTCCGACTTCTCCAGTCTCGCCGGCGTGGGCCGAATCCTTGACGAATGTCCCTTTTCTTGGTCCTGGTTTGAGGGTGATGTCGTTTTGTTCAACCCTACTATTGGACAACGAATAAGCAACTCCCCCTTCCTTCTTGACTTTGCGGTGTTTGGAGGCTAATTAGGAGTAGACGGGACGGTGGTGTTGAGTTCTCCGGATCATATTGCATTGTTGACCTGTGCTCTTTTCAATGTTTCGATACCGAGGATTCAAATACCCAAGGATTGGGCGTATGATACGGAGGAAACTCACTGGGTTGATGCAAAAGGCAAAGTCGTTGAAGGAGAGGTGGAATTTGAAGTTACTCAGTATTTTCCTTCTGAAAATGAAGTGGAGGCCTAACAGTAGACTAATAACGACTGGATCAATATTATCTATGAAAGGGTCTTTAAAGCATTTATCCAGAACACGGTAGATTTTCGCCGGCTTTTAGAGTGGGGAAGAAGTGTGATGCCTGATGTACAGAGTAGCTATATCCCGGCATTTATAAGAGAGTATCCAGGATGAAGCAACATGACATTTCTCCATTATATCATCACAAGATATATGTATATCAATATAGTAAAAAAAAAAAAAAATAGTATTAAAGGGAAAACGCGAACTACAACACCCCAACCACCCACCCCAAACTCCACGTATTTTGAATGCCCCTTACAATACAAGTTTTCGAATAGTAAGACAAGAAAAGTGACAATAGTAACAAAAATTCACAAACGCTTAACTACTCCTAGCTCGGGCCAAGTCGGCCGCTTCCGCCTGCGTATATGAAAAATTCCCATAAAAAAAATACATGAGAAATTTGGCCCCGCGGATTAAAAATTGAGATAGAGAGAGCATGGTAACCAGTAAAACAAGACGACAAATAACTTGAACAATTATATCTTCTCTTCCACACAACGGCCTCCCACAGGAATCAAAACTCATACAATCTCACCCGTCCAAAACGGAAATCTTAAACCTTTCCCTGTTGTAACGTCGTTTTCACTAACCAAAACCCCTCGGAGATGGACGACCATCGACGGCCGCTTACGTCTAACCCTCACTCTGCTGCAATCCCCGGTGCGTCGGCGAATGTTGTGAAGCGGGTCTCGACCCTGGACCCGTTGCCGTTGTCGGCGGCACAGGAGGAAGCGTGTCAAGGTACTCTATTACCTGGACATCCTTCCCATTATCAACTTTGAGAACATTCTTTGCTGTATCGATATGTTGTTCGCGAATCGTGTCCTGGACTTGTGTGTGATCTGCCAGTGCCTGCGGCGTCAAGCTATTCACCTCGGAGGCGGAAGTCCGTGCATCGTGTGGTGGGGAGGGACGTTTTGCGGTCGAACGGGGGTATTCCCCTGGGGTTGTTGCCGTGGGGGCGGTGTTGGAAGACAAAGTGGTTGAGGGGTGTGAGGAAGTAGAGTAGGTTACGACCGTCGAAGTCGATGATTGCGGTGTCGTTTCTTGCAGCGTTGGCCGACGTGGTTGGGCCGGGATAAGGAATTCCTGAGATGGGTGGGATGCCGGTTGCGAGTACGATTGATTTCGGGTGTCCTGCATGTAATACGAACGACCGGGGTCGGAGTAGGATAACCGTGATTGCGGATCTCCGTATCCTTGTGGTGCATACTGCTGGGAAGGAGGAGGTTGCGTTGCGCTCTGTGGTGATGGTGTGGGATACGAATGCGCGGACTGTGATGAGGGACTGTGGGGAGGGAAATGGGTTGCTGAAGACGGTGTCTGTAATTGCGATGGAGGAGCATGCATACTCACCGCCGATGACGGCGTTAACCCCATCCCTTGCGCATTCGGTTGAAAAGGCGCATACATCAGTTTCCCATAGCCCGTATCCTCCGCCGGCGCCGACGAAGGTTCGCCCAATGAAGACGACGACATTTGATATCCCGCACCACCCCCAGAGCCCTTTGGGCCCATCACATTCGGAATCGTCAACGGACTAGGTAACGGACTTCCGCCCGGTCCTCCCGGAGCATCATATAAATACGCCGTACCGGGATGATGACCCTCCCTGGCCGCCAACCGTCTCTGCGCCAAGTTGCTCCCCCCCATTGCGATGTTAGGTGAAGAATCCATCCCTCCTCCACTCGTCCCTCTAATCTGCGGATCGAGGAGATGATGGTACCCCGTGCCTGCATAACTATCTTCCTGAGGACTCGTCGTCCACGGACTCGAAACATACTGCGGCGACGAACCATATGGACTTTGCTGTGATGGGGGCGGGGCGTACGGATGGTAGGGGGCTGTGGTTCGTCTGCTCCCGCCACCGCTCGGGCCGGTCTGGGCAAAGGTGCGGGAGGACGGGGATTGCGTAGTGGGTGACCAGGGACGATAACTTGCTCCTCCTCCCAGGCCTGGCGAGATGAGGGGTGATTGGTGTTGCTGCTGGTGGGGCGAAGGATTTGAGAGGGGCTGGGCGACGTTGATGCGGTTGACGAATTGGCAATCTTGGTTTGCCTTTATGCAGCCTAGACAGCGTGGTTGTTCTTCTGTCCAGCCAGAGCATTTTATCTTTCGCCGTCGACATCGTTGGCACTGCCAATCGCAAGTAATTAGTATCATAGCGCAGCGCAAATGCAAGAGGCGAGATAATTGGAGGAAGGGCAGGGAGGACTCAGAGGAGCAGGAGAGGAGAAGATACAGCAACATCGATTCGTTGTCGTGGCGCCTCCACATCTTTCGGAGGAGCTCGAGTAAACGATAAATTCGGATCCATGGACATGGGCTCGAATTTCCGCCTTGTAATCCCCCCACCAGCCAACGCGGGTCCCTCCAAACGTTCGGAACGAGCGACGACCTCTCCTCTCGCAATCCCAACCAAATCCACGACGCCAACCGAAAACCCTCCGATTCGGGGCTCAATAATGATGATGCGGTGAAACGGTGATTGAAAGGTGGCGGAAGACTATCGGCGAGCGGACATTAATCCGGGAAAACGCGCTTCCGTCTCTATTTAAAATATATGGGGCGGTGGAGCGGGAGGTTGTTTGGCGGTGCCGGGAGCAGCTACTATGAAGTTGGGGCCCCTGTGCGATCTCGGAGGGGGCTTCCGCGGGGGGGAGGCGAGGAAACGGAGGGGGAATAGAGCCCTGTCTGACGATCGCAGCAACTTGTACACAAGGCGTCCTCGGGTCAGCGAGAATGAAACGGAAATGCGATCAAGGTGGGAAGGATATCGTGCTTTTTAGTCTTGTGTAAAAGGAGGGTTGGCTCGTTGAGAGGAGGAGGGGCGTGCGCAACACTCAAATAAAATATTACAGGTAAAATGTGGCCAGCGCTTATTCCCCTGGGCCTGGGGCAGCTTCTCGGACTCAATGCACTGAATCAACCCAACGACAACCCACAAAACTTAATTTATGTATATGCAAATGGACGACGCCTTAACTTTAAACGGACCCGTGACGAACAGGACAACCAGCCAATAACCTGATTTGCTATCTCGAACGAGCGAAAGATTGCTCTGCTGATTTTAGATTGTGTTTCTGCCTTTGGTTTATTGTAATGCTCGTCGTAATTGGCTTTTCGGTGGTGGCCCCTGCTCGGTGTGGTGGGGGCGTTTTCATTATGTTATTATTGGCTGACCACTTGCCGAGTGGGTCTTGTCCAATCGACCCCCCAGTCCCCCCTCCAGCCACCCACTCATGCTACGCGACGGAGCCATACGAAGCGTTAGCCACGTTTCACTTTCCACGATCCAATAACGGTTGGTGTAATCCGCGATTGAGGGGGTTTGCTTCTATCCCGCGATATCGTGCGAACGTGGGCGGGGATTAAACTTTTTCAAAAAATTGTATAATTGTAATAGTTGCTACCAACCACCCGAATTTATTTTGGGAAAAATTTCAGACAAGCTTTTATATTTGAGCATGGGCCTAGTCACGGAAGCGGTTCTGGCGACGGGTCGGGGCCACTTTTAAACTTGCCTCGAAACCTCGGCCAGCCACTAATCGACTGTGTCCCCCCAACTCAGATAAATCAAAAACAACCACTGTAACTTTCGGAGCTTTCTTGCTCCGGCTATCTCTCATCCCTGGAAAATGGCCCCTCCCGCACGAAGTAACCATGAAAAATAAGGTCCGTGCCTTGCCTAATTTTCTGCACGGGTTAAAATTCTGGCCCGATTAAAAAACTGCGTTATGGCAGTTTCCCGAAGTGACCCCTAACGGCTGGTCCACTTTTTTTTCTTTATTCTTTATTTTTTTTTTTTTTTATTTTCTTTTTTTCTTTTAAGGAATAATCGGGCTATTTACTATTGTAGGGACGATTATGGTCATATGCGGAGAGTGATGGGAACGTGGACATTTTCATGGCAAGGCGTGGCTTTTGATTGATCAGCATAACCGAACGACGATCGGGGACAAAGCGCATGCTCATTTGTCAGGGGGTTGGAAGAAATTAATGAGATACATAAAATGACAGCTGACTCTTTTCCAACCCTCTCCTCGTTCAGTGCATTGGATTGGGTGGGAAAGACATCCCCTCGGCTACATTTTGCTTCGATTGGGAGGATTAGGCTTGATTGAGGCTAGGCGTTCTGGGCGGGGCTAGTGATATAGGCTGGGGGTTTCCCACGATACAATCCTTAGTTTTTCCATGGACAGGGGTGATTGGGGAGGGACGGTTCCGAACCTCTGTTCATTAACATCCTAGAAAGATCGGGTAGATAGGTGTATCGCGCTATATCACTCGTTTAACCTCACAAAATCTTTTCCTGCACCCTCTTCCGCACAGACTTGTATGCATTTTTGATGAAGAAGATTGAGGATAATAAATTTCTGGATTTAGTCATCAACAAAACAACAGCAATAAGAACTATGTAATTGCCCGGCGACTTGCTGGCACCCAGTCCGAACCCTGTGCTAAACTTTCGATATATCCCAGAACAACCTGACGACTTTTTGTAGAATAAGTAAAAGGAAGTGTTTCAACAAACCCGGTTTTCTCCACAGCAACTGAACACACGAGAGTTCGAATGTCCCTGAAAGAGGGATCCTTATCTTTGAAATATCGTACGATATCTTCGCCTGCCCGCTTTTTTAGACCGCCATCTTCCCACCGTCCAAGGTCCGTAATTACTCGCACTTTGTTTCCGTAACAATTCGCTCTAAGAAAATCTTCCATTAGAAACGTGTACCTTTTAACTGCGACGGGTCGGAAGCAATACCCATATTGCGATCAATCCATTCTTTTGCTTTCCTCGTTGAGTATATCAGTTTAACATGGATACCCAACTGTGAAGCACGACGGATTTCCACGATATTGTTCATCGGCTCGTCATCAATCCACAATAGGAGAGGTGTGGTGGGTGTCCCCCAACTTTCATCTAAACATGGTTAACATAGAATATATCAGGCGCACCTTCCAAAAATACATTCAATTCATGGGCGGGAGGAAGAGCAGCGCCATCGGGGGAAAAGAAGTTCCAACCAATGTAGAACACGACAATGAGTGCCGCTGCTGTGGGGCGTTTAGATGGTTCCGGTATCAACAGGGCAGTGATGACACTCTCTAAAAATGTATTTCGCGGAGATTGCTCGTAGAACTTGTAGACTCCATCACCTGGATCACTCTCAAAACGTGGAAGTGGCGTTCCGGAATTGGACCAATCCTTCGCCTTCCAATCATCTTCAAAGAGACGTTTGCCAAAAACAAGTCGGTATAGCACACAGCCAATTGCCCATATGTCCGCTTTGGTCGTGAACGTGGATTTCGCATCCCCAAGGAGTTCTGGAGCACGATAGCCTGGCGTTCCTTGGCCAAGCCGCGTCGTTTGTGCTTGACTGCTCCCAGTCCTTGTAAGGCCAAAATCGGCGACTTTCCACATCCTGTCTTTGCGGCAGTAGAGAACTGTATGCACATCATGAGCAATGCCAAGGGTTGGTCATACTGTTTTCAGGCTTTATATCCCTATGAACCTCTTGGTGAATATGTATATGACGGACACCATTCGCGACATGACACATAATTGCCCAAACTTGTTTCATTCGAGATTCGATGTCGATATCAGCAGAACCAGTCATCAGGATTTCCTCCCAAGGGGCCGGTTTCCACAGATTTTTCGCAAATGTCTCCAAATTAACGTCGCACAATTCCATATCGAAATAATAAAATGGGAAAGTAGGGACCTTTCCATGTCTCAACACGACCACAATGTTTTTGCATTTCCCTCCGGGTTTGCATAATTTATCCACCGCACGGATTTCATTTTGAACATCTTCTACATTGCTGATCCGGATGAGTTTTCGCGCAAAGGCCTGTATTGCATTACCCGAGGTAACAGTCTTCAATTTACCTCTCCTGTTGTATTGTTCGCAAGCTTTTTATCAGCGTCAGCATCATGGGCCCTACCTCCAACACATTGCCGAAACCGCCGATAGCGATGTCTCGCTTGATGATGAGAGCAGGATCGCCCCCAGTTGCCCAGGCATATTGCGGCTGCTCCATCACCAGCGCTGGAATCTAAGGTGGACGATGTTGAATGGGGTCGTTGTCGGGACTTTCGTGATGCCACCGATTTTCTGAGTTCCCGGGTTTATTTATCATCTCCCATAGTGTTTTTTTTTGATGTCGCATCCCAATTCCAATGCATGCCATTATATCACGCAAGGCAACTATAGTAGAATGTAAATGAAATAAACTTATTGGAGCAATAATCTTACATCTTGAAATGCATCTGATTTTATTTTAACATTGCCCTTAATTATTTATGTGATATATATTTAATATTTAATTCAGCATTTTTAAGTAAAATTTATCTATTATTATTATAATAGCCAAGACAACTAGAAAAAAAGTAATAGAAAGAGAACTAATAAATAATAAAAAAGAAATAATAAAATTTAATGAAATAATAATAGAATAAAAAGCCATTCAGTGTTTATAAAATTTTCATATAATATGTAAATTTTTACTATGTTATAACAATATAACCTTTTAAAAAAACTAGATCTAAAATTATTACAGTCTATATTCAGAGAAATCTATGACAATTATAAAGTAAAATACAAAGGCAAAGCTCTTGTTTATTGCTTCTATGGCTCTAGTAACTCTGATAATATATTAACAGAGAATTAAACATAGATCAAATAATCATCACAAATAATAGAATCTTTAATCTTATTCACTTTATTTTAGTGAAAAAGTTCTATTATTATTGCTCTTGCATTGCTTTAGAGAACTTTGAGCATTTTAGAATAACTGAAGATTAATAATATCTGCTGGTCAGGCTAAACTAGAAATTTAACTAATAAAACTTATATTATCAAGTAAGTACAGTTATAATTTTTACTATCTAAACTGGATCTCAGATCATTAAAATAAGACTATCTGTTAAGTTAATTTGAACATCAGTTAAAATAGAGCTTTCTTAATATAGCATGTTAAATAAGCTGAGTTGTATTATCTTACTAATCTGGCAAAACTTCTAGATAAATTTAATCATTAAATATAATAAAAATTAATCAAAAATTTTGTAGTGAAACTTTTTCCATTTCTAGTATGACTAGATGAGAGCTACAGTAATAATTGTTAGGGGTTTCAGATATGGGTTATAATAATTTGAAGTTCTAAGCTTATCTTATTGTTGCAAGCTAAGTAAAATCTATATGTTATATGAAAATTTAATACGTATTAAACTGCTCTCTGTTTACTCATTACGTCATTTGACTCTAACGTCCATTGTCCTACTGTAACTTCTGTAACTCCTATGACTCTAGCAACTTCTGTAGCTCTACAACTCCAGATGGCTTCCATTGTCTAAGCTATTATTTATAATATTAATAGCTACTATATATCACTAATGATTATTAAAATACTAATGACTATTATATTATTAATATATATAGTCAATAATAGAAATTAAACATATAATTAATTAATATTCTATAAATATAATACAATTTAAATATGAAATCCGAGCTATTTATATATTATAAAAATTTTAATTTATGGATTTTATATTATTTCATTACTCTTTTGGCTTATTTTTGACTTATAATAAAGTAAAGCAAGTATATAAATTCAATCTGAGAAAAGAAATAAGCTAATAAAAGATTAGATTTACTTACTTTATAGCTATTTTAAATTATAAATATTACTTATGAATATATATTAAATAAATAAAAGCTTCTAAAAATCCTTTAATATTGATAAAAAATGGAATATATTTAGTGAAAATAGAAATTGATAAAACTAATATTACAGTGTTTTCTCATGAAAGGTTAAACTATAATACTGTCATGAAGTATTTAAAAAGGCTATTATAGAAGATTAATTCTAACATATATATATCTTTTCAGAAATGAATTAAATTAGATGTTTGGACAATATTTAATAACTTGCAATATACTTAAATTTGATGATTTACTTGTCTGCATTCCAATTAACACTTTAACACTCACATTAACTGACAACTGTAAGGCAGATTATACTTCTCCTCATCCCTCTAACTTTGGATGAATACCCCTTCCGTGGGGCTTTGCGCATTGCCGAGCGCGACCGTGTGATGATTTGATCAGCAGAAATCTAACGTTTTCCCACCCAAATTATCGAGTCGAGCCCATCGCCGGCCCGCGTCCCAGCTGGCAGCTTGTCGTAACGAGGGAGGAGGGATGGGTGAGTCAGAGTCGCTACCTGAGCTGCTGCAAACGCTTGAGACCGCGTGCAACAATATCAACGTATCCACATAACATAGAGCAAATCAGGGATTCGCTAATTTGTAGAATCCGCATACGCGACATGACGCTGAGGTAGACCCAACTCACTTGGATAGAAATTGGGTAACAAGGCAACGAGGAGACTAATTGTGGTTGTGGTGGTAGGCGATATTGGGCGCGTTTAAGACATCCGCCAGAGTTCTTCCAAAATGCCAGTATCTGCTTGAACATACACACCAGCCCCTCCTGCAGTTCCAGGCTGCCAGCACCATCCAGGAGGCCATTGTGCGGGAATACGGGGACGTTGCCGAGGAAGATGTCAGCCAATTCGCCGGCTGGTTAATCCATTACTGTCTCCACCAGACAACGTACTTAAGTCTTCTTCTCAATCAGTCAACCATTTCCATAATTTCATTGATTGAGGCTGACTGCTTCGAGGCTGACGAAATACATTCGAGAGGCGGTGTTGCGAGCTGCAGCGGTCGCTTTGAAACGTCTTAGTCTGAGTTTGACGTACAATGTCACCCCGCAAATTCTCTCGCTCGTCCATTCCCTCGCAGACCAGTCCACTTCCACCGACTCCGTACGTCCCAAGCAAAAAAGAAATACAGTTCGTCCCATTGATGATGCTATAGAAACTTGTTTACTTGACATTGCTATCCGAATACCTCGATACATTCATCCCTTCCCAAACCACCAAGGCAACCACTTTCCACGTCCCCCTCGAACAATACATCCATTCCAAATCCCAGCTAGACGCGCACATCCTGCAGCCTCTGTGGATCACCCTCACCCAAATCCTAGAACAGCAAATTTCAGTGTCGCCAGCACAGGAAAATGTCTTATTGTTACGGGGAACCATGACTTGTGAGACGATTATTGCATGGGATTTCGGGATTGAAGAGGGGACTTTTCGACGGGTGAGCTTTGGACCCGCGACTGCCGTGGATACGGAGGGAGATGATGTGGATGAGGAGAAACAGCCGACTTGGCCGGGGAGTTGGGGAACTGCTATCAATGAATTTGTCGTCGATTTGTTCTTCAGAGTAAAAAGCCACACACACACACACCCCTCTTACAACTAATTACCCATCACAACATGAATTCGGACATCGCTAGGCTAACCCCACGTGGATAGGTATACGGATGGATGCAAAACGCCTCAAGTTCAGTAGGAAGTAAACACGCTCGCCAATGTCTGGTCTACCTAGCCAGACTCCACGGCCCAGCCCTATCCTCCCCCCAAGAAAGACAAGAACACATCTACTCCTTCTTCACTCCCCTCGAAAAATCCCTCTCCACCCTCTCAAAACATCACGTCAACATCCATGAACCAGGCCCGCACGCCCACCACCTCGCCTCCCTAACCCACATCCTCCTGTCCGAGCTCAATGCCTCCTCTGGCCTAGGTCTCATCTGTCAAACGCCCAATCTCCTCCAAGCAATCACGCTGGCATGGAAGTTTCTACTTGGAGCCGCGCCATATGAGGAAGGCGCATTCTTTTGGGAGGGCGCATCGGCGTTTGCGGCGACGTGGACTTTGTTATTGGATGGGTTGGGGAGGATGGAATGGGATCCCCTGGCGAGAGGGGTGGTAAGGGATTTAAAAGGTCAGGGCGCCGATATGGCGAGGGGGTATGTTCTTGGAAGGTTGGCATGGGCGGAACGACAGAGTGGGATGGAAGAGGATGAAGAGATGAATATGGAATTTGAGGTTAAAGATTGGGAAACGTACGAGGAAGAATTAACGCATTGGGCGGGGGTTGTAAGACCCATCTCCCATGAAAGTTTAACTTTCATCCTCGAAACAATAACCTCCAGAACCCAAGAATTCAACCGTTTCGACGATCTAGACAATACCCACAGTCCTTCCCCCCATCTCAACCTCTTCCCCCAAAACATCTCACTAATGCCCGCGTTTAGTGCTCTACATATTACACGAACAAATCCACTGGAGCCTTCTAATAACAGGCTTCATCCTCGCCGACAACCCGCCCGAAATCCCCTATCCCGCCCGCCACTGGCGCGCAACCTCCTCCCTCGCAACCCAAATCGCGGCCGTGGTTCTCGCCTTTTTCGATAGTATGACCGACGAGACAAACGATAAATGGAGTCCACAGGTCATGGAGACGCTCTACTGGTGGTTTCAGCGGTGGGGATATACGTATTTGTTTACGACGGAGGGGGGAGAGGATGTTCCGGGGGGAGGGGATTGGAGGGGGTTGGCGAGGTGGACGGTTGAGAGGATGAGGAGGGATGTTGAGGGGTGGGTTGCGGAGAAGGAGGTTATTGCTCAGGTACGTAACTCACGAGGTGGTTTTAATGGAAGATTATTGGTTGTCTTAGGACGTTTTCGAAGGTTGGGAGGGTTAGACATGGTCTTTTGGTTTGCGGTACGACAACGCTTCCCCCCGTGTCACATTGGTGTTCAGATGAGATTAACTAATTTCAGATAATATGCCGGATTTCATTCAATATCTCATAACTCACATTTCCGACCTCCCACAAGCTTCTCATTCGTACCTCTTGGCTTCCCATTTTCAAGAGTGAAACCTGATTTTTCGAAGTGATTTAGTCTCCGCAATCGTCCTCCTAGCTTCTGGCGCCGAAACCCAACAAATGCGAAACTTCTACATGAACCTCCTCGTTGACCCAATCCAACAACGTTTCTCCCCAGCCTTTAACAGCCACGACCTCACCTTACGAGAAATGGACCGGCTATGCGATGCCATCGAAATGCTCGAGGGGATCTTTGTGTCCTCCCAACCTTCCACCTTGTCCATGATAATCCAATTTATAGTAAGGTTTTTACAACCTATTGCCTCGCTGCTGGCAAGGGTGAATATTGAGGGGAATGTGGCTGTTGCGGCGCTGAGATTGTATGAGTTGATTTCGAGGAAGGCAGATCTCACGGACGAGTGGGGCCAGGGGGAGAAGAAGCGGATAGAGGTTGCAGTGGGGGAGCTACTAGTTAATTATAAACGGTGGGCTGTTGGTCTCCGCCCCGTGTCTTGTCTGGACTTCAAGTGTTTCGAGGTGTTCAAGACTGATGGTAGATACAAAGGAGGAGATTGATGAGGATGAGCCTTTTGTGGATGTTTGTTATATTTCTGATTTATTGGTCAATTTGATCGCGGGGGATAGTCAACAGTTAGGTGCTGATCCCTCCACCCCGCTGTGAGTGGAAGGCGAGGTTGACTATTTGGGTGCAGGGGAATCTATACCATGGAGTTTTGAACTGTTTTCATCGGGATTAGATATTCTTCTCCCGAAAATGACTCCGGAGACTTTCAGGGTAACAATCCATTCCTCAAACCCAAAACCTCCTTACGAGATACCTGACAATTGGTGGGAAGATTCCGCAACCAGCAACCCATTTCTCACGATTAATGCAACGAATGTTCGAACACCAAACCTCAAATATCCTACAATTCCCATATGACCGACTCGCCTCCTTACTCTCCTGTCTTATATCGTGCATACAGAATTCCCTTCACGAGGTACAGGAGGCTGGATTCCGCGCGATCATGTCAGTTGCGCTGTATATCCGGATGAACTCTGCGGATCCGGGGATCAAGGATTTACTGGAGCGTTTACTTACTGAGACAATGGCTTGTTTGTTTATTGGTGGGGTTGATAATGAGAGTGTTTCGAATGCGTGTGCTGCTGTCCATGGCCTCGCAATGATATTACCTGTAATGCCCTCCTCAACCCATCAACTCAGTGCTCACCCGGACCTGCTCTCTCGTTTTCGTTCTTCACATTGAGGGGATTCTGATTACAGGCGAAATACGAAGGGTTATGCCATTCTGTGCTTGAACGATGTCAAGGCGAGAAATATCAGAGATTAGGAACCGCATTGGAGAAATTCACATATGCTACGCGGAAGAAATTTGAGAGTATGGGCATGGAGATGGATCCCGAGGGAAATGTACGGGATATGGTGAGTGCACGGGAGGTAGAGATTAACGAGCAAGAGATCTGGTCTAGTCTAGAGGTCATTTGGGGGCTTTTGCGGATTCGATAGGCCGAACAAATTGAGACCTCTAATTTAACAGCCTCAGATGGTCGTGGCTTTACTGTAAACTTGCAGATTTACGTCGTCGTTACTTCTGTGATTTCGGCGCCCTTGGACGAAGCCTTCCCATAACCGTGATAACACTCATCGACATCTGTTGACGGCCCAATTGCCCTCGCAATGCTTCGTCAATCCCTGCTCCGCTCAGTGCCAACGGCATCCACCCTCCCCCGACTCACTTCATTATCGCCCCTCCCGTCCCTGGCCCTCCAACGGCGTTGCTTCGCTGATACAGCCCCGCCAGCCAAACGTGTCAAGGGCGCCTTCATGGGCAAAAAGGACAAAGATGTACACGCACAGTCCCCCTCAAATCGTCATTTGTGTTGTCACGGGGGCGTAATGGTTGGAGAGGGTGGCTGATTGCGGCAGGGGATTTATCCTGTTACGTTGATTCCCGGGGATGGGATTGGTCCCGAAATATCGGAATCTGTCGAGAAGATCTTTGCTGCTGCAAAGGTAGCACGAGAATTGACAACTGAGTTGATGATGCTGTAGGCGCCGATTAAGTGGGAGTCTGTCGATGTCACACCAATCCTCAAAGACGGCAGAACCGCAATCCCCGACGCCGCTATCGCATCAGGTACAAACCCGTCAGGCGCATCGCCCCCTGTGCTGGCATTGCTAACGGCCCCTTGCTTTGTGTAGTCAAGAAAAACACAATAGCATTGAAAGGACCGCTCGCTACCCCCGTCGGAAAAGGCCACGTCTCCCTCAACCTAACCCTCCGCCGCACCTTCTCGCTCTTCGCAAACGTCCGTCCCTGCCGCTCCATCGTCGGGTACAAAACGCCCTATGATGGCGTCGACACCGTCCTCATAAGGGAAAATACTGAGGGCGAGTACAGTGGGATTGAGCACGTTGTTGTCCCCGGCGTAGTGCAGAGTATCAAGTTGATTACCAAGAAGGCGAGCGAGAAGGTGTTGAGATTTGCGTTTCAGTATGCGAGGGATATTAAGAGGAATAGAGTTACTGTCGTGCATAAGGCGACGATTATGTATCAATCCTCCCTGCTCCGCCATATTTTCACAAAAGACAGTGGATTTTTTTTCTGCTGGTCTCTGTTGTTTGATTTCTGGTTTGGCTGGTGTTTTGTTGACCATTCAGGAAAATGGCAGATGGATTATTTTTGTCGACCGCCCGGGAGGTTGCGACGGATTACCCCGATATCAAGTTCGACGCCGAACTCCTCGATAACACATGTCTGAGAGTCCTTTCCCCAATCGTTATCTCACGCATATACTGAATGAGGCAGATTGTCACAGATCCAACACCGTACAACGACCGAGTCATGGTCATGCCAAACTTGTATGGCGACATTCTCTCCGATTTATCCGCTGGGTATCCAAA
>Ga0335081_10006803_pt1 | contig 18224 bp, 23 predicted proteins | sample Lox_Sample_35_FD_206713 | JGI IMG/M metagenome (GOLD analysis project Ga0335081, IMG submission 206713) | Soil microbial communities from Loxahatchee National Wildlife Refuge, Florida, United States - Lox_Sample_3.5 | ecosystem: Environmental > Terrestrial > Soil > Wetlands | place: USA... | reverse complement strand
AGGGAAGGCACCACCAACGTGCTCGCCCTCGACACCCTGCGCGCGATCGCCCCTAGCGGCCTCGCGCCGTGGCGGCGCGAGATCCACGCCGTTCTGGCCGAGGCGCGCGAGCCGCAGCTGCTCGCGCTCTCGGCGCGGCTGGAGGCGGCGGCCGAGGCGGCCGAGGCCTGGCTGGCGGCGAATGCCGGGCGCGACGAGGCGGCGCTGGAAGCCGGCGCGCGCCGCTTCGCGCTCACGCTCGGGCGCGTCACCGCCGCGGCGCTGCTCGCGCGCCAGGCGCAGTGGTCGCTCGAGCACCGCAAGGACGCCGCGCCGCGCGCCGCCGCGCTGCGCTTCGGCGCCGCCGGCGTGAACCTGCTGCAGGACTTCGACCCGGAACTGTCCCGGCTACTGTCCGCCTGAGCTGCGCCGCATCAGCATTCCCACGCCGATCGCGAGCGGGATCAGCGGCCACAGCTTCCACAGCTGGCGCAGGATCTCCCTGTCGACCAGGTTGAAATTGGCGAGCAGGCCGACCACGCCCACCAGGATCAGCACCATTGCGCCGACGCGTCCGCCCCGTCTGAATCTGCTCATGATGACTCCCCTTTCGACTCGATCAGCTTGACCAGCGCCCAGAGCGTGCGGTTGGCCGGAACCGGAATCCCGAGCGCGTCGCCGCGGCGCACGACGCAGCCGTTGAGATGGTCGATCTCGGTCGGGCGGCCGCGCTGCAGGTCCTGCGCGGTGGAAGAATACTGGGTCGGCATCCACTCGGCGATGCGATACACGTTGTCGACCAGCTCGGGCGCGGTGCGCACGCCGCTCGCAGCCGCGACTGCGAGCGTCTCGGCGACGACGTCGCGCATCACTTCGCGCACCCCGGTGCCGCGGATCATCGCGCCGTAGGGCCGCTGCGAGATCGCGGACAGCGCGTTGTAGGCGCAGTTCACCACCAGCTTGGCCCACAGCTCGCCCGCGACGTTGTCCGAGATCGTCACCTGCACGCCGGCTTCGGCGAACCAGCGCTGCACGCTCGCGAGCGCCTCGGCGAGCGCGGCCGAAGGCCTGCCGTCGGCCGCGCCGATCACCAGCTCGCCGCGCCCGTGATGCTTCAGGTGCCCCGGGCCCGCCATTTCGGTCGCGACGTACACCACCGCCGGGATCACCGGCCGCGACACCCGGGCCTGGATGCGCTCGGTGTTGTCGACCCCGTTCTGCAGGTTGAGCACCAGGGCGCCGGAATCGAGGTGCGGCGCGATCTGCGCCGCGCCCTGCTCGGTGTCGGTCGATTTGACGCAGAACAGCACCAGGCGCGCGCCGCGCACCGCCTCGGGCGAGGTGCTCGCGTCTACCCGCACGTGCTCGTCGAACTGCAGGCCCTCGAAACGCAGCCCCGACTTCAGGATCGCATCGACGTGCGCCGCCCGCCCGATCAGCACCACCTCGTGCCCGGCGCGCGCCAGCATGCCGCCGTAGAAGCAGCCGACCGCGCCGGCGCCGAACACCGCCACCCGCACCGGGTCGCGCGCCATGCGCCGCCGCGCCCGCTAGCCGCCGCGGCGGCGGCGCGACTTCTTGAACGCCCCCCTGCCCGGCCTGCCGCCGCCCTGCGCTTGCTGCGGCCCGCGCCCCGGATCGTGACGGCGCCCGCCGTCGCCCTGCGCCCCCGCCGCGCGGTTGCCCGGCGCGAGCGAAATTTCCAGCTCGATGATCTCGTCCCAGACCGCGTCGCTGCGGTCGCGCTCGGGGATCGCGAGCAGCTCGCGCAGGCGCGGCCTGGCCCGCTGCTCGGCCTTGTGCGCCTCCTCGGGGTTCTCGGGGGCGGGTTGCCCGGTCTCGGGCTGCTCGGTTTGCTCTGTGCTCATGGCGCTATTATCGCGCGATTCATGCCCGACGCGGGGCGCGTGTCGCCACGACCACGCCGACCAGGATGGTAGCGATCCCGGCCGCATGGAAGGCGTGGAAGGACTCGCCGAGGAAAATCATCGCCAGCAGGGTGCCGAAAGCGGGCAGCAGGTGCAGGGTAAAGCCCGCGGTGTTCGCCCCGACGACCGCGACGCCGCGATTCCAGCAGATGAAGGCCCCCACCGAGGCGGCAAGCGAGGTGTAGAGCACCGCGGCGGCCGCAGCGCCGCCGGGCCAACTCGGCGCTGCGCGAAGCACGGCGAACGCGGCGCAGGGCGCCAGCAGCAGCACCCCGATGACCGAGATCACGAACAGGAACACCACCCCGCCGACCTCCGGCGGCCGGCGCTTGAGCAGCACCGAATAGACCCCCCACACGGGCATCGCGAGCAGGATCCACGCATCGCCCGCGTGCAGGTCGAGACGCAACAGGCTCGCCGCCTCGCCGCGCGACAGGATGACGAGAATGCCGGCGAGCGAAATCAGCATCCCGGCCACCTGGCGCGAGCTGCCGCGCTCGCGCTCGATCGCCCAAGAGCACAGGAGCATGAACAGCGGCGCGGACGAGTTGAGCAGCACCGCGTTGACCGCGGTCGTCGTCCTGAGCCCGAGGTAGACAAGGCTCTGGAACAGCGCCACGCCGGTGAGGGCGAGCAGCGCGAGCACCCCCGCGCTGCGCCGGATCGCCGCGCGCGATTCGAGCGCACCGCGCCAAGCGAACGGCGCGAGGACGATCGCCGCCCCGCTCCAGCGCAGGAAATTGAGCGTGACCGGGTCGAAGGCATGGCGCAGCAGCCGCCCCACGACCCAGTTGCCGGCCCAGAACAGGCTGGCGAGCGCGAGCAGCAGGAGCGCAGAGGCGCGCGAGGACGCGGAATTCATCGAGACGCGAGCGTGCCATAATCGGCCGCACCATGCAGCGTACCCCGATCGTTCCGGTCGCAATCTCTCTCGTCCTGTGGTTCCTGCGCCTCTGAGCCGGCGCGAATCGGAGTAAGCTTCGGCCGCCAGGTCGATCGGAAGGGGACGTCATGCGCAAGTTCACGCGGCTGCTGACGGCCGGCATCGCGATCGCGGCCGCGGTGGCGACGCGAGCGGGAGCTGACGAGCAGGGGCCGTCGCAGGAGGCTTTCGCGCCCAAGAGCGGCAAGGGACCGGTTGCGGTCGTGATCTCCGGCCAGAGCGGGCCGACGCACTACCGCGATTACGCGGCCGCGGTCGCCGCGCTCGGCTACTACACCGTGCTGATCGACGGCCGCGACATCCTCACTCGCGAGCAGGACGGCGCTGCCAACCTGCGCGCGGTCATCGCCAGGGCGCGGCAGGCCCCGGCCGCGTTGCCGGGGAAGGCTGCCGTGATCGGGTTCTCGCAGGGCGGCGGCGGCGTGCTGGCGCACGCGGTGGCCATGCCGGAGCTGGTGTCGATGGCGGTTGCCTACTACCCCGCGCTTAGCTGGTCGCACAACATCGAGGGCCTGGCACGCCGCATCAAGCTGCCGCTGCTGGTGCTGGCGGGCGAGCGCGACGACTACCGCCGCTGCTGCCTGGTCGAGTACATGCGCACGCTCGAAACGGCGGCCAAGGCGCAGGGCGCGCCGCTCGCGCTGGTGGTCTACCCGCAGGCGGGCCACGGCTTTACGCTCCCCGGACGCCGGTACCGCCCCGACGACACGGCCGACGCCTGGCGCCGCACGTCCGAGATGCTCGCGCGCTACCAACCGCGGGCGCAATGAAGGTCTCCATCCTCGACGACTACCACGACACGGTCCGCACGCTGGCGTGCTTTGCCAAGCTCGCCGGGCACGAGGTCGAGATCTGGAACGACCACGTGCAGGACGTCGACGCGCTCGCGCGACGGCTGCGCGACACCGAGGCGCTGGTGCTGATCCGCGAGCGCACCGAGATCCGGGCGCCGCTGATCGAGCGGCTGGACAGGCTGCGGCTGATCAGCCAGCGCAGCGTCACCCCGCACATCGATCTCGAGGCCTGCACCCGGCGCGGCATCGTCGTCTCCTCCAGCCAGCACCCGGGCACGCCCTCTTACGCCGCGGCCGAGCTGACCTGGGGCCTGGCGCTGGCGGCGCTGCGCCAGATCCCGCAGCAGATGGCGGCGCTCAAGGCGGGCAAGTGGCAGATCGGGGTAGGCTCGGGCCTGCGCGGCAAGACGCTCGGGATCTACGGCTACGGCCGCATCGGGCGCACGGTCGCGGGCTACGGCAAGGCGTTCGGCATGAAGGTCCTGGTGTGGGCGCGCCCGGAATCGCTTGACCGCGCGCGCGCCGATGGCTGGGCCGCGGCGCCGGACAAGCCGACCTTCTTTTCCCGCTGCGACGTGCTGTCGCTGCACCTGCGGCTGGTCGATGCGACGCGCGGCGTCGTCAGCGCGGCCGACCTGGCGCGCATGAAGCCGAGCGCGCTGCTGGTCAACACCAGCCGCGCGGGACTGATCGAACCGGGGGCACTGGTCGCCGCGCTGAAGGCCGGCCGTCCGGGGATGGCGGCGCTGGACGTGTACGAGAAGGAGCCGGTGACCGACCCGACCCACCCGCTGTTCGCGCTCGACAACGTGGTCTGCACGCCGCATATCGGCTACGTCACGCGCGACGAATACGAGATCCAGTTCAGCGACATCTTCGACCAGATTCTCGCCTACGCCGCGGGCAAGCCGCTCAACGTGATGAACCCGGGCGCGCTGCAGCGCTAGAGAAAGAGCGTCTCGCCGATCGCGGGAACCGAAAGCCGCTCCTGCGGCAGGCTCGCGCGCTGCCAGGCTTGGGCCAGCAACCGCGGCGGCTCGGCCAGATCCTCGTCGGTCAGCTTGAAGGTGCCCCAGTGCATGGCCACGAAGCGCCGTGCCCCGAGCGCGGCGAAGGCGCGCACCGCGTCGAACGGGTCCATGTGCTGGGGCTGCATGAACCAGCGCGGCGCGTAGGCGCCGATCGGCAGCATGGCGGCGTCGATCGCGCCGCACTTCTCGCCGATGAGCGCGAAGCCGTCGAACCAGGCCGTGTCGCCCGAGTGGTACACGCGCAGCCCGCCGCGCTCGATCACGTAGCCGCCCCACCAGGACTCGTTGGTGTCGAGCAGCCCGCGCCGGCTCCAGTGCTCGGCCGGAACGAAGGTCAGGTCCAGGCCCGCGATGCGCTCGCGCTGCCACCAGCCCATCTCGACCACCCGGCGCAGCCCGGCGCGCTCGAACCAGCGTCCCAGGCCCTGCGGCACGACGTAGACCGGGTCCGGGCCGAGCCGCGCGAGCGTCGGCGCGTCCATGTGGTCGCGGTGGTTGTGGGTGACCAGCACCAGGTCGATCCTGGGCAGCGCCTGCCAGGCCAGGCCCGGGGCGACGTTGCGCAGGATCAGGCCGCCGACCAGCGTCGGCGACATGACCGGGTCGATCAGGGCGCTCGCGCCCCCGAGCTGGACCAGGAAGCTGGCGTGCCCGACCCAGGTCAGCGCGTCGGCCGCCGCCTTGCGCAGCGCCCGGCCGTCGTTCGCCAGCACTGGCACCGGCACCCCGGTCATGCGTGCCGGCGGGCGCTTCTCGCCGTGCCAGCCGGCCTTCCACTTCAGAACCCGGATCAGGCTGCCGCCGACCCTATGGCCGTCGAGATTCGAATATCGCATCGCGTGCCGTTTGCCGTATTTTGGTACAGTGCCCCAAAGAAGGGTCGCGGTCGCCTTAGCCCATGAACAAATTCAGGGTCATCCAGTTCAACATGCAGTTCGGGCGGATCTGGCGCGAAACCGATCCGGACCACGCGCCGATCGAGCTCGAGCGGACCATCGCCGAAATCCGCAAGCGCGACGCGGACATCGTGCTGCTGCAGGAGGTCGAGCAGGCCCAGCCGGGCGGCGCCCAGTCCGATCCGCCGCCGAACTATACCCGGCTGCGCGCGGAGTTCCCGCACTACGACGGATATTTCCAGTACCCGAAGGCCGATCCGCGCGAGCTGCCGTTCGGGGTCGGGCTGGCGATCCTGTCCAAGACGCCCCTGCGCGAGCGCCGCCACTGGGACCTGCCCTCGCCGCCGATCGAGTTCGAGTTCCAGGGCAAGACCCTTACCCCGACCGACCGCCTCCTGATCGGGGCCGCGACCACCATCGGCGGCCACAGCTTGTTCGTGTTCAACACCCACCTGCTCGCCTTCTTCATGCTCAACTCCAGCAGCGAGATGCACGAGGCCCAGCGCAGGCTGGTGGTGGAGCAAATCGTCAAGGCGCAGGGCGCGGCGCTGATCGGGGGCGACTTCAACGTGCGCAAGCACGAGTCGCTGGTGCAGCAGTTCTCGCGCGCCGGCTTCCGCCCGGTGCAGACGCAGGAGTACACCTGGCGCCGGCGTCCCTACGTGCTCGACCACGTGTTCTACAACGCCGGGCTGCGCCCGGTCGGCCACGCGGTGCACCCGACGCCCGCCTCCGACCATCACGTGCTGGTGGCGGAATTCGACTTCGCCTCGACGCGCTAGGCCAGCTCCACGACGAAGCTGCTGCCGCCGCCCTCGCGCGGCAGGCAGTGCGCGTCGCCGCCGTGGCGGCGCGCGATCTGGCGCACCAGGGCGAGCCCCAGGCCGGCGCCGGCGCGCTCCTTGCCGCCCGCGCGGCGGAAGAACGGCTCGAACACCCGCTCGCGGTCCTCCTGCGGCACGCCCGGCCCGCGGTCGCAGACCGAGATCTCGGCTCCGCGCGCGCCGCGCCGGACGCGCACCTCGACCGGCGGGGCGCCGTGGCGCGCGGCGTTCTCGAGCAGGTTGCGGATCAGACGCCGCAGCAGGCGCGGGTCGCCGTGCAGCGCGACCGGCTCGCCGTGCAGCTCGGCGCCCTCGTAGCGCGCGCACTCTTCGGCCGCGAGCGCAAGCAGGTCGACCTCCTCGTCGGCCTCGCGCGCCTGCACCGCGTCCAGCCGGCTGGCGAGCAGTATCTCGTCGATCAGCGCGTCGAGCTCGGCGATGTCCTGCTCGAGCTGCGCCTTCCTCCTCGGCTCCGCGCCCTCCTTCATCAGCTCGAGCGCCATGCGAATGCGGGTGAGCGGGGTGCGCAGCTCGTGCGAGGCGTTGGCGAGCAGCGCCTTGTGCGCCGCGAGCAGCTGCTCGATGCGCGCCGCGGCGCGGTTGAAGCTCTCCGCCAGGCGCGCGACCTCGTCGCCGCCCTCGACCTTGACGCGCGCCGCGAAATCGCCCGCGCCGAGCGACTCGACGCCCGCCTGCAGGTTCTCCAGCCGCCGGGTCAGGCGCCGCACCACGGGATAGGCACCCACCCCGACCCCGAGCGCGAGGATGGCGAGGGTGTAGAACAGCCCCCAGGCCGGATGGCGCCGGGTGAGCGGCATGCCTGCCACCAGCCAGCGGCCGTCGGCCAGCCTCAGGCCCCACGCCGGCGGACCCGCGTGCCGGCGCAGCCAGCCGCTTTCGTGCCGCTCCGCGGCGGGCGGCGGCAGCGGATCCCCGACCCAGGCCTGCGGCGTGCCGTCGGCGCCGAACAAAGTGACGTCGGCGCGCAGGCCGGCCGAGAGGCGCTCGAGCGCGGCCTGCTGCGCGGCGAGCGGCGCCTGCGGCGGCGGCAGCGCGTTCTGCGCCAGCACGGCGGCGATCTCGGTCGCCGGCCGCACGATGCCGGTGTCGGCGAACTGGCGCCACAGCAAGCCCGCGGCGAGCGCGAACACGGCCAGGCTGGCGAGCACCGCCAGGTAGATGCGCAGGTAAAGCCTGCGCATCAGTCCTGCGCCTTGGCGAACACGTAGCCCGCGCCGCGCACCGTCAGGATGCGGCGCGGATGCTTCGGGTCGTCCTCCAGCGCCTGGCGGATGCGCGAGACGTGGACGTCGATCGAGCGGTCGAAGGCCTCGAGCGGCTCGCCCTTCAAGCGGTCCATCAGCGCCTCGCGCGACATCACCCGGCCGGCGTTCTCCGCCAGCGCGAGCAGGAGCGCGAACTGGTAGCCGGTGAGCGCGCGCTCGGCGCCGTCCAGGCGCAGCGCGCGCGCGCCGCGGTCGATCTCGACCCGGCCGAAGCGCAGCACGTCGCCCGTCTCGGGGCCGCTGCGCCGGCGCAGGATCGCGCGCAGGCGCGCGAGCAGCTCGCGCGGCTCGAACGGCTTGGGCAGGTAGTCGTCCGCGCCGAGCTCGAGCCCGACCACGCGATCCATCGCGTCGCCGCGCGCGGTCAGCATCAGCACCGGGGTATCGGCGCGCGCGCGCAGCCGGCGGCAGACCTCCAGCCCGTCGAGATCGGGCAGCGTCAGGTCGAGCACCAGCGCGTCGAAGGGCTCACGCGCGAGACGCTCCAGCCCTTCGTTGCCGCTGCCGGCGGCGGAAACGCGAAAGCCCGCCTGGCCGAGATATTCCGACACCATCTCGGCCAAGCTGGGATCGTCCTCGATCAGCAGGATGCGCGCCGCCACGCGCGCAGTTTACCTATCCCCTGCGGTGCCAGCGATGACCACCGAAGCGGTGCATGCGCTCCGCAAGCAGCTTGCGCTGCAGCGGGGTGAGCACCTCGGCCGCGTCGGCCAGCGCCTCGGTCAGGCGCTTGGAGGCGCGCTCGGCGAGCGCCATCTGCTCGGCGCGCAGCTTCTCGAACGCGGCGCGGTCGACGTGGTCGCGGGTGAACAGGTCCATCGCCTTGAGGCGCGCCTCGCGCATTTCCTTGCGCATCGGCCGCAGATCCTTGGCCGCGCTCTTGACGATCGGTCCGAGCTTCTCCTGCTGCGCCTCGGTGGCGTCGATCTCGACGTAGAGGTGCTTCAGCATTCGGTCCAGCCGCTTGTCGAGCTCGGCCGGGTCCATCGGCCCGCCGCCCCAGCCGCCGGGGCCGCCGCGGCCGCGCGCGAAGGCGCCGAAGCCCAGCCCGCTCAGGCCGGCGAAGGCGCCGACCATCGCGGCGCGCCGGAAAAAGCTCCGGCGCGGTGTGTTTTGTGCAGTTTGACTCATGTCCGCTCCATTAACCGTTGTCCAGACGTCCGAAGTTTGCGCCGCGCGCGTAAGCGCGCCTTCTCCCTAGCGTAAAGTTACGTAAACGCGGCTACGCTAGGTGCGCCATGATGAAGTCCGGTGTTCGAGTGCCGCCGTCCGCGACCGGGCTGCTGACGAAATCGCCCGCCGAGATCATGCGCGTGCTGGTGGCGCTGCGCGACCGCGGCGAGGCGGTGAGCGTGAGCATGGAGGGCGGCAAGCCGCCCTTCCTGTCGCGCCTGCTGTGGATCGACCCGCAGATGCAGTTCATCGTGGTCGGCCGCAGCGGCGACCCGGCGGCCGACGCCGCGCTGCTCGCGCGTCCGCGCTGCGTGTTCGCCTGCGCGCTGGCCGCGTGGCAGGTCGAGTTCGTCGCCGCCGAACCGAGCCTGTTGCGCCACGGCGCGCAAGAAGCGATCCGGCTGCGCTATCCCGAGCTCATGTCCGGCCACCAGCGGAGGAGCGAGAAGCGACTGGCGCCCGCGCGCGACCTGCCGCTGCAATGCCTGGCCGACGCCGGCGGCGTGATGTCGTTCGACGCTCACGTGGTCGACATCAGCCCGGTCGGTATCGCCATGCTGCTCTACCACCCCGGCATCACGCTCGAGCCCGGCACCTTGCTCAGGGGCTGCATCATCGAGCACCCCGCGCTCGGCCAGGTAAGCGTCGACATGGAAGTCAGGTACTCGGAACCGGTGCGGCTCAGGGACGGGCGCCGCGCGCGGCGCGCGGGCTGCCGCTTCGTCGATCCGCCGGCGGCGCTCAAGGCCCTGGTGCGCCGCGTGACCGGCCAGGCGCTCGAGGAAGACGGATAATGCACCCGTCACGCCATCCGGAGGATCGTGCGCCATGCGATTCGTGCTCGCCGCCGCGCTGCTCGGCGCGGCCCTCGCCGGCCCTGCCCTCGCGCAGGACAAGCCGCAGCGCCTGCTGATCCAGATAAGCGACGAAAGCCCGAAGGTGTGGGGGCTCGCGCTGTCCAACGCGCGCAACGTGCGCCACGACCTCGGCCCGGACAAGGTGCAGATCGAGATCGTCGTCTACGGGCCGGCGATCCGCATGCTCGAGGCGGAGTCGGACTGGCGCGACCGGGTCACCGAGGTGCTCGACGAGAGCATCCGCGTGATCGCGTGCGAGAACAGCATGGCCACGCTCGGCCTGAAGCGCGACGACATGCTGGGAGGGGTCGATTTCGTCAAGACCGGCCTCGCCCACATCATGAAGCGCGAGCTCGAGGGTTGGGCCTACGTACGGCCCTGAGCGATGAAAACCGCCGTCGTCGCCGGAGCGCTCGGCGTGATCGGGCGTTACATCGTCGAGCGCCTGGCCGCCCTGCCCGACTGGCAGGTGGTCGGCCTGTCGCGCCGCCAGGGCGAGAACCGCGCCCGGGTGCAATACGTCCCGCTCGACCTGCTCGATGCGGCCGACACGCGGCGCAAGCTGCAGAGCTCGCGCGGCGCGACGCATGTCTTCTATTGCGCCTTTCAGCCCGGGGCCGGCGCGGCTGCCGACTACGCAAAGAACGTCGCGCCCAACCGCGACATGCTGGTGAACGCGGTGTCCGCCGTCGACGCGGCCGCGCCGGACCTCGAGCGCGTGGTGCTGGTGACGGGAACCAAGTACTACGGCTCGCACCTGGGGCCGTTTCGCACCCCGGCCAGGGAAAACGACCCGCGCCACCTCGGCCCGAACTACTACTTCGACCAGGTCGACTGGCTGACCGGGTTCCAGCGCGGCAAGCGCTGGAGCTGGTGCGAGCTGCGCCCGCAGACGCTGTGCGGCTTCGCGCCGGGCACGGCGATGAGCATCGTGCCCCTGATCGCGGTGTACGCCGCGATCTCGAAGGAACTGGGGCTGCCGCTGCGCTTTCCGGGCAAGCCCGGCGCCTGGCGCGCGGTGTACCAGGTCACCGAGTCGGCGCACATGGCGAACGCCGCGCTGTGGGCGGCGACCGAACCGCGCTGCGCCAACCAGGCCTACAACGTCACCAACGGCGACTATTTCCGCTGGTGCAATCTCTGGCCGCGCATCGCGGAGGTGTTCGAGATGCCCTGGGCAGAGCCGCAGACGATTTCCCTCGTGGCGCACATGGCCGACAAGGCGCCGCTATGGGACGAGATGGTCCGCAAGCACGGACTGCGGCCGATCGCCTTCGACCAGCTGGTGGCCTGGCCGTTCGGCGACTACGTGTTCGGCTGCGACTGGGACGTGATGTCGAGCCTGACCAAGTCCCGCCTGCACGGCTTTCACGACGTGGTCGACAGCGAGGAGATGTTCGTGCGCCTGCTCGGGCGCTTTCGCGCCGAGCGCATCGTTCCCTGAGACGCGCCCGAAGCGCGGATGTAGACTACGCGTCGGCGCTCGCGCCCGAAGCGCGTGGCAGCGGCACACACCACCGGAAATTCACGAGGAGAGTCAATGAAACAAGCACTGGCAGCAGTGAGCCTGGTCGCCGGCTTGACCGCATTCGCCACCGCCCCCGCCGCGCTGGCTGCCGGCGAGACGGCGATGACGCATGCGGTCATCCAGGTGAGCGACGGCGACCCCGCGAAGTGGAACCTGGCGCTCAACAACGCGCAGAACATGCAGCAGGCGCTGGGCAAGGACAAGGTCGAGATCGAGATCGTCGCCTACGGCCCCGGGCTGCTGATGTTCAAGTCCGGTTCCAAGGTCGCGCCCCGCATCAACGCCGCGCTCGATGCCAGCGTCCAGCTGTCCGCTTGCGGCAATACGATGGAGAAGATGAAGCTCACCAAGGCCGACCTGATCGGCGGCGTGGGAGTCGTCCCGGGCGGCGTGATCGAGATCATGAAGCGCCAGTCCGAAGGCTGGTCGTACATTCGCCCGTAAGGATCAGACCGGCGCCCGCAAAGCTTCGGCGCTTAGCATGATCACCTCGATTTCCTGGGTGATCTCCTCCTGGCGGTAGACGTTGGCGCGGCGCGCGAGCTGCGCGGTGGTGTCGTCCAGGCGGCGCAGCGCGCTGTCCATGTGGTCCAGCCGATGCCGGTTCTCGGCGATGAGCGAGAGCGAGAACGCGCCTTGCAATGACATGAGCAGCGCCTGCTCGCCGAGCGCGGCGAAGAATTGCGCCGGCGGCAGGGTCAGGCGCGGCGGGTAGCCGCGCTCGCGCGGCGGCTTGTCCGGCAGCGGCAGCGGCGCGATGACGCGCGCGGCCGGCGCCGCCGCCTCCGGGTCCTCGTACAGCACCGTGACGCCGAGCGGCGCCGCGGGCGCCTCGCGCTGCGCGCGCTCGAGCCATGCCGCCACGCGCTCGAGCACCGCCGGCAGCTCCTCGGCCACGCTCGCGCCGGGCAGCAGGTCCGCCCCGCTGTGCTCCCCCAGGCGCTCGGCCAGGCGCGTGCCGACCAGCAGCAGGCGCTCGGGGCGCGCGCGCGCCACTTCGGCCAGCGCCTGGTTGAACTCGCCGCAGAAGCCGCGCTCGGAGCCGATCGCGATGCACACCCCGCGCCCCTGCGCCGCCGCCGTGGGTGGGGCGTAGAAGCGCGCGAAGTCGCCCGCCGCGCGTTCGATGGTCGCCATGGCGCGCCGCTGCTGCTCGAGCTGGCCGCCCAGCTTGCGCAGCTCGGTCAGGGCGATGTTCTTCATCGCCGAGAGGATCGCGCGCACCTCGCCGTAGGCGTCCAGCCGCTGCTCGATCTGGTGGCGCCGGCTCATAACGGCGCCGCCGCCGCGGCGAGCCGGTCGAGCTCGGCGCGCAGCGCCTCGCCTTCGAGGCCGTCGAGCCGGCCCTCGTTGTAGGCTTTCATCCACGCCAGGTGCGCTTCCGGCGGCAGCGGGCTGAGCGGCTCCTGCTTGAGCACGTTGCGCAGCAGCCGGCCGCGCGCCAGGCGCGCGCGCAATCCCGCCTCCAGCCGCGAGCCGAAGCGCGAGAACGCCTCCAGCTCGAGGAACTGAAGGTAATCGAGCTTCATGCGCGCCGCCTCGCGCTTGATCGCCTCCGGCTGCGCCTTGCCGCCGATGCGCGAAACCGAGCGTCGCACGTCGATCGCCGGCAGAACGCCGGAAGCGAACAGCTGGCGGTCGAAGTAGACCTGGCCGTCGGTGATCGAGATCAGGTTGGTCGGGATGTAGGCTGCGATCTCGCCCTGCTCGGTCTCGACGATCGGCAGCGCCGTCATGCTGCCGCCGCCGTGGGCCGCGTCGAGGCAGGTCGAGCGCTCCAGCAGCCGGGCGTGCAGGTAGAACACGTCGCCCGGGTAGGCTTCGCGCCCGGGCGGGCGGCGCAGCAGGAGCGACAGCTCGCGGTAGATGCGGGCGTGGGTCGACAGGTCGTCGTACACCACCAGCGCGTGCCGCCCCGCCTCCATCCAGGCTTCCGCGATCGCGCAGCCGGCGTAGGGCGCGAGGTACTTCAGGCCGGGGGTGGCCGTGGCCTCGGCCACCACCAGCGTGGTGTACTCGAGCGCGCCGAGACGGCGCAGGGTGTCGATCACGAACGCGACCGTGGAGCGCTTCTGGCCGATCAGCACGTAGACGCAGCTCACGCCGCGCCCCTTCTGGTTCAGCACCACGTCGAGCGCGAAGGTCGTCTTGCCGGTGCCGTTGTCGCCGATCAGCAGCTGGCGCTGGCCGCGCCCGATCGGGATCATGGTGTCGGCGATCTTGTTGCCGGAGTAAAGCGGCTGATCGACGAACTCGCGTGCCAGGATCGGCGGCGAAGGCCCTTCCAGCGGCCGGCGCGCACCGCCGCGCGGCGCCGCGCCGCCGTCGAGCGGCGCGCCGAGCGGATCGAGCACGCGCCCGAGCAGCTCGTCGCCCGCGGCGAGCGCGAGCCGCTCGCCGGTAAGCATCGCCGCGACCCCGGCGCGCAGGCCGGGCGCCTGCTCGAGCACGATCGCGCCCAGGCGCGCGCGACCGAGGTGGAACACGAGCGCGGTGCTGCCGTCCTCGGTGCGCAGCAGCTCGTCCATCGCCGCCGAGGGCAGGCCGTCGATCCAGACCACGCCGTCGCCGACCGAGAGCACGCGGCCGCGCTCCGCCACGCGCAGCGCGAAGCGGTAGCTGCGCAGGCGCGCCGCGCTGCGCTCGATCGCCGACGCGGGCTCAGCCGCCATCGCGCGCCCCGCCGGAAAAGAAGCGCAGCTCGTCGGCGAGGTCCGCCTGCAAGAGCCACGATCCGAGCGCTACCCGCACGCCGCCGAGCAGCGCGGCGTCGACCGCGTACTGCGCGCGGCACTCGACGCCGAGGCTCTGCGACAGCGCCTGCTCGAGGCGCGTGCGCGCGGCGGGCGACAGCGGGCGCGCGCTTTGCACCGCGACGCTGCCGCCTGCCGCGCGCGCCGCATCGGACAGCGCTTGGCGCTTCTCGTCCGGCAATGCGCCCAGGTCGGCCGCCAGCAACTCCACCAGGCGCGCATCGAGCTCGGGGCCGGAGACGCGCTCCAGGAGCCGCGCGGCGAACTGCGCCGCCTGCCCGAGCGCGCGCCGCTCGTCGCTGCTGCGGCGCTCGAGCGCCTGCTTGGCTTCCAGCGCCGCAAGCCGCGCCCGCTCCTGCTCGGCGGCACGCGCCGTTTCCGCCAGCGCCTTGTCGCGCTGCGCCGCGAGCTCCGCCGCGAGCTTGCCCCTGGCCTCGTCGCGCTCGCGCTCCCAGCTCGCCAGGCGCTGCTCGACCTGCAGCTTGAGCGCGGCGGCCTCGTCGCGCGCCGTCTTGGCCTCGGCAAGCGACTTCTCGACCGCGCCGCGGCGCCGGTCGATCGCGGCCAGCACCGGCCGGTAGAGGAAGCGGTGCAGGATCCAGACCAGGACCGCGAAGTTGATCAGCTCGAGAACGAAGCTGGTCAGATCGAGCTGCATGGCGTCACTTCAGCAGGTATTCGAGCAGCGGGTTGCGGAACAGCACGATCAGCACGATCACCAGCACGTAGATCGCGAGCGACTCGATCATCGCCAGGCCGATGAACAGCGTGCGGGTGATCGAGTTCTCGAGCTCGGGCTGGCGCGCGAGCGCATCGAGCGCCTGCGAGATCGCGCGCCCCATCGCGATCGCCGGGCCCACCACGCCGATCGCGATCGCGAGCAGCGCCGCCGCGCTTGAAACGATGACGAGCCATCCGGTTGCGGTCATGTTCGGGACTCCTTCCTTTCCTTGGTCAATTCCTGCGATTGAATTCCGCCCGCGATGTATACCAGCGCGAGCATGCCGAAGATGTAGGCCTGCACCAGAGCCTCGACCACGTGCAGCAGCAGCACCGGCACCGGAACCAGGAAGCCGGCCAGCAGCAGCACCATCAGCGCCGCCATCTCCAGGCTCGCCATGTTGCCGAACAGGCGCACCGCGAGCGCGACCGTGCGCGACAGCTCGCTCATGACGTGGAACGGGAACATGATCGGGTTGGGCGACAGGTAGTGGCGCAGGTAGTTGCGCAGCCCGTCCGAGCGGATGCCGTACCAGTGCACCGAGAGGAACACCAGGATCGCGAGCGCCGCGGTGAGCGACAGGTCGCGCGTCGGCGAATGCAGCCCCGGCACGATGCCGAGCAGGTTGGCCACGACCAGGAACACCCACAGCGTGCCGATGAACGGCAACAGCATCCTCGGGCGCTGCGGGAACACGGCCGCGATCGCCGCCTCGAGCGCGAGCACCGCGCCCTCGAGCGCGCTCTGCAGCATGCCCGGATCGTCGCTCAGGCGCCGGGTCGCGAGCGCGCTGAACAGCCCGAGCGCCAGCATGATGCCCCAGGTCGTGACCACGGTGACGCTGACGCCGAGCGGTCCGAGGTGGAACAGCGCGGATTCGCCGTTTCCCATCAGCGCCGCTCCCGCACGAACAGGTAGACGTTCAGCGCTCCGACCCCGACCCCGAGCACGATCAGGCTGACCGTGAAGCGGATCGAGTAGCCCGCGAACAGGCCGTCGATCCAGCGCCCGAGGTAGGCGCCCGCCACCACCGGCACGACGAACATCAGCGCCAGGCTGCCGAGGTAGACCGTCTGCGCGATCAGGCGCGGACGCTCGCGCTCGGCGCGCTGCAGCTGGCCCGCCTCGCGCTCGACCGCCTTGCGCAGCTGTCTGCCGCCGTCTTGCGCCATCGCCTCAGGCCTCGTGCCAGCTCAGGCGCCACAAGCGGCGCATCATCTCGTGCTCGAGCCGGTTCACGCTCTGCTTCAGATTCATGAGCGCCTGCTCTTCCGCCAGCAGCGTCTGCCCCACCGCCGCGGAAACGGTCCGGTAGTCGTCGCCGAGCACGAAGCGGCGCGCGCACACGTAGAGCTCGCCGTCGGCGAAGTAGGCCAGCCCGCCGGGCAGCGCGAGGTAGTGCCATGCGCCTGCCGCGCTGCGGATGCGCGCCAGGCCGAAGCCGAGCACGGTCATCATGCGCTCGTGGCGCGCCAGCAGGCCGAAGGCGCCCGAGGCGTCGCGCGCAACGAAGCTCTCGACGTCGTTCATGCGCTCGTACTGGGTGGCCGACTGCAGGTGCAGCGTGAATGCGGTCACGCCATCGCTCCCCGCATGTAGCACTGCTCCTCCGGCGTCGCATCGAACTTGCCGGCGAGGAAGGCCTCGCAGTCGGCGAGCGTCTGCGCGAGCGGCACCGACACGCCCGCCATGCCGGTATGCTCCGCCACGACGTGGAACGGCTGGCTGAGGTAGCGCTGCAGCCGGCGCGCGCGCTGCACCACCTGCCGGTCGTCCTCCGACAGCGCCTCCATGCCGAGCATGGCGATGATGTCCTGCAGCTCGGCGTAGCGCGCCAGGTGCTCGCGCACCGCGCGCGCGACATCGTAATGCCGGTCGCCGACCACGCGCCGGTCGAGCAGGTGGCTCTGCGACTGCAGCGGGTCGACCGCGGGGTAGATGCCGCGCCCGGTCTGCTCGCGCGACAGGATCACCAGGGTGTCAAGGTGCGCCAGGATCGCGCTCACCGCGGGATCGGTCATGTCGTCGGCGGGCACGTACACCGCCTGCACCCCGGTGACGGTGCCGGTGCGGGTCGAGGCGATGCGCTCCTCGAGGTCCGCGACCTCGGTCAGCAGCGTCGGCTGGTAGCCGACCGTGGCCGGCATGCGCCCGAGCAGGCCCGAGATCTCGCTTCCCGCCTGAACGAAGCGGAACACGTTGTCCATCAGCACCAGTACTTCCTTGCCGAGCGTGTCGCGCAGGTACTCGGCGTAGGTAAGCGCGGTCGCGCCGGCGCGGAAGCGCACTCCGGGCGATTCGTCCATCTGGCCGAACACCAGCACCGTGCTCGGCAGCACCTTCGCGGCCTGCATCTCGCGCCACAGCTCGTGCGCCTCGCGGATCCGCTCGCCGACGCCGGCGAACACCGACACGCCCTGGTGCAGCGACGCGATCGCGTGCATGAACTCCATGATCAGTACCGTCTTGCCCACGCCCGCGCCGCCGAACAGGCCTGTTTTCCCGCCCTGGACGAACGGGCACAGCAAGTCGATCACCTTGATCCCGGTCTCGAGGATCGCCTCGGGCCCCTTCACCTCGGCGATCGGCGCCGGCGGCTCGGACACCGCGCGCAGCGTTGTGCGCGCGAGCGGCGGCCCGCCGTCGAGCGGCGCGCCGAACACGTCGAGCACCCGGCCGAGGCAGTCCTGCGTCACCGGGACCCTGAGCGGGCCGCCGGTGGCATAGACCGGGCTGCCGCGGCGCAGGCCCGCGGTGGCGTGCAGCGCGACCGCGCGCAGCCGACCGGCATCGAGGTGGTGGCGCACCTCGAGCACGCATTCGCCGCCGTCCAGCTCGACCCGCAGCGCGTCGTGCATCCCCGGCAGCGCGCCGCCGCAGGCGATGTCCACTACCGGACCCGATACCTCCTCGACCACGCCGATTGGCGCCGCCGCGGAATGTGCGTCGTTCATGGCCCGAGCCTAGGGCAGGCCCGCAAGGCGCTATTGATCTAGCGCAAAAACGCGCCGCGCGCGGCGCTCAGCCGCTGCGCTTCACGATCTCGGTCAGCTTGCCGATAATGTCGATCGGCACCGGAAACACGATCGTGTTGCTCTTGTCGCCGGCGATCTCGGTCAGGATCTGCAGGTAGCGCAGCTGCATCGCCTCGGGCTGGGTGGCCAGCTTGGCGCCCGCCTGCAGCAGCTTCTCGGCCGCCTGCGCCTCGCCTTCGGAGTAGATCACCTTCGCGCGCCGCTCGCGCTCGGCCTCGGCCTGGCGCGCGATCGCGCGCACCATCGATTCGTTCAGGTCGACGTGCTTGATCTCGACGTTGGAGACCTTGATGCCCCAGGCGTCGGTCTGCGAATCGAGCACGGTCTGGATGTCGAGGTTGAGCTTGTCGCGCTCGGCCAGCATCTCGTCCAGCTCGTGCTTGCCTAGCACCGCGCGCAGCGTGGTCTGCGCCAGCTGGCTGGTCGCGCCGAGGAAGTCCACCACCTGGATCACCGCCTTCTCGGGGTCGACGACG
>Ga0335081_10006802_pt1 | contig 18224 bp, 15 predicted proteins | sample Lox_Sample_35_FD_206713 | JGI IMG/M metagenome (GOLD analysis project Ga0335081, IMG submission 206713) | Soil microbial communities from Loxahatchee National Wildlife Refuge, Florida, United States - Lox_Sample_3.5 | ecosystem: Environmental > Terrestrial > Soil > Wetlands | place: USA... | reverse complement strand
TCGGACGGGGCGGGCGCTTCCACTGGGTCCATGGCCGGCATGACCATGGGCAGCGGGCTGCGGCATCCAGCTGGGATGCCCGCGGGTCTGCCGATGGGTTCGGGAGATGCCTGGATCAGCATCGTGTCCGTGACGCTGTGCACAGGGTTCTTCGCTGCCGCGGTGTGGTACGCCGTGGCGGCTTTCCGGGCCGTCGCTCTTCCCGGCCTGAGACCGCTTCGTGTTCTCGTTCACGACGGGGTGGGCGCCCTGATGGCAGCGGGCATGGCCGTCGCTCTGCTCGAGATGGCCTGAACGGATGACTACGAGTACTCAGCCGCGCTGGACCTCGGCCCGGGCGGCCTATCAGATCGATGAGACACGGTTACGCAGGAAGGTGGGCATCTTGGTGAGTATGTTCAACGTGGCCGTCATCAGGCCGGGTGTTTGGTGGCAGCGGATCCGGACCGCGGCCATGCTGACGGGCGGATTCGCCGCGACAGGGCTGATCTTCGCGGCCTCGGCGTCGGCACACGTCAAGGTATCGGGCGTCGATGCCGTCCAGGGCGGGTCGGGAGTGATCACGTTCCGGGTGCCGTCAGAGTCTGACACGGCCTCGACTACCGGGCTGCTGGTCACCTTTCCATCCGGCACCCCGTTCACGTCCGTCGACGTACAGCCCAAGCCGGGATGGAAAGCGACTGTGATCGAGAAGCCGCTAGCCCATCCGATGAAGGATGATGACGGTAATGAGATCACCCAGTATGTGTCGCAGGTCGATTTCAAGGCCTCCAGTGCGGCCGCCGGGATTCCGCCGGGTGAGTTCGACATGTTCAATCTGTCCGTCGGGCCGTTCCCGAATGCGGCGAGTATGTCGTTCGCCGCGCTGCAGACTTATAGCGATGGCACCACAGCCAACTGGGACGAGAAGTCCGCGAATGGTGCTGAGCCTGAACATCCAGCTCCTGTCCTGCAGCTTGCCGCCACCAGCGATGCCCAGTCGGCGGTGGCTGCGTCGGCCCAGCCGCCGGTCGCGACGGCCGCTCAGGGCGGCGGCGCGAGCCCGTCCTGGCCCGGAATCGTCGGACTGATCGCGGGTGTCCTCGCGCTGGTAGTCAGCTTCGCGGCCCTGCTGAGCATCCGAACCCGCAACAAGTCAGCCTCGTCTGCGTGACGGCCAGAACAGCCCGCGGCAGCACAGGTTTCCGGATCGTGATCTGGGGGCTTGTCCTGCTCGGCGGGCTGCTGGGGACGGAACTGGTGCGGTCCCAGCCGGCCAGCGCGCACGCAGTGCTGGTCAGCAGCATTCCCGCCGACGGGTCGCGAGTGAACACCCAGCCAGCCCAGGTCCGCCTCACGTTCGACGAGCCGGTCGGGCTCATCCCGGCTGCCGAGCAAGTCCTGTCAATCACCGGCAGGCGAGCCGATACCGGCCATGCGTACCTGGCCCAGGGCGGGACCACTATCGTGCTGACCCTCAAGCCACACTTGCCTCATGGCTCCTACTCCGCCACATGGCGGGTGGTATCGGCCGACACGCATGTGGTGTCCGGCTCCATCACCTTCGGGCTCGGCGTCATGCCCGGCACCGGCCCGTCCGCGCCAGCAGGTCACACCGGTCAGCTCGATGTCGCGGCGGGCGTCGCGCAGGCCCTGGTCTACGCCGGGGTCGTCCTTCTCGTGGGCGTTTCCGCTGCCGTGAGGCTGCTGTGGCCGTGGGCCCTGCGGTACCGCCGGATCCGGGTCCTGGCCTGGGCCGGGTGGACCGCGCTGCTGACCGGGACGGCGGGCTTGTTCCTGCTCCAGGGTCCCCGGGCGGATAACACGAGCTGGGCTGCGGTTGGCCGGCTGGCGGGTACCGACCAGACGGCCGACTCCCCCTTCGGCCAGCAGCTGATCGCGCGGGCTGGCCTGTTGCTACTGGTGGCACCCCTGCTCACCCGCCGTGGGCAGGCCGCTCTGCCCGGCCGGGCCGGTGATCTCACGCGCGTTGCGGCCGCGTTCGCGATCCTGGCCACAGTCGCGGTCACCGGGCACGAAGCGGCCGGGCCTACCGTGTGGCTCGCGCTGCCGTCGGCCGTGCTGCACCTAGGAGCCATGGCGCTATGGCTCGGCGGCCTGGTCGTGCTCGGAATGGCCGTGGTCCCGGCGGTGAAGGCGGGCCAGCGCACGCTGGCCGGTACGAGATTGCCGCGCTGGTCTGTGACCGCGTACGTCTGTGTCGTGTGCCTCGTAGTCAGCGGCGAGTACCAGGCTTCGCGCCAGATCAGCCCGATCCAGGCCCTGTGGTCGACCCGCTACGGTTTCACGCTGCTGATCAAGATTGGCCTCGTTGCGGTGATGGTGGCCGCAGCCTATCTGGCCTATCGCCGTATCCCGGGCCCGGCGGATGGGCCGGTGGACGGTGGTGAGACCCTCCGCGCCGTGAAGCGCACCGTCGGGATCGAGACGGCCGTCGCAGTCTTGGTCCTCGCGGTCACCGCGGCCCTGGTGTCCGACCCTCCCGCCCGCACCACCTACGGCCCAGCCGTCACCATGTCGGCGCCGCTGGGCGCCGACCATGTCAGCGTGCACGTCGACACCACCCGGCGCGGCCCGCAAGCCATCGCGATCGACGTCGTGGACCCCGCGGGCAGCCCTGTTCAGGTCCGGACAGCGAGCGCCATGGTGTCCTCCGCGACAGTTCCGGCACTCAACCTTGTCCTGCGCAAGGTCACCCCTGACGGCTCGCAGTGGGCTACTACGGCCGCCGTGATCCCGCTTCCAGGTATCTGGACGCTCACGCTCAACATCGGACTGGGCGAGGCCGATGCCTACACCACCTCGGCCAGCTACCGGGTCTGGTGACCGCAGGGTTGCCGAGCGCTTGCTGTCCGCCGGTCACACCTGCGGGGTGAACTGCGCGAGGTCGTAGATCCCTAGGGTCTGTTCTATCACCGCGACCCGCCGCACCATGTTGGTGAACTCATTGGTACCGAACTGCTGGTGCTCGAGGTCGGCGAAATGGCGGCCCAGGTCGGCCAGGTCGGCTGCGGACATCTCGTTGCGGAATGCGGGGAAGACCACCGTGTCTTCCCGCGCCTCATGCGGCTCGTACATCCGCACGAATGACTGCATAGCGGCAGCCAGCTCCGCCCGCGTGCTGGCGCTGGACAGAGCCTTGACAGTTGTCCTGGCCAGGATCTGCTGGGTCAGCACGCGCCCTTTTGCGTGTTGGACCAGCAGTGTGGTGACCGTTTCCTCAAGCTGGCCGATGCGGCGCAACCGAGGGAAAATGTAGGCCTCCTCCAGGCCCTCGTGAAACCCTTCGATGTAGTCGTGGATGATCAGTGCCGCATCGTGCACGGGCTGGACCTGCAGTTGTGTGCCAGATTGCGCGCGGCTGACCAGCTCCCGGTAGCACAGCAGAACCCGCTTGAGCACGCCGTGCTCGCGCATCAGGTCATCGTCCGGCGGGATGATCTTCAAGGGGGCGGCGGGCGGGTGGTCGAGGGCCCAGGCACTCCCTGCGGCGGCGCCCGCCACCAGCCCGCCGGCGCCGGCCAGCAGGGTCCGGCGGGACGTCTGGCGCGGCCCGGGATCCGGCGCCAGTGTCATCAGTTCCCCCAGTTCAGGACTGCGGTGACGGGATCAGCGGCTGCCCAGAAGGGCGAATGACATACCACTCGCCGCCGTTGAGGTCGATCGCCTGACCGGTGGCCTGTCCTGGCTCGACGTCGCCAGAGTAGGTATACAGCGGCCAGCCGTTGTAAGTGAGCACACGGCCGCCGGCCGGATCAGGATCTGAGCCAAGAAGCGACGACTCGACGCCCTGCTCTGCGCCAGTGGCCGCACCGGTCGGCAGCTTCACCGGCGGCCATGTCCCGGCGCACGCCCCGGTGCACGTCACAGCGCGCCGCCCGTCAGGCTCGAACATGTACAGCACATAGCCCTTGCCGGTGACCAGCACCTTGCCCAGGCCATGGACGGCCCGGACTTTGATCATTACCTTGGCTCTGGTGCCTTGACCGGAAGACGAAGTGGCTGCCGAACCGCCGCACCCGGAGGCCAGCAGTCCCGCCGCCGCGGCCAGCGCAATGCACGCTTTCCCCGCCATATGAACCGCACCGCGATTGTTCTTGCGCCGCTGCACGCCTCACCTCCGTGTCGCGGTGCCCCGTCGGTCCGACACCCCGGCCGCGCGCTTGTGCAGCAGCCGTCCGCATCGCATACTACAGGTCGTAGTACCGATGGCGGCCGTCGGCCATGGGTCCCGTAGCATCGGCGCCGGGGTGCAGGCGTGTCGAGCGGTGGAGAGGGTGGATGAGACCGGGACATGAATAACGGCCTGAATCCGACCGACCCCACGGTGGTGGCTGCATTCCGTTCCACGCTGGTGCATCAGGGGATCGTGGCCGTGCTGATCTTCGCGGTTCTGTCGGTCGCGTGGATAAGCGTGCGCGAGTTGGGGCCGTCTGCGGGCAGCGCGCCGGCCCGGCGGCGGGAACCCGGCTGGCGCCGGGTGCTGCGGGTGGGGTTCGGTCTGCTGTGGATCCTCGACGCGGTCTTGCAAGCCCAGCCGGCGATGGCGGCAGGCCTTCCCTCGCAGGTCCTTCAGCCCCACGCCGCGGGCTCGCCAGCTTGGGTGCAGCACATGGTCGCGTGGGCTGGCACGGGGTGGTCGTATCACCCGGTCCAGATGGCAGCGGCGGTGGTGTGGATCGAGGCTGCGATCGGAATCTGGATGGTGGCGTCGGGGCCAGCCGCCTGGTCGAGGGTGGGCGGGCTGGTCGGCGCGGGCTGGGCGCTGGTGGTCTGGGTGTTCGGCGAATCGTTCGGCGGGGTCTTCGCCCCCGGGCTGACCTGGCTGGCCGGGGCGCCGGGGGCGGCCCTCCTCTATCTCGTTGCGGGCGGCCTGATCGCCCTGCCGGAGCGGACTTGGCCCAGCCGCCGGCTGGGCCAAGCGGTCCTGGCTGGGATGGGTGTGTTCCTGCTGGGCATGGCGGTGCTGCAGGCCTGGCCGGGCCGTGGTTTCTGGACGGGCACGTCTGGCGGCCAGCCGGGCACGCTCGCTTCAGTCGTCCAGGCGATGGCAATCACGCCGCAGCCGCACGCACTCGCCAGCCTGGTCGGTGCCTTCGGCACACTCGTCCGCAGTCATGGCTTTGCGGTCAACCTGGCGGTGGTCATGGCGCTGGCCGTGATCGGAGCAGCATTCCTGACCGGACGGCGGATTGTCGTCGGCCCTGCGCTGGCCGCCTTCGCGGGGCTGTGCGCCGTGGCCTGGGTGCTGGTTGAGGACTTCGGGGTTTTCGGCGGGGTTGGCACGGACCCAGGCAGCATGATCCCGATGATGCTGCTGGCTGTCGCGGGCTTCTTGGCTCTGCCCGGCAGCGGGGCCAAGGAAGAGCCGGCCCGCCTGGAGCGGCCGCCGCCCCAGCTGGCCACCGCGCCAAGCAGGCAGCCTGCACCTCACCCGGTGGGCTGGCGCCCGCCGGAGCTTGCCCCGATCGCCGTTGCGCGCCGGCTCGGGCTGGCCACCTGGCACCGGTTCGGGCCTGCGGCGCTGCGCCGGTCCCTGGCGGCAGCCCGGCCCGGGACGGTTGCGGCGGCGGGCGCGGCTGGTTTGCTCGCACTAGGCGTTTTGTCGATGCTGCAGGCCCAAGCCGATCCCGTGGCCAGCACCGTCCTGGCCCAGGCGATCGACGGCTCGGCTGCGCCGCTGAATTTCCCGGCTCCGGACTTCGCGCTCACCGACGAGCACGGCAGGCAGATAACGCTGAGGAGCCTGCGCGGCAAGGTAGTGCTGCTGACGTTCCTTGACCCGGTCTGCGTCACCCAGTGCCCGCTGGAGGCCCAGGAGTTCAAGCAGGCGCAGCACCAGCTCGGCACCCACGCGCGGCAGGTCGAGCTGGTCGCCATCAACGCCAACCCGCTCTACAACGGAATCAGCTACCTGCAGGCGTTCGACCACCAGGAAGGCCTGGACGGGCTAGGGAACTGGGCTTTCCTGACGGGCAGCCCCGCCCAGCTTGGGCAGGTCTATCGGCGGTACGGATTCGCGGTGCAGACCCTGCCGGCGGGATCGATGCTCGGGCACGGCGATAACGCTTTCGTGATCGACCCGGCGGGGCGAATGTGCACGGAGCTCAATTTTGATCCCGGTCCGGGGACGGACGCCACGATCTCATCGTTTGCGGCCGAGCTGGTGAACGCCGCCCGGCAGGCGCTGGCGGTGACATGAACCGGATGCCAGTGTGGGCGATAGCGCTGGTTGCCGTGCTGGCCGTCTTCACCTGCGGATGCGCAGCGCGCAGTGGCCCGTCAGCAGCGCTCGCGAACCGGAACCCTGCCATCCATCGGCCAGCTAGCGCGTCGGATCCCTGGCCGCCGTCGCTGGCTACGTCCCTTGGGGGCAGGACCAGCTGGGCTACCGTGCCCATGGGGGCAGCGTCCGGGCCGAACCGATTCTGGCAGCTGTTCGCGCTTTCCAGCATCGGTGCCCGGTGGTCACTGGTGACCCCGCCCGATATCGCCACCAACGGCGCCATCATCCTGGCCGGCCAGGGCGGCCATTCCCTAGTCACCGGCATCCGCCCCAGCCTGTATCTCACCTACTCGCCGGTATCTAGTACCCACGACGGGGGTACCAAGTGGACCACAAGCCCCCCCGTTCTGGCCGGGCTCGCCGACCGTCCCGATGCGCTCGCAGCTGCCCCGGACGGTCGACTCCTGGCCCTTGACCAGGACGGCGCGGCTCACCTGTCCGGGCGAAACGGCAGCTGGGACAGACTGGCCACCGAGCAGTCACTTGCGGCCAGCCCGGCCGCCCGCATATGCGCGCTGACCAGCCTGACCGCGATCGCCTTCAGCCCAGCTGGTACGCCATTGCTGGGTGGGAACTGTGCTCGGGCAGGGACCCCCGGCATTTTCAGCTACGGCAGAAACAGCTGGCATCTTACGAAGCTCGCGTTGCCGACGTCCCTGGCTGATGAGCGCGTCACGGTGATCCGGCTTACCAGGGCTGACACATACAGCGTCGCACTGCTTCGGGCAGGCAGCGGGACGGCAGCTACCATGCTCGCCGCGTGGACAAGGGACGGACGCAAATGGCAGCTTTCCGCACCGTTCGAGCTCCATGACGCAACAGTCCTGTCAGTATCCTTCGGCCGCCGCGGCGCTGTCGCTGCCACACTGAGCGGCCGTCGCGGCGAGATCCTTCTCGGACCCGGCGGCACCTGGCAGCCGCTTCCGGTGCTGCCCCCGGGCAGCACCGTCATCCTGGCCCTGCCAGCACCGGGAATCACCAACGCACTCGCCGCCAGCGGCAGCACGCTCACCGTGTGGCGGGAGCGCTCCACCCCGACCGCATGGACCAAGACCCAGGTAATCCGCGTTCCGATTCAGTACGGCTCATCGAGCTGACTGATATCCAGAGCCCTGGCGGTTCGGTCAGATAGTCCCGTACTGGACCGCCAGGCGCAGGACGGTGAGCCGTCCGCCGTGGGGTCCGGTCCCCCGATCACCTCTCCCGGCGGGCATTGCGCCGCCATGGGCGGCGAGGCGAAGGGCACGGCAGCGTTGCGCGCCTGGTCACGTGGGCAGGAAGGCCGTCCGCGGTGCGCTCGCCGTCATCCACCTTACGAATCAGCGATCAAGCCGCATGTCCCCATCAGAGGTTCACGCACCGACCGTGCCGGGGGCAACACCCCCCAGGCCATACCAGCTGCAGGGGGCGATGAGCCATACCGGCACCGCCGGACTTCCCGAGCCCGGACCCTACTTGCCCGGGCACACCCAAGAAGGTAAGGGGGTGCCGATCCTGGGCGGATCCGACGCGGGCATCCACCCGGCCAAACCCCATGGGGTGCTGGCGTACTCGGTTGCCGAGCTGGCCCAGTCCGGGCTGCCGGTCGCCGCCGCGCTGGCCTCCGCCACGTCGGCGGCGGCCAATGTGTGCGGCCTGGGCGGCAGCCGCGGGCTGCTTTGCCCCCGGGATGGCCGTCGACCTGCTTGTCGTGGATGGCGACCTGGCGGAGGATGTTGCGGCGCTGACCCGGCCCCGGCTGGTGGTCCTGCGCGGCCGGGTGCACCCGCTCAGCGGCGTGCCACCAGCACGGAGTTGACCACGTCACTGAGCGGGTGCACCAGCACCTGTGGCATACAGCCGGCTGCTTCCGCCACGTCACCGGGCTCGACCATGACGTACAGCAGCGAGCGCAGGCCGTGAGCACTGCGCACCACCAGGTAGGCGCCCGGATCCAGGCCGCAGCGCCGGACGGCGGGGCGGTCTCTGCCTGGTTGTGCCAGGCATGGCCTCGGTCCATGTGGTCGGCCAGCCGTTTGCCATGAAGGACAAGTGGGGTTTCGCCATCTGTGGATAAGCAATCGCTATCCACAGCTCGCCGGGCAGGCTTGTCGACCCGTTGGGGCGCCCAGCAAGCTGCCATGGCAGGCGGTGATCAAGGCTTCCTGATAGCTAGTCAGGTGGGAGAATGGCCTCATGCAGGGCTTAGCGAACAGCTACGCGTTCTGGATTCTGATATTCGTGATGCTCGTCGCGATGTACCTGCTCCCAACGCTGATCGGCTTGATCCGGGGCGTGGAGCGGATGCCGCTCGTGTTCCTGGTCAACCTGATCGGAGCGCCGATCGGGATTGGATGGGTAGCCGCGATGATTCTCGCCTTCGGGCCACGGCGCCCTCCGCCCGTGTTGGCCTGGCCGGAGCCGAGCGCTACGGACGGTCGAGCGGGAACGCCGATGCACCAACGCCAGGGCATGCCATGACCCAGCTGAATAAGCCTTTGCAGCAGTGTCTGATTGCCACCTTGCCCGTGCACCTTGGGCGCTGCCGGTGATGATGCGATCCATCGGGGTGGCCTTCATGGCACGGCTAATGCGGCACCCGCTTGGCTGGTAACAGCGGCTGATCAGTGCTGGTCGGCTTGTCCGGGACGGAATGCGGACCAGCGGTTGAAGGCACTCCAGAAGCAATCTTTGAGCTGAGATCGCGACCCGCGGCTTGGATAGCTGCGGATGGCTGCTTGCGGGGCTGACATGCCATCGGGTGCTGGCGAGCGAGAGTGGCTTGTCCGGCAACAACGGTTGTGAGCGCGTCGGTGACAGCTTCGGTAACGGTTGCGTGGTCGAGGTGGACGATGGCCGCGAGGCGGGCAACCTGACGGCCCACATGGGCAGGAGGCATAGCGGCGATTAGGGGGGCGGCGGCTCGCAGTGCGTGAACCTGTCCTTCGGGGAAGCGCAACCATCGGCTCCAGCGGGCGGCTTCAGCATTAATGACCAGGTCGGACAGTGGCCGGATGCGAGTGGCGAGCATTGCGGCCAGGGTCGCAGGGCCGGATTCTGCGAGGATCTGGGCGGGGTCGGTGTTGGCTGGCAAGATCATGGCGGCCATCTGCTCGGTGAACGGTACGAGCTCGTGGTAGGCGCGAACAGCGGCGGCTCGTCCGGCTTCGTCGGGGTCGAATGCGACTGTGACGCCGACGGTGGACAGGTCCACCGCGTGGTTGAGGGCGGTGACTTGGCTGGCGGTGAGTGCGGTGCCGCAGGGCGCGACGCCGACGTATTTGCCGCTACCGGCGCTGGTGACCGCGATCGCATCAAGGGGGCCTTCCACGATGACCGGTCGGGCCCCCCGGGCGAGCGCGTCGCTTGATTCCCATAGACCGAAGAGCACCTCGCTCTTGTCGTACAGCGCGGTGGCTGGGCTGTTGAGGTACTTCGGTACGCCGGGACCTGCGTTGTCGGGGGCGCGGCCGATGAAGGCGATGATGGTTCCTTCTGGTGACCGGATCGGCAGTATGGCGCGGTCGCGGAAGGTGTCGATGAGGGTGCCGCGGCGGGAGCGCCGGGCGAGCCCGGCGGCCTCGATGAGCATTTCGGCGAATCCTGCGGTCCGCAGGTGGTGGGCCAGCGCTTCCCAATCGGCGGGTGCGTGCCCGGCCCGCCAGTGGTCTTGAACAGCGGGAGTTATCCCTCGGTTGGCCAGGTAGGCCGGGACCCAGCTGGCGGGCATCTGGCTGCAGAAGAACTGCACGGCGGCGTTGTGGACACGGACATATTCGCTTTCGGCTACCAGCGGAACGGCGCGCTGGACTGTTGCCTGAGCGCGAGGGGCCGCAGGGCTTGGTGTGTGCGCCGACACGCGCGGCTGCCGACTGCTGATCCCGGAAGCGTCCAGGTGAGCGGTGATGGTCGCCGTGGCGGCCAGGATACGTGTGGCAACCGTCTTGATGGTCGCGATGGGCCGCGCGCGCGGGTCAGTGCCGGCCCAGCTGGAGACGTGCGGGAAGGTGATCGCCGTGGTATCGATGCCGACGTGAGTGGCCGTCAGGTAGGCGATGGAGTCGGCTTCGACCTGACGGATGCCGGTGCAGGGGACGGTGCCGGAGGGTTCGAGGTTGGCGATCTGGCTGTGCAGCAGAATGTGACCGAGCTGATGGGCCAGGGCGATGACGGCATGGGCGTGCGTGGTGTCGGGGTGGATCCGAATCTCTCGGTTGCGCCAGGTGGTGAACCCGTCGGCATCGGCGCAGTTCGCGCGCTCGACGGTGAAGCCTTCCCGGCGGGCCAAATGCGTCAGGGCGGTCCAGACCGACTCCGCATGTCCTGGATCGGGCGGCAGCGTCCCGGGCAGCGGGGAACGGCAGGAATGCCGGAGCCAGCCTGCCCAGTCCAGGCGTCTCCGCGCCGGTGCCGAACCAGCGTTGTCTGACCCGGATGCGGGACGCTGTTCGGCGTTCATGGTGTCGCTTCTTCGATCGTCGTGGTGGCTGAGGTTAGGTGCCGGTCACCGCCGGTGGCGGCCGCTGCGGGATCGCCGTGGAGTTCGTGGGCTGACGGCTGGAGGGTGTCCTGGTGTGGGAGGAGCCGAGCTGGCTACGACGCCTTGGATGGGGACGGGGAAGTCGTGCTCCCATGGGCGAGCGGTGGCGGCATTGGCTGGCGCGGCGGTACCGCTGACTGTGGCGCTCGCGAAGCTGACGACCCGGTCTATGACGTCGGGGGGGAGGTTGGTGATGGTCTCAAGGACGGTGCGTTCCTCGGATTCACCGAGCGGGTCCCGGCGTTGGGCGCGGGCCCGTTCTTGCAGGGCGGCGACGATCTGCCTGCCGCGAAGCTCCTGCGCCTCGGCAAGGGTCATACCGCTTGGCTGGCCGGGGTCTGGTGCAGGGGCGGTCCAGGTCAGGCTTTCGCCGTTCCCCGCTACTAGGGCTGCACGCGGCACGTAAGGTCGGTCATAAGCCCGGGGGGCGTTAGCGAACAGCGGTGCGGCCTCGCGCATCGCCTCTGCTGGTCCCATCCCGTCGCCGCGTAGCCGGTCGTAGCGGGCCATGGCATATGGGTGCAGGTCGCGGAGCCGGTCCTCGCACTTGCGCATGGCGGTCGCGGCGGTGGGTTCGTACCAGGGCACGGACCGGTCGGCGTACGGCATCGCGGCCCCCCAGGCGCTAGCAGCCTGGAATACGTCCGCGTTGCGGAGCCAGCCGGCGTCGGCAGCAGGCGCCCACGCCGCCCGGGCGGCTTCGCGCTCAGCACGAATCTGTGCGGCCAATCCCTGGCGTGTCCGTTTGTCGCGTTCAGCGGCAGCCACGGTCTGGGTGCGCTGCTGATAGAGATACACCTGTGCTGCGGTCACTGCGCAGGAGGCGACCTGGACGGCGCGCTGAATCCCATGACCCAGAGCGTCCTGGAACGGGTCGGGAAGCGTTTCGGCGGTCATCTCTGCTCTTTCCTTGCTCAATCAGACGGCCACGGTCTCTGTGAGCGTCGCGTCGGCACCCGAGGTGTCTCCGGCGGGTCGGCAGGCTTAGTGGTCAGTGGCGTCGGCCCGGGCGGCCGGAGGGGAAGTTCCGGCCGCGCGGGCGGGTCGCTCCTCTGGAGGACGGAGGACGGGAGGTCGGGGAGATCGGCATGCCGGTGAACGGGGACTCCCGGGTTGTCCGCGGCTGGGGCCGGGGTCTGGTTGGGGGATGCCCCCTCGGTGAGGTGCCCGGCAAGGCGGTGTGCTTCGAGACAGGTTCAGGTTCTGCGTCGCTGCCGTGGAGGAGCGTGGTGGTGTCTTGCGCGAGGGGTGGGCTGAGATGGAACGCCAGGCCTGCCTGTCGGGCGGCTGATTCGCACGCGCTGTCGTGGCTCATCCGCTGGCGCAGGTCGGGATAGAGCGCTACGGCGAGTTCGGCGACTCGCACCTGCCGGGCAGCGAGATTATCGATGACTTTCTCCGCCTCGCGGGTGGCGTGGAGGCGCAGCGCGCAGCCCAGCTCCGCAGGGCGGGCCCGCGGATCGCCGGGCGCGTGGATTCCGGAGGTTCTCGCGATCCATGCGCGCAGCCGCTGGGTGGCCTCGCGGACGAGGAGCTGCTGGCCTGCCTGGTCGGGCAGCGCGGTGGCGGGAAGGTCACCAAGCGGGTGCAGGGCAACCAGGGCGGTCGCAAGGGGTTCGGCGGCCAGGCGCACCTGCGCCGTGCGCATGGCGATCAGTCGGGATTCCAGCCCTTCCGCGCTCCAGCCAGTGACGATCACGTCTCGGCCACGGCGGTTTCCGGTCCGGGAGAGCTGGTAGCCGACGCGCTTCAGGGCGGTCTGCGCGGCCTGGACGCCGCCCCGCGTCGGCAGGTAGACGCGTGCGGCGTAGCGTCCGCTGGTCAGCAGCACGGCGCCGTCGTGTTGGCCGCCGGACGCTGCCGTCGTGGCGATGGTTAAGACATGCACCGGGTCCACCCCGGACGGGTAAGGGTCAGATGGTGTCATCAGTAGCTCCGTTTGTGACGTGAAGTGGTGGCGGGCTGGGCAGCAGGCCGTCTGGATCGTCGGGATCGGTGTCCCACCACTCGCCAGGCGCGGGATCGGCTTCGGCCTGGTGGGGTTCGCGGTGGGCGGTTTCGCTGCACTGATAGAAAGGGCCGCGCTGGCCCATGAGGATCGGCAGCTGGTGGTCGAGATGCTCGCGGTACCAGATAGCGATGCCCGTGCCGGGCTGGAGGCGGAGCACTTCCCAGGTGTGCCATAGCGAGGTGAGGCGGCTTATGGCTTCGCCGTGCCGCCACCACTGGTGGCACCACCGATATTCACCGCCTAGCGTGCGGCGGAACATGGGCAGGAAGTAGCCGGTCAGCCAGTCTTCGAGCGTGGTGTAGACGGGCTCGGGCATATCCCCGGCTGGCGTGCCAGTCTCGGGGTCTGAGAGGTCTTCGCTGGGGATGATGCCGTCGGGAGGCAGCGGGGGAGCGGTCTGGTTGTCCATCGGGAGCTCCTAAAAGGGTGGTTCGGCGGGCTGGGAAGGCCACGGACCGGCGCGCATCGCGCTCTGGCGGATCTGCTCCTGTGCTGTCTCGACGGACGCGGTGATCTCATCGGCGCGTGGGCCGGCATACCAGGGGGTGAGACGAATGAGCGCGGGCTTGATGCCGGTGGCGAGCAGTAGCGCGGTGCCAGCCGGCAGGGCGCGGATCGCGGCTGGCTCGAGGATGTCCTGGCGGCGCAGGGACACCGATTCGCTGACCCGGCCGTCGCCGTAGTTGAGGGTGCGGACAGGCACGTCGTGCTGGCCGACGAGCGTGGCCAGGTCGCGCACTAGGCGGGGCGAGTCAACCCCGGCACCGATGATTTTCTTGGTGGCCGCGCCCCACAAAGCAGCCATGCCGTGCTCGCCCCAGACGGTGACGCCTTGTTCGTAGGACTGCAGGATGGTGACCGGGGTGATGCCGCGGGAGCCGAGGTGGGAGTACAGATCGGGCAGGTCGGCGATCCGGCAGATATTGGCGGCCTCATCCAGCGGGACGACCAGTGGCGGGTCGAGCCGTCCCCCGAGCCGCTCAGCGCGATGCTCGGCGGCACGCATCGCAGTGTCGGACAAGGCAGCGATCAGTGGCGCTGCGGCCGACCGGGATTTGGACAGCAGGTAGAGCGTGTCGCGGCTGGCCGCAAATTGCTCCGGGTCGAAGACCGGCAGGATGCCGTGCCGCGGTGGGGTGACCCAGGCCATGATCTGTGGGTCGGTCATGGCCCGGGCGGCGGTGCGGGCGGTCTGGTAGATGCCGTCGCGGGTTTCGGCGGCGCCGTTTTGGGCGCCGCGCAGCGAGGCTGCCATGGCGGTGTACCCGGCGACGGCGAGCAGCTCGACCGGGGTGGGGACGGCGGGTTCGTTCAGCCACCCGGCGACGTCGTGCAGGGTGTGCCCGGAGCTGGCTGCGGCCAAGAACAGCGCGGCGAGCAGGTCCTGGGCGGCCGGGCCCCACAGGTCCCGGCGGTGCTCGTCAGCAACGGTCAAGACGAAGTGGCCGGCCAGGCGGTAGGCGTCCTCGACGTTGCGCAGCCCGCGAAGCAGGTCCCACCACCAGGTCTGCGGCTGGTAGGTGATCTGCTGCGGGTCGAACAGCCAGACCTGCCCGCCGGTGGCGCTAGAGCGAAGGGAGGCGGTGGCGGCCCACAGGTCGGATTTGTTGGAGGTGGCGATGACCGCGCCGGGCGCGGATATCACGAACGGGATCGCCTGCGCGGTCGTCTTGCCCGACCCGGGCGCCATGAACGCCACGACCGTGTCCCGCCACCCGGCGTAAACCGCCGGGCCCACGCGGTGACCCGAGCGCGCCAACCGGCCCAGCGCCAGGCCGGTCTCGGTCGGCTGGATCTCGCGCGGGTCGACACCGGCCAGGGACTGACGCAGCCCGGTGGCTGCGCGGGCGGCAGGCAGTTGGGTCAGCGCCAGCATTCGGGGGTTGCGGGCCAGCGCGGCGAACGGGTCTCCCGGGGCATGCCAGCCACGGCCGATAAGCCGAGCCAGTACAGCAGCGGCCGCGCAGGCCAGGGTGAGCAGGATGGTGGTGGTCACCGCGACGGCGGCGGCCGGGGTGTGCGGCCAGGCCTGGGCCGTGCGCCCGTGCGCGAGGTCGGTGATGAACGCAATGCCGAACGGCTCCACGCCACCGCCGGTCAGCGCGGCGGCGATCCGGGCCGAGGCCCAGACCACGGCACTGAGGGCGGCCAGGCCCCAGCAGGCGGCCAGCACGGTCCATCCGGCGGCGGTCCCGCCGGGAGCGAACGAGGGCCGTGGCCCCAGGGCCCGGCTCACTTCTTTTCCCAGAACGGATATCCACGGGCTTGACTGGCCCGGATGGCCTGATCGGTGTCGTAGAGCTCTCTTTCGGCGCCGACGAGGCTGAGCTGTACCGGTATGCCGAGCCGTTCGCCGGTCTTGATCAGATACTTGCCGCGGCCGGGGTGCCGCGCCCCGGGCTGGTAGGACTCCGGGGCGGACCAGGACGCCACCAGCGCCTGCTCGGGTCCGGTCAGAGGGGTGATCTCGCCGACGCGGGCGAGTTCGCGGGGTGGCAGCCCGGCCAGGACAGTGATCGCGGAGCGGTCCATGAACCCGCGGGCCCGGGCGCGGTCTTCCTCGGTGGCCAGGGCGTCGAGGTCGGCAAGCGAGTGGGTGATCATGATGTGAGCCATGCCGCGGGCCCGGTTCAGGCGGGTCAGGGAGTCGGCGTGCTCGACCAAGCCGGGCGCGCCGCGCAGCGCCCGCCACAGCTCGTCCATGACCGCGAGGTAGGACCGCGGCGGCGCGGCGCCGAGTCCGGCCAGGGCGCTGGCGGCATCGACGCAGCCGAACCCGTAGCTCCAGGTGCACAGCATCGCCGCGGTGAGCAGCTTGTCCCCGGCGGCTTTTACCGCGGAGATGTCGACACTGACAGCGGGGGCGTCCAGGTCGATCGGGTGGGTGGTGGTCCCGTCGAACACACCGGCCAGGGAACCGGTGCAGAGCAGGTCGAGGGTGAAGATCAGGTTCTGGACCCGGTCGCTGTAGCGGCGCGGGTGGTCGGCGCGGGCAGCCGAGCGCAGCGTGTCCGGCCCGGCCTCGATCACGGCCAGGACGTCGGTGACGGTCGGCTGACCGTGGCTGGTGCCGCGTTCATCCAGCAGGTCGACGGCCCGGCCGAGGACGACTTCCTCGGCGTTGGACAACCTGGCCTCGCGGATCAGCGTGGCCAGGGCCATCAGCAGGGACAGCCGCCGGGAGCGGACCTCCCAGCGCAGCTGCGTGGCAGCCGGGCCGCTCATCTGGCGCAGCGCCGTCCCCAGCGGCCCGGCATCAAGCGGGTTGATCTTGTCCAGGCCGCGGCCAATGCGGATGACCTGCCCGCCCAGGTGGCCGGTCAGCAGGGTGTAGTCGGGTTTGGCGTCGCCGACGATCAGCGCCTTAGTGCCGAACGCGACCGCCCCGGTGACCAGCCTCTTGACGAGCGCGGATTTCCCGGTGCCGGGCTGGCCGAGGACGAACACGCCGGGGTTGGTGACCAGCCCGGCGCGCAGCCAAGCCAGCGGGTCGAGGCAGACCACCTCACCCCACAGCTGGTGCCGGCCGACCGGGGTTCCGGCGACCGGGGTGCCGCTGCCGGCCACGAACGGGTACAAGCCGCACAGCTGGGTGGTCGTGGCCTGGTACTCCGGTCCGGCGCTGACATGCACTGCCCGGCCGCCGTCGGGGATCTTCCATCCCCAAGTCGGCGCCAGTGGATCGGCGGACGGTGCCTGCCGGATTCGATGAGGCGCCCGCAGACTCGGCCGTCTCGGACGGTGATCCGGCGCGGGGAGGTGTTCCGGGTTGGCCGGGGCGGCGCGTACTCGGCGAGGGTGAGTAGGCCGGGCCATTGCGTTCAGGAAAGTCATCGGAGTCCTGCGCGTCAGTGTCGGAGCCGGGCGGCGAGCTCGGGCAGGCAGATGCCGCACGGCAGAGTGGCGGTGAACGCGGCGGCCTGGCTGCGGTACAGCCGCTGCAGCCGGATCTTCGAGGACTCGGCGCAGGCCTCGGTGTCGGCCGTAGCGCGGGATAGCTGCTCGGGATCGGTGACGGTGACCGTGACATACAGGCCAAGCAGGCTGACCCCGGCGCCACGGGCTTCCTCGTCGGCGGCCTGGCGGGCACGGGCCTGGTCGTGGACATCACGGGCGGTGACGTCACGGCGGGTGCGGCGGGAGTACTCGCGGCGGAACTCAGCCGCGCGGACCTCACTATCGAGGGCGGCGGCAGCGGCCGAGGCGGGCAGCGGACGGTATTGCAGGCTGACCCGCTTGGGCCAAGGACCGGGGGACAGCAAGCGGGCGAGCACGTCGGCGCGCACGTTCTGGCGCGGTGCTTCCCGCCAGGCGTAGCTGACCGAGATACCGCTGTCGTGCCGGTAACGGTCCCAGGTCTCCTCCGCACCGGCTGGGCCCGCGCTGGTCCAGTTCAGCTGCTCTTCCAGGGCAGGGCTGAGTCCGGAGGCCAGCAGGCGATTAATCTCGCCGCGCACGGCGGGGTCGAACGCGGTCCGCACGACGCCCGCGATATCGGCCGCGCGGGCGCGGCCCAGCACGGTGACCCCACACGAGGCGAGGGCAGCCTCCAGGCCAGCCAGAGTCTGCCCGGTCTCGGTGATGGCCTCGGCCAGGTTCCGGGGTGCCGCCGGGGATGCGGCGGGGTCGAATGTGACGCTCACCCGGGTACTGACGTCGGCTGCGGCTGCGGGCGCGGCGGCTACGACCTGGTCAATGATGGCCACCGCGGCCCGCGGCGCGGACGGGTCGATCGTGGCGGCGACCTGGTCGGTGAGCGTGGAGCCGGGGTCTGGCGCGGTGTCGACGGTGACACTCACCCAGCGCACGGCCGGGAGGTAGCCCAGCGACGCCAGCCAGGCGCCCCAATTCGCGACCCATCCGTCGGCGTCGCCAGTGTCGGCCAGCCAGGTCGAGGTCGGAACAACCCGCAGCGTCGCGGTCAGGTAACCCGCGCGCCGGTCACGGACCAGGCCGTACCGGCCGCCGTACCCGTCCTCGGCCGACAGCAACTCGGTCGCGGCCAGGGTGCCGGGCAGCTGCAGCACGCCGGTGTGGTGGATCACGACCTCAGCGCGGTAGCTGGTGTACCCGGCCCGGGTGCCGTGCCGCCAGCGCAGACGCTGCATGGCTAGCAGGGCGAGCGGTATCCCGCCGACCCGGATTACACCCGCGGCCCCGGCCACTACCGCGGGCGGACCTATATATAGGAGTGTCTTCAGCGAGATTGCCGCGAGCAGCAGCAGCGCGGCGAAGCAGGCCAGCAGGACGAGGGTACCGGTGGTGCCCAGGCCCAGCAGCCCAACGCTGCGGCTGCGCCGCCATCCTCCATAGCTGCGGACTTGGTCGTTCCCGGTAGTCATCGGGAGTCCTCCTGTTCGGTCGCGTCGTATGACTTGCGGGCGGCAGCCGATGCGGCTTGCGCTGCT
>Ga0335081_10006800_pt1 | contig 18227 bp, 24 predicted proteins | sample Lox_Sample_35_FD_206713 | JGI IMG/M metagenome (GOLD analysis project Ga0335081, IMG submission 206713) | Soil microbial communities from Loxahatchee National Wildlife Refuge, Florida, United States - Lox_Sample_3.5 | ecosystem: Environmental > Terrestrial > Soil > Wetlands | place: USA... | reverse complement strand
GGTAGCAATGCAGCCGCCTCACGGCTCGGACACAGACAGGGCAATTTGAGTCGGACGTCGTTGCTCCCCAGCGACAGCATCTCCCAGGTTGGTGGTGGCATGGGCGGCTCTCGGAGCACAACAAGCAAGGTACGTTGCGTGTGCCGTTGATTAGAGTGTTTAATATCGCAGAGACCGTTGCCGCACAAGGCGACAACGACAGCGACAACGACGGAGAGACCAGGGAGTGGTCATCAACACACTTCACCAAAGGACCCTGAATTTTCAAAGTTGGGTATGTCTCTCTTGTCTCAGTCGAGAGTGGCGTATTGACGGGCAGCGGCACGAGCACAAGTCAATGTTGTTCCTCATTCACCTGCACCCCTCGCACCACGAGTCTTCGTTCCTCCATTACCCTCAAAATTACCACCCGGCTCCTTTGAAGGCATGTCCTTGGAACTCCAAGAAGCAGCAATCATCGAAGACATCCTTTTTGTCCTCATGGTACAAATTCGCCGTATGCATTGTAGTTTTTGATGGTCAGGGCTTTGAAGGACGATACATTCGGTTCCACTCGGAAAAGTATAATCATCAAAACGAAGCGGATCGACTGGCAGGCGCTAAATTCAAAATCGCGCCCGGTCTCGATCCCAGTCTACGTGACTTGACCACCAAAATCATTAAAATAGCGACATGGTACGGCAGTGTCTCTGAATTCGTCAATGTCCACAGTAAACCCGACTATGGTGTCGTCAACCATGCCCTCTGTGCTGCAATACGGAAGCTTCTACGAGTTCCCTCCTCAGTTAGCCGATTAATCTGACCCTTTAGGATTATCTCACTTTAATAGCCCAGTTCGAGCATCAATTCCTGACGAACCCGGATTTCACGTTACATAGTCTTCAAATCCACTCTGCACCGATATCCCAAGTCCTCTTCGAATTGCACAGTCTCACGTATGAAATCCTCCGGCGAAATAATGCCCTGCTCGACGATAACGAAAATGACCTCGACGATCTCGACGACGTCGAGAATATCCTTGAATCCCTCCGGGAGGGAAAGGGTATCGGTGCCGCTGTCTCCGGAACTCGTTCCCGGATCGCCAAGGGTGGAATTATCCTCGGCATCCTTGCCCACCGACTAAGTACATTAGCCGGCAATGTCGCCGCGCGTGCCCTCCTGGAAAATTTGCTTCATGAATCGTCGAGACCTTATATGCACATGCTCAATCTGTGGCTTCATCACGGCGAGATTAACGATCCTCATGGGGAGTTTTTGATTAAGGAGCAAAAGAGTATTAGGAAGGAGAAATTAGATGAAGATTACACGGATGAGTATTGGGAGAAACGGTATACGATTCGAGAGGGTGAGGTCCCGCCTCAGCTTGAAGCGTTTCAGAAGAAGGTGCTTTTGGCGGGCAAGTACCTTAATGTTGTGAGGGAATGCGGTGGGATTGATGTAGCGAAGGATAAGGAGATGGATGTCCCGCTGACATTTGATGACCCAAGGTACCTACAGTCAAACGGTGATAACAAAGTTGACGATAGATTCATCGAGAACATTGATTCGGCGTACTCATACGCAAATACTTCATTACTGGAATTATTGGTCACGACACACGAACTCCCCGCTCGACTCCGCTCACTAAAACATTACTTCTTCCTCGATCAATCCGACTTTTTCACCCATTTCCTCGACATTGCCTCTCACGAACTCAGAAAATCGTCAAAACTCATCTCCCTCACAAAACTACAGAGTCTCCTTGACCTAACATTACGGCAACCCGGAAGCGTCGCGGCAAGTGACCCCTACAAAGAAGACGTCAAAGTCCAAATGAACGATGTCGCACTGACAGATTGGTTAATGCGAATCGTCCGTGTCAGCGGATTAGGTGAAGAAGCTCTGACTGGGGGAGCAGCATGGCAAGAGGATCCCTCCTCTCGGGACACTGCGGAATCAGAAGACAAGAAACCGATCACTGGTTGCCACTCTCAAATTACGCCTTCTAATGAGATAGGGGTCAACGCATTACAATTGGATTATACAGTCCCATTCCCGCTCTCCCTCGTGCTGTCCCGCAAAGCAATTTTACGATACCAACTTTTGTTCCGTCATCTCCTTGCTCTTAAGCACGTCGAACAACTCCTTGAACAATCGTGGATCGACCATGTAAAATCCGAGATCTGGCGAAATCGGTCCCGCCATCGGCACGTTGAAAAATGGAAGTCGCGAGTTTGGGCTTTGCGGTCGCGGATGTTGACGTTTATCCAGCAGTTGTCTTATTTCTGCACGAACGAGGTGATTGAGCCGAATTGGATTAATATGCAAGCTTCGTTGGAGAAAGTCAAGACGGTCGATGAGTTGATGCAGGATCATATTGATTTCCTGGATACCTGTCTTAAAGAATGCATGCTCACAAACGCACGATTGTTACGGGTATCCCTCCGGAACCCCCTCTTCCAAGCCCTTTTCCCCTTTTGTAAGTGAATCTGACGTTCCAGATTCGATCGAAATTAATGACAACGTGTACAATGTTTGCAACCCACACCACGGGTCTCGGTCGATCTCTGCAAGCCACCGATCCGGGCGGTGAAGACAGCCCGCTCGATCAGACGAAGTTGGAAAAACTGGATTTAGTCGTGAGCAAATACGAAGACAATTTTTCACATCATCTGAAGGTTTTGGTGGATGCGTTGAATTATTATGCTGCGACGGAAAGTGTGGCTTTGTTGGGTCTTGTAAGTAATTTGGATTGGAATAGGGATTGGGGGATGGCTACGTGAGCCTTCTTACTGCAAAGCTTTAATATGCCATCGAACTTGTATTAGAAGCTTTAATCTATACGACATATCGCTACCAAAACTACCCAGGTTGAGTCGTGATCAGTTTGCGTGACTCCCTGCCTGTGGCGTGTGGTAGTGCCAACGATCTTCCGCTCGAGAGCGAATATAGAGTCTTTTGTTGAAGATGGCTCGATATACTTACCCTAAAGGTTCCCGTGGGTTAATTTCCGCGAACTCGCTAATGCAGGTCTCCGTCGGGAGTAAGCATTTGTCACCCCGGCCGAATGCATCCGCCATCCTCTCCATCGGCGATTTCTAAGCCACAAACCTCCCTCCCCGTCCATAGTCCTGCGCGGGGTTGGGAATCATCGGCCGTGCTCCGTGTAACTGGAGCGAAAAGCTTATTTGCTTCCCGGAACCTTTTATTCTAGGGAACTCACCTCATTTCCTTCCCTCCGAAGGTCTTGGAAACGTTCCGGGCTCGAGTCATGTACTACCAGCGCTAAATCATCGTCGCTTATTCGGCCGTCGGCGCATCCGTTCTTCGCGTCTGTGTGTGTTTTGGGGGGTGTTAAAAAGTTTAAAAACATTCGTTGTCCTGTGCCGAGTGAGTTGCTGACGAAAAAGTTCAATTAAATAAACGAACTTAGTACGAAAGCCGTGATGCAACCTTCGTCTGCATAGTCCCAGCGGGCGGACATTTTATTTTCGCTTTAAATAATTAAAATTCAACGCGTCTCTTCGGGATGAGATCATCCTAACGACGTTTCTTGTGACGGGGTATGTGGTTCTATATATGTTGCGACCTTCCACCGCATACGGAATTTTAAGTCATATTTCCATTCTATTTCATTCGGTCGACGAAGTGGGATTTTTGGAAGCTACGTCTTCTGGGAGTTTTCCATAACGCTCGACAAAGTCTCCGTTTCCTCTCGCTCTCCTATTTCAACATTTTATCATGGTCGGATCAAACTCTATGGAAATGGTAGCGTTGACGACGACAATGGCGGACGCCCATGCCAAGGTTCAAGCGACGTTGCGAGAAATGCGAAAGAAACGCCCAAAAGTTCTTTCTGATAGCCTGTCAGATGACGACCCAGAAGATGTGCATGTGACTATTGAAACCAGCGAAAGCATCTCAAACATCATTCAAACTCAGCTTTCGTACATCCTGCGGAAAGATTCTCTCATAGCTGTTCCTGGGACTAACGTGGACAACTGCCGTATCTACCATTTCTTTGTAAATCGAGGCTAATTTTGGCAGATATGAGGTGGGGGAATTATTACGAAGTCGGCAATTCCTTCGAAACTATGAAAGGCGATATTGAGAATTCTGCCATCCGGTTCGACTGGGCCCGGGCGTCCTATAATATCAGTGGTAATATAGTCACATTGACTCATGCATTCGCCCGTACTCTCGCCGCGCTTGGAGTGGAGGTAAGCATAGCCACTCTTGTAGTAGGGTCTGATTCAGTAGGTTTGGTCATGGGAAATCTCGGCCATCAGGCTGTCACAAACACATCGAAGTGACCTTGCAGATGAGATCCAAGGGCAATTAGAAACCTCACAGGCTTCGGTGCGCAAACTTCACCAAGCACTTCAGCGGGCAAAAAAACATATACTACGCAGATTTGGGGAGATTAAGGAGGCATCGGACTGATGGACATACAACTTTATTGCGATGAGATTCGGATTTGGAACTATGCCAGGAGTCAAGCATGGGATGGTTTACTTACGAATTCGTCTAAATTTGCATGACGTTGATGATGAGATCTAATTGTTCGGTACTAATCTCTGTAATTATATATTCAATATTGCTGTAACCTTGAATCCGTTAACGGGCGACCATTGTGGTGTGGACAAATTTCCCATCTGACGGTTGTGGCTGCGAACCGAAGTTGCCATGTCAACACGCCAAACTGGTCGCGCAGGCGTTCACCAAGCAACCACACCATGCCTCGGACAGCAACGGCTGATGCGCCGTGTGCGAATCCGCTCTTCCTTTCCTGGGTCGGGGAATGGATGGAAAAGGCAAAAGAGCGGAATACAAAGGGATACCAAATATACAAGAAAGTGAGCCTTGTGTTTCAGTACCATGAATACTGACTTCGCTAAATCAGGCCTACGAGTCTATCAAACAGTGTCCAATCGTTTACGATCACCCATGCGAGCTTATCAGGCTTAATGGCATTGGTAGGATAACCATTGTCAAAGCTGATAGTAGGCGATGGAATCGCCAAAAAACTTGAAGAGAAGCTGCGTGCGTACTGCACAGCAGAAGGCGTCGCCATGCCCGAAAGGCCCGGGCACACTCAACAAGACGACGGTCCTCCCGGGGTGTCCACAACTACCAGGACAGGAACGAAAAGACGGGCACCCGCCCGTCAATACATCCCCAAATACCGCAGCGGAGGCTGGGCCATCCTCCGCGCTCTAGACACCTTCCCTCCAGATGCCTCTGTCACAAAAGCCGAAATTATCCGGGTTGCACATCAATATTGCGACTCCTCATTCGACACCCCCATGGATAGTAAATTCTATACTGCATGGAATTCGATTAAGACGTTGTTGGAAAGGGGGTATGTGTATAAGAGTGGGAATCCGCCGAGGTATTGTTTGACGGAGGAGGGTGCGGAAATAGCGAGGTCGATTGCGGCCGCAGATGAGAATGAAAGCAAAGCTACCGATGGGCCATCCCAGAAACGGTCGCGGCCAGGAGTTTCTACCCTGAATTCCTATGTCCCTCCGGAAACTTTGCTTGCTCCACGTGAGATAACTGGAGCAGCGCCGTCGCGAAGCATTCCTAACATAACCTCGTCGTCGACTTTGCCGGGATTCAGACGGTCATCGAGCCGTCAAGAGCATACTTTACGTCCTGGGACGTATACCATCCAACTCGTCATGGACAATCGTGAAATCCATTCACAAGTCGACAGGGACAGATTAGAACGCGAAATTGGTGAGGCAGGAATCGAATATGCTGTAAAGCCCCTGGACGTCGGTGACGCGCTATGGATTGCAAACTCGGGTGGAGAAGAATATGTCCTCGACTACATCGTCGAACGCAAGCGAATGGACGATCTCGTTCAAAGTATCACTGGTGGACGATTCCACGAACAAAAGGTACGCAACACTCTTTGGTGCAAGTGGGGAGAGTCTGACGACTGTAGTTTCGGTTGATGAAATCGGGAATGAGACATGTTATTTATATTATTGAGGATTATGCTGGATTCGACCGTCCAGAATTTATCGAAGCCATACAGACTGCAATATCGTCCTCCCAGACAGTCGACAACTTCTTCGTCAAACGCGTGAAAAACATCCAAGAAACAATCGGGTATCTCCAACGCATGTCCAAATTCCTCATCAAAATACATCGGGTATTTCCTATACACACCTCATAATTGATGCAAGAACCGCACTCTGACAATCATCCCGGAATCCCAAATCGACACACGAACCTTTTACAATCTGAAGGCCAGTCTCGCGTGCCCAAATACGTACCATTGCATCTTATACCAAACATTTGCAGCCATCGCCTCGAAATCCGCCTCGCTTAATATCGGGGACGTCTTTTTGAAGATGTTGATGAGTATCAAGGGCGTCAGCGCGGAAAAAGCCATTGAAATTCAAAAGCATTTTCCGACGTTGAATGAGTTGATCAAGGCTTTTGAAAGGGTCGATGAACGGGAGGGAAAGATGATCATTGCCGAGCGATGCGCCAAGTATGGACGGAGGAAAATTGGGAATGTGTTGAGCGGGAAGATATATGAGTCTTTTAAACCTTCATAGCTCTTGGGAGTTAGTCATTTTTGCTTTTGAGATGGATTTGGGAGTTTTTTGGATGGAGGTGGTCAGGTGAGAAGATTTTTAGCCGGATTTTATTCATGGACAACAATTTTGGTTGTTGTCTCATATGGCCCCGGGTTTTTTCATCATGGGGACAAGGGACGAGAAAGGTTTAATACCCGAGATTGTAACATTAGTTTGAGGACTTTTGAAGGCGCAAGTAGAGCCAGTCAATTGCATCCTTCACTCCATCGCTGGACATTATTTCGGGCTCATGGATTGGATATACCCAGTTAATGCACTGATTGGGAGGACCTTGCTGTCTCGCGCGCTCATGGCTTCAGCAATCCTCGTGAATCCGGCCTGCTGAATCTCCTCCACCTTTAAAGAGTTGGGAAGATCCTGCTTATTGGCCAACATCAACACCGGAATATCCGCCGTATCCTGGTGATGAACCACAGATTCTATCCCCATCAGAGACCATTCTTACGTGAACTGGCGCACCCAAGGTATCCTTGCATTCCTCAATTCGTCCTTTATCCGTGGCATCGACGACAAATATCAGGGCGTCACTTTCTCGATAATACTCCTCCCAGATTCTTCTCAAGCTCTCTTGTCCCCCCAAATCCCAAAATGCCATGTTGAGGCGGACGCTGTCTCCAACAGTGATTCGACCGATATTCTGGCCAACAGTGGGACGAATGTTCTCCGGTTGAAAGATCGTTGTTGAGTAAGTTGACTTAATCATCTCCAAAAGGGTTGATTTGCCGGCATTGTCGAGGCCCAGAATAAGGATATTCCGCGTAGGGAACCGTGGCGGTTGATTATAGTATTGATAGAAGCCCTTCAGCAGATGATACATGCCCTCGTTGACGCCGGAGCGCTTGAATGCATTGAATTTAGTAGGGTATTTACGTTCCAAGACCTAATTTGGCTTACTGAAAAAGAACACGGAAATTTTGATCTTCCACCATGAAAGGTACGCCTGCACTGCATGACCTCGACGACTAACTTTATTCTAGCATCCGTCAAATTGCGTTGTTTTGCATGTCATGATTTGTATCATGACAATTTGGTGCAAGTGACGTGCCGAAGAACTTTTTTGATGCTGAGAGCAAAGCTTAGAGTCAGCTAAGCGCCTTTCATTCTCCATCGAGGAAGAAGCAGATCTTCCGCGGGCCGGGAGACTCTTACAACATATTAAATCGGTCTAATGGTGCTAGCTAAAAAGAAGATTAAAAGAAGATTAGAGCCAACTTGTCTTTCGTAGCTTTGAATAGAAGAATGTCGTTCACAGCGAGAGTTATACTACTGTAGTTGTCCTTTGACATGAAAATAAGAGTGTTCATTTGACCAAGTTGCGACACCGACGATCACTTCCGCCTCGCCCTTTGATGCGTCAACAAATACGAAAGCGTGAGGCATGGACGCTCTCGGCGACTTGGATTCAAGGCCGTCAACAATTAACATTCTCAAACGATTCTACACGAAACCAATCACTTTGGAAGAACATCTGCAGCAGACCGTATCCACCACCCGTTTCAATCGGATCGCCAATGCAATTCGAAAGACCGAGACAATTCGAAAACTCGTTACGACCACTCTCGTCTGCAGTAATAAAATCTCCTTCGACGAGGAAGACGATGATGTGGGAGAACACACTTCTCTACTCTTAAATGGAGATCACGCCGCTCAATCTGAGGTGTCCTGACTTCTCACCGCGTCCTCACAGTAGGTGGTAAATCAGGCGTTACGTGTTATTCTATCACGTCGTGGGTTCATTAGCAACGTATTAGCTCAAGGCTATAAAAAGGTTGACTTGTCTGGCAGAGGTTTCATTGACTTTAGGCTGACAGAGGTCAATCGAATCAACCCATATCCGATCTTGGATTCGGAATAGTCAATACATACCCAAATCACCGAATCGCCGAATTGAAGTCGGCGAGATGGAATTTACTTTTCAATATGTATGGCCATTAGCCTGGTACTATTACTAATAAATAGCATTGGAGAAGACCATATGTTGTCACTGTTATTGAATAACAGTATTTTCTCGCTCATTGAGAATGACTTTTATACCCAATTAACTGGTTGCATGAGTCGTCGATGATTCTGACAAGCTAGGACCTTCGCTCACCGACGTCCCGCCGTTGCCACTATCAACGTATGGTAAACCGGATACCACGACTGAAAAAGCGAATGCTTTGACGAAGCCATCACGGAAACGGAAACAGAAGGCACAGAAATCTCAATCAACAAAACGAAGAAAATGTAATAATTCCGAAGACGCAAATGCCCAGAAAACGCCAAATATGATCATATTTGCTCGATCGCGTATATTCTACTCACGTCCATCCAAATCCGTCCGAGGAAACGTCATTTACGGCCTCAGAATAGAACGTGCCTCCCTCACCCCAGAACATGATCTCACACTCAGATGTTTTAAATCGCTATCCGGATCATAAAAATCCCGAGCAAGCAAAGCACATTATGAAATATCTCTTTCCACGAGAATTTCGTCTTCATAACGTGTTTACTCACGCCACGGACCGTCGAGAGACTACGCATGCGTTTAAAGACTATACTGATCGCGAACAGGAGATTAAACTTGCGAATCCAGGCAGAGACGAAAAGGTTTTCTGTCGACTAGCTGGCGTTTTACCCTTAATCTCGAAAATGCAAAACCTGCAAAAGAGGTGTGCGTATGATGCATTGATTAAATATTACTGCGCCCAACGGAAGAATGAACGTGTTGATGAACCTGGGAAGAATGTTCCTATGGCGACTCTTGAAGAGGAGACAGATAAAAGTAAGCTATGGACGCAAAAAGACATTAGCGCATTGTCGCTGAAACAGGAGCGGATGGATGTGCAACCACCAATCAACGATATTGACATCATGCAACATCACATCCCGCATCACCGGGTACGTTCCGAGGATTTATTGTCTAATTGCAGGTCATAGCTTTCGTTTGTGCAATTGTAAAGAATATCATTCCGAAAGCCCTTTTCGGTAGCGATCACAACTTGCAACAGGTCCTTAAAGGTAATTCGGAATTTGATAGGTCTGATGATAGGCATTGCAACCTTTATCAAAATAAGACGATTCGAGAATATATCACTTCACTTGGTAATGACCGGAATAAAGGTATTCTCCTGGACAACGAAGTCTGACAGTAGATCACCGAGATCCCTTGGCTGGCCCCCCCGAAAGTCAAGCCTGAAGCAAAATTATCTTCCCCGGATTTAAAGAAAAGAACGGAACTCTTTACCGAATTCATCTACTGGCTTTTTGATTCCCTATTGATTCATCTCCTCCGATCGAATTTTTACATCACGGAGACCGCGGTCCATCGGAACAAAGTCTTTTACTTTCGACATGATGTATGGAATGCGATATCTCTACCTTCCATAACCAAACTCAAGGATACAATGCTCGAGGAAATCCATAGAGTTCTATCAGATATTGGCGCTGACTGATTTATAGGAAAGAGCGAGATTGATTCTTAAGAACGCAGGCAGAAAGTCTATGGGATACAGTTTTGTGAGATTCTTGCCTAAGGAAACGGGCGTGAGGTTTATTACAAACCTCCGACGAAGAGCGTATAGAATGGTAGTGCCCCATGGACCCATCGCATTGATCCCAGGAGCCCGAAGAATCTCGAGCATCGAGATCCCAGAAATATCTTGGTCCCTCAATCAACTCGATCTTAAAACCTATTTTCAGCATCCTGAATATGGAGAAGGTATCGAATGTTTTAGGAATCTTTGCTGACTCAGAATCGTGACCCCTCGCATATTGGAAACGCGCTATTCTCCTCCACTGATATGTATGCGAAGCTCCGAGAATTTCAAAACATGCGGGTGGAGAAAAGCTGGACATTGTACTGATGAAGGGCAAAATTACACTAACGATAGTCGGCCATTATATTTTGCCCGGGTCGATATTCGAAGCGCGTTCGATACGGTTAATCAGGATAAATTGTTGGACATTATTTTCGATGTTATTAAAGGCGAAGACTATGCATTGCACCGATACTGCGAACTCAACATCGACCGAGGTAAGATCACGAAACGTTTCGATGTAAGAGCTTCATCTTTCGGTACCTTCCCTTCGAAGGAGTGCAGTTAACATGTAGATGGACTTGTCAACGCCGAAAGTTTCGCCAAGGAAAAGGCTAAATCGAACTTTCATCGGGTTTTAGTCGAGCAAGCTATTCCGACATTCATGGACAGGGATGACGCGTTGCTTCTCCTCGAAGAGCACATCACGAATAATATTCTCAAAGTTTGATTGTTTCCCACGAAACCATGACTCATGAATTAGATCGGCAAGAAGTACTTCAGACAAAGGGTTGGGATTCCACAGGGCTCTGTGCTCTCAACAATCTTGTGTAATATTTATTATGCACATCTGGAAAAGAACAAACTCGCATTCATGGAAGATGGAGATGGGATTCTGCTTCGATTGATTGATGATTTCCTTTTTATTACGATGAACAAAGAGCACGCTCAACGGTTTCTCCAAGCCATGTGCGATGGTGTGTGCCCATGATGACTTGATTGACGATAAGGTCATCCTGAATACGGGTGTTCGATCAACATGGCCAAGAGTTTAGCCAATTTCGACATTACCGTCAATGGAACAAAGGTCCCTCGACTTACTCAAGGGAGATTCTTTCCATTTTGTGGGAATGCCATCGACACGGAAAATCTCGACATAATAAAGGATCCAACAAGACTTGAGGGATCGGGTATTATCATTTCCTCGGAGTTTTGTTGAAGCCTAGTCATCGATTCTTTAACCATCGAGAGATCACAAACGCCAGGCAGAGCGCTGCTTGTAAAGGCACTGAAGTAATCCCCAGCATCGCAATTTATAATGATAGTGCTTTGAAACTTGGCGGGCACGTCATGTTTATCGACACAAAATTCAATTCCCTCCTCTCTGTCTTCCAGAATTTGTATCAGCACTTCTGGACGACCGCGATGAAACTGCACAATTACATTCGGGCAATGGATGTTCGTCCTTCCGAAAAATTCATCAAAGGTAACGGCTTGATGAACGAATTTTGACGTCAGGCGTCATTGAGCAGATTGTCGTTCTCCAATTCACCTTGACGAGGTCACATCTGAAGGCCTGGAGAGGCAGCTCCTGCGCAGTGACCGAGACACACATACGTTGGTCTGTCCTTCCATCTACCGCTCTAAGTTCTAGGCTTGGCGCAAAGGCATTCCTAACCGTCCTGGCAGCGAAACAGACGGGCTACAATGAAACGATTAATTGGTTAAAGGAGATGATGAAGGGAAATCACTGTGGTCGATTGCAGAGGAGTGTAGAACGGATCGCTTCCCGACAAAACAGAACAAAACGGATCAAATACTGAAGTGACCATTCGTTTTGACGCGATATATATGTACCGTTGTGATTTCTCAGAGGCTGTAAAATTTACAAACATACATCAGCCATCAAACACAAGCCTCGTCTACGTAAAATATACTACCATCAAAGAAGAGCCTATAGAAAAAAAAACAAAAAGGAAAGACAGTTGTGATAAAGGCAAACATATAATTGGAAGAAGTGTAGAACAAACCTTACCATCCCCTTCCGTCTGCAATTTCCTTTCCAAGCCATATTATACTCACAATTTCAGTTGAAGGGCTAACGATACAACTGAGAAAGTGGACCCTCCAGTATAACGTCCAACCAAACAAGAATAAAAGCGATTATCTGCCCACATCACGTTCCAAACAATAAGCAAAGAACAAGCGAATCAAACCGAACCACCAACACTCAATTTCTGGAGAACCGCCCCCGGTAAAACCGGGTGTGTAAGTCCGACCAAAATCTAAAAATACAATCTTCGAAGTTGAACAACTTCGCAATTACAGTCCATCCATTTGTACAAAAACGGGAGTTTTGTGGGAGTAGAGAGTTAAAAAGTTGTTGCTGAAGATGCAGGTGGTTCAGCAGGACTTTGATCGGGAGATTTAGAGCCTTGTGATGGAGCAGAGGGAATTGCGAATCCTTCGCCACTGGAAGGTGAGTCTGTTGTTGACATGGAGGATGCGGCCATGCCACTCGCACGTCGGGCACGATAGTCTGCGAGGGAGAGCTTGACTTTTGGGGTTGATGGGGTACCGAGGGGGGATGCTGGCGGTATTATCCCTGGAGTCCCTGCCGCTGAGAAGTAGGACGTGGAAAGTTGTGACGAGATTGCCGATGTCGGTTGTGTTTGTCCTGTTGGAGGCGGCTCAGGGACATGTTGGAAATGCGGCGGCATCGTAACTCGTAAATTTGGCGGCACTTTTGTCGAAGCGGGTGTTTCAATCGATGGTGGAGGCGAAGCTTGCGATGGGCTCTTGATAGTTGTCGTTGAGGTGGTTGGCTCCGGTTTGTCAATCACCATGGCCTGACTATCCGCTTCCTTGGGCTCCTTCAATGACTGCTCGTATTCTCGTTTCGCGGTCTCGGCATACTTTTTGAACCACAGCAGCTGAGGTGGCGTCCAGTTGTCCGACAACGTTGATCGAACGATCCACTTTGGCAGATTTGTCGATACATCACCATTGTCCCCGGTCGGAGGCTGTAACCTCACCTTCTTGGCACTCGGTTCCTTGGGACGACCTTTCATACTCCGCTTGACCCGATTCGGGATGCGTCCTCCAGGATTCGGCGAGCCCTCATTTACAGAGGCCCCACTTTCTGATATTCGATCAGCTCCGGGGGATGGAGACAATGATTTCCGTTTAATTCCACGACCCTTAGGGGCGTTGGCGGCGCCCGTTGTTGACGATGTTGACATCCCTCGGTGAGCCGTCGGTCGCGAGTCTGATGAAACAATGGAACTCTGCCGTTTTCGTTTCCCACCCTGCGTCTCATCCATATCCTCTGACTTTTTCTTCTTATCCTTTTCCTTTTCTTCCATCCGCGCGAATTGAGCGAGAGCCTGTTCGATTTTCCGTCGTTCGCGAGATGTCTGCGGAGCATGGACGTCAACGGCAGCTTCCTTTGATGGTGTTCTGTCTCGACTCGTGGGCTTGCCCCGTGAATTCGGTCGAGAATCCTCGTCCATTTCACTTCCCTCTTGATCATCGCTTCGTGGCATCCCGTCGACGGACATGACGTCGCTTGACGTCCGCATCGAGGGCGAGTCGGGTAGTGACATGGCTGCTTTCCGCAGACGCAGAAAAATACAGCGGTCGTCGTGACATGCGCATTCGCCGCTGACAGAAAGAATTGTCAAGGCATACGTCGCCATACCCCGTAGTAACTCTGGCGTATACACTTCCACCAATGGCTTCGTTTCCCCTCGTACTGAATAGATCATTTCCTCCATTTTATGCACCATATTCCAGTCGTGCGAGACAGTGATTTCTTCTCCTGTCTTGATATTCTGCGTGGCGAATAGTCCGAAATGGAGACTCTGATGGGGAACAATGAACAGTGCTACCCGGGCATTGGGAAAACAACTTTTTCGGACGTAGCGAGCTTCGTTGCCGACTTGGCGTGCGTCGATGTACAATTCGAGGGTAAGTGGAGGCGCGAAGTGGACAAAGGACTTGGGTCTTTGGAGGGTTGAGAATTGATTTACGGGATCGTTTCGGTAGTTGCGTTGGAAGCCCAGGTGACCGGTTATTTCGGTGATGAATGATGTTTCGTTGATAGGTTCGGCGGCGAATAGTCCGTAAGACGGGGGAGTAAAAGTTTCGGGGTCGGACTTTTTGGCGATGGGTTGTCGCATCGTTTTATGCCTTTCGTTTTCGATCGACTCTATTCGTTCGATACCCTCGGGTAGGTCTGTTGTTAGACGAATGTCACTACGGAACGGTATACCTTCTGCACTCAGGTCTTCTAGTCGCCGTGCCTGTTGTTCCAACAACAGGCGTAGTGCCGGAGACACTTCAACCTGATCCCGGTGTTCATACCCGTCTCCACTAGGCCAAAGTGGGATATTCGGCTCCTCCTCTTTAGCCACATCGGGCTCCTCCTGTTGCGGCGGCAGAAGGGGCTGCTGTTGCTGCGTCGGCGCAACTGTTTCGACCTGAGAAACACTGCCTCCCCGCCCGGCAGCCCGAGGTTTCTTCCCGTCCGTCCGTCGTGGGGGACTAGGATGTGTCTCTTTTCGACTCTGTGGTGGCGGTAAATTCGGCGAGGGTCCCAACGATGATGATGCCGAATTTTGATGAGCACTGGGTTTCGTCTTGGGGTGGCCGGATGTTCGTCTTTTCGGTTTATGGTTTGTCTGTTGTTCTTCTTCTTGACGCTGTCGTTGCAGACGGATTGCTTTTTGAATGTCGAGGGGGCGTGGGTTACATTCGTCGCAGAGGTATTTGTCGGGAGCGTCTTTTGCATCGTAGATTCCTACACATGCGCCATGTTGCCACACTGAACATCGGTCGCAGAAGATGGTGAAGCCGTCGTCTTCATCGATGCCACATATACCTAGAGAACAGTTAGAGGATATGGAGGGAAGTTGGGGGGGGTTTACATCGTATGATGCCCTTGTCTTCGGGAGACTGAGGAGGGAGGTCGACCGGGGATTCCTGGTCTCCATTGACGGCAGGTATTATGGATTCAGCGTGAAGTGTTTCGGGTAACACAGCACTGCCGTCTGGCATGGTAGTCTTTGTGTCAACGTCCGGTTGAATCATAAGTCTATTGAGCGACTCATTGAAGTCGAGGGCGCGGGAAAGAGGTAGGTCTGGAATCGTGACGGACTAGGAACTGTTCCCACAAGAAATGTCAGTCTGCTGCTCCCCCGGCCGAAAAAAACAACAAATGAAGCGCATAAAATAACGAACGGAAAAGGTAGAGTAATCCCATTACAACCTCATCCAACTGCGACTCTTAAATATAAATAGAAGACACGTAATACAGGCTGGAAGAGGGAGGGGATCGACGAGAGTTGGACAAGTTAGGTGGCCACCAAGGAGGTGAAAGTAAATGATACGGATGGACGTTACCTGGCAAGGAAATCAAAATGGAGAGCAGAACGAGCGTGAAGAAAGGAATATAGGACGTACTGACGTGGATGGGGAGCGCACAAGGGGGCGGTATGGAGGTGGACGGGTGTGTGCGTGTTGAAAAAAATGGGAGGTGGAAAGAACGTCGAGGTGAGAGTTATAAAAATTTTATTAAAAATAAGTCCCCCGTAAAACTCGGTGGGTTGACTGTGTGTTGGTCTTATTTGGTGGTGCGCTTTTGGAGTGTCCAAAATTTCAGGTAACAGCTGCTTTTTGATTTGCCCACGCGGCTGCACGATCAGTCAGCCAACCTTCCGTTCTGGACGAAACTGAAAACCGCTTGAACCAATCAGAGGAGGGTATTTACGTCAATCCCCTCGCCCCGAGTGCAGTGTTGTACCAGCGCCATCTGTTCGTTGAAAGGTCCCTCATTGAATCCTTCGTCGTTTTTTGGGCATCGAGAATAAAACAGAGTCCCAAGTCTTGGAGGCGTACGCTCTAGGTGAAAAATTTGGTTCTCTTTCGTACAAAGCGCGAAGATCTGATCGTCATGTATTCGATCAAGTCTGGGCGACGGGAATTAACCTGGTACCTTCAAGGCAAAAAGCACCATCGAGAACGATGCCCTTTTATAGGAGATAAATAGACAATGTTTTCACTTTCCAAAAAACCGCTGTTCGAGACGCGTATGTGATTGTTTGCAGGAACCCTCGGCATCATCGGCTCTTTGAGAAATGAAATTCCGTAAAATGATGGGACCTATCGATCTGCATACCCGGAAATTTTTGCCAGGCAGACGAGCAACCTCACAAGGGGGAGGGACAGCGGGCCCCAGACGGCCACGTCTCCCTCAACAGATCGCCGTAGTCAATGGTACCTGTGGCCCTGTTTCATTCCAATGGTCTAATTAGAAAGGATCTCGATGTCGTAGAAGGGAAATTTAGCACGTATTTCCCTCTCCCGTACCGCGTTGCCATCATCATCAACCTCGGTACTCCCCAATAATCTGAATGTGCAAAAGATCACAGGAGGGACGGCTGACGCGATGTTAGGGATCTGGGCGTGGGCAACGTCCCTCCACTTTATCTCCTTCTTGGGCATCGACCCCCTCGAAATCCTCCACCCCAGAATATCTTCCGCGGAAGACCATCCCCTCGACATCCACCCACCCCACCACCAACACCAACACCGTCGCGAAACTTACCACCCCGCCTACTCCATCGCCATCATCCTCACCTCTATAACAATCATTTCCCTCACCATGTTTTGGCGATTCACTGCTGGTGACGCCTCTGCCATCTTAGCCTACGAAACCCTCCCGCTTTCCTGCTTCGCTTCTATCTTCGTTCTTACCCTCTGTCCGTTTAATATTATTTACCGCGAAGCACGGCTCCGCTTTTTGCGGGTGCTACGGAGGATTTTGGTTGGGGGATTAGACGCCGAGGGGGCCACATTTGGGGACATAATGTTGGCTGATATATTGACTTCTTACGCAAAAGTTTTGGGAGATTTGTGGGTTACCGGGTGCATGTTTTTTGGTGGCATTTCTGCGACGGGGAAACCAGATAGAGCTTGTGGTGGCAAATTTGCTGTTCCTTTTGTCATCAGGTATCAATCTCGAAACTGGGGTAGCTGTTGGAAACGCTTGTTGATGGATAGTGTACCTTATTTTATTCGATTACGACAGTGTTTGATTGAGTTTTCGAGGGCGAGAGGACCGGGAACACAACATCTTGCGAACGCATTGAAGTATGCTTCTGCGTTTCCCGTGATTCTTCTTTCAGCAATGCAGAGGACATATATTTCCCCAGTCGAAGATAAATACCCCGACAAAGTCTGGTTTGGCGAATCTGCACTCTTCAGGTTATGGTACTCAACCCCATGTGAAAAAAGTGTTGACAGGAGGATCATTTTCGTGGTAATAAATTCACTTTATTCATTCTGGTGGGACGTCGTTATGGATTGGAATCTAACAATCCTCACGAACCCATCGTCCCCAGGTCACAATCTATGGGGTCTAAGAAGAACAATCCATTTCCCTAGTCCGACATTATACTATATCGCCATTGGCCTTGATCTTCTCCTCCGGTATCCTCCCCGCTTCCGCCGCTTTTCGCCCGTTTGACTTTTTTTTGGTCTAGGATGACCTGGAGCATCAAACTCTCTCCGCATTTACACCACGTCAACGAACTTGAAGGCGGGATTTTCGTCATGGAAACCCTCGAAGTCGTCCGTCGATGGATCTGGATCGCCTTTCGCTTCGAAGCGGAATGGAGTAAAAAGGGTTACGCGAGCATTGCAACGAATTTTCGACGGAGGAATAGTATTCCGGCGTTGGAAATGACCAAAGTTAATTCGAGGCATTGATTTCCTCTTCCCCCCAGTTGCATATTCTTAGAGATCACATATGTAAACCTTGGCAATAACAGATCTTTTCGCGCTAGAAGGACAATCTTTCTTTTTGGACGTGGTTGTGATTCTTGGGGGGTTGTTATTTGCGGTGTTTGCGGGGTTTTTGGAGGGATTTTAATTTTGCTTTGAGCAGGTTGTTCTGGCGTTCGGCTTTTGTGCCGTAACGAAAAGACTTTTTCTTTTTCTTCTTGGAGTCGTGAGGTTCGTTGTGTGCCTTCTCCGGTGGTGGGGGGATGTGTTTCTCAGGTTGTGATTTTGGGATCAGGTGCGCATTCCCGAGACCAATTTGATCGAAATC
>Ga0335081_10006799_pt1 | contig 18231 bp, 18 predicted proteins | sample Lox_Sample_35_FD_206713 | JGI IMG/M metagenome (GOLD analysis project Ga0335081, IMG submission 206713) | Soil microbial communities from Loxahatchee National Wildlife Refuge, Florida, United States - Lox_Sample_3.5 | ecosystem: Environmental > Terrestrial > Soil > Wetlands | place: USA... | reverse complement strand
CGACCGTGCGCGGGAACCCGCTGCCGCGGCGCCCCCGGCCCCCCGGCACGCGACGATCGCCGAGCTGCTGCTGGCCCGCGCCGGGGACGACCACACCGCGCTGCTGTTTGAGGACCAGCGGTGGAGCTGGCGCGAGCTGGTCCTCGAGGCGGCCACCCGGTCGGCGCTCCTGCGGCAGCTGCGCCCGCCGCGGGACCGGCCCTGGCACGTCGGCGTGCTGCTGGAGAACACGCCGGAGTACCTCTTCCTCATCGCCGGCGCGGCCCTGTGCGGAGCGACCGTGGCACCTGCTACATCATCTGGACGCCCGGCACCCCCGACGGCGCGCTGGGGGTCCCGCAGCAGGGGTTCACGGTGGAGATCGCCGATGCCCGCGGCGAGGCCTGCCCGCCGGCGTGCTTCGACGCCTCCGGCGTGATGCTCAACCCCGATGAGGCGGTGGGCGAGATCGTCTCCCGCGGCGCCGCGGCCCGCTTCGAGGGCTATTACAACAACCCGGAGGCCAGCCGGGACCGGCTGCGGGACGGCGACTTCTGGACCGGCGACCTCGGCTACCGCGACGAGCAGGGCTACTTCTGGTTCGCCGGGCGTACCGCGGACTGGCTGCGCGTGGACGGGGAGAACTTCGCGGCCGCCCCCGTCGAGCGGATCTTGTCCCGGTTCCCCGGCGTGACCGCGGCCGCCGTCTACGCCGTCCCTGACCCGGTCACCGGCGACCAGGTCATGGCGGCTCTCGAACTCCCTGGCTTCTCTGGCGACGGGTTCGACCCCGCCGCCTTCGGCTCCTTCCTCGGCGAGCAGCCCGACCTCGGCACCAAGTGGGCGCCGCGGCTGGTCCGGATCACCGCGGACCTCCCGGTGACGGCCACCCACAAGATCAGCAAGCCGGCCCTGCGCCGCATGCTGTGGCACGGCGAGGACCCGGTCTACGAGCGCGCCGGCCAGACGTACGTGCCGATGACCGCAGACCGCAAGGCCGCCCTGGAAGCCGAGTACGCCCGGCACGGCCGGGAGCATCTCCTGCGGCTGGGCCGCCGGCAGCAGGGCCGCTTTCAGCAGGGTTCTGGGGGTGAACGCGAAACATTTCAGTCCTCCTACGATGTCCGGCGGCAGCGCTTCACCGCTGCGCACCATCTGGAACATCGCATTCGGCGTTGAAACGACGCTGAAGCGGGCCTGAAACGGCCTGCGCACCAAGCCAGCTAGCAGGGGGTGTGCGTCGAAAATGCAGGGGCCGACGCGTTTAGGCTGGCGGGTCAAGGGGGCGCGGGCTCAGCTCCTGCCCCCGGCGGGCCCGCGGCCGCCCGGCCGCCCGTCCGGCATGACCCCTCAGTCTCACCCGTCCCGCCGACCCCGCCCGACGGCCCGGATCCGCGCCAGCACCCGACCGGTTATCCACCACGATGGAACATCGATGTCGTTCTGGCGACAGCAATGTTCCATCGTTCCCAAAAAGACACGAGCGCACTCGCTGGCGGGCCTACCTGGGCGGGTCGATCATGTCGGCGGCCTGCCGCAGCGCGCGGGCTATCCGCTCCCGCGGCCTCACCGCCCGCAGTTCTTCCGCCAGCTCGGAGGCCAGCTCGCGCAATGGCGTCAGGTCAAGCGCCCCGGGCTCGCCGCCGGTGTTCGACACCCGCCTGTCCCTGACCGCCTGCGTGGTCTGGCGTGCCTGGTCGGTCAGGCGGCCGGCGACCAGGCCGCTCAGGCGCGTCCCCCCGGCCAGCGTGACCTCCTGGCCGGTCTGCGGGCTGGCCGGCGTACCGGGGACGGCACCTGGCTGCGTATCGGGGGCAGCAGCACCTGGCTGCGTACCAGGGGTAACATCTGCCTGCTGATCCTCAGACACCGCAATCACCTCACTTCGCGATCCTAGCTGGCCTGGGGGTATGACGGGCGGGAACGCTTCCCATTGTTCACCGCACTCCGATCGTGTGGTGCGGCACGCCGGCCATAGCCGGCTCCGCGGCCGGATGGGTGGTTAGCTCCGGGGGACGAGGGCGAGCTGGCGTGACTGGCCGACCAGCCGCCCGCTGCTGTCCCAGACCTCGCCGTCCTCTTCGAGGAAGCCGGCGGTGACGAACCGGGTGGAAAAGCGGCAGCGGAGCCAGCCGGGCGCCGGGTTGGCCCGGATATGGGCGGTGAGCTCGATCGTCGGCGTCCACGCGACCGGCAGCCGGGCGTTGAAGGCGGTGGGCGGGAACGCGTCGACCGCGCACAGCAGGGCGAGGCTGTCGACCGGCTCGGCGTCGGGGAGCCGGAACCAGCCCCGCATCAGCGGCCGCCCGGATTGGCGCCCGGTGGCGAAGGCGGCGTCGTCGGGATGCAGCCGCAGATCGACCCGGCCCATGAACGGGGGCGGGAAGGTGTCTGGCGGACGCAGGGGGACGCACTGCCCGGGCGGGGGCAGCTCGGGCGGCACGCCCTCGATGAGCTCGGGCCCCTGGGCCTGTGACAGGTCACCGAGCGTGCCCAGCACGGCCAGCAGCGGGCGGCTGCCGGAGAACATCGTGGCGGTGCCGGTGGCGAAGCGCTTGCCCTCCCTGAGGATCTGGGTGGCGATGCGGACGCTGCCCGGCTGGCCAGGAGACAGGTAGTGCGCGGTGACCGTCACGGGGTCCGGGCGTCCGGCGGCCTGGACCAGGGCCCGGGTGGCCAGGGTGAGCAGGTAGCCGCCATTGGCATTGCCCGCGATGTCCCAGCCGGGATGGATGGAGGCCGACCACTGGCCGGCCGCAGCGGGCTGGACGGCTGTCGCGATGGCAAACGGGCCAGGCAAAGGATACCTCGCATTGTGGTGTCGGGAGCCTAGGTGCGGGCCAGCCAGGGCGCCGCCCGGTCCCGGTCCAGGTGCTCCGGGGCCCGCAACGTAGCGATCATGAGCTGGACCGCGTCCTGGACATCCCTGGTCAGCTGGAAGCACTCCGCCGCTGACCGGCACTCGGCTGGCCCGAGCCGCCGGGCCGTCGCCACCACACCGCTCGCCAAGCCGGGGAGTTCCGCGGCGTCCCCGGGATCGAGCGGCCAGCCTGCTCCCCCGGCCGCGGTGCCCAGGCTAGTGATCTGATCACCTAGCCAGGTCCAAGGGTCAGCGGTCAAGCGGGTATCCCAGAACCGGGCAGACGGCTCGTTGCCGGTGAAACGCGGATGGTAGTGGGCAGAGGCGAAGCTACCCGGAGGGTCCGCCAGCCGGTCAAACAGGTCGGCCCGCCACAGCGGACGGTCCACGGTGGTGAGCTGGGACGCCGACTCGCTGCCCCGATGCGGGTGCTGAGACAGCTCCCGGATCTCGATCCGGACGCCGTGCTCCATGGAAGAGTCTTCAAGATCGATCTCGAACCAGTGCCGGATGACGACGGCCGAGCGGGAAAGAGCCAGTATGTGCTGCACAGCGCCCCGGTTATCTGGATCTGGACAGTGAGGCCCAGTATGCGGCCGGGTGAGCAGCGTGGTCAACGCGGCAGATGGCGCCGCACCGGCGGTCCTGGTTACCGGTAGCGGAAGCCGTCGAGGAAGCGGCGGAAGACGCCGCCCTCGCGAGACAGGGCCGGGGCGGGCGGGGGCGCGGCGGAGCGCTGGCGGGCGATGGGCTGGTCGTAGTCGGTGCGGGCGATGGCATCGACGACCCGGGACTCGTCGAAGTCTTCTGAGCCCTCGATCTGAGGCACGTAGCCCACGAGCACGCCGTCGAGCATGACCTGGGCTTCGAGGCCGGCCGTGCCGTCGGTGTCCCATTCGGCCTGGCGTCCGCCGGGCAGCGACACGCGGACGCCGAACTCGCTGGCGCCGCGGAGCAGGTGAGCGTCGATGCCGCGGTCGCGGAGGGCGTCGACCACCCGGCGGGCCCGGAATTCGTCCATGCCAGCAAGGTAGCGTCCGTTTCTGGACGTTCGCTGGACGTTCGCTGGAAGGCTGTCGTGAGGGCCGGCCTGCGGGCCTCAGTCGTCCCAGCGCACGGTGATCCGGCCGCCGGTAACGGACAGCGGCAAGGACTCCGCTTCTGCCGCGACCGCATCGCGTTCCGCGCGCGACAGCCGCCGCCAGGGCTGCACCGTCATCACCGCGCCAGCGCGCCGCCACGTCCCGGCGATCTCTCCCCCGACGAGCAGGCCGCCGGGCCATACCCGCGGCGTCCACAGCGCGCCACGGCGGGCAGCGTCCGGGACCAGGAGGTCGCGATCGGCTCCGTGCAGGAGGAAGTAGGCGTCGCCGCTCGGCAGCAGCCGCGCGGGGGCCGGGGGCCCGGGGGCGGCGCGGAAGGCCGCCTCGTCCCGGGCGAGGATCCAGCCGGCGCCGGCCGGCGTCCGCACCGGCGTCAGCGACCGGCCGAGCGCCTCGAACGCCGCGGCACCGGACCGCGGGCCGATCCCGCCCACCGGCCGAAGGCCTCGGGTGTGACGGGGCCGTAGATGTGCAGGTACCGGCGCGCGAGCTCCAGGCGAGCATCTCGTGGGTCGGTCTGCGGCGGCGGTACGGTCCAGACGGCCGGCTGCCGCGCGCCTTCCCAGCGGATCAGGACCGTGCCGGTCGCCGCCGCATACCTGAGACTGTTGGGATTTACGCCGAGCGCCCGGCCGGCCTGTCCGTAGGTCATCCGCGTACCGCCGAGGAGAGCGTCGAGGCGGGCGGCGAGGTCCTGCGCCCGCCGCCGTCCCCTGGCGTCGCCGGGCAGCGTCCCGAGCGAGAAGACGGCCAGGTCGCGCGCGGCGACTACGAAGACGCTGAACCGCGGCCCCCACAACTGGACCAGCGAAGCGTCTTCCCACGTGGACGGCCCGGTGCCCTCGACGCGCGCGTGGATCGACAGCAGCGCGGCCCGGGGCATGCTGTCCTGCAGCCCGGCCCAGGCCGCGCGCCGAAGCGAATCCCGTCCGCGCGGGAGCCGCGTGCTGAGCCCGCCGGCGTTCTGCCGGAACGCCAGGATCTGCGGCCGCGTCAGGTCAAGCCGGACTCCGGTCACGGCTGTCAAGCATACGGACCGCGGCTGAGCCGGACATCGTGTCCTGCGAGATACTGGCGGCTATGCCTGAGCTGATCCCAGAACCGAGCCGGGTGGCCGCGGCTGGCCAGCCGCCGAAGCTGATCGACGAGTACGTCGGGAGGGCCAACACCGGCCACGACGGCCTGAGCATCGCGCACATGCGCAGCCCCGGAGGCTGGGCCGAGCCCGGGCAGCGCCCGGAGTTCGACGAATTCACCATCGTGCTGCGCGGGGCCCTGGTCGTGGAATCCGACGGCGGCCAGATGACCGTCCAGGCCGGCCAGGCGGTCCATACGCGCCCGGGGGAATGGGTGCGTTACAGCACCCCCGGAGCCGACGGCGCCGAATACCTCTCGGTCTGCGTGCCCGCCTTCGCCCCCGGCACGGTTCACCGCGACGGATAACCCGGCCGCGGACCCATCCGCGCCGCCGGGGAGCGCGAGCCGGTATCCGACCGCGGGATCGCTTTGCAGCAGGTCCCCGTGGTCATCGCCGAGCTTGCGCCGTATCCGGTAGGCATACACCTTGAGGTAGTGCAGCTCGTTGACGTAACCGGGCCCCCAGACGTGCTCGAGGATCATCCTCCTGGCACAGACCTTGCCGGCGTTGCGGGCCAGGTAGGCGAGGAAGTCGAACTCCCGGGGAGTCAGGTCCAGGGAGCGGCCGCGCAGGGACGCCTCGTAGTGCACCAGGTCCAGGCGCAGGGCACCGACGTCGAGCTCCTGCGGCTGGCTGTCGGCTGGCGGAATGTGGTGCCGGAGCGCGACCTTGAGGCGGGCGTTGAGTTCCCGCATCCCGAAGGGCTTGGTCATGTAGCCATCGGCGCCCTGGTCCAGGGCGTCAACCTTGCGGTCTTCCGAGCCGTCCGCGGACAGCACCACGATGGGCGCGTCGCTCCAGGTCCTGATGCGCCGGCACACGTCAAGGCGGGTAGAAAAAAGGTGAACGGAAGTCACCGGCCGCTGAGCGCCGGTCACGCGGTCAGCTGGTCTCGCTGGGCCCTGGTCAGCCGGGCCACCACCAGGTCGTAGGAATGATCGATGAGCTCAAGCACTTCCCCGCCGGGGACCGAACCGTCAAGCACCACGGTGTTCCAGTGCCGCTTGTTCAGGTGGTAGCCGGGCGTGACGCCGGCGTAGCGGCCCCGCAGGACGACGGCGAGCTCGGGATCGCATTTAAGGCTGATGTTTCCGGGGGTCCCGCCGAGAGGCACCAGCGCGAACATCCGGCCCGCGACCTTGAATACCGCCACGTCATCGCCGAACGGGTAATCCTCCACCGCGCCCGGCTTGGCGCCGCAGGCGGCCATCACCAGGTCCCGCCGCGAACCGGTCACCGCATGCTCACCTGCTTCAGAACCTAGGCTCAGTAATCAGGCTACGTGAGAAGGCGCGGACGCCGGGCCGGCCTGCTGAAGCGGTCGGCCTGGACCGCGAGGCGAAGGAGCCAGAGATGACCGACAGCCAGATCGACGCCCAGTACTCAACCGGGCTGTCCCGGCCCCGCATCGAGCAGGCCCTCATCGCGGCCGGCCAGGACCTCGGCCACCTCCGGCCCGCCGACCTCGGCCCGCTCGAGGATTTCCACACCATGGGCCGGATCGCCACGGGCCAGCTGGCGGAGCTGGCTGCGATCACCGCCGAGGACGAGGTGCTCGACGCCGGCAGCGGGATCGGCGGAACCGCCCGTTTCCTCGCCGACCGTTACCGCTGCCGGGTAACCGCCATCGATCTGACCGAGGAGTACTGCGAGATCGCCCGCTGGCTCAACCGGCTCACCGGGCTGGACGACCGGATCGGTGTCCGTCAGGGAGACGTCACCGACCTGCCCTTCGCCGACGCCGCCTTCGACGTGGTCACCAGCCAGCACGTCCAGATGAACGTAGCCGACAAGGACCGCCTCTACCGCGAGGCACGCCGGGTGCTCCGCACCGGGGGCCGGCTGGCCATCTGGGACATCGCCGCGGGCGCGCCCGGGCCGCTGAGCTATCCGCTGCCCTGGGCCGACCGGCCCGAACTCAGCCACCTCGCCGCCGCCGGCCAGCTGCGGGCCGCGGTCGAGTCCGCGAGGTTCGCGGTCGAGGTCTGGAACGACCTCACCAGCCAGGCGGCCGCGCTCATGGAGGCATTCCTGGCCCTCCCGGCAAGCCCGCTGGGGCTGCACGCCTTCGTCGAGGACTTCGCCAAGAAAGCCAGGAATCTCACAGAGGGTCTTTCCAGCGGGCGGCTCCGGGTCATCCAGGGCATCGCGCACGCGGCGGCCTGACGCCGGCGCCGGAAAGGCAGGGCCGGGCTAGGCGGCCAGGAACTCCAGGATCCGCTTGTTGACGTCGGTGGGGCGCTGCACCATCATGAAGTGCCCGACACCGTCGATCAGTTCGGACTGCGATCCCGGGCCGCAATGATCCGGTACCCGGTTCACCTGCTCCTGGGTCATGCCGTGGCAGCCGTCCATGGTGCCGTGCAGGTACAGCGTCGGCTGGGTGATGTCCTTACCCCAGGCGGCGGCCTGCTCGGCCGCCCACTCCTCCGAGCCGAAGCGGTTGGGGTCGAACTGCCCCCAGTAGTAGCCCAGGGCGGCCTTGAAGTGCGCGGGGTCGCGGATGCAGTCCTTGACCTTCGGCAGGTCCTCCGAGGCGTCGTAGCCGGGTGACCAGTCCGCCCAGATCCGGTCGATGAACGCGAAGTTGTCGGCCGAGATCACCTGCTCGCACACCCGCTGGTTCTGGAAGTACCAGAAGTAGAACGAGCGCTTGATCTGGTCGTACTTGACGATGTTCTCGCCGAAGAGCGCGAACGGCGGGATGTTGAGGATCGCGCACCGCCGCCACCGCTCGGGTTCCTTGCCCGCCGCGCCCCAGGCCCCGACCGCGCCCCAGTCGTGGGCGATCAGGACCGCGTCGGAATCGCCGCCGAGCGCCTCGTGCAGCGCGATCTGGTCGAGGACCATCGTGCTGCTGTGAACGTGGTGCCGGTCGTCGGGCAGCTCGGTCGGGGCGAACCCGCGGTTGAACGGGGCCACCGCCCGGTATCCGGCCTCGGCGAGCGCCGGGAGCAGGTAGCGGTAGCTGAAGGGCGAGTCGGGGAACCCGTGCACGCACAGCGCAAGCGGGCCGTCCCCCGCCGTCAGGTACTCGAACGTGAGGTGGTTCGCCCGGACTGTCCCTCTGTTGAAATCTTGCATGATGGTGCCTCCCGGTATGTGACAGATCCGGGGAGTGCCGGTGCGAGGCAAGGTCAGGGAGCAAGCCCGGAATACATCGCACACCCCCCACGGCAGGCTAAACCGGCACGAATCCCCGCCGCTATACGCCAGCCGGAACCGCACCGTCTCGAATTGAGCCATCCGGCCGCGGGCGGCGCGTGATCACCGGCTGACGTCCGGCTCGCTGACGTAGCGGTGGTACGCCTCCTCCAGCTCGCGCGAGCCCGGCGGCTCCATGTAGTCACGGACGGTCCCGAGCTGGAACTCGCAGAAGCCGAGCGCTTCCAGTTCCTCGGGGCGCAGCTCCCGGCGGGGCAGCTGCCGCACCGCGTCGCGGGCGAGATCCGCCTGGGCCAGCGCCTCGTGCACGGCCCGACGGATCGTGATGTTCAGCGCGCGCATCTGAGCATCGCTGATGAACCCGTCCGCGCTGCCCCGCGGGTTGTCCGGGTCGAACCCCCAGCGGCCATGAAACGTCTCCAGCGCGTTACGGACCGACTGCGCCACCACCCAGGTCCGGAACTGCTCGAAGCTGGTCTTCCCTTCGACGATATCGGTGAGGGCCAGCCGGGTGGGGGTGATCATGACGTGCTCGTTTCTGCGCGGGTGAAGGCCTGGGGAGCCGATTCATAATCAGTGATTAACCTGACCGTCTCCTGGAGGAGTACTCCATGTAGCCTGACTGCCACCGCAGTGAACGGTGAACGTGAACGGTGAACGGGCCGACCCCGCGCTCGTAGACCGGAGAAAGACGCGGTACGTGCCAGGGGAAACCGGATCCGTTCGGGCCCAATGATCTTCAGGGACGGTCAGGTCAGCGGCGCCGGGGTACCGGCCGCCAGCCGGCGCTGGTCTTCTGCCTGCGGTAGCCGCCCCGGCGGGACATAGCCGGTGCACCGGCAGCGGTTCAGCGAACCCGGCCGGACGGTGCAGGTCGCGGGCGCGCGGTGAGCCGCGGCGCTGTGCGCGCACCGGACGCACATCCCGGCCGACGGCAGCATCATGCAGTGCCATTCCCAGAGCAGGTTGGCCCCGACGGATAGCCAGAACACGAAGTAGCCGCAGGCGACCACGAAGGCCATGGCGGCGAACGCGCCGTCGACGCGCAGGGACGCGAACGCGTACGCGGCGGCGAGGATGGCCGGCGTGATGAACCCGGACGCGCCCCATCTGACGACGTTGCCCGGCCGCTGCTGGGGCGGCTGGGCAGCGGCCAATCCGGCTGGGGCCAGCCCGGCGGGGAGGTCGGCGGTGACCGCGGCCAGTTCGGCGTACGTGCGTGAGCTGAGGGTCTGGCCGATTCGCGCGTCGAACTCGTCCTTGGTCAGCCGGCCCTGCACGAACGCGACCTTGAGCGTGTCGATCATCTGCTCGCGATCGTCGTGCGACGCCCGCAGGTGGCCGCGGCCCGCCGCCACTGCTGCCGGCGCGTCTGCCGGCCCTGCCATCACAGCCCCTTCAGGAAGAAGATCAATTGACAGGGTAACCCGGCGCCGGGCCGGCGGTGAAGGCAGGCACGGCATCAACCCCGGCCGGGCAGCGCCTGCTCGGCCCAGATGGTCTTGCCGTGCGGGGTCTGCCGGGTCCCCCAGCGCTGGGTGAGCTGGGAGACCAGGAGCAGGCCGCGTCCGCCTTCGTCGAAGGCCCGGGCCCGGCGCAGGTGCGGGGCGGTGCTGCTGCCGTCGGAGACCTCGCAGATGAGCGTCCGGTCCCGGATCAGGCGGAGCTGGATGGGGCTCCGGGCGTGCCGGATCGCGTTGGTGACGAGCTCGCTGACCACCAGCCCGGTGACAAACGCCGCGTCGTCCAGGCCCCAGCCGGCCAGCCGGGCCACCGCCTGCTTGCGGGCGCGGGCCACGACGGCCGGCTCGGCGGGCAGGTCCCAGACGGCGACCTGGTCGCTGTCCAGGGCGTGCGTGCGGGCCACCAGCAGGGCGACGTCGTCCGCGGGACGCTCGGGGAGCACGGCCGCCAGGATGTGGTCGCAGGTCGCCTCCAGCGAGGGTTCCCGGTGGGTCAGCGCGCGGCGCAGGCGCTCGAAGCCGAGGTCGATGTCGTGGTAGCGGGCCTCGATGAGGCCGTCGGTGTACAGGGCCAGGGTGCTCCCGGCGGGCAGTTCGATCTCGGCGCTCTCGAACGGCACGCCGCCCAGGCCGAGCGGCGGGCCGGCCGGCAGCTCGAGGAAGCTGACGGCGCCGTCCGGGGTGACCAGCGCCGGCAGCGGATGGCCGGCCCGGGCCAGGCTGCACCGCCGGGAAACCGGATCGTAGACCGCGTACAGGCAGGTGGCGCCGATATCGTGCTCCGGGTCGTCGCCGTCGTCGGCGTCGGCCGGGAGCCTGCTGACCAGGTCATCGAGGCGGGTGAGGAGCTCGTCGGGGGGCAGGTCGACGTCGGCGAGGGTCCGCACGGCGGTGCGCAGCCGGCCCATGGTGGCGGAGGCGTGCAGGCCGTGGCCGACGACATCGCCGACGACCAGGGCGACCCGGGCCCCGGACAGCGGGATCACGTCGAACCAGTCCCCGCCCACGCCGACGTGGGCACTGGCGGGCAGGTAGCGGCTGGCCACCTCCACCGCCGACTGCCTGGGGAGCCGCTGCGGCAGCAGGCTGCGCTGCAGGGCCAGGGCGGTGCTCCGCTCGCGGGTGTAGCGGCGGGCGTTGTCCAGGGACAGGGCGGCCCGGGCGGTGAGTTCCTCGGCGAGCAGCACGTCGTCCGGCTCGAACGGCTCCGGGCGCTGGCCGCGGAGGAAGACCGCGACGCCGAGGGTGACGCCGCGGGCGCGTATCGGCACCGACAGGATCGAGTGGATGCCGAACTTGCGGATGGTGGCCGCCCGGGCCGGGTTGTGGCCGGTCGACGAGATGAACGTCGGGTCATCCGCGCCGGTCAGCACCGGCTGGCCGGTGGCCAGGCAGCGGGCCGACGGGAAGGACTCGGGGTGGGTGTCGACCTCTCCGGGCTTGACCACGGCCTCGGGGACGCCCTCGAAGATGGACTGATGGGCGACGCGGCGCAGCGCGACGGTACCGGTGAGCGGCCCCGGCTTCGGCTCGGCGCCGCTGAGCACGGCATCGAGCAGGTCCACCACGGCCAGGTCGGCGAACTCCGGGACCACCATGTCGGCCAGTTCCTGGGCGGTCTGGGTAACGTCCAGGGTGGTGCCGATCCGGGTGCCGGCCTCGTTCAGCAGGGTCAGCCGCTGGCGGGCCCGGTACTGCTCGGTGATGTCGAGCACCCCGATCCACACGGCCCGGGTCCGGCCGGCGAGATCCTTCAGCGGGGAGACCAGGACCGACCAGGCACGATCGCGGGTTTCCCCCGGCACCTGGCGGCGGGTTTCCCGGTGCTCCGGCTCGCCCGCCTCGAGTACCTGGCGCATGTAGCGCTCCAGCGCGTCCCACTGGGGACCGGGCAGGACCTCGGTCAGGCGCCGTCCGCGCAGCTCGTCTTCGGCGAGCCCGAACATCTGGCACATGCGGTCGTTGACGCTCAGGCACAGCAGGTCCCGGTCGTGGACCGCCAGGGCGATCGGCGACTGGGTGAACGCCCAGTCCAGGACCGGCGCCCCGGGCTGGGCGCGGCGCATCCCGGCCGGTAGCCGGCCTTCGGAGCCCTCATCGTCGCTGGTGTCGCCGCTCATCACCGCTCGCACCGCCATTGCACGGAGCCCTCCCGACCTCAGCGCTGGCCAGAGAGGATAGCCGCCCACAGAGCGTGAGCCAAAGTAGCACAGATCGAAACGAGGCCGCAGCTCATGCGCCCTGGCCCACCAGAGTGACAGGATCAGACCATGCCCGGCCGCCTCGACACCGGCGCGCTGCGCCGCAAGTACGCCGAGGAACGGGACAAGCGGCTCCGCCCGGACGGCAACGACCAGTACCTTCGCCTCACCGGCGCCTTCGCGCACTACCTCGACGATCCCTGCAAACCATGGTCCGAACGGACTCCGCGAACCGATCACCGGACCGTCGTGTGCGTCGGCGGCGGGTTCGCTGGCCTGGTCACCGGAGCGCGGCTGGCCGAATCCGGCGTCGACGTCCGCATCGTGGAGAAGGGTGGCGATTTCGGCGGCACCTGGTACTGGAACCGCTATCCGGGCGCGCAGTGCGACACGGCCTCGATGGTCTACCTGCCGCTGCTGGAAGAGACCGGGCACATGCCACGCCCTCCTCGGTCGACGTGCGGGGCAACCACCCGATCGACCCGGACTGGTTCGCCGGGGTGGCCACGCCGGGATGGCAGCAGCGCTCGCTGGAGAACTTCGCGGCCAACCAGGCGGGCGGGGCCGCGGACCAGGACCTGGTGCAGGACGGCTGGACCGACATCGCCCGCCGGATCCGGGCCTTCAACCACCCGAACACCCGCCTGGTCGACACCGACGACCAGGGCGTGTCGCGGATCACCCCGGCCGGCGTGGTGGCTACCCCTGCGGGCCCAGCGCCTACTTCGCCTACATCGACTCCTGGCGCGCGTCCGGCACGTTCGACGGCCTGGAATTCCGGTAGCGGCGGCTGGTCCGGGAGAATGTTCATCGACCGGGACCAGGCCCGCCAGGAGCTCAGCCGGCTCGAGCGCAGCACCACGCTATCGGCCGCGAACATCCCGGCCGGAGGCACGTCGGCGGTGTCCGGCCCGGGTTTCCTGCCCCGCCACCCGGTCACGCTCGCCATCGACGGCACGCCGGTCGCCCGGGTGGCCGCGAGCGGCCAGGGCACGGTCAGCTACGTACTCAACCCGGCCGCGCTGGGCCTGGCCCCGGGGCACCACGTGCTGACGCTGCGGGGCATGCTCATCACCACCACCGCCGGCTTCAACAGCCTGGCATCATCGCGGTTACCGCGCGGCTGAGTTGCCGGACGGGGCGGTCTGCAGCGGCGCGGTCGCGGTCGAGGGCGGCAGCGACGACGGGTCGACGAACGTGCTGCCGCCCGGCCCGGCCTGCACGGCCTGGTGCAGCGCGCTGCCCTGGAGGTACTGCGGCCAGCTGAGGAACCACTCGGTCCAGCCGTTATCCCAGGTGCCCGCCTTCGGGCTGCCCACGATCGTGATGGGGTCACCGGGTACGGCCAGGTTGTAGTACGTCTCGGCATCAGCTGGCGACAGGTTGACGCAGCCGTGGCTGACGTTCTCGAATCCCTGCTCCCCCACCGACCAGTAGGCGTCGTGGTAGTAGTCCCCGCTGAAGGTGAACCGCACCGACCACGGCACCGAGATGCTGTACCCCGGGCCGGTCATCTGCACCGGGTTGGCCTTCTCGATGGTGAGATAGCTGCCGTTCGGGGTGGCGTCCCCTGGCCTGCCCGAGCTGATCGGCCAGTTGTAGCGGAGCTTGCCGTTGTAGTAGATCTGCGTGCGGTGCGTGGCGGTGTTGCCGACGGCGATCAGCGACGGTCCGATGGAGAACGTCTGGGTCAGGGTGTGGTAGCCGTATACGCCCGGCGCGCCCTGCACACCGTTCAGGTGCCCGGTGAAGCGCACCGTGGTGCCGGCTGGCCAGTAGTCACGCGGCCGGAAGTAGGCGCAGGTGACGGCCATGTTGCAGGGGTAGTCCCAGTACCACGCGCCGACCACCGGTTTCGACGTCGCGATCTGCAGTGACCGCTCGACCGCCGCCCGGTCGGTGATCCGCTGGCTGAAGTACAAGATGATGGGCACCCCCACGCCGTAGGCCTGGTCGTAGCCCTCGAGGATCTCGGTGCTGAACGTCCGGTCTGGTGTCAGCGTGCGGAACGTGCTCGTGGTGGTGACGGTGCCGCGGCCGGGTCCGGATGCGGTGGCCGTCACCGTGTAAGCCTGCGAGACGTCGAGCGCCCACTGGCTGTGCCAGGCCTTGCCCCCCTGGCTGAGATGGCCGGTCACGGCGTCGCCTGACGTCCGCACGGTGACGTTCTTCAGCGTGCCGCCGGCTGCCGTGACCGTGATGCCGGCGGACGGGTCGGCATCCGCGGCGCCGTTCGCGGGCGTGATCTTCACCTGCGGGGCGGCTACCGTGACCGTGGGCCTGGCCGAGGCGGAGGACCTGGCCTGGCTGGCGCTGTTCTGGCTGGTAGTCGGCCCGCCACCGGAACACGCCGCCGCCAGCAGGACCAGCACCGCCATTCCGGTCATTCCGGTCATTCCGGCCAGGCCGGACTGCCGCCTCAACCGCCGGCCCGGCGCGCGATTCCCGCGCCGCGCCGTGATCGCCGTTACGACCCTCATCTCGGATCCCGCGCCTCCGAGGGTATTGTGCCCACCCCGTAGGGCCTCGAACGCAGGCGGCTGATTCTCTGACGCAGGCGGCTGATTCCAGTACGCGGGCAGGCTGGCTCCGAGCCCGGGCTACCCGGCCTCGCTAACCCGCGCCAGGCCAGCGCGGTACATACCTGTTCTACCCCTTCAACCCCGCGGGCCTGGGGCCGCTTCGCCTAGTACTTATCGAGGAAGGCTTTGACCTCGGGGCCGGCGAACTGGGCGCCGTAGCCGGCGTTGACCACCAGGCAGCCCACCGCGATGTCCTTAGCCGGATCGAAGGCGATGAGCCAGCTGTTCGGCTGCTCCTGGCCCTGGATGTCGGCGGTCCCGGTCTTGGCGTAGACACCCGGCCCGAACCCGATCGCGGCGGCCGTTCCGCTGGTGACCACGGCCTGCATCATCTGCTTGAGCTGGGCGTCGGTGCTGGCCGGAAGCGGGGTGGCGGTGAGCTGCTTGGTACCGGGCAGCAGGATCGGCTGCTTGAACGTCCCGGTGGCCACGGTGGCCGCCACCGAGGCCATCGCGATCGGGGAGGCGGTCAGCTGTCCCTCGCCGAACGCCTCCTGAGCCAGCTCGGAGCCGCTGGCGCTGGCCGGAGCGTTGAAGTAGCTGGCCGACAGGCCGGTGATGCCGATGTTCCAGCTCTGGTTGAGGCCGAAGTACTCCTTGGCGACGCGGGCGAGGCCGCCGCCGGACAGGTGCGGCCACTGCTGGCTGAACGCGTTGTTGCAGGACTGGGCGAAGTCGGTGACGAACGGGGTCGAGGCCGGCAGGGTTTCGTTGTTGTCGTTGTGGTAGGTGATCCCCTGCACCGTGTACGCCGCGGGGCAGCCGACCGGGCTCGAGGCGGTGAGGACTCCGGAGCTGATCAGGGCGGCGGAGGTGATGACCTTCATGGTCGAGCCTGGCGCCACCTTGGCAGTGAGGGCGAAATCGTTGAAGCCGGCGTTGTTGGCCAGGGCCAGGATCTTGCCGGTGGACGGCTGGATGGCCACCATCGAGCTGCTTTGGTGCATGGCGACCGCGGAACGGGCGGCGGCCTCGGCGGTGGGGTCGATCGTGGTGGTCAGGTTCGGGATGTTGTTCGGCGCGATGACGACCGCCTGGCTGTTCGGCACCGCCTTCCCCGCTGCGGTCTGGATCTCGACGTAAAGGCCGGAACTGCCCTGTCCGGGCGGGGCCTGCTTCTCCAGCAGGTTGGCGATGTTGGTCAGCCCGGCGTCTGAGTACGACGTGATGTCCTTTCCGCTGGCGTCGCTCACCCCGGCCACCTGGGGGGCGACTTTGACGGCGGCCAGGTGGGTGGCTGAGGTGAGGTTCGGCGCCAGGACGTCTGGCTTCCAGGCGATGTACCAGACCTGCGAGTTCGGCTTCTGGTAGGCGGACAGCGACGCGTGGTAGCCCCAGGTGCCGCGCAGCGCCTGGGCGGCGTCCGAATCGGCCACCTTGACGTTGATCTCATAGGAGACCGATCCGCGTGTCGCGCTCGCGGAGACCGCGGTGCTGCTCTGCGTGGTGGCGGTCAGCTTGCTGAGGTGGAGGTACTTCTGGTAGGCGAGGAGCGCGGCCTGGGCCGCGGCCGGGTGATCGGTATAGCGGGCGGCCTGGCCGAGGTCACCGGCCTGCCACGCCTGCAGGAAAGCGGTGGCGATCTGCTCGGTATCCTGCCCGGCCGAAGCTCCCGTCGGCACCAAGCCGGTGGTATTCCCGTTCCCGCCGGGCACCACCACCACGACGATGACCGCGGCGATCGCGGCCACGACGGCGACCGCCGCGGCGATGATAACCTTCCGCCGTCTCCCTGGCCGGCTGGGCCTGGACGGCCCTGATCCGATGGCCGGCATAGGAGCGGTCGAAGGCTCCGACGCATACCACGGGCCGGATGATCTGCTGCCACCGGAATCGCTGGTCACCCACTCGACCGTACCTACCGCGCAGTGGTGGTACAAACGGTTCCGCCGGGCCCGCAGGCGGGCCGCGCTAACCTGAGGGCCTGTGAACAAGGCGCATCTGGAGATCTGCTCCAGCCCGGAATGGGCCCGGATGGTAGAGGACGAGCTGCTCCCGTGGGTCCTTGACGGCTGCGAGCTCGGCGATGACCTGCTGGAGGTCGGCCCGGGACCGGGGCTGACCACCGATGCCCTGCGGCGGCGGGCCGCCAGGGTCACGGCGGTCGAACTGGACCTGGAGCTGGCGGGAAAGCTGGCTTCGCGGCTGGGCGGAAGCAACGTCCGGGTCATCGCCGGGGATGTGACCAGGCTGCCGTTCCCGGCCGGCCGGTTCTCCGCCGCGGCCTGCCTGACGATGCTGCACCACATCCCGTCCCCGGCGCTGCAGGATGCCGCCCTGGCCGAACTCGCCCGCGTCCTGCGGCCGGGCGGGCTGCTGGCGGGCTCGGACGGGCTGGACACGCCCGCACGGCGCGAGGTGCACGAAGGGGACGTGTTCGTCCCGGTCGACCCGGGCACGCTCGAGGGCAGGCTCCGGGCGGCGGGGTTCGCCCGCGCCCGCGTGGACGTGGCTGGAGACCGGCTGAAGTTCACCGCCACCACCGGCCGGTGACGGGGCGTCTGGGTCGCGGCCGGGGATCAGGGGCTCAGTCGGTGCCGAACTCCATCGCAGCGTGATCGAGCAGCTCGTCGTCGGCGGGGACCTCCCGGGAGACGACCTCGCCGCGGGCGGCGATCGCCTTGGCCCCGCCCTCGGGCATCGCGCCGATCAGCCCGGCGGAGGCCGCCTGCTCCGCGCCGATCAGCGTCGGGTGCGAGCTGCCGATCATGCCGAGCCTCGCGTACTGCTCGAGCTTGGCGCGTGAGTCGGCGATGTCGAGGTTGCGCATGGTCAGCTGGCCGATGCGGTCGACCGGCCCGAAGGCGGCGTCCTCGGTCCGCTCCATGGAGAGCTTGTCGGGATGGTAGCTGAACGCCGGCCCGGTGGTGTCCAGGACGGAGTAGTCCTCCCCGCGCCGCAGCCGCAGGGTCACCTCGCCGGTAACCGCCGTCCCGACCCAGCGCTGCAGCGACTCGCGCAGCATCAGCGCCTGCGGGTCCAGCCAGCGGCCTTCGTACAGCAGCCTGCCCAGCCGCCGCCCCTCGATGTGGTAGCTGGCGAGGGTGTCCTCGTTGTGGATCGCGTTGACCAGCCGCTCGTACGACGCGTTCAGCAGCGCCATGCCCGGCGCCTCGTAGATGCCCCGGCTCTTGGCCTCGATGACCCGGTTCTCGATCTGGTCGGACATGCCCAGGCCGTGCCGGCCGCCGATGGCGTTGGCCTCAAGCACCAGGTCGACGGCGGAGGCGAATTCCTTGCCGTTGATCGTCACCGGCCGTCCGTGTTCGAAGCCGATCGTGACGTCCTCGGCGGCTATCTCGATCGCGGGATCCCAGAACCGCACGCCCATGATCGGGTCGACGAGCTCGATGCCCATGTCGAGGTGCTCCAGCGACTTGGCCTCATGCGTCGCGCCCCAGATGTTCGCGTCGGTGGAATAGGCCTTCTCCGTGCTGTCGCGGTAGGGCAGGCCGCGGGCGCCCAGCCACTCGGACATCTCCTTGCGGCCGCCGAGCTCGCGGACGAAATCGGAGTCCAGCCACGGCTTGTAGATCCGCAGGGAAGGGTTGGCGAGCAGGCCGTAGCGGTAGAACCGCTCGATGTCGTTGCCCTTGAAGGTGGAGCCGTCGCCCCAGATCTGCACGTCGTCCTCGAGCATCGCGCGCACCAGCAGGGTGCCCGCGACGGCCCGCCCCAGCGGGGTGGTGTTGAAGTAGGCGCGGCCGCCGGACCGGATGTGGAACGCCCCGCAGGCCAGG
>Ga0335081_10006798_pt1 | contig 18231 bp, 10 predicted proteins | sample Lox_Sample_35_FD_206713 | JGI IMG/M metagenome (GOLD analysis project Ga0335081, IMG submission 206713) | Soil microbial communities from Loxahatchee National Wildlife Refuge, Florida, United States - Lox_Sample_3.5 | ecosystem: Environmental > Terrestrial > Soil > Wetlands | place: USA... | reverse complement strand
AACGCACGGAACTGGTAAAGCCACTGTCCTAGCGTGCAGATCGATCAAAATACTTTCACGATAGCCGTGTCAACAGTATTTGATAATGATCAAACAGTTTTACCAGCATGGCTTGATCTTCGCGTCGGGCGACATAGCCGGGCTCGTCTTTCTCCGATGCTGGCGCGCACGACAAGAGAGACCCTTGCCCGCCGCACAGTGGAGCAACCCGTGCCGCTTGCTGTCGGCCTCCGGCCGCCGGCTCAGGGTTCGCGGATCACCAGGGTCCGGTTGACGGAATCCGGATGCAGTTCCTGGCGCTGGCCCGAAGGCCAATGGACCACGACCTTCGTGACGCGGGCGTCCTCACCCAAGCCGAAGGTGAGCACCGATTCCGATTGCGCCATGTATCCCATGGCCGGAGCCATGGTGCGGATCAGAATGCGGCCCGGGGTGTGAACTTCGACGCGTGCGCCGCCCGCATCCGGCTGCGTGCGCGTGGCGGTCAGGGCGATGCGCAACCAGGGCAGGCCGCTGCGCTGGTCGTTGCGCAGAACGATGGCCGGTCCGTCGTTCTGGGCGATGATGACATCACTGTCACCATCACCATCAAGATCGGCCACGGCCACGCCCCGGGCGACCACGGCGCGCGCCCAAGCGCCACCCTCCGCGCCTGGAGCGGCGGCAGGCATCCAGGCGCCGCCTCGGTTCCACCACAGCTGCGGCACGGCGGCAAAATCGCGCCCGGTTTCAAACCGGTTCACGTCGGGCTCGGCGTGGCCGTTGCCGGAGAAGAAGTCCAGGCGTCCGGCAAGATCGTAATCGAGCAGCGCCACCCCCAGCCTGCCCCCCAGATGCACCTCGGGGTCGCTGCGACCGCGCCGCTCGGAACCCTGCGCCGACTCGAGCGCGGAAAGGATCGCTTCCGCGTCCGCACTCGGCGCGAACGGCAGTGAGCTGGCCGAGGCCACGCCCGCCGAAGCACCTTCGTTACGTTGCGCGGCGTCGGTCGCCCACCGGCGAAAGGTGCCGTCACCGCGGTTGAGAAAAAGCGCGCTGTCGGCGGTATGGTAGGAAAAAAGCAGATCGAGCTTGCCGTCGCCGTTGGCGTCCAGCGGCACCACCGCGAGCGCTTTTGCCACCGGCATATGGGTCTGGGGATCGATATTGCGCAGGCCAGCCGAGCCCGGAACCAAGGCAAACCGGCCGTGGCCCAAATTGCGATACACCGAGGGGAAGGCACCCACGAAACCGGTCGGCGCCCCATAAGAATGGCCCATCAAGGCAATGCTGAACGCCGTGGCGAGATCCATGTCGCCAACCCAGTGGGCATAGTTCGCGACCACGAGGTCAAGTTGGCCGTCGCCGTCATAGTCGATCCACGTCGCACCGGTACTCCACGTCTGGCCGTCGCCGCCGACGCCCGCGGCGTCGGTGACCTCGACAAACGTGCCGTTGCCCTGGTTGTGAAAAAGGCGGTTCCGCCCTACGCCGGTGATGAAGAGATCGGGATAGCCGTCATTGTCGTAATCGCCCGCGGCCGCCCCCATCCCCTGCATCACGATGTCGAGGCCCGCCGCACGGGTGACGTCCGTAAAGTGCCCGTTGCCGTCGTTGTGGTAGAGGGCGCACGTGGCAGCTGGCGCGGCGGAGGCATCCTCCCAAGGCCACGGCGCGCCGTTGACAAAGAAAAGGTCCGGGCGACCGTCGCGGTCGTAGTCCAGCACGACCACCGCGCCCCCAAGGGTCGTGGGCGGATCCTGCACGCCGCCCCGGTGGACAAACCGAATCCCCCACTCCTTGGTGACGTCGGTGAACCGCACGGTCGGGGCCGGCCGCACGGAGCCCGAGGCCGGAAACAGCCAGGCGAGCACGACACTCAGCGCGATCGCGGCCAGCACGAGCGGCAGCACGATCGGCAGCAAGGGGGGCACGGTGGGTCGGGCCGGCCACGCGGCCCGGCCCGCCACCGGCTGACGCGAAAAGGTGGGCGGCGACGGATTCACGCGTAATCCCGCAGAAGGGCGGACATGTATTGCTTGTCCTTGCGGCCTATTTGCAAACAATATCTCGCATGACGAAGGTCAACGCGCGGCGGTTCGTGCACCTGCTGCTCCGCGGTGCGGCCTTCGGCGCGTTCTGGACGTTGGTCGGATTGGCATTTGCGAGCCAGTTCTACCTGTCGAGCACGCTGCTTGGCCGAACCGTCACCTGGGGCCAGGCGATCAGCTCCTGTCTGGGCGACTGGTACGTTTGGGCGGCGCTCTCCGTGCCGATCCTGTGGCTCGCCCGTCGCTTCCCGCCTGAAGGCGGCAATGCCTGGCGCACGGCGGGCATCCACCTCGCCGCCGCGCTGGTCTGTTCGTTGGTGTACGTGATCCTGCGCTCGCTCGTCGGCCAGGTGCAGGGCCTGCTCCTTGACGAGCCCGTGACGTTTGCCGACGAATTCCGCCCCCTGCTGGTGAGAACCTTTCCCTTCAACCTTCTCATCTACGGCGTCATCATTTCGGCAAGCCATGCCATCGATTATTACCGAAAATATCATGAACGCACCGTGCACGCGCTGGAATTGGAGAAACACCTGGCGGAAGTCCGCCTGCAGGCCCTGCTGCGCCAATTGAAGCCGCACTTCCTCTTCAACACGCTCAACGGCATTGCCTCGCTCATGCACAGCGATGTCCACGCCGCCGACCGCATGCTGGTGCGCCTCGCGGAACTGCTGCGGCTCACCATGAGTCACCCGGGGCAGCCCCTGACCCGCCTGCACGATGAGATCACCTTCATCGAAAAGTACCTCGAAATCGAGCGCATCCGCTTCCGGGACCGCCTGTCGGTCGCGATCGACGTGGATCCGGCCGCCTTGGACGCACAGGTGCCGAGCTTGATTCTCCAGCCGCTGGTGGAGAACGCGATCCGGCACGGCGTCGAGCCGCATGCGCGGCCGGGTCGCATCGAGCTGACGGCCCGCCGCGAACCCGGGACCGTCGTGTTGACGGTGCGCGACAACGGCTCGGGCGAGCCCGCCGGCGGATTCACCCGCGAAGGCATCGGCCTCGGCAATACGCGCGCGCGTCTGCGCGAGCTGTACGGTCCCCGGCATCGTTTCGAGCTGGCCAACCACCCGGACGGCGGCCTAGTGGTGCGGCTGACCCTTCCTGCCGCCTGATGTCATGACCCCGCTTCGCGTCCTCATTGTCGATGATGAACCGCTGGCCCGCGAGCGGCTCCGCGCCTGGCTGCGCGACGAGCCCTCGTTCGAGATCGCGGGGGAGTGCGGTAGCGGAACCGAAGCCATCGCGACGCTCCGGAGCACGCCGCTCGATCTGATCCTTCTCGACGTGGAAATGCCGGGCTGCAACGGACTGCAGGTGCTCAGCGAACTGCCCGCCGAGGACCGGCCCGCCGTGATATTCGTCACAGCCCATGAGCGCTTCGCGCTGGACGCCTTTGAAGTGCAGGCCATCGATTACCTCTTGAAGCCGTTTGACCGGGAGCGGTTCCAGACCGCGCTGCGTCGAGCCGAGGAACACCTGCGCGCCCGCCGCGCCGGAAAGCTCGAAGACAAATTGGAAAGTCTGCTCGCGGATGCCACCGGCCCGGGCAAGAAGCCGGAGCGATTGACCGTGAAGGCCAACGGCCGGCTGGTCTTCCTGAAGCCTGATGACATCATCTGGATCGAGGCGGCGGACAATTACATCATTCTGCATCTGGCCTCGGGTCGGCTGATGCTGCGCGAAACGCTCACGGCGATCGAGGAGCGGCTCGGCGCGGCCACCTTTGCGCGGGTCAACCGGTCGGCGCTGGTGAATCTTGATCAAATCAAGGAGTTGCAGCCGACCTTTCATGGGGACTACGTGGTGGTTCTGCGCAACGGCACCAAGGTGCCCCTGAGCCGCAGTCTGCGGGGCCAGTTCGGCAAGTTTGCCGGCGAGGCCTGATTTTTGGGCGCGGCAGGACGCCAGCCCCTTTGCCGGGCGGCGGATAGGCGCGAATGGCCACGCTCCCGCGGCAATTGGCCCCATTAGTGTTTCCGCCGCCACCCCCCGGCTCCTTATTAGATTATTACATGACTCCTCTCGCCACGGCGGGTCCCGGATCGCCGTTGGCAAACCGTATTCCACTGTCGTGCAACGATCACGCTTGACCGGAGTAACCCCGGCGCCGGCCGTCCGTGCCGTCCCCGCGGCCTCGGGTCGCAAGGCCGCGCCACTTGCGGCCCAAACGCCGCCCCGCTGAGTCCACGACATTTGCCCATGACCGTGGCCCGCCACGTTTTGATCGCCATTGCAGCCGCCGTTCTCACAACCGCCGGCTTCGCCGCCTCGCCCATCGTGGAGGCGCGCCCGTTCGGCCCGCGGCATCCGCCGCTGCCCGGCGGAAAACCATTCCAGGAGCTGTCACCGTCTGAGACCGGGCTGACGGTTCCCAATGTCTACAACGATCCGCGCATGTGGGGCAGCCGCTTCCGTGAGTTCACGCTCGGCGCCGTCGAGACCGGCATCGCGGTGGCTGATTTCGACCGCGATGGGTGGCCGGACATCTTTGTGGTCTCGAAGAACGGCCCGTGCGCGCTTTACCGGCAGATCGCGCCGTTCAAGTTCGTGAACGTTGCCGCCGCCGCCGGCGTCGACTGCTCGGACTCCGCCGCCCCGAAGATCGGCGCCACAGCGGTGGATATCAACCAGGACGGTTGGCCCGACATCTATGTTTGCCGTTACGACGCCCCCAATCTGCTCTTCGTCAACAACGGCGACGGCACCTTCACGGAGCGTGCCCATCAATACGGGCTCGATGTCAAGGATTGCTCGGTCATGGCCACCTTCGCTGATTACGACGGCGACGGCTACCTCGACTGCTACCTGGTCACCAACATCCTCGATTTTTCCCAGAGCCCGCTCGGCCGCCGCGACTACCTGTTCCACAACAACGGCAACGGGACGTTTACTGACGTCACGCAGAAGGCCGGCATCTGGGGCCTGACGCAGGGCCATTCCGCCATTTGGTTCGACGCCAATCAGGATGGCTGGCCCGACCTGTATGTGGCCAACGATTTCGAAACGCCCGACCGCTTCTACCTCAACAAGGGCGACGGCACCTTCATCGATGTCGTGGACCAGCGGCTGCCGCACGTGCCCTACTTCTCGATGAGCGTTGATTCCGGCGACCTGAACAACGACGGCGTGATTGATTTCGTGGTCTCCGACATGCGCGATCGCACCCGGCAGGCCTACATGGCCGGCATGGAGGAGGTCGGGCGGGGCCTCTGGGAGATGGAGCGCGTCACGGAACTCATCCCCCAGTACGTCTGGAGCGCGGTCTACTTGGGCACCGGCACGGACCGGTATCAGGAGGCCGCCCATCTCACCGGCGTGGACGCCACCGGCTGGACCTGGTCCACCCGCATTGCCGACCTCGACAACGACGGCCGGCAGGACGTCTTCTTCACCACCGGCATGATCCGCAATTTCATCGACCCGGATATTGTCGGCAGACAGAACGTGGCGCCCACCCTCGCCGCCCGGGCGGCGGTTTGGAGGAATGCCCCGCCGCGCCGCGAGCGCACCGTCGCCTGCCACAATCTGGGCGACCTGAGATTCGAAGATGTCTCCGCCGCCTGGGGCCTCGACCATCTGGGGATCTCGTTCGGCTGTGCCCTGGTCGACCTTGATCACGACGGCGCGCTCGATGTGGTCCTTGTCAACCAGGACGGCCCGCCGACCATCCTCCGCAACGACATCGCCACCGGTCACAGCGTCGAATTCAAGCTCGCCGGCCATCCACCCAACCGCGATGGCATCGGCGCTGAAATCCATTTGGAGACCGCCACGGGCACGCAAGTCCGGCAACTCTATACCGAACATGGCGTGGTCACCAGCGAGGCGCCGATCGTCCATTTCGGCCTCGGCAACGACACCAGCATCAGAACGCTCACCATCCGCTGGCCGCTCGGCGGGGTGCAGGTGCTCGAGAACCTTGCCGCAGACTGTCTGTACACCATCGCGGAGCCGGATTATCCCGGCGGGAAGCAGCCGCGCCGCGCCCCGCCGGTTCTCAAGGCTTCGGACGCGCGTGCACACTATCGGGAAAATGCGCGTGCGCGCGGCCTCGACTACACCTCCGCCGCCCGGCCCTTTGATGAATTCGACCGCCAGAGCCTGCTCCCGCGCCGGCTGGGGCAGCAGGCGCCGGCGCTGGCGGTCGCCGATGTGAACGGTGATGGGATTGACGACATTTTCGTCTCCGGCGCGCTCGGCCAGGCTGGCGCGCTTTTTCTCGGCCGGCCCGACGGCAGTTTCGTGCTCGGGCCGAGCCAGCCTTGGGCCGACGCCAGCGAAGCGGACGACGTCGGCGCCCTCCTCTTTGACGCCAACGGCGATGGCAAAGTCGATCTGTTCGTCGCCGCCGGCGGCGTCGCCTATGACGAGGGTGACGCGCGGCTCAACGACCGCCTGTACCTCGGCGACGGCCATGGTGGCTTCACCCTCGCTCCGCCCGGCACGCTGCCCGCCGACGGTGAAAGCACGGCGGCCTGCGCCGCCGCCGATTTCGATGGCGACGGCAAGATCGATCTCTTCGTCGGCGGCCGCGTGGTGCCGGGCAAATGGCCCGACACGCCGCGCAGCTTTCTCTACCACAATGTCGGCGGACGCTTCGAGGATGTGACCGACCAGCTTGCGCCGGGCTTGCGCCACGTCGGCATGGTGACCGCCGCCGTCTGGGCGGATCTCGATGGCGACGGCCGGCCCGATCTGGTGCTCGCCTTGGAATGGGGCCCGATCAAGGTCTTCCACAACACCGGCCACGGTTTCGTCGACTACACCGACCGCCTCGGCCTCGCGGGCATCACCGGCTGGTGGAGCGCGCTCACGGTGGCCGATGTCAACGGTGATGGCCGGCCCGACCTGATTGCCGGCAATGTCGGCCTGAATACGAAGTACACCGCGACGCCCGAAGCGCCCGCGGTGCTCTTCTCGGGCGACCTCGACGGATCCGGGCGCCGCGCGATCGTCGAGGCAGGCTACGACACCGACGGCCGGCTCTATCCGCTGCGCGGGCGCAGCAAGCTCGCCGACACCTTTCCGTGGATCCGGAAGAAATTCCCCACCTTTGCCGACTTCTCGCGCGCCACCGCCGAGGAAATCTTCCCGCCCGAACGGCTGCGCGCGGCCACGCGCCTGACCGCCACCGAGCTGGCGAGCGGGATCTTCCTCCAGCAGGCGGACGGCACCTTCAAATTCGCGCCGCTGCCGCGGCCCGCCCAACTGGCGCCGATCAACGGCTTCGTGTTCGCCGACCTTGACGGCGACAGCAAGGCCGACCTCTATTGCGTGGGCAATTTCTTTGGGCCCGAGCCGACGACCGGCCGCTTTGATGGCGGCGTCAGCCTGCTTTTGCGCGGCGACGGCCGGGGTAACTTCACGCCGGTCGCGCCGGGCGACAGCGGTCTGGTGGCGTCCGGCGATGGGCGCGCCGTCGCCCGCCTGGCGCCGGTCGGGGCGGCGGGCGGCCCCCGGCTGGCCGTGGCGCAAGCCCAGGGTCCGCTCCTGCTTTTCTCCGGCAAACCCCGTTGAATTCCATGACCCTTGCCTCCATCGAGAATTTGCGCATCCAGGATGCCCTCGCCCTGCCTTCGCCGGCCGCGCTCGCCAAAGAACTGGCGCTGGACGACGCGGGCGCCGGTTTTGTGTTCCACAGCCGTCGCGAGGTGGAAAACATCATTTTGGGCCGGGATGATCGGCTGCTGATCGTCGTGGGGCCCTGTTCCATCCACGATCCGGCGGCGGCCTTGGACTACGCCAACCAGCTGCGCCCGGCGGCGGAACGCCACGCCGCAGAGCTGTGCGTGGTGATGCGCGCCTACCTGGAGAAGCCCCGCACGGTCCTTGGCTGGAAGGGCCTGACCAACGATCCCATCCTCGACGGCAGCTGCCAAATCAACACCGGCCTCCGGCTCGCGCGGAAACTGATGATCGATCTCGCCGGGCTGCATGTGCCGGCCGCCACCGAGTTCCTCGACGCGACCCTCGGCCAATATTACGCCGAGCTCGTCACCTGGGGCGTGATCGGCGCGCGCACGGTCGAGAGCCAGGTGCACCGCGCGCTGGCGTCGGGCCTGTCGATGCCCGTCGGATTCAAGAACCGCACCGACGGCGACGTGGGCGTGGCGATCGACGCGCTTGTCTCGGCGCGGCAGCCTCACTGGTTCGCCTCGGTGACCCGGGACGGAGTTCCCGCCATGCTGGGCACGGCCGGAAACGACCGCTGCCACCTCGTGTTGCGCGGCGGCACCCGCGGGCCGAATTACTCCGCGGAGCACGTTCGCGCCGCCGTGGAGATGCTGCGGGCCGCCGACCTCCCGCCACGTCTCATGGTGGATTGCAGCCATGGCAACAGCCGCCGGAATCCGGAACGGCAACCGGCGGTGGCCGCCGAGGTCGCCGCGCAGATCGCGGCGGGACAGCACGCCATCTGCGGCGTGATGCTCGAAAGCAACCTGGCCGGCGGCGCCCAGGATTGCCGCAACCGGCCGCTCGCCTATGGCCGCAGCATCACGGATCCCTGCCTTGCCTGGGAAAAGACCGTCCCGGTCCTCGGCGAACTCGCCGCCGCGGTGCGGGAGCGGCGGTTGCGCGCCGGCCGCCCGGCCGCACGGTTCTCCCCAGCGGCCGCTCCGGAGAATGCGTCACTGCTGGTGGGCCGCGGCAAGTGACGGAGCGTGCACGCCGCCGGCACTGCCGGAGGGAGGCGGCCAGCACCGGCTGCACATCGCGCAGGCCTTCGCCCTGAAATCCGCCGACGATCACCTGCTGGCAGCACGGCACAATCTCGCCCGCGAGCATGCGAATCCTTCAAGAACCAGTCCACACGGTGAGGCACTCCTCCGCGTGACGTGATCCCAATCACCGGACTGCTCGTCTCCATCTCCGGTCTCCTTAAGCGCCCGGACGGCGGCGCCTACTCCGAGAAATTCATCTCGGCGCGCACAATGTCGTGCAGCGTCACGATGCCGATGAGGTGCTCGTCCGCTCCTCCGATAACGGCCACCATATGCGACGGCGACTCGATGAGTTTGGTCTGCACATCGTGGATCGAGGTTTCGCGCCGGCAACTGAACGCCGGCTCGAGCATCGGGGCCCGGTTCTCGCGCAGGGCCGCCTGACCCTCGTCCCGGGTCAGGATGCCGGTTACCCGGCCCTCCCTGATGACCGGAAAACGTTCCTGTGGATGGGCCTCGAGCAGACGGCGGAGGCCGGTGGCACTGAGGTCTTCAGCGACGACCGGACGGAAGTTTGCAATCCGCGAGACCGGGGTCTGCTGCCAGCTCCGCAGGTCGCGCGGCGGCGCGATGCGCTCGATGTCCTGCTGATCCTGGGCGAGCAGCGCATCATAGAAGCTGTGGCGGTCGAACCGGCGGGAGATCGCCTGGCTGACGAGCGCCCCGAGGATCAGGACCGGAACCATGGCAAACTCGTGGGTCATTTCGAACACGATCAGGATGCTGGTCACCGGGGCGCGCACCACGGCGCCAAGGCAGGCGGACATCCCGACTACGGCGATCGTCACCTGATCAGGAGTCGAAAGCGGGTGGAGGAGGCCGAACAGGCCGGCCAGGCACGTGCCGCACATGCCGCCAAAGAAGAGCGTCGGGGCGAAGATGCCGCCACACCCGCCCAGACCATAGCAGACCGAGGTGGCAGCCAGCTTCGCCAACAACAGGACCAGGGCGATTTTCCAAGCCATGTTGGCATCGAGAGCGATGGAGAGATCGCGGTAGCCCAGACCAAAAACTCCATCGTGTTTGGTGACGACAAACACGGCCGCGCCCAGAATCCAGACCATGATGCCGCCCGCCGTCACCAGAATCCAGTGTGGCACTCGGGAACGCTGAAAGTACGACCGCACGCTGAGCGACCATTTTTGAAACAATACCCCGGCCAGGGCACTCACGGCCGCCACGATGGGCGTGGCGCCATAAACCCACAGGGTCGGAGGCATCCCGGAGCGATGGAGCGTGAACGATGGCTGCGATCCCAGAAAACCATGCACCACGAGCGCTCCGACGACCGACGCCAGCAGCACGCCGCCAAGCAGCCGGCTGTTGAGATCGCCGATGATCTCCTCCAAGGCAAATGTGGCCGCCGCCAGGGGCGTGTTGAAGGCGGCGGCCAGACCGGCGGCAGAGCCTGCGGCGGTGGCCAAGCGGCGGTTGTGCTTGGGCTCCCCGAAACTGCCGGCCAGGCCCGAACTCAATCCGGCCGCAAGCTGGACGGAGGGTCCTTCGCGTCCCAGGCTGGCGCCGCCGCCGATGCTCAGCAATCCCCCCACGAATTTCACCCACACGACGCGCCAGGGAATGAAACCCATGTCCTTCCAGAATGCGACCTTGACTTGGGGGATGCCGCTGCCGGCGGCCTGCGGACAATAGGCATTCAGCAGCCAGCCCGAAATGGCAGACGTGCCAGCCACGGTCACAAAGCTGCCCGCAAGGAACCAACCGATACTCGTCGCCTCCAAGGCGCGGATCGTGTGGTCGAAGAACAGTCCGATGCCGACATGAAACGCCGTGGCGATACCGCCCCCCGCCAGTCCATATGCCGCCGTCTTGACAATCCCGCGTGTCTGCGACGGCAGGCGCTCAAGACTACGGGCGAGAAAATCCATCATCGGATTTCCACCTAACCGCAACACGCGCGCCCTTTCAACCGGCAATCTCGGATCGGCCCGCCCGACGCCGCCGTGGGGCGGGGCGCCATCCCCATCGCGTCCAAGCCGCGCCAAAGGTTGCGCAACGCCAACACGCCGGGCAATTGCGGGCGCGGCAAAATAGGACCCGCGGGTCATGCATTTTCGCCGTGCCGTTTCACCCCGCCAGCCCGGCAACTCGTCCCAAAATCGTTTTCGCCCCGGGGTGACGCCGTAGCTTCCCCGCGCGCTCTTCCGGCGGCGTCCTCACCCCGGCTGATCTTGCCTCGACCATGAAACCGCCTCGTCTGATCGCGGCTGCATACGCCGCTGTCCTCCTCGCGAGTTCACTCGCCTTCGCCGACAACGCCGTCCTCTATTGGAACGAGCAGGCGCTCGACACGACCCGGCTGGCACGAAATCCCCCGCCGCTGTCGTCGTTCCTGTTCGCGACCTTTCACGCGGCGATTTTCGACGCCGTCAACGGGATTGAGCGCACCCACCACGGTTGGCTGGTCAACGATCCCGCGCCCGCCGGGGCGGACATGGACGCGGCCGTCGCCGGCGCGGCCCACGCGATCCAAGTGGCGCTCTGGAGCGCGTCCAGCAACGAGTACAACTTCCAGGTCGCGTACGACCGCGCGCTCGCCGTCATCCCCGACGGCCCCGGCAAAACGGCCGGCATCGCCTGGGGCGAGCACGTCGCTCAGCAGGTCCTCGCGAAGATCGCCGATTCGGGCTACAACAAGCCCATCCCGGGGAAGTACGCGAGCACCGAGCAGGGCAAATGGCGCGAGACGCCATCGCAGTTTCGCCCGGCGCTGCTGCCGCACTGGGCCCATGTCCGGCCATTTGTGATGACCGAGCCCTCCCAGTTCCGGGCGCCGCCGCCGGAATCGCTCGGCTCCGAGGCGTACGCGGAGGAACTCGCCTTCGTGCAGAAGAAGGGCGCCCGCGACAACGCCGACCGCACCGAGTACCAGACCCTGAGCACGCCCTTCTGGAACGACGATCTCGGCACCAGCACGCCGCCGGGCCATTGGAATATGATCGCGCAGGATCTGGCGCGGCGCAAAAACCTCTCCGTGCCCGAGGCCGCCCGCCTGTTCGCGCTGCTCAACTTCGCGGAGGCCGACGCGGCCATCGGCTGCTGGGAAACGAAGTTCTACTACAACGTTTGGCGGCCGGAGACGGCCATCCGGGAGACGGAGGCGAAGACCAATCCAAATGTGAAGGTGGATCCGGATTTCATACCCAACATGCCGTCGCCGCCGTTTCCATCCTACACCTCGGGACACAGCACGTTTTCCGCTGCGGGCGCCCGGCTTCTGGCCCTGTATTTCGGCACCGACGACATCGAGTTCTCCCTCACCTCCGACGCCCTGCCGGGCGCGGTGCGCACCTTCAAGAAGCTCTCGGACGCCCAGAAGGAGGCCGGCATGAGCCGCGTCTGGGGCGGCATCCACACGATGTCGGACAATCTCGAGGCTCAGAAGATGGGGCTGAAAATCGCCGACTGGACCTGGGAACACGCGCTGCTGCCCGTGAAGTGAGACGCCCGCGGCCCGCCGTCCCCATGAACCCCACGGCCACCGGTTTCGCCGCAGCCGCCCCGCCCGGCCCCCGGTTTTTCTGGACCCTGCGGGTCGGCGCCGCTGCCTGCTTCATCGGCCATGGGGCGCTGGGCCTGAACCAGACCTCCGCCTGGGCGCCCTATTTCGCGGTCGCCGGCATCCACGCCCGGCACGCGCTGGCCCTCATGCCCTGGGTCGGCGCCTTCGACGGCGCGATGGCGCTTTCCGTGCTGTTCCGGCCGGTCCGCGCGGTGGTGGCGTACATGTTCCTTTGGACGGTGTGGACCGCACTGCTGCGGCCGCTGGCAGGCGAATCGGCTTGGGAGGCGGTCGAGCGGGCGGGCAACTTCGGCGTGCCGCTCGCCTTGGTGCTCTGCGTCCATGGAGGCCGCCTCCAGGCGTGGCTCGGCGCCGCATTCCCCGACCGGCTGGAGGGCCCCCGGCGCCGAGCGGCCGCATGGATTCTGCGCCTGACCACGGTGCTCCTGCTGCTGGGCCACGGCATGCTCCAGCTCGCGGTGCGCAAGCCGATGTTTTGCGCCCAGTATGCGATGTTCGGCCTGCCCGGCGCCGCCGCCGAGCCGTACTTCGGCGGCCTGGAAATCGCCCTTGCGCTCGGCGTGCTGCTCAAACCGTCCCGCGGGCTCCTGTTCGGCGTCTTCGGATGGAAACTCGCGACCGAGGCGCTCTGCCCGCTGGCCGGCCTCCCGCTGTGGGTGTTCATCGAGCACGGCGGGAGCTACGCCGCCCCGCTGGCCCTCGCCTTCCTGACCCCGGCGCTTCGCCCCTCACTCTCCGCACCCAAGTCCCAACTTCAAGCCACCCCGTCGTGAAAAAAATTCCCGTGCTCCTCGTAGCGGCATGTCTTGCGGCCGCCGGCGGCCTCGCGGCCAAACCCGCCGGCCCGATCGTCGCCGAACGCGCCTTCACCCCGCGTCCCCCGCTCGCTCCCGGCGCCAAGCCGTTCGTCGAGCTGACCCCCGCCGAGACCGGCCTGACGGTGAGCAACGTCTACAACGACCCGCGCATGTGGGGTGATCGCTTCCGGGAATACACCCTCGGTGCCCTCGAGAGCGGCATCGCCGTCGCCGACTTCGATCTCGACGGCATGCCCGATATCTTCGTCATCTCGAAGAACGGCCCCTGCGCGCTCTACCGGCAGACCGCACCATTCAAATTTGTCAATGTCGCGGCCGCGGCCGGCGTCGACTGCGCGGACTCCGCCGCTCCGAAGACCGGCGCCACGGTCGTCGACATCAACCAGGACGGATTTCCCGATCTCTACGTCTGCCGCAACGGTGCGCCCAATCTGCTCTTCATCAACAATGGCGACGGAACCTTCACCGAGCGCGCCCACGAATACGGCCTCGACGTGAACGACGCTTCCGTCATGGCCACCTTTGCCGACTACGATGGCGACGGCTACCTGGACTGTTTCATCCTGAGCAACATCCTCGACTTCTCCAAGAGCCCGCTCGGCCAGCGCGACTATCTCTTTCACAACAACGGCAACGGCACGTTCACTGATGTCACGCAAAAGGCCGGCATCTGGGGTCTGACGCAGGGCCACACCGCCATCTGGTTTGATGCCAACGGCGACGGCTGGCCCGACCTTTACGTCGCCAACGATTTCGAGACCCCCGATCGCTTCTATTTCAACAAGGGCGATGGCACCTTTGTCGACGTCGTCGATCAGCGTCTGCCGCACGTCACCTACTTCTCGATGTCCGCCGACGTGGGCGATCTGAACAACGACGGCCGGATTGATTTCATGGTCTCCGACATGCGCGACCACACGCGGCGGGCCTTCATGGACGGCATGGAGGAAGCCGGGCGCGGTCTCTGGGAGATGGAGCGCGTGACAGAACTCATTCCCCAGTACATCTGGAACGCGGTCTATCTCGGCACCGGCACCGATCGATACCAGGAAGTCGCGCACATGATCGGCGTGGATTCCACCGGCTGGACCTGGTCCGCGCGCATGGCCGACCTCGACAACGACGGCCGGGTCGACCTGTTCTTCACGACCGGGATGATTCGCAATTTCATCGACCCGGACCTCGTCGACAAACAAAACGTCGCCCCGACCCTCGCCGCGCGCGCTGCGGTCTGGAAGAACGCCCCGCCCCGTCTCGAGCGCACGCGCGCCTATCACAACCTCGGCGATTTGAAGTTCGAGGACGTCTCGGCCGCCTGGGGCCTGGATCACGAGGGCATCTCCTTCGGCTGCGCCCTTGTCGATCTCAACCACGACGGCGCTCTGGACCTCGTGTATGTGAACGAGGACGGCCCGCCCACCGTCATCCGCAACAACACCCCCACCGGCCACAGTGTCGAATTCAAGCTCGCCGGCCAGCCGCCAAACCGCGATGGCATCGGCGCCGAGTTCCAGATCGAAACCGCCTCCGGCATCCAAGTCCGGCAGCTTTACACTGAACGCGGCGTGGTCACGAGCGAACCGCCGATCGCGCATTTCGGCCTCGGCGCGGACACCGTGATCAAGAAGCTCACGATCCGCTGGCCGCTCGGCGACATGCAGGTGCTCGAAAACCTGGCGGCGGACAAGCGCTACACCATCGCGGAACCCGCTTATCCCAACGGCGAGCGCCCGCACCGCCCGCCCGCCTATCTCCATACCCCCGCCCCGCCCGATGCGCTCTACCACGAAGACGGCCGCAGCCGGGGCCTCAACGCCGAAAGCGCGGTCCGGCCCTTCGCCGAGTTCTTTCGCCAGCCCTTGCTGCCGCGCCGCCTCAATGGCCTCGCCCCGGCCATTGCCGTCGCCGATGTGAACGGCGACGGACTCGACGACATCTTCATCTCCGGCGCCGCCGGCCAGGCGGGCATCCTTTACCTCGGGCAACCGGACGGAAGTTTCGTGCCTGCGCCCAGTCAGCCGTGGGCTGAGGCGAAGGATGCCGACGATGTCGGGGCGCTCTTCTTCGATGCCAAGGGCGACGGCCATCCCGACCTTTTCGTCGTCGCGGGCGGCGTACAGCAGGATGAAGGCGATCCGCTGCTGGACGACCGCTTGTATCTGAATGATGGCCGCGGCAACTTTCGCCTCGCGCCTGCAGGCACGCTGCCGCGGGACGGCGAAAGCACGGCCGCCTGCGCCGCCGCCGATTTCGATGGCGATGGCCGGGTCGATCTCTTCGTCGGCGGCCGCTTGGTGCCGGGCCAGTGGCCCGCCACCCCACGGAGCTTCCTTTACCACAACGAGGGTGAACGCTTCGTCGACGTGACCGACACCCTCGCCCCCGGCCTCCGCCACGTCGGCATGGTGACGGCCGCGGCTTGGGCCGACATCGACGGCGACGGCCGCCCTGATCTCGTGCTCACGCTCGAATGGGGTCCGGTGAAGATCTTCCACAACACCGGCCGCGGATTCGAAGACATTACAGGCCGCGTTGGTCTGGCTGGCCGCACCGGCTGGTGGAGCGCGCTGACTGTCGCCGACGTCAACGGCGATGGCCGGCCTGATCTCATCGTCGGCAACGTCGGCCTGAACACGAAATATCACGCCACCCCGGCGGCACCGACCGTGGTCTTCGCAGGCGACCTCGACGGCTCCGGGCATCCCGCCCTGCTTGAGGCGCAATACGACACCGACGGCCGCCTCTATCCGGTGCGCGGCCGCAGCAAGCTCGCCTACCCCTTCCCCTGGCTGCGCAAGAAGTTCCCGACGTTCGCCGACTACTCCCGCGCCACGGTGCAGGACATCTTTCCACCCGAGAACCTGAGATCTGCCATGCGCCTGGAGGCCAACGAACTTTCCAGCGGGATCTTTCTCCAGCAGCGCGACGGCACCTTTGTCTTCCAGCCCCTGCCGCGCGAGGCGCAGATCGCACCGATCAACGGATTCGTCTTTCGCGACCTCGACGGCGACGGATACCCCGATCTGTTCTGCGTGGGCAACAATTTTGGCCCCGAACCGTCGACCGGCCGGTTTGACGGCGGTCTGGGCCTGTTGCTGAAAGGTGACGGCCGCGGCGGTTTCACGCCGGTTCTGCCCGCCGCGAGCGGGCTCATCGTCCCTGGCGATGCCCGCGCGGCCGCGGCCGTCGCCCTCCCCGGGCAAAGCGGCCCCCCCGCCATCGCCGTCACCCAGTGCAACGGCCCGGTGCTCCTGTTCAGTCCAAGACCGCCGGTTCCCGGGCGCGCGCAGCGTTGATCGACCGCCGGCATCGCCAACCGCAACGGTCTGCGGCCCCTTCCACCTTCGCCATGCGAACACCAAGCACCATTCTTGTCTTGTTTCTGGCCGCCGGCGTTCGGGCGCGCGCCCAGTACGTGCCACCGTCACCGCCGGGGCCTGTGCCCGGCGCGATCGACGACCGCCTCCGCGCCGCGGACCCCGCGCTCGGCGCCTGGGACTTCGGCCTCAATGAGCGGCTGCGGTCGGAGAATAAATCAGGGGCCGGCACCACCCATGCCGGTTCGAACTACGACTTCGACTCTTCGCCCCCGACGACGAACGGCAATGACTACTGGCTTTCCCGCCTCATGCCCCGCATCGGCTACGCCGGCATCTGGTTTTCCGCAGTCGTCGAGGCGCGCTCCAGCTATTCGCTTGGCGACAACCGCTTCAACCCGGCGGTGGCGGGAAATGGATTGAGCGAAAACGACGGGCCCGTCCAGGTGCAGCTCGCCTACTTCATTTTCGGCGATCCTAGGAAATCTCCACTCACGCTGAAAATCGGCCGGCAGGAGCTGATCTACGGCGATCAGCGGCTCGTGGGCAGCGCCTTTTGGCTGAACACACCGCGCACCTTTGATGCCGTGAAGGTGCGATATCAAAGTGCGTTCGTCGGCGTGGACCTGTTCGCGGCAAACGTGGTGTACAACCGCCGCGACCATTTTGACCAGTCCAACTCGCAGGACACCCTGTCGGGCGCGTATTTCGAATTCCCGGGTCTGTCCAAATCCAGCGTGGTGGAGGCGTACCTCTTCGCGCGCAACGTCGCCCGCGGCATCGTGACCGACGACTGGTCTCTTGTCGCCGCTCCTTTCCGGATGACCGCGCCGCAGGATGTCTACACCCTCGGCTGGCGGACCAAATCAAAGCCCGGCGCGCACGGCCCGTGGGACTACGGCGCCGAGGCCATGTGGCAGTTCGGGAACCGCACCGCCGTTTTTCCCGCCACGCCGGTGGCGCCGGCCCTGACCGCTCCGCGGTTGCGGCAGGACGCCTGGGCCTTCACTCTGCAGGGCGGCTACACCTGGAAAGATCACCGACTCACGTCACGTGTCGCCCTCATTGTGAGCGCGGCCTCCGGCGATCGCAATTCCACGGATCAGGATAGCGGGACCTTCCAGAATCTCCTGCCCTCGAACCACGGGCTTTATGGCGCCATGGATCTCTCCAGTCTGCAAAACATCGAGGATTTCCGCCTGTCGTGGTCGCTGAAACCCAGCCGCTCCATCAGCCTCGCGTTCGACCTTCATCAGCAGTACCTCGAGACCACTCACGATTATTGGTACAACGCCGCGTCCGTTCCGCGGAACACCCCGGGGGCGGCTCCCGGCAGCGGCCGCGGCTTCGGCCTCAACCCGACTTACAGCCCGAACCTTGGCCGGGAAGTCGACCTCGTTTTCGGATGGACGGCGACCCGCGGCCTGCTGCTGGAAGCCGGGGCCGGCCATTTCTTCCGGGGCGACTACATCAGGCAGTCGTTCCAGGCCGTGGGTTCGAAGGACGCCAACTACGTCTACCTGCAGGCGACCGTGAACCTGTGACCCGAATGGCGCTAAGTTAACGCCCGACATCGTCTGACGCTCTCAGCGGATAGACCAGCAACTTGATCGCAACGGACGAGTTACTGGTCGGGACGGACCGCTGGGCCGTCCGTCACAGTCGGCGCGCCCGGCGGTCGCGCCCTACCTCATGGAAAAACTGGACGCACCAACATCGAGGCGAACGACGTCAGTTCTTAACTTGGCGCCATTCCCGGTGGAGTGTTTCACGGCCCGGGGCGGCCGGCCGCCACCCGCC
>Ga0335081_10006797_pt1 | contig 18236 bp, 14 predicted proteins | sample Lox_Sample_35_FD_206713 | JGI IMG/M metagenome (GOLD analysis project Ga0335081, IMG submission 206713) | Soil microbial communities from Loxahatchee National Wildlife Refuge, Florida, United States - Lox_Sample_3.5 | ecosystem: Environmental > Terrestrial > Soil > Wetlands | place: USA... | reverse complement strand
TTGCCCTTGAGCTCGGGCAGCACCAGCGCGGTCGCCCGGGCGGCCCCGGTGGTGGTGGGGATGATGTTCTGCGCGGCGGCGCGGGCCCGGCGCAGGTCCTTGTGCATGAAGTCCAGGATCACCTGGTCGTTGGTGTACGCGTGGATGGTGGTCATCAGGCCCTTGACGATGCCGAAGTTGTCCAGCAGCACCTTGGCCAGCGGCGCCACGCAGTTGGTGGTGCAGGACGCGTTGGAGATGATGTCGTGCTGGGCCGGGTCGTAGGCGTCGTCGTTGACCCCCATCACGAGCGTGATGTCCTCCCCCTTGGCGGGGGCGGAGATGATGACCTTCTTCGCCCCGGCCGCCAGGTGCTTGCGGGCGTCGTCGCCCTTGGTGAAGTGGCCGGTCGACTCGATCACCACGTCGACCCCCAGATCGCGCCACGGCAGCGCGGCCGGGTCCCGCTCGGCGAGCCAGCTGATCCGCTTGTCTCCCGCCACGATGGCGCCGTCGGCGGCGTGGACGTCGACATCCAGTGTGCCCAGCACGGTGTCGTACTTGAGCAGGTGCGCGAAGGTGGCCATGTTGCCGAGGTCGTTGGCGGCCACGATCTCGATATCACGGCCGGGGGCGGCGTGCACCGCGCGCCAGAAGTTGCGCCCGATCCGGCCGAAGCCGTTGATGCCTACGCGGATGGTCACGGTCCTGATCTCCTCATCGGTAGCTGCGATGTCGTCCGGGCGCGCCCCGAGCAGTAGACCCTACCGGACACAATTCCCGCTGCTGGAAACCCTACCTGCGAGCCGCCCGGAGCCCGGAAAGGCCCATGGCCATCGGTGCCGGGCCGAAGGTCCCTCAGGGCAGCAGCATGTCCGGCGTCAGGTGCGCCTCGGTGCCGGGAATGCCCTCCTCGCGCGCGCGCTTGTCCGCCATGGCCAGCAGCCGCCTGATCCGGCCGGCGATCGCGTCCTTGGTCAGCGGCGGGCTCGCCAGCTGGCCAAGTTCCTCCAGGCTGGCCTGCCGGTGCTCGATCCGCAGCTGGCCGGCCACGGTGAGATGCTCCGGCGCGTCGCTGCCCAGGATCTCCAGCGCCCGCTCCACCCGCGCGCCCGCCGCGACCGCGGCCCGCGCGCTGCGGCGCAGGTTGGCGTCGTCGAAGTTGGCCAGCCGGTTCGCGGTCGCCCGGACCTCACGCCGCATCCGCCGCTCCTCCCAGGCGAGCACGCTGTCATGCGCGCCGAGCCGGGTCAGCAGCGCGCTGATCGCGTCCCCGTCCCGCACCACCACCCGGTCGACCCCCCGCACCTCCCGGGCCTTGGCGTGGATCTTCAGCCGCCGGGCCGCCCCGACCAGGGCGAGCGCGGCCTCGGGGCCGGGACAGGTGACCTCCAGCGCCATCGACCGGCCGGGGCCCGTCAGGCTGCCGTGGGCCAGGAAGGCGCCCCGCCAGGCGGCCTCGCAGTCGCAGGTGGTGCCGGCCACGACCTGCCGGGGCAGGCCGCGGACGGGCCGCCCGTGGCTGTCCACCAGGCCGGTCTGCCGGGCCAGGCTCTCGCCGTCCTTGCGCACCCGGACCAGGTAGCGGTTGCCCTTGCGCAGCCCGCTCGGGGCCAGCACGATCAGCTCGGAGGAGTGGCCGAACACCTCGGCCACGTCCTTCCGCAGCCGGCGGGCCGCGGCGCCGGTGTCCAGTTCGGCCTCGACCACGATCCGGCCGGCCGCCAGGTGCAGGCCGCCGGCGAAACGCAGGAGCGTGGAGACCTCTGCCTTACGGCAGCACGGCTTGAGCACGGTCACCCGGCTCAGCTCGTCCTTCACCTGGCTGGTCATGGCCATCGGCTCACTCCCCCTCGAAGATCTCCGCGAACGCCCCCGCCAGCTGCCGCGGATCATGGCGCGGCGAGCCGTCCCGCATCGCCAGATCCGCCAGCACCAGCCTGCCGCCCAGCAGCCCGGCCGCCTTCTCCAGCTGTGGCACCGTCCCGCCCGCCGCGCCGCGGTCGGCCAGCACGATGTCCACGGTAAGCTCCGGCGCGTGGTCCGCGAGCACTTCCAGGTGCGTATGCGGTGAGAATCCCTCGGTCTCGCCCGGCTGCGGGACCAGGTTCAGCGCCACCACGCGGCGCGCCGGGGTGGTGAGCAGCGCGTCGGCCAGCTCCGGGACCAGCAGGTGGGGCAGGACGCTGGTGAACCAGGAGCCAGGCCCGAGCATCACCCAGTCCGCGCTGCGGATCGCGGCCACCGCCTCCGGGCAGGCGGGCGGGTCGGCCGGGATCAGCGAGATGGACCGGACCCGCCCGGTGGTGGCGGCGCAGGCCGCCTGGCCCCGCACGGTGCTGAGGGCGCCCGGGCGCGCGGGGTCGGCCCCCTGGACCTCGGCGGCCAGGTCCAGCGGGACCGACGCCATCGGCAGCACCCGGCCGTGCGCGCCGAGCAGCCGGCCCACCCAGTCCAGGCCCTGGACGGTGTCCCCGAGCAGTTCCCACAGCGCCACGATGAGCACGTTGCCGACGGCGTGCCCGCCAAGCCCGGAGTCGCCGGCGAACCGGTGCTGCACCACCCGGCTCCAGGTGGTGCCCCAGGCGTCGTCGCCGCACAGGGCGGCCAGCGCCATCCGCAGGTCGCCAGGGGGCAGCACCCCGAAGTCGCGGCGGAGCACGCCGCTGGACCCGCCGTCGTCGGCCACGGTGACGATCGCGGTGAGCTGGCGGGTCACCCGGCGCAGCGCGGACAGCGAGGCGAACAGCCCGTGGCCCCCGCCGAGCGCCACCACCCGCGGGTTCAGCGGCCGCACGGCCGGGACCACGCCCGCTGGCCGGCCGGGCCCGGCCGCCGTCACCGCTGCCCCGGGCTCATCGCCCCCGCCCGGCCTGTGCGCGTTGTCCCTCGCCGTCACTCACGCCCCAGGTCGCGGTGCACCACCTGAATGCCCAGTCCGGTTTCCTCCAGCCGCTCGGCGATGTGCTCGGCCATCGCCACGCTGCGGTGCTTGCCGCCGGTGCAGCCGATCGCGAGAGTCACGTACTTCTTCCCCTGACGCTCGTAGCCGGCCAGGGTCACCCGCAGTGCCGTGAGGTAGGCGTCGAGGAAATCTGCGGCGCCCAGCTGGCTGAGCACATACTCCCTGACCCTTTCATCCTGCCCCGTCAGCGGGGCGAGCGCCTCGATCCAGCGCGGATTGGGCAGGAACCGGCAGTCAGCGACCAGGTCGGCGTCCACCGGCAGGCCGTATTTGTAGCCGAACGACACCACGCTGACCCGGGGGCCCTCCGCCGGGCCGCCGCCGAAGAAGTCCTGCAGCCTGGCCCGTAGCTCGTGCACGTTGAGCGCGGACGTGTCGAGCACCAGGTCCGCCTCGCCCCGCAGGGTCCGCAGCAGCTCCCGCTCGGCCGCGATCCCGTCCACCACCCGGCCGTCCTCCTGCAGCGGGTGCGGGCGGCGCACGCTGTCGAACCTGCGGATCAGCGTGTCGTCCGCGGCCTCCATGAAGACCACCCGGGGCCGGACGCCCCGCGCGGCGAGCTCGCTGATGGCGGACTGGAGATCGCTGGTGAAGGCGCGGCTGCGCACGTCCATCACGGCGGCGATCCGCGGCAGCGCCCCCTCCGCGCGGCGGGCCAGGCTGATCATCGTGGGAAGCAGGCCCGGCGGCAGGTTGTCGATGACGAACCAGTCCAGGTCCTCCAGCGCCTTGGCGGCCGTGCTCCGGCCAGCGCCCGACATCCCGGTGATGATCACGATGTCGGTGGCCGGGGCGCCGCTGCCCGGCCCTGGCGGCTCGCGTCCGGTCATGCCCTGGCCCATCCCCGCATCCCCCTGCCTGTCACGGCGTCCCCTTCCCGGCGGTCCCGGCGCTGTCCGCCACTGGCCGCAGGGCGGCCAGGACCGCCTCGGCCAGGTGCGGCCCGATGCCGGGCACCAGCGCCAGCTCCGCCGGGGTGGCCGCGGCGATCCGCCGGACCGAGCCGAAGCGCCGTAGCAGCGTAGCCCGGCGGGCGGGGCCCAGGCCCGGCACACCGTCAAGCTCGCTGACGGCGAGCGCCTTCGACCGCTTGGCCCGGTGGTAGGTGATGGCGAAGCGGTGCGCTTCGTCCCGCACGCGCTGCAGCAGGTAGAGGCCCTCGCTGCTGCGGGGCAGGATCACCGGCGCGTCCTCGCCGGGCAGCCAGACCTCTTCCAGCCGCTTGGCCAGCCCGCAGACCGCGACGTCGTCGATGCCCAGCTCCGCCAGCGCCGAGACGGCCGCGGCCACCTGGGCCGGCCCGCCGTCGATCACCACCAGGTTGGGCTGGTAGGCGAACTTCCGCTGGCGGAGCTCGTGGTCGCCGGTGCCGCCCACCGGATCGCCCAGCACATCGAGCTCGCCGGTGGCCTCACGCTCCTCCAGGTACCGGCGGAACCGGCGGGTGATGACCTCGTGCACGGCGGCGACGTCGCCCTCGCCGCCGGTCCCCCGGACGCTGAACCGGCGGTATTCGCTCTTGCGCGCCAGCCCGTCCTCGAAGACCACCATGGCGGCGACCACGTGCGTGCCCTGCAGATTCGACACGTCGTAGCACTCGATCCGCAGCGGGGCCGCTTCCAGCCCCAGCGCGTCGGTGATCTCGTTCAGGGCCAGGCTGCGGGTGGTCAGGTCGCTGGCCCGGCGCGTCTTGTGCAGCGCCAGCGACTCGGCCGCGTTCCGCGCCACGGTGTCGAGCAGCGCCCTCTTGTCACCGCGGCGCGGCACCCGCAGGCTGACCCGGCTCCCCCGCCGGGCCGCGAGCCACTCCTCCACCGCCTGGGCGCCGGGCGGCAGCACCGGGACGAGCACCTCGCGCGGGACGGTGGGGCCCGTGCCGTCCGCGTCTGGCCGGAAGGTTCCCTTCCGGCCAGACGCAGGAGTCCCGGGCAGGTACCCGTTGCCGGCCACGCTGTCCCCGCCGTACACCTGGCTCAGGAAGTGCTCGACGAGCTCGCCGTCGCTGACCTCCTCCACCTTGTCCACGACCCATCCGCGCTGCCCCCGGACCCGCCCGCCGCGGACGTAGAAGACCTGCACGGCGGCCTCAAGCTGGTCCCCGGCAAGCGCGATGACGTCGCAGTCGGTGCCGTCGGGCAGGACCACCGCCTGCTTCTCCAGCGCCCGCTCCAGGGCCCGGATGTCGTCGCGCAGCCGGGCGGCCCGCTCGTACTCCTGCGCCGCGGCCGCGGCCCGCATCTCCGTTTCCAGCCTGCGGGTGAACCGGGCGGTCTGGCCGGCCATGAAGTCGCAGAACTCCTCGGCCAGGCGGCGGTGCTCGGCCTGGCCGATCCGCTCCACGCAGGGCGCCGAGCACTTGCCGATGTAACCCAGCAGGCACGGCCGCCCGATCTGGCGGGCGCGCTTGAACACCCCGGCCGAGCAGGTCCGGACCGGGAACACCCGCAGCAGCGTGTCGACGGTCTCCCTGATGGCCCAGGCGTGGGAGTAGGGGCCGAAGTAGCGGGTGCCGCGCCGCCTCGCGCCCCGCATCACCATGACCCGGGGGTAATCCTCGTCCATGGTGACCGCAAGGTAGGGGTAGCTCTTGTCGTCCCGGTAGCGCACGTTGAAACGGGGGTCGAACTCCTTGATCCAGGAGTACTCCAGCTGGAGCGCCTCGACCTCGGTGCCGACGACGGTCCAGTCCACCCCCGCCGCCGAGGTGAGCATCGACTGGGTGCGCGGGTGCAGCCCGGCGAAATCGGCGAAGTAGGAGTTGAGCCTGGCCCGCAGGTTCTTTGCCTTGCCGACGTAGATGACCCGCCCGCGGCCGTCGTGGAACCGGTAGACCCCCGGGGACTCGGGGACCGAGCCCGGGGCCGGCCGGTAGGCGTGCGGATCCGTCACGCAGCAACTCTATGGCAGGGCCGGGCTCAGGGCGGTGACGCCGAGCGAGCGCAGCTGGTTCCTGAGCCCGCCCGCCGGGGGGTACTGCACGGCGATCATGCCCTGGGCGCGGGCGGCCCGGATGTTGACCGGTGAGTCGTCGATGAAGACGGTCGCCGCCGGCGCCAGCTGGTAGCGGCTCAGCAGCAGCTGGAAGATCCGCGGGTCCGGCTTGGCCACCCCCTCGAGCCCGGAGATGACATACCCGTCGAACCAGTTCATGAAGGCGAACCGGCCCTGCCGGGCGGCGAACGTGGCCGGCTCCATGTTGGACAGCACCAGGCACCGCACGCCGCGCTCCTTCAGCTCGGCGAGCACGCCGACCGCCTCGTCGATCTGCCCGGCGGCCATCTCGTCCGCCGGGTCCGCCCACGCCATGATCATGTCCCGGTAGCGGGGGTGCTGCCGGGCGAGGCGGCGGCATGACCGGGTGACGTTTTCCCCCAGGTCGTGCGCACGGTGCCAGTCGGGGGTGCAGATGCGGGCGAGGAAGTCCTCCATCTCGGCCGGGTCGGCGAACAGCCGCCGGTACAGGTGCCGCGGGTCCCAGTCGAGCAGCACCCCGCCGAGGTCGAAGACGACGGCCGTGATCTCCTGCCCGGGCACCTTCAGTCCTCGAAGGCCTCCGGTGGCGGGCAGGCGCAGACCAGGTGGCGGTCGCCGTAGGCCTGGTCGATCCGCCGCACCGGGGGCCAGTACTTGGCCCGGCGGTCGCCCGGCAGCGGGTACGCCGCCTCCTCCCGCTCGTAGTGGTGCTTCCAGTCGGCGGCGAGCAGCATGGACGCCGTGTGCGGGGCGTTATGGAGCGGGTTGTCCTGCGGGTCGCAGGCGCCGCTCTCGACGCGCCCGATCTCCTGCCGGATCGCGATCATCGCCGCGCAGAACCGGTCCAGCTCGGCCAGATTCTCGCTCTCGGTCGGCTCGACCATGAGCGTGCCCGCCACCGGGAACGACATGGTGGGCGCGTGGAACCCGTAGTCGATCAGGCGCTTCGCCACGTCCTCCACGGTGACGCCGCTCTCCCGGCTGACCGGGCGCAGGTCGATGATGCACTCGTGGGCGACCAGCCCGCCCTGGCCGGTGTAGAGCACCGGGAAGTGGGGCGACAGCCGCTTCGCCACGTAGTTGGCGGCCAGGATCGCCACCTGGGTGGCCCGGCGCAGGCCGTCGGCGCCCATCATCGCGATGTAGGCCCAGGAGATCGGCAGGATGCCCGCCGAGCCGTAGGGCGCCGCCGCTACCGGGCCGGTGCCGGTCTCGCGCCTGGCGCCCGGTGCGGCGCTGCCGGGCAGGAACGGGGCGAGGTGCGCCCGCACCGCGACCGGCCCCACCCCGGGGCCGCCGCCGCCGTGCGGGATGCAGAACGTCTTGTGCAGGTTGAGGTGGGAGACGTCGGCGCCGAACCGGCCCGGCCGGGCCAGCCCCACCAGGGCGTTGAGGTTGGCGCCGTCCACGTACACCTGGCCGCCCGCGGCGTGCACGAGGTCGCACACGTCGGTCACGGTCGTCTCGAAGACGCCGTTCGTGGACGGGTAGGTCAGCATGATCGCGGCCACCCGCCCCTCGTGCTCGGCCAGCTTCGCCTGCAGGTCGCCGACGTCGATGGCGCCGTCGCCGCCGCACTTGACCACGCTCACCCGCAGTCCGGCGAGCACCGCGCTGGCCGCGTTCGTGCCGTGCGCCGACTCGGGGATCAGGCACACGTCGCGGCCGGCGTCGCCGCGGTCGCGGTGGTAGTGGCGGATCGCCAGCAGGCCGGCCAGTTCCCCCTGTGACCCGGCGTTCGGCTGCAGCGACACCGCGTCGTAGCCGGTGATCGCGGCCAGCCAGGCCTCCAGGCCGCCGATGAGCTCCGCGTAGCCGCGGGCCTGCTCCGGCGGGGCGAAGGGGTGCAGGTCGGCGAACTCGGGCCAGGTGATGGCCTCCATCTCCGCCGCCGCGTTCAGCTTCATCGTGCACGAGCCCAGCGGGATCATGGACCGGTCCAGGGCGATGTCGAGGTCGGCCAGCCGGCGCAGGTAACGGAGCATGGCCGTCTCGCTGCGGTGCTCGTGGAACACCGCGTGGGTGAGGTAGGGCGAGGTCCGCCGCAGGGCCGCCGGGAGCTCCTCCCGGCCCTCGGCCAGGCTCACCTCCCCGGCCGGGCGGTCGGCCAGCGCGGCGGCGACCTCCCGCAGATGGTCGTCGGTGGTCGTCTCGTCGCAGGCGACCTGGACCGTGTCCGGGCCCGCCAGGTAGAGGTTGTACCCGGCCCGGCGCGCCCGTTCCACCGCCGCCGCTGCCCCGCCGGGCAGCCCGTGGAGGGCGATGGTGTCGAAGAACGCGGCGGAATCCACCACGACGTCCTGGGCCCGCAGGGTCGCCGCCAGCGCGGCCGCCTTGCCGTGCACCCGGCGGGCGATCGCGGCCAGCCCGTCCGGGCCGTGGTAGGCGGCATACATCCCGGCGATGACGGCCAGCAGGACCTGCGCGGTGCAGATGTTGCTGGTCGCCTTCTCCCGGCGGATGTGCTGCTCCCGGGCCTGCAGGGCCAGCCGGTAGGCCGGGTGGCCGTCGGCGTCCAGGGACACGCCCACCAGCCGGCCCGGCAGCTGCCTGCGCAGTCCCTCGCGGACCGCGATGTAGGCGGCGTGCGGCCCGCCGAACCCCATCGGGACGCCGAACCGCTGGGTGGTGCCGATCGCGATGTCGGCGCCCAGCTCCCCCGGCGGCGTGAGCAGGGTCAGCGCGAGCAGGTCGGCGGCGACCGCGGCCACCGCTCCCCGGGCGCCGGCCGCGGCGATGACCGGCCGCGGGTCGGTGATCTCGCCGCTGGCCGCGGGATAGGCCAGCAGGACGCCGAACAGCTCCCCGTCCGGCTGGGCGGTCACCAGTTCGGGGGTGACGGGCGCGACGACCAGGTCAATGCCGAGCGGCTCGGCGCGGGTGGCCAGGACCGCGAGCGTCTGCGGCAGGCAGTCCGCGTCGGCCAGGAAGATGCTGCCCTTGCCCGCCTGCCTGCGCGCCAAGGTCATCGCCTCGGCCGCGGCGCTCGCCTCGTCCAGCAGGGACGCACCCGCCACCGGCAGCCCGGTCAGGTCCTCGACCATCGTCTGGAAGTTCAGCAGGGCCTCCAGCCGCCCCTGCGAGATCTCCGGCTGGTAGGGCGTGTAGGCGGTGTACCAGGCGGGGTTCTCCAGCACGTTGCGGCGGATCACGGCCGGGGTGATGGCCGGGTAGTAGCCGAGCCCGATCATGGACGTCGCCACCGTGTTCTCGCCCGCCAGCCGGCGCAGCTCGGCCTGCGCCTCCGCTTCCGACAGCGGGGCGGGCAGGCTGAGATGGTCGGCGCCGGTGCTGGCGAACGAGGGCGGCAGCGCGGCCGTTGTCAGGTCATCCAGGCAGGAGTAGCCGACGGCGGCGAGCATGTGCTGCTGCTCGGCCGGGGACGGCCCGATGTGGCGTGCGGAGAAGTCCATGGAGCCTCCAGAGGGGAGCCACCGGGTGCCGGGCACCCGGCTGTGGTCCTCCCCCTCTGTCATCGCCCCCGCCGTTGGGGCACCACGACTCCAGAGATGCCTGTCCCGTCCGGTCCCTGATGCCTGAGAGGTTCCGGGGAGGTTGCCCCTTCGGCGCCCCGCGCTGGCGGTGCGGGATCTCTCCCGGACGGTGTCGTCGGCGTTCCCGAGCTTACCGGAAGGACAGGGTCATATCTCGTCCCACCGGAACACCCGGACCGCGATCACGGTGAGCACCGTGGCGAACGCGAGCAGGATGCCCATGGCCGGCAGCGCGGAGGCGGGGCCGTCGCCCCGGGCCATCACGTTCTGCATGCCGACCACCAGGTAGCGCAGCGGCATCACGTAGGAGACCTTGACGATCCACTGCGGCGCGAAGGCGAGCGGGATGAACGCCCCGCCCAGGAACGCCATCGGCAAGACGATCAGGTTGACCAGGGCGGTGGCGGCCTCCTGGGACTTGGCGAGCGCCCCGACCAGCAGCCCGATGGACATGAAGGCGAGCGTGCCGCAGATGACCACCGGGATCGCCATCCACCAGTAGGCGGTGAGCTTGAGCCCGAAATAGGGGGTGGTGGCGATGGCGATGAACACGAACATCTCGACGATCGCGACCGCGACGCTCACCGCGATCCGGGCGGTGACGATGGACGCGGTGCCCACCGGGGCGAGCCGGAGCCGGCGCAGCAGCTTGTTCTTGCGCCATCCGACCAGGGTGAGGGCGGCCGCGAACGCGCCACCGGAGGCGATCGCCCAGCCGAGCAGTCCCGGCGTCAGGTACTGGATCGGCTTGAGCGACTTGTCCTCCACCTGCTGGGCGGTCAGCTGGTAGGCCGGTGGCCGGGACGAGGCGGCCTGGTTCGCCGCCTGCACGATCCCGGAGAACACGCTGGTGATCCCCGCGGCCAGGGTGGGATCGGCGATCGAGTAGTGGACGATGAGCCGGCCGCCCTGCTGCTGCACGGCGGCGTCGACGTTGGCCTGCCGGACCTCGTTCAGGGCGTGGGCCAGGCTGGTGCTGTGGGTGACGGTGAGCAGCTTGTCCAGCTGGCCGTGGCTGCCTGCCCGCGCCTGGTCGAGCACGCTCACCCGGCCCACCTCGACCACGCTGATCTTGGGGGTGGTGCTGCTCTTGTAGATGGAGCCGAACAGCAGCAGGAACAGCACCGGGAACAGGATCGTGAAGAACAGGGCAGCCCGGTCCCGGACGAAGCCGCGGAACATGGCACGGGACAGGCTGCGGAAGCCCTGCCAGTTCGCTCCCCGGCTGCGGGTGTCCGGCCCGGTGGCCTGCTCCGGTGGCGCCGGGATCTTGCTCGTCGTCATGCCCGGTACTCCCGCCCGGTGAGCTGGAGGAAGACATCCTCCAGTGAGGCGCCCGCCACCTGCAGCCCGGTGAGGGCGTCGTGCTCGGCGAGCCGGGCGAGGACGGGGGCGGGCTCGGTGGTGGTGAAGGTGAGGGACACGCCGTCGTCGGTGACAGCGGCGCCGTCGGCGAGCGCCCGCGCCTGGCCGGCGTTGAGCAGGCCCGACTCGATGCTGATCCGGACCGGGTGCGCCAGGTCCCGGACCAGCGCGGCGGGCGCCCCGATCTGCAGGATCCTGCCATGGTCCATGATCGCCACCCGCTGGCAGAGCGTCTCCGCCTCGTCCATGTGGTGGGTGGTGAGCACGATGGTGTGGCCCTCGGCGGCGATGGCCCGCAGCACGTCCCACAGGTTCCGGCGGGCCGCCGGGTCCAGCGCCCCGGTCGGCTCGTCGAGGAACAGCACGTCGGGGCTGTGCACCAGCGCGCAGGCGATCGACAGCCGCTGCGCCTGGCCGCCCGACAGCTTCTCGGTGCGGGTCGCGGCCACGCTGGTCAGGCCGACCATCTCCAGCATCTCGTCGGCGCGCCGGACCGGGACCCGGTAGAGGTCGGCGAAGGTGCGCAGCTGCTCACGGGCGGTGAGCCGCTCGAAGAACGACGTCGCCTGCAGCTGGACGCCGATCCGGGGCAGCAGCGCGGAGTTCCGCGGCCACGGCCGCAGGCCCAGCACGGTCACCTCGCCGCCGTCCGGCTCGCGCAGGCCCTCGACGATCTCAAGGGTGGTGGTCTTCCCTGCCCCGTTCGGGCCGAGGATGCCGAAGAACTCGCCGTGGCCGACCTCGAACGTCACGCCGTCCACCGCGCGCAGCTCACCGTAGGACTTGCGCAGGTCCCGCACGCTGATGGCCGCCGTCACGCCGGAATCCTCCATCACAGACAACCCCGCGACCCGGTACCGGGACGCACCCCGCTCACCGGGAACCTGAGCCGGTCAGCTGGCCCCCGCCCAGCCGCCCCCTGCCCCGGCCGGTAGCGGCCAAACGCGCTGCGCCGGTCAGCCTGTTCGCTTGGCGCGGCGCCGGGCGAGCTCGTCGCGGCCGGTGCCGCCGTCCACGCTGGCCGGCTGCTCCCCGGCCCCGTCGGCGGGCTCGGCCGGGAGCTCGGCGAGCGTCCCGTCGACCTCCTGCCAGATCCGCCCGAGCGCGATCCCGAACACCCCCTGCCCGCCTGCCAGCAGGTCCACCACCTCATCGGGCGAGGTGCACTCATAGACGGTGACCCCGTCGCTCATGAGCGTGAGCCGGGCCAGGTCCGCGGTGCCGCGGTCACCCAGATGGCTGACGGCGGCGCGGATCTGCTGCAGCGAGATGCCGGTGTCGAGCAGGCGCTTGACGACCTTGAGCACCAGGATGTCGCGGAAGCTGTAGAGCCGCTGCGACCCCGAGCCGTGCGCGGCGCGGACGCTGGGCTCCACCAGTGCGGTGCGCGCCCAGTAGTCGAGCTGGCGGTAGGTGATCCCGGCGGCGGCGCACGCGGTCGGCCCGCGGTACCCGACGTTCTGCGGGTGGGCGCTGAGGTCCTCCCCGAACAGCAGGCCCTGTTCGCCGGCACGCTCGATCGCCGCGCTCTGGTCGCGCGGCTCGCCACCGTCCTTCTCGGTTACCGCCACACCCGCCTCCGCCCCGGAGCTGGCCACCCTGGGTACTCGTCTCGCACGCTAGGCCGACCTGGCCGGGCCCGTCAACGACCTTCCCGGCGCGTCGCTCTCAGGTCGCGCGGCCGAAGTCCTCGGGACTGATGGTGTCCAGGAACTCGCGGAACTTCTCGACCTCGTCCTCCTGGCCCGCCTCCGCCTCATCCGGGATCGCCACCCCGGCCTCATCGAGGATCTCCTCGCTGGCGAAGATCGACGCGCCGGTCCGGAGCGCCAGCGCGATCGAGTCCGACGGCCGGGCGCTCACTTCCTTTCCATTGGAGAAAACGAGGTCGGCGAAGAAGATGCCGTCCCGGAGCGCGGTGATGTTGACCGTTTTCAGCTGTATCCCGAGCGCTTCGAGGACGTCACGGAACAGGTCATGGGTCAGCGGCCGGGCCGGCACCATGCCCTGCTGCGCGAACGCGATCGCGGTGGCTTCCACCGGCCCGATCCAGATCGGCAGATACCTCTCCCCCTGCACCTCCTTGAGCAGGACGATGGGCTGGTTCGTGGGCATCTCGACCCGGACGCCAACGACCTCCATCTTCCTCACGGCGGCTCCGTCCTCACCCGCGCCGGACGTGGCCAGCGCCGGCGAATCCAATGAAGGCCTCTCTGTCAACGTACACCCGTGCACGCGGGCACGAGGCCCGCGCCCTGCGCTCAGCCATCGGCACGGCCCGGGCGCGGATCACCGAATCCGGCCTCGGCCAGCGCCGCCTCAATGAGCGCGGCGTGCAGCTGCCCGGCGATGGCGGCGATCTCCCGCGCGGTCCGGCCGGCCTCGTCCCGGGCGCCGGGGCTGCGCTGACGCAGGACCGGGGCGACCACCTGCTCGATCAGCGCGGTCTCCCGTTCCGCCGATGCGCGCAGCACCCGCAGGTGCCGGGCCTGGACCCCGTAGCGGCCGAGCGCCACGATGGCGCTGGCGGCCGCCAGCGCATCCGGGCCGTACTGCCTGCCGTTGCGCCGCACCAGCCCGAAGTCCTCCAGCTCGGCCAGCCGGGCCTCATCCAGGCCGGTCGCATCCAGCAGGTCCCGCCGGGTGAGCGGGGCGGGCCGCCCGGCGAGCGCCGGGTGCTGGCTCACCGAGCCGCTGGCGTGATCCTGCCCGGCGGCGTCGAGCTGGTCCTTGATCACCCGCAACGGCAGGTACCGGTCGCGCTGGGCGGTGAGGATGTAGCGCAGCCGCTCCACGTCGGCGGTGGCGAATCTCCGGTAGCCGGACGGCGACCGGGCAGGCTGGATCAGCCCCTCGGTCTCCAGAAAGCGGATCTTCGACACGCTCACATCGGGAAACTCGGCGCGCAGCTGGGCCAGCACCTCTCCGATCCCGAAATACGCGCGGGCAGGCTCAGCACTCATGCCCCTACCTGCGCACCTCCGCCACGGTCGGCAGGAGAGCGCCGCCCGGCGAGAAACATCAGGCGGAACTTGCCCACCTGGACCTCGTCACCGTCGCTCAGATCGGCCTCCTCGATCCGCTCGCGGTTCACGTAGGTCCCGTTCAGGCTCCCCACATCGCGGACGGTGAACCCGCGCGGGTGCCGGTAGAACTCCGCGTGGCGGCGGGACACCGTCACGTCGTCGAGGAAGATGTCGCTCTCCGGATGCCGGCCGACCGTGGTGAGATCGCTGTCGAGCAGGAACCGGCTGCCCGCGTTGGGGCCGCGCTTGACCACCAGCAGCGCGCTGCCCAGGGGCAGCGCCTCCATCCCGCCGGCATCGGCGAGTGGCTCATCCGGCTCTGCCTCGGCCAGCTCCGAGCCGCCGAGCGAGATCGTCGACGTGCTCTCCCCCGCCCGCTCGGCTGTGCTGCGCGCCAGCGCCATCCCGCAGTGGGAACAGAACCGGGCATCCTCGGGATTCTCCTGCCCGCAGCGGGTGCAGTAGACGCGCGGCATGTCGTAGCTCAGCCTCTCGTCCGCCGGCAGTGGGCTCGGGCCGGGAACCATGCTCGGGTGGGCGGCTCTCGGCGTCAGCTCTGGTACGTTCGCCCACGCTACCTGCGAAGCGGGCGCCCGGTCCATGCGCCACGCATGCCGGCGGCCGCGCCCCAGCAGTCCCCGCCAGGACCGGTGCCGCGTGGTACCGGTCCCGGCGGCCGGAACCGCTCCCTGGTAGCTCTCGGGGGCATGGTCACGACGCCTCCGCCACATCAGGTCTAACCTCCGGCACATTCACGGCTGCGGGCAGATGAACTGGAATTCTCTCATGTGCAGGCTATCCGCGCTGGCCGGTCGGCAGGCCCGGCCAGCGGCCGGCCCAGGCGCCGCGACCGGCGGGTCAGGCGCCGGCCCGCTCCGCGACCGCGGCCCACTCGTCGAGCAGCGCATGGGCGGCGTCGGCGTCGGCTCCTTCCGCCCACAGGTGCGTGACCGCCTCGGCGGGGTCGGGCAGCACGAGCACCCAGCCGCCGTCGGGCTCGACCACCCGCACCCCGTCGGTGGTGTCCATCACCCGGCTGCCGGCGGCCTCCACCACGGTCCGCATGACGCTGCCCTTGGCCGCCCACGGGGTGGGCATCGAGCGCTTGAGCAGATGCGCCCTGGGGATCCGGGCGTCGATCTGGCTGAGCGTGAGCCTGGCCCGCGCGACCAGCCCGAGCAGGCGGGCGAACGCCGCGATGCCGTCCACGGTGCGGCTGAACTCCGGCACCACGAACCCGCCCCGGCCGTCCGCCCCGAAGATCATGTCGTCGGCCGCGGCCGCCTCCGTGAGGCCGTGCTGCGAGGTCGGCGTCCACACCACCTTCACCCCGTGGAAGCGGCTCACCCGCTCGGCGACGCGGGTGGTGGTGACCGGCAGGGCGACCTGGCCCGACTGGCGCTCGGCGGCGATGAGGTCGAGCACCACCAGCAGCGCCCGGTCATCGCTGACCATGGCACCCTTGTCGTCCACCAGCTGGATCCGCTCGCCGACCTGGTCGAACCGGACGCCGAACGCGGCGCGGGAGGAGGCGACGAGCTCGGACAGGCGCTGCATGCCGGCTCGCAGCTGCGCCAGGCTCTGGGTGGGTGAGCCCTCGTCCAGGCGGTTGTTGACGGTGAGCACCTCGACCCCGATCGGCCCCAGCAGTTCCGGCAGCACCAGCGACGCGGTGCCGCCGGCGCAGTCCACCACCACCTTGAGGTCCGCCTCCCGCACGCCGGTCATGTCGACCGACCGCAGCAGCTCGGCCACGTAGGACTCCACCACCCGCGAGGGGTACCGCAGCTCGGCGATCTCGCCGGGGAAGGCGCGCCGGTACTCCTGCCGGGAGAACACGCGCTCCAGCTTGCGGGCCGCCGCCTGGGACAGCTCCGCCCCGCGCTCGTCGAGGAAGACGATGTCGATCGACTGCGGGTCGCCGCTGGTGGTGCGCAGAGCGATGCCGCCGCTGCACTCGCTGCGCGAGGTCTGGAACCTGGCCACCGGGAGCGGCTGCGCCTCCAGGTCCACCACGTCGATGGCGCTGGCGTTCAGCGCGCTCTGGACCGCGCGCTTGAACGCGCGGGCGGCCCGGGACACGTCGCGGGAGGTGCTGACCACCGCGCCCTTCCTCAGGGTGGTCGCGTACGCGCTGGCCAGCCGGACGCACAGCTCCGGGGTGATCTCCACGTTGATCAGGCCGGAGACCCCGCGCGCGCCGAACAGCGTGCGCTGCCCGCGCGACTCCCAGATGACGCTGGTGTTGACCACCGCACCCGCCTCGATGGTCTTGAACGGGTAGACCTTCACCCCGGCGGACACGTACGCCTCCGGCTCGATCACGCACTCGTCCCCGACGACCGCACCCTCCTCGATCCGGGCCGAGCCCATGACGTCGGTGTTCTTGCCGATGACACAGCCGCGCAGGGTCGTCCCCTGGCCGACGTAGACGTTGTTGTGCACCACCGCCCGGTGCAGGAACGCCCCCTCCTTCACCACCACGTTGCTGCCGACCACGGTGAACTCGCGGAGCTGGGCGCCGGCCTCGATCTTGGCGTAGTCGCCGATGCACAGCGGCCCGGACAGCAGCGCCTCCGGGTCGACCTCGGCCCCCTCGCTGATCCACACCCCGGGCGACACCTCGAACCCGTCGATCTCCGTCTCGACCCGGCCGGACAGCACGTCCGCCTGCGCCTTGAGGTAGCTCTCGTGACTGCCGACGTCCTCCCAGTACCCGTGGGCGATCCAGCCGTACAGCGGCGCGCCCGACTTCAGCAGCTGCGGGAACACGTCGCCGGACCAGTCGACCGAGACACCGGCCGGCACCTCGGCGAGCACCTCGGGCTCCATCACGTAGATGCCGGTGTTGACCGTGTCGGAGAACACCTGCCCCCAGGTCGGCTTCTCCAGGAACCGCTGGATGCGGCCGTCCTCCCCCACGATGATGATCCCGAACTCGAGCGGGTTGGGCACCCGGGACAGCGCGACGGTGACCAGGGCGCCGTTGTCCTTGTGGTACCGGACCATGGCAGACAGGTCGATGTCGGTGAGGGCGTCGCCCGAGATCACCAGGAACGGGCTGGCCCGCAGCTCGTCCTCGGCGTTCTTCACGCTGCCCGCGGTCCCCAGCGGCATCTCCTCGGTGGCGTACTGCAGGCTCATGCCGACGTCCTCGCCGTCACCGAAGTAATTGCGCACCAGTGAGGCCAGGAACTGGACCGTCACCACCGTTTCGGCGAAGCCGTGCCGCTTGAGCAGCCGCAGCACGTGCTCCATGATCGGCTTGTTCACCACCGGCAGCAGCGGCTTGGGCTGGTTGGCGGTCATCGGGCGCAGCCGGGTGCCCTCCCCGCCCGCCATCACCACTGCCTTCACCTGCGACCTGTCTCCCTCCCGCTCAGAGGTGGTGCAATTCCCATCATTTCACCGTGGGCGCCCCCGCCTGGCCGGGCCCGGCCGCCACCAGGCGGCGCGTCTGCTCCAGGTAGAGCACCGCGGCCCACCAGTACAGGGCAGTTCCCCAGATCGCGAAGGCCCAACCGATGACCCGCGCCACCAGGGCCGGCGTTCCCGGGTGGTCACCGAGGAAGAGCAGCGGGAACGCGTACAGCAGGCACAAGGTGGCCGTCTTGCCCACCAGGCTCACCTGCAGCGGGCCGTACCCGTGGCGGCGCAGCACGAGCAGCGCCACCCCCAGCACGAGCTCCCTGGCCACCAGCACGGCCACCAGCCACCAGGGGATGATGGCGCGGACGGCCAGCCCCACCAGCGTGGCGGCGATGTAAAGCCGGTCGGCCGTCGGGTCGAGCACCTGCCCCAGCCGGCTCTGCTGGTTCCATGCGCGGGCGATCACGCCGTCCAGCCAGTCGGACAGCCCGGCCACGATGAGCAGGGCGACCGCCCAGCCGTCGGCGTGCGGGCCGAGCACCAGCCAGAGGAAGACCGGGACGCCCGCCAGCCGGGCCACGCTGATCGCGTTCGGCACCGTGAGGATGCGCCCCTGCTGGTCGCTTCCGGCTCGCGTCACCTCGTGCGCCCCTCGATCGCGGTCGGTGCCGACCCTACCGGCTCGGTGTGGCTGCGCTGGCAGGGCCGCTACGCCGAGCCTGGCGGCACCCACCGCCCGGCGGTTACCGCTGCCCCGCGCACGGGCCGGTTATTCATTGATTATTCATCGGTGTATCCGATTATTTACGGAACGTTTATGCGGGCCGGCGTACCTTCCAGGGTGGGGCGACTACCGGCCGGAATGGCCGGGTGATTTACCGTCACCAGCGGGAGGATGAGATGAAACTGATTCCGGTTCTCAGCCGGCGGCCAGGCGGGCGGCGCGCCCGCCGGCTGCCGCCAGTCGTCACCGTCACCGCATCCTTAGCGCTGTTATTGCCGCTGTCGCTCGCCGCCGTGGGCAGCCCGGCGGCCGCCAGCACGGCACGGGCCACCAGCACGGCA
>Ga0335081_10006796_pt1 | contig 18237 bp, 16 predicted proteins | sample Lox_Sample_35_FD_206713 | JGI IMG/M metagenome (GOLD analysis project Ga0335081, IMG submission 206713) | Soil microbial communities from Loxahatchee National Wildlife Refuge, Florida, United States - Lox_Sample_3.5 | ecosystem: Environmental > Terrestrial > Soil > Wetlands | place: USA... | reverse complement strand
CCTTGAATCTGTCATCAAAGTGGACGACGATGGTAAGTTCTTGTATATTATAGATGATACTAAAGGTATGTTTGTTAGGAAAGATGATTATCAATTAGTAGAATTCTTTAGATGCAGTCAAGACACGCAATCAAAAGGAGACGAAATAAATGGCAGATAAAAAGCCGCCTCAATGGAACGAGTTAGTGAAGCGTGGGTACCAACCTACCACTGATGGCTACCAGCCTTCTGAACAATTACCTGAGAATCATGGGACGCAAAACGTAATACCACCCTTGCCAAAAGGTGGCTCAGGTCAGAGCCAAGGTAGTTCTGGGAGTGACGATGGAACAAGCGATAAGTAGCGTCAACCTCACGATGGAATTACAGACAAATGTGATGCCAAACCATCATATACGCCTATTAAAATTCCAATCAAGTGCAAGAATCAGGCGAGATGGTTTGTTCAAGTAAGTTTTTACATCTGCTCCGAGCCATAAAAACTCTTATTTTGTTAGAGGTACGAATGGATAAGCATGCCGAGGAAACGTACCAAGTATTCGCTATAGACACGAATCGAAGTGTTCTCATTGGTGAGTCGTACCTGATAGCCACTGCGTATCGAACTTTTGGATCCTACTGGTTCGGCGAGCAATACCTGTTGCTTGAACGTCCTACCCCTCGTCTAGAATACGCGGCAGTCAAGTTGGCTGCATCAGGAATACCTCAATACATCGCCCTTGTGGACATTAATTTCATGATCGACGAGCTAAAGAAACTCGCAAGGAACTCCTTATCGACACTGCTCTGGAAACGATTTGAGGAAACGAAGAATCCTGAAGTTCTTGCGATGAAGGTCGAGTTTAAATCCTGCAATATTAATGTATTGGCACGCTGCTGGATACGCAACATGTATCACGAGCAGTTGGAAGAAATTGCGAAGACTACTGCGGCACATGAACTTGGGCCTGTTTTGCAATCATTTTTTTCTTTACCGGTCTTCGTGCCCAAGTTACCCACCCTGTAACAATGACGTCGACCATGAATCATGGTAAGATTTAGACAGAAGAAGTATAGATTTCACCCTTAATGATAAAATAGGAGGGATGAAATGGAATGCTTAATGGATTGGCTAATTGTAGAGTGGACATGATTAGAATTCGAATTGATGAAGCGGAAAAGGATCTCGATAGTGTCGACGAAAGTTGGATTAACCAGCAGATTAATCGGCGCCGGGTAAACGGACTAACGGTTTGCGTCAGAGTAACCATCAAGGAGGCCGATTTGGACATGATTCTGTCGACGCCAACTTGTGGAGCCAGCGGGAGCGGCGGTAGACCTCCGCGCCCTCGCGAAAAGAAGGTGTTCGATCTTTGGAATCAACGGGGGCTAGACGATGCTAAGTTTACCGGGGGCAACTTAGTTGCATTCCTTAAAGAGCTGAAACGTATCTTGTAGCTAGACGACAGGGTCAAGAAACATTATGGCAAGATTATTCTTTTCCTATTCACACAAGGATGAGGAGTTACGAAACGAGTTAGAAACCCACTTGGCACTGCTGAAACGCCAGGGGGTGATCTCATCCTGGCATGATCGCCGCATCACTGCTGGCAGTGATTTTGATCAAGCAATTAGCTCCGAGCTTGAGTCCTCTCAGATTATACTGCTTCTTGTCAGTGCGCACTTCCTTGCATCGGACTATTGCTATGAAAAGGAAATGACGCGTGCGTTAGAGAAACATGAAGATGGAAGCGCAGTAGTAATTCCCGTGATTTTGCACCCCTGTGATTGGCACTCTGCCCCATTCGGTCATTTGAGAGCTACACCGACGGATGGGAAACCGGTTTCGATGTACGCCAATCAGCATGAGGCCTTCGCTATCGTTGCTAAGGATGTTCGCGAAGCCGCCAAGTCAATCCCAGCAACAGAATCGACCTCGATGGGTGAGCAGCGTCGTGCGGGCTCTCTAACTAGCACGCCCCAAGGAGATCGTTCGAGTAATCTAAGAATTAAACGAAAATTTGATGACCATGAACGGGACGAATTTTTAGAAGATGGCTACGAGTACATGGCGCGTTATTTTGAAGGGTCCCTACAGGAAATTTCCGCGCGGAATCCACACATAAAGACACGGTTCAAGCGATTGAGCGAGACAAGTTTCGCAGCGTTTATCTATGACAGTGGTGAGCGAGTTGCAGAATGCTCCGTTTATTATAGAGAGGGTGGTTTTGGCTCTCCGGGAATAGCTTACTCTCATTCTGGCGATGTCCAGAGAAATAGTTTCAACGAATCTCTTAGCGTTGTGGATGATGGCTACACGCTACAATTCAAACCTTTAGGTATGCAAATGTTTGGGGATAGAATGGAGGCCTTGTCGCAACAAGGCGCGGCTGAATATTATTGGAGTCTGTTTATCAGGCCGCTACAGGAAATATAATGCCCAACATGTTTTCCACGCAGTGCCGACGCCTGTCGGGACTTAATAGTTTCCCTCAAGCGCCTCTTTCAGAATCTGCTTGTCCAGGGTTAGCTCAGCCACCGCTTTCTTGAGACGGCCGTTCTCCCGCTCCAGATCCTTTAGTCCCTTGACCTGAGCGGTCTTCATCCCGCCGTACTCCTTGCGCCATCGATAATAGGTCTGCTCTGTGATCCTCATCTCCCGACAGATCTGCCCCACGTTTCTGCCCTGGGATAGCTTCACAGCCGCTTCCCGTAGAAACCCTATAATCTGTTTCGCCGTGAAACGCTTCCGACTCATCCTGCCCTCCTTATTAATGATCCAAAATCTACATCGATCATATCGATATGTCTATTATTTCTAGGAAAGAAGCCTTTCGTCAAAGACTTCAGGGGTGTTTTTAAGATTCTATGCATTTTCTTAAAATATTCACAGCTTTCTGAAAAAGATAAGATATTAATTCCTAATTGAGACTTCTTTATACAGCTCATTTATTATTTGGAGACAACTTGCACGTAATGCTCAACCCCTTTGATTTTCTGGCTCGCCGGGACATACAACTGCAAGAACTTTATATCAACATTCGCGTATCAATGGAAACGGGCACTTAGGCGTAGTTGAAAATTTTACTCAGACTTTCATATTTTAACAAAGGTGAAACAATTATCAATTGCTTTTTGGACAGGTGATGATGAGTTTTAGATCCACGATAGCATTGTTTTATTACCAAGCTTCTAATTTAGCCAGATATAATCAAGATCTCAGAGACGCTCAATATAGCCATTTGTCCGACATAACCACTCGTATATATAGGATATTTGACGTAGTTATAATCAAGTACCTTTAGCGGACACCTTTATCTCACCGAGCCAAGTCCTTGGCCTATCGATTCCATGCTTTAAATAAGCGTCTATTACCTCTTTAGCCTTCCTTTCACCCTCAGGACCTAGCGCAAGTAGATTCTTGAGCATCTGCCGAATTGCTTCTTCGGGGAAGTCATAACTATACAATTCCAACATTCTGTTCCAAATCTTCTGTGCCTCAATTGGCTGTATTTCACTAATTTCAGCAAGACTTTGTAATAAATGAGAGGCATTATAATTTTCATCTGCATAGGGCGCTATTTTCATCAACCAATCTTCTACAGTAGTGTCAATTTTTTCTACGAACGTAGCCCAGAGACACAAACTAGAGGCCAGACTCCGACCCTCTTTTGAAGAAACATCAAGAATTTCTAGTAACCTTGGCCATAGTTCAAAGACCTTATGTTTCAATTCTTTATTTTTTTTGTCACGCAGTGTCCAAACAAACCATATGAGTTGACTTAGCTCACCAATATTTTTTCGCCGAACAAGCGTGGTAATAAGACTGTCCTCTTGTTTGATATCTTCGAAATTATTTATGAAGGCAATCGCAATGTTCTGAATGATCCTCTCACTAACACTTGCTTGAAGATTATCATCAGTAAGTGCTTTAATAAAATCGCCATTCACTTTTAGGTGGTTATAAAATATTGCATACACATTATCTATATATGAGTAACCCCGCATGGCACAAAGCCATTGCTGGTAATTTGATTGATTGAAAATATCAGAGAGGTGCGACATGACCCAATTTTTTGACATGTAATAAAAATTAGGAAGATACATTGGAACAAGGGTTGCAAACTCAAATTCGCCTTGCGTACTGCGCCTTAGCTCTGCTTCATAAATGCTTTCATATTGGGACCATGCTTTTGCATGGTCTTTGTTGTCTTTATGTTCAAGACGGCATGATCGAAGTGAGAGATTAATCAGCCCCTCAATGCACCGACCGCGCGGACTATTAATAGCTACAAAGACTGAATCACTATCCGTCTTAAAATTTGGAGACCCCTCTTGCTTATCGAGTAAGAGCAAAATAATATTCTTTGCTCGCTCCAACAGGCTTCTATCAAATGCATGGTCATCAGACTTGGTTCCATTTCTAATTAACTCGCCGATAGTTCCTACTATCCAATGCCGATCTGCAACGAAATGAGAGCTTTTTCCCGCAACCTCATCTGACCAAAATTTATCTTTCCTAATGATCTCTAAGCAAAAATCAAACAGATGCGGCCATACATCATTCCATGGCAAATCATCTTTCTCGTTCCATAGTTCACGATATGCTTCTATAAGTGGATGAATGAATGCCAAATCACTGTCGGCAAATTTCAGCAAATCACGATAGATAGTGCTGGCTTTTGTTTTAACTACATCTTTAAAAACCTTTACCAAGCCCTCCAACCCAGGCTCACCAAACCAACTTTGCCCAGTATCCTCATAAGTATTGATGGTCTTTACAAGGGCATCCAGGTCCAAGGAAATCATATCTTCAATAGAAATGGGTGATTTGGGTTCAATCCAGCCAACAGTCATATAGCTGGCAAAATCCGGATGATCTGGCTCTGTCCCCGTGCTAGTGGTATAAGTTTTATAAAGTTGCATTGCTCTATCATCATAATCCTTGATTGCTGACAACCAGATAGCGCGTTTGTAGGTCGTTGCTTTTTCATTGACGACAGTATCTTCATCAACGACCACCAAACTTTCTACTATTTCTAATACCCTGCTCATTTGTCTAGGACTAAATTCATTATAGTGGCCATTAAGAAAATGCCACAACTCATGTCGGAAGTTATCGTGGAAGTATTCAGGTATAAGAAAAGAATCAGCTAAATCTTGAAGCACAGAGTAGCATTTATCTACTGCAAAAATTGCTACACGTTTCAGCGTTTGGTATTGGCTGCTGAGAATTGTATGAATGTAGGCCTTCGCTTTCTGAACATCGTGTTCAACAAACCCAATGAGACAGTCTCTATATGAGGAGATCATAATGCCACTAGCATCTTTACGACTGACATCTTGTTCATGTTTCTCTATTGCTTTGCGCCAGATTGATGACCACGAATCTAGGTCACCTTCATCAAGTATAGCAACCAACTTGCTTTGAAACATCTCTACTGCGGCCGGACCCAACTCCAATCCGCTTAATTTGGCCACCTTTTGGGATATTGTCTCTGCATGATAAGAGTCATATCTAAGTGCAGGTTCTTTTTTCCGAGAGAAAGTCCTATTTTTGTCTATAAATTTAACTTTGTACAAGCAAGATAATAAAAGCAGTGCAATTTGTTTGGAGTGGTCATCGTGTTTTTCAGCTAAACATGCCAACAATTTTTCACCAATTTCTTCCGCTATCAGACCTCGCTCAAAGGGATCCTCCAGCCAGTAGTCAATAACATCAATGTCCTCCATTCTGATTAAGTGCGTAGGTATGTTTCTGATGACTTTGGCAAACTGCCACCAAGTCCGATAATTGCTAAAGTTCTCCGTCTTTGCATACACTGTAATCTTTCTGATCAATTCAATAAACTTGACTGCAAAATCTTCATTCTCAGGCACAGATAACTCTGAGCTTGTAGCAACGAGATAATCAGTGACTGGCCAATGAGGAATGTTTACATATCCCTCTTCCTTCGCTGGCACAGGTTTTGGAGTTTTTTCAGGCGCAAAAAAGCTGGCGTCGTTTAATGCATTATACCAATGTAGACCCTTTAGCTTACGAAAGAAAAAGGGCTGTAGCTCTGGCTTCTTTATCACTCGATCCAGCAGATCCTTTTCTTTTACGTTAAGCTCTAGCATTAACCAAGGACCTCATCCATAAACTCTAAATCCTCAACTAACGCTGGGGGTCTCACTTCAATTTGCTCTGACCATGCCTTAATAATATCTACCAGTTGTTCATAATTCTTATGATCCCTAACAAAACCGACTAGATGGACTCCAAATGACTTCAGATAATATTCGTATAGCATTTTATAAATAGGAGACTGACTCAGAAAAAATGCCATGAGGACAAAACGTCTCTTGTCCTTAGTATCTCTTACCCTTCCTCGTCTCAATATGTGTTCAAGAATTTCGGCCTCGTCAAGACCGTAGCCTAGAAATAGTATTGTCTTTTTCTCAAACAGTTCCCCTAGAAAATGCTGCACATCATCATCATCATAATGTTCTAGGTACTGTTTTGTAGTAACTACCATGGTGTCTGGTTTACTTATCGAACCATGTAAATGCACTACGGAACCTGGTGTATTCAGATGGCTTGCGAGAAAGTCTTTCTTTTGGGTAACCCTGATTACAGGCGATGCTGTAACTGACCCATCTCTTGTTCTGAAAAAAAGTGGCTCTAACAATTCATCATAGTTTGTTGTGACACAGGGACAGCCAATCCTATTCAGGTAGCGATATACACCTTTATCGGCTGACCCAAGGGTCAAATGTCCTTTTAAATCGAAGGAAATAGAATTTTCTTCAGCGATTTGCTCTGCAATAGACAGTTGTTTCTTGGGGTCAAGACCTTTTAATTGTTCCATTTCTGAATAGTTAAGATGGCCTTTTTGGCGAAGGTCTTCGAGGACCTTCCATGCTAAGCCATCCCATGAAGGCAAGCCAACTAACATGGACACGCCGGATCCCACAAATAAAACTAGATGACCGTCTAACGCTGCCTGACGGAGCTCTGGTGGGAGATCCGGCAGTTCTCGTAATTCTGGGGGTTTACTCATCTCTAACCCAGCTATCTTTTGGCAATTTTCGCTTCAAGGAATCATGCACATTAGTAATCTCAATGATTCCAATTTAACGCTATTCAACTTTAACCTTTATAGAATTGGTCTTCACGCTGAAATAACCCTCACCACGTAGGTACTCATCATATTCGTCCTTTTGCAACCACACCATACCAGGGTTGCGACAATTCGTAATGCCACATATAACACCAGTGTTTGGAAAGCCTACTGGCTTGACTGGGGCATCATGATATGCACGCTTAGTGCGGCGGAAGTCCAGACCGCATGTATCACAACGAACTATGGCCATGGGTCACTCCTTATTTCCTCAGGGTATCTAGCAGAACCCAGTCACCAGGTGCACGTTCATATTTCCAATTCGTCCAGCCGTTTGTCGAACGCCCCTTGATCGCATAACCTGCACTGGACGGAGAATTAAAAGTCTTTCTTTTATATAAAATAGAACCGTCTTTCCTAACCATTGCTTTATATAATCTACCTTTGTATCGAAAGCGAATTTCAAACCTCTTGCGGACATATGGCGCGAGAACAGGTTGCCTACCTGATTTCTTCTTTTTGTCTTTATCCTTTATTCCGGTAGACTCCTTCTTCTTTGATTCGCCAAAGATATTCTCCATCTCAATCTGGTGAAACTTGTTAATGTCTTTTCTAAATTCTCGTCTGAGGTCTTGGGAACGAACTAGCTTTCCCATTTGGAGGTTTCCTTTCGGTGATGCTATACGCAATAGGAGCGCCTCAAGTTCGTGCATATGTTCATCTTTGATCGTCAAATAAACACTAAAACGATCCCATGTGTGAGCCTGTCGGTCTTTAAGATGCTGTTTTAATCTATTCCTCAGATTTGATGCCAATCCCACATAGTGGAGCCTTTTCCTTTTAAAAAGTGCATAGATTCCCTGTCTCTCCCGGACATATTTCTTAATAATGTCTTGATACTTTTCCAATGCCTCGCGGGAAACATTTTCAAGATGTTGACTGACTAACTGGCCTTTGCGAGATTTCATTTATTGACCTCTTCATTTCCGATGTCTTAACATTTACCCCAAGATCGTTGAGAGTACTTATCGTTACCAATGCGTCGGCGAATCTCTTCACTCAATGAAATACAGTGCTCCAGCAGTATATGAGAACATGATAAGAGCTTTGAACTTCTCTCTGGGTCAAACCACGTGCCGTTGAATTTAGCGCCGTGGAAAAGATTATTTCTGACTCTTCTAATATAAGAGAAAAGAATCTGTGAGTTTCTCTCACAAGGCTTTACCTCTTCCCACTGTACAAGACCATTCACAACAACTTGCTTCATAGGCGGATTCGTTAGCATATAATCTAAAGACGTACATACACGTTCGTCTTTTTCGTCAAAAAGAAGCCTTCCAATATCATTAGCAAATCTATCCCAATCTGTATTAGCCTCATTATTTCTTCCGGCGTATACATAACCCATATCCTTTAGAGCAAACTCATACCGCGCAAACAACTTGAAAAAATCCAATGCCAATTTATCCAATTTTTTGATCATAAAAATCACATCATGGTTTGTTATTAATCATCAATATGGTGAACATCCGGCATTTGATCCCACGTTCGGCCTTCCAATAATCTGCCGGCCTTCTTCTTGTTGAATCCACCCCACTGCTTGAAAAAAAAGGGGGTCTTCTTTCTTATGCACTGGTCGCGTATTTCAAGAACCCAAGTGGGGTCCATTGGCCGCGACTTCGGGCCGGATTCCCCACCAACAATAACCCAGTCTATTCCCGTCAAATCAATTTCTCCAACTGGAGCAAGGAGCGGTTCAAAGGAAACAAATTTGATATGGGCACCCGTTAGGCGCAAATCATCGATCCGATAAAGATACTTGCTCGATTCTACACTCACTCCCATCCAGATATTCGATTTCCATGGAAGCATGGAATTAAGCCTACGAAGGCGACCGGACCGCTTTGTGAGAATCTGATATGCGTGTTTATGCGCTTTGTTCATTATATTGAACACTCGGTGAATGAAATCAACAGGTACATCTTTGTGGAAAAGATCACTCATAGAGTTTACAAAGATGACATGAGACGATTTCCAGGTCATGGGGCGATTCAACATATTCTCATGCAGAGTAACTTTAAAGCCGTCAGCGTAGTTGTTTCTGCCCATGGCACTAAGCCTACGTGACATACGTTCGGCATAGCAATGTGCACAACCGGCGCTTATCTTAGAGCAACCAGTAACGGGATTCCATGTCGAATCTGTCCATTCAATTGCCGACTTCGCTGACATATATGACACCCTATCTTCTATATCTATCGAGGATTGCTTTTGCAATCTTATAGCCAGTATTATTATGTGAGGCAAAGAAGAGATAGTATATTATGGAACCCTTGCTATTTCTCATAGGTATAGGCTCTGGAACATATGTAAATCCGGCAACAGTCTGCAACCTTTGTCTGTAAGCAGACACCAAGTCATCATTCGGTGCTTTTTGATCCCAATCGCCAAATAATGTAGGCTCTTTTTTGTACGCAGCATCACGCCAAGAATCATCTCCCCAAAATTCGCGCATGCGATCAATTTGTCCGGCAGGAACCTTGTCAGGGTCTTTCCAGAGGATGTTCATGTTAGCATCCATGATCATGAAATTCATAAATACTTCTATACTCCTCATCTCGCCAGCTGTCTTCACCACTTCCCATTTGGGATTCAGGTCATAAGGATCTAAGAGACAAAGAGCTCGACAGTAATTTTCATAGCGACATCTGGGAAAGACTTTTTCCAGAAGAATGGCATTACAGTCCCCCTGGTAGATAGTAACATCTTCACGTTCTCCGGCCAATTGGCGCAGGCTTTCTGCCTTACGACCGACTAGATCTATGAAATGATAATGGGAGAATGGCGTACTAACATTGAGAGCTATGGCTGGACTTCCTTGTATTTCCCGTCCCGACGTTCTTGATCTATGTTTGCCTGATCCCGCAAACGCATCTATATAGTCAAATGTCCGGATAGCGGATTGATTATGCAGAATGCGAGCATACGCCGCAGAATATTCTCGAATGATATCGAGCTTTATCTCCGTCCAGTGTCCAACTTCATCGATTTGAACCGCGACCATCCTGCTGTTGCCCTCTATTCTAAGACTCTTTACGATTCTTTATTACGACTACTTTCTCTTTCCTCCAGGCTTCCATATTTTTCCCTTATCGCCAACTTCTTCTTTTGTCTCCGCCTGTACCTGTTCTATTTGCCTTATCATGTCGGGAGGTAATTCTTCACAGACAAGCATCTCTATATTACCCAACGGAAGCAGTCCGTCACACTTGTTGATAAAGTTCTGCTGAACATCGTGGCTTACAAATGCCATAATTCTACGCCTGAAGGGTGCTTGCAAGAGAATCGAAGCGTCCACATGCAGCTTCCTGGTTCCACCAGGTTTGACTGTGTGGCTCGTGGAGACGAGCAGTCCTATCTGTCCATCTTCTGATACACCATCAAATGCGAAGTGGACCCACCTGCTTTCCGTGTTCTTTCCCACCGGCAAGCGCTTAGGTTCAAACGACACCCTCAGACGGCTACTTACCCAATCCACCACGAAGGGTTCAACGATCTTCTTTAGATAGGTAGTGTCAGCCATAATTCTTATAGCTCTCCCTTGAAGGCTCTATCAAGGATTGCGGGCAGGAGGGCATTGAGTTCGGTGGCGGTCTCGGACTGTAGGCGCTTCAGCTCGTCCACCTCCGAGTGTACCGCGTCCAACTTGGACACGATCCGGTGCTGCTCGGAGGGAGGGGGCATTGGAATTTCTAAATCGCGGATGTCACCGAGTGAAATATTTGGACGCGCAGTCTCAACCTTTCCACTATGAATTTCATCTTGCGCGGCCAGGCTGAGAAGAAAATAAACCAAAAAATCAGGAAGCAATCGTTCTTGGTTTAGACTAATTACGCCGACTGCTTGGTTCACATTGGCCTCGCCTAAATTTTCTGGAACGGAACAGGCTCGGCCAATGGATGCGCCGACGAGGTTTATCAGAACGTCATCCTTGTGGAGTTGCGAACGTGATAGCTTGGTGTGAAATGCTTCGGGTATATGGACGGCATTGCGCGGGTCGAGGCTACCCCAAAGAACGTTCTCGCTACGGATGAAATACGGCCCGGTATCTTGGTAGGTGAAGCCTTGCCATTCAGGAGACTCGCCCTTGGTGATTCTTGTCGCCATGTTTTCCAGTCGTTTCGACCCGAAGCGCTTCTTCGCCTCAATGAAGCTGGAATTGCTGCTAGCCTTCCCAAGCGCAATGGCTTCTTCTATGGCTTGGCGGCGGAGTCTTCGTGCCTCTTCGATTTGGGCGGCAAGTTCCTCAATCCGCGCTATAATCCGCCGCTGTTCCTTCAGTGGTGGCAGCGGACCTTCATACCAGAGAACATTTGCTGGCCGTATAGCAGCGTAATTGGTCGATCCTTGCGCCTCTATTTGATCACGGAATGCTGGTGTTCGGATGAAGTAATCAAGAAAACGGCGATCAAGTTTGGAATCGTCTACCTCGAACAAAAAGTAGTGGCTGCTTACAATGGCGCCATCGAGGGCTTCTGGTATTATACCGAAACCACCAACCTTTGCGTCAATTTCGGCAACGAGAAACTCACCTACATGACAGATCTGTTGCGCTTTTGTCTTGATGAGTGCGCCCGGAACTTCATCTCGCAGAATTATCCCTTGTGCATGAAGTTGAACGCGCGCGCGTTTATAGGTAGTAAGATCATCAATCGTGATGAACTCCTTACGGTGTCTAAGCACCTCCTCAAGCCTCACCATGGGCCATGCCTTGCTCATGGCTACCTCCGGCTCGTGAACTTGACGAGGACGCTCGGCAAGAAGTGACTGTCGAGTTTTGGCACAGTGGTGGCAGTTCGTAGAAAATTTGCACAACCTGCGCAATATCCTTTTTGTTGAACCACCGAGGATTTATCTATTATCCTTCCGCTCATAAAGGCTTCTCCAACAAGGCTTTGATCCGTTGGACTATTCCCTCGATGCGATGCTCTTTTTCGAGAATGCTAGCAGCGAGTTCTTCCGGTGCCCTATGGATGATGTCGTTCTTTGCTTGCGGGTTCTTGACATCAAGATTTACGGAGACGAGGTGTCCATCGCCGTTGTACCTGAGGACGTCTTCCGCCTTAATCTTCCAGGCCCGATCGTTCGCCTTCCGCTTGTTCCACCAGTCCAGGCAGGACTTGAACTCCTCGAACCGAAGGGACTGAGTCTTTGTGTAATTCTTCCGGCCTTCCGGCAGATGATGTTCATAATACCAGATATCTTTCGTCGGTCCAGAACGGTCAAAAAACAGAAGATTTGTTTGGATGCCCGTGTAGGGAGCAAATACGCCTTTGGGCAACCGTATGATGGTATGAAGGTTGAACTCTTTCAGCAGTCGTTCCTTGATACGAGCGCAAACGCCATCGCCAAAAAGTGTGCCGTTCGGCACGACGACGGCTGCGCGGCCTCCCTTTTCCGACTTCGCCCCCGGTCGCTTGAGCCTGCGCATGATGAGTTGCAGGAAGAGGAGGGCCGTTTCCGAGGTCTGCATGTCGGCGGGGAAGTTGCCCTTGATGCCCGCCTCCTCTTCGCCTCCGAAAGGTGGATTGGTCAGAATGATATCAACTCGATCCTTATCGCCGAGCTCAGTCAACTTGAAGCGAAGGCTATTTTCAGAATCGATATCTGGCGCTTCAAGTCCGTGCAGGAGCAGGTTCATTTGGCAGAGCAGGTATGGCAGTGGTTTAGCTTCTCCGCCCCGGATGCTTCGATCCTGGAGTACTCGTCGGTCGGCTACCGTCTTGCATTGTTTCTCCAGATGCTGGTAGGTCTCTACAAGAAATCCGCCCGTGCCGCAGGCGGGATCCAGCGCTGTTTCTCCCAGGCGTGGTTTCGTCACCTCGACCATGAACTTAACTACAGGGCGGGGTGTGTAAAATTCGCCATTCTCGCCGGCAGCGTCGCGCATCTCTCGGAGCATGGTCTCGTAAAAGTGGCCAAGGGTGAATACCTCTTCTTTTACGAGGAAGTGGATGCCGTTCACCTTGTTGATTATATCACGCAGCAGATAACCGCTAAGCATGCGACAGCTGATGTCCTTGAAGACGGTAGCTATGACACGCCTTCGTCGCGTAGCACCGTTGCCACCTCTGAGACCACGTAAATAGGCCAACAACCCTGGGCCACGCTTGCCGTCTGGCAACGCGGCTTCATCCTGGTTGATGAAGGCGAGCAGTTCCGGGCCGGTGATGCCGTCTTCGCGTACGGCCCAGTCGCGCCAGCGGTATGGTGCCTCGATGGCCATGCGATAACGTTCGCCGCTCATGGCTGCCTTGGATTCCTCGATCTGTTCCATATCGTCTAAGAATTTGAGAAACATAATCCATGTCAGAAGAGGTAGCCGATCAATGTCGGTAGAGAGACCCTTATCCTTGCGCATGATATCGCGCGCAGATTTTATAAGGCTGCCTATCTGCTGTGATGTTGTCTGCGGTTGATCGGTGATTATCTTCTTCGTTCGAACCATTCTTTACCTTTCTATGCGACGTAGAGAAGATTTTGCATTTCATTTACGGTGTCGCGGAGTGCTACTGGACCGCCGAAGAATGCTGCGATCTCCACAACATTCCCGTGCCGATTGATAGGTGGCACCTGCAGCACGTCGGGTATAACAAACTGCGCTACACCGTGTTCCGTGTATTTTTCCAGAAGTTCTTCAAGCACCTGCCGGGCCTCGACGCCGAATCTGTCAAAAAAGTCTTTTTTCTCGTTTCGTAGGCGCTGAGCGCGTTCCCGGCGGGTTCGCAAAGGCGCGTTGAACGCTAAATGGCAGATGAGGTCGAGTGGGTCAGCGTCCGGTTGACCGGCCGCACTTGCCAGTGCTTCGAAATCAATGCCGCGTTCGACCATTTTTTCGATGATCGTCCGGCGAATCTGCGGATCGGCCCATTCCTGACGAAGCTCAGCGGCGTTGCGGTAAAGGCTCCGGACCTTCTCGGCTGTATAGTCGGTAAATTTGACGACGCGCAGCTGCTTTCCGTCCGGGTCGAGTTCATAGACCAGGTGCGAAGCGATTTCCACCTGACCGCCATCGAAATAGAATTTGCGCCGTTCTACCGGCTGAGAGTCCGTTGGCAGTATTTGCGGTTCAGGCACAAAGCCCTCCAGCGGCTCCTTCGCGCGCGGCGGTTCTACTTCCGATCCATCCCCTATGTTCACGTCAAGGACATCGATGGGATCTCCATCGAAGTCAGGATCCGCAAACAGCCTAGTTGCGGAGCCGGTATAGTCCAGAATGCTGAAGAAGAGTTTGCCATAATCATCGCGGACGCGCGTACCACGTCCGATTATCTGCTTAAACTCTGTTATGGCGTTGATCACTCGAACGAGTGCGACGTTCTTGACGGTTGGCATATCGACGCCTGTCGTAAGGAGCTTGGAGGTGGTCAAGATAACGGGTGTGTCGGTTTCCACATCCTGAAACTTGCTCAAGTATCCGCGACCGATATCCCCCTCGTTCGAAGTTACCCGGCAAACGTAGTCTGGATAACGCATGACGAGATCAGCATTCAGGTTGGTCAAAGCTCGACATATTTCTAAGGCGTGTTCCTGATCCACGCAGAATACAATGGTCTTGGCGAAGCGGTCAGTGGCCTTGAGAAAAGTCGTCAGGTGTTTTGCCACGGCCTCCGTGCGTGCACGCAGGGCAATGATCCGTTCAAAGTCGTTTGTGCGGTATTCCTCATCAGGAATTTCCCGTCCATACCGGTCCAATTCTCCCTTACTTGGACGCCAGCCGGCAGCGTCCCAGGTAGTGATGACACGGTGTACACGATAAGGAGCCAAGAAGCCGTCATCAATGCCTTGGCGAAGGCTGTAGGTATAGATGGGATTGCCGAAATAGCGGTAAGTATCGCGGTTGTCTTCCCGCAAGGGGGTCGCCGTCATACCGATCTGAATGGCGGGACGGAAGTACTCCAGAATCTCGCGCCAGTTACTTTCGTCGGTTGAACTACCCCGATGGCATTCATCCACAATGATAAGATCGAAGAACGCCGGGTCATACTCGCGATATAAACCCGGACGGCGCTCGTCACGTGCAATGGCCTGATAGATGGCAAAATACATCTCGCGGCTCTTGCTGGCAATGCCGTTCTCTATCTTGTGGCGGGCATCGCCAAAGGGTACGAAGATCTTGTCTTTGGGGTCATCAATTAAAATGCTACGGTCGGAAAGGTACAGGATGCGCGGGCGGCGATAGCTACCTTCTCGATTCCAGTGGGAGGACCATAGTTTCCAGCAGATTTGAAAGGCCACATCAGTCTTGCCTGTTCCTGTAGCCATGGTTAAGAGAATGCGCGGGCGGCCTTGAAGAACCGCCTGAACGGCGCGATTGATGGCGATCTCCTGGTAATAGCGAGGCGACTTACCGCTGAGATGATAGGAGGGGGTCAGCAACCTTTCTGCTGTGTCGTCCGTGATTCTTTCTGTCTGGGTCAGTCTGCGCCACAATTCGTCAGGTGAGGGAAACTGCTGCAATTCAAGCTCCTGACCGGTTGTGTAGTCAAACTCAAGGATACTTAGGCCATTCGTGGCGTAAGCAAATTTGAGTCCCAGAATTTCTGCATATTCTTTGGCCTGCTGCATTCCATCGCCGGCCTGAACGTCTTGTGGTTTTGCCTCCACGACGGCAAGAGGCATATCTGGCCGGTATCGCAGGATGTAGTCCGCTCGCTTGCCGGGGCGGCGGCGTGCCTGTTGACCTACGACTATGATGCGCCCATCGGTGAATGTGACTTGCTCGTTGATCCGGTGCGGATCGCGCTCCCATCCTGCTGCTTGCAGTTGTGGAGTAATACGTAGTCTGCAGGTGTCAGCTTCGTTCATTAACGTGTGTCATCCTAAAATCACTAAATATATCGATAATAGCATAAAAAACCCCGCCTTCTTTTGAGTTACGGGGTTTCAGGAAATCGGTCCATTGTCCCTCTTGGGTGACTGTTAAAAGGATGTTACAATGTTGTCCTCATTATGCTGTTGAAATTTATGGAAAATATACCTGAATGGGAAATCAGTCAAGTCAATTTTCTGTAAATGTTCCAACAGAGACGCCATGCTTTGCCGATCATTGGAAGTTCGCAGATATATTTAAGACTTCATACATTATCTAAAAAATTTCTGTTTCTCGCCGCATCAATGCTTGATTCTCAAATATAGTTTCTTGTGACTTCCGTGACTGATACCAATAGACATACATTTCAGATTAAAATTCACGAAACTTGTATTAGCGAACATACTGCTTCCCCAATGGGCGTGACTGAGGAGAGACATAAAGAAAAGCAAACTTGGGAGATAAGAAATATTTATGACGATATTGAAATTAGTTGTGAGAATCTGTGAATTGATCAGCGGCATCCGTGAGGTAATTATGATTTGTTTGTGCACTGAATGTAACCCGAATGAGCATGACTTGTGCTCTGATTCTGACAGGTTGTGATGCTATAAGAAAATTTATGATTATATGTGTTCACCTGAATCTTCTTTGCTTCGCGATCCTTCACTACGTCCGCTGCTTAGACCTTGCAGCGACCTCCATTCAGATTGAATCTCCCTGAGAGCTCCACCCGCTGCGAAGAACCTGCAGCGAGTTACGCTCTCGCCTTCAAGATTTTATGACACTTTTTGACCTTGCTGTTGAAGTGGGAATTATGCGCAGAGCCTGAAATCGAGCTGTGCGATCACGCAAGTGAAACCCTGGAACCCTGCCTGACGGAAGTTTGAATTTATATTATTATTATATATAGTATACCTGTTCACCACTATTTCACGTGCCATACAACAAAGAACCGGCTAACTTTCATAAATATTTGTAATTATTAAGTATCATGGAAAATCGGAAATTTATATTATATAATAGTAATAGTGTTCACATTTATATCACTATTTCTCCGTTTTGAGGCAGAAATTGGCATCGTATTTTGTACCTTTATGGATTAAATTGTTGGGGGAACGTGGAGAAAAATTTTAGCCAGGAAGCCTGGAAGAAATTTAATTCCAAGCTTTCAGTTTTACAGGAGAGGTCATCCATCAGAAGACCAATAATCCTCCTCCTTCTTATACCGTGGTTTTAACCAGCAGATCGTCCTGATCCAGCCCTGCCGCCTGCGCCATAATACTTCAGGTTGGGTCTTGAAATGAATTACAGGAATCGGAACCAGCAGAGGCGTATAGGTCTTGCGAGGCTCCAGTGAGGAGCGCAGGACGTAAGGTGTGCCGAAGGGATATTTTTCCAGATCGTAATCAGGGCTCAGCAACTTTCTATCGTGCAAAACCTTGATAACTTCCTTTGTTGCTTCCCAGGTAGCGTAGCCGTTTTTGTACTCAAACAGAAAGTCTGCTACCATCCAAGCTCTTTGTTCGTACACTTGCTTTGCCATTTTATACAGGGAATAAGGATAGACATAGACCATATCCCCCCGGGAGAAAGCATGGATTTTAGACTTGCCATTCTTTGTTTTTTTACCGCTGTAATCCATGATATTAACCCATCTCTCTATCTTATCAATCAGGTTATCAATCTCGTCTTGACCCTGAAGCCACATACAGCAGGGTAAATGAACGTACGGCCCCCATTTCTCTGTTGCGTTTAGGTCCGCCTCCAGTTCGCCACCGCGGGCTCTCATATCCGCCTGCCTTAAACAGTTAACTATTTTTGCATCCTCTATCATATTGCCGTGGTGCTGGCGGACAGCCTCCAACACTTTGGAATTTTCCAGCCACTCGACGGGAGCGTCAGTTTTTTTGAATATTTCTACAAGTGCGTTGGCGCTTCTATCCGCGTGCTGATAACGGTTCCGGTCCTCGATACCACGGTCCTCGTTGTACCGCGGCAGTTTTCCGATATCATGGGCGAGGCCGGCAATGATATTACGCGGCATTCCAGTTCTGTATGCAAAGTCATTACCTCGATCAGCTGTATCTTTCCCGTGGATCTCAATCATCCTTATTGCGACGTGTAACGCATGCCAGTTGAGGCTAACCCTTGCCAGGCGCTCAGCTGTTTTCCCCGACATGGTTGGTTCCCCAATCTTGGCAGATGGGTAATCACAATCTTTCGCCAGGATATCCAGCAGTTCACAAAGAGGGCGTAATGTCCCTGAGTCATTAAACTCTT
>Ga0335081_10006795_pt1 | contig 18237 bp, 11 predicted proteins | sample Lox_Sample_35_FD_206713 | JGI IMG/M metagenome (GOLD analysis project Ga0335081, IMG submission 206713) | Soil microbial communities from Loxahatchee National Wildlife Refuge, Florida, United States - Lox_Sample_3.5 | ecosystem: Environmental > Terrestrial > Soil > Wetlands | place: USA... | reverse complement strand
TCTTGCGGACGAATCCTTGCATCCGGACCAGCGGAACTGCTCGCGTCACCGCGCTCTCGGCTGGCTCCTGCTTGCCAACGGGCACCTCTGATACGACCACGGGACCTTTCGGGCCGGCTCCGGTCACGGGCGCCAGAAAACGATAGCCCCGCTTCGCGATCGTTTGCACGAATCGCGGCCGCTCCGGGTCATCCTTCAGAACTTGCCGGATTTTGCGGATCGCGCCGTTGATGCTGTTATCGGTATCGAGGGAAGCGCCCTTCCCCCAGATTCTCTCAACAATCTGATCCCGCGTGACGATCTGTCCGCTGCGCTCCACCAACAGCAGAAGAAGCGTCATGGGAATGTGTTCGAGCTTGAGCACACGACCCGCGCAGCGCAGTTCGTAGGCTCGCAGGTCGAGCTCGAAGTCGTTTCCAAATCGGAGGGTTTCTCGGAGGTTTACTGGATCAGACGCCACAGCGGCTCCCCGCGCGGTGTTTGATTCTACATCCACCTCGCGATTTCGCAGCAACCCTAAATGTTTCTGTGTGTTACAGGGACAGGAAAATTAACTTGTCCGACAGATGCTCGCTATTGACGGGCCACCCTGCCTCCCCCAACATGCCAGACAATTTGTGATAGCACCACCGAAGTTGGAGGTCGGGCAGCAGGCCGCGCCACGCCACAGTGCCACTCGGTTCCAGTTCGCCGCGAGCTTTCCTGCAGATTTTTCGCTTTGCGTCTAGCGCGCGGTAGTTAACTCCGGTGCGCAAGCAATTTCGGATTCAACCTATCCTCCTCAGGAGATTGTGCCGTGAGAATCTGCTTACTTCGTCGTGTCTCATTTTCCTCCTTCCCGCTGCGTGCACTGCTCACCGGCACTCTTCTGCTGACGGTAATCACCTGCGCAGTCCCGCCCGCGCTGGCACAATTTTCCCAGAAAGTTTTGCGCCCCACAGCCGGCTTTACGCCGGACCCTGTGGCGTTGAGTCGAGCCACCCTGGTGCAGCACGTCGATCCCAACCAGAAGCTGCGCCTCGTGATCGGCCTGCGTCCGCCGCACATGGACCAGGAAGAGCAGTTCGTTCGCGACGTACAGGATCCGAAGTCGCCCCTGTTCCATCGCTACATGACTGCCGAAGAATGGAACGGTAAATTCGCCCCCTCGGTTTCAGACGAGCAAGCCGTCGTCGATTGGGTTACCAGCCAGGGCTTGAGCATCACGCACCGTTTTCCCAACCGCTTGCTGGTTGACGCCGAAGGGACGGTGGCGACGATTGAGAAGGTTTTCAATGTGACGCTCAACAGCTACACATTGGGCGAAAGATCCTTCTTCTCCAATGACCGCGACGCCGCTATTCCGGCAAGCCTCAGCGACATCATCCAGTCGGTGGGCGGGCTCAACAGCTATGAGGTGTTCGAGCCAGCCCATAAGTTCGGAGCTCAACCGGAATTTCCCATGTATTCACCGGGACCGGCTATAGCTCCCGGCCCCGCGGCTCATGCCGATGGCAACCCTGCCAAATTGCCCGCGAGTTTGAAGTGGATGCTAGAACGAGGGAAACCGCAGGTTGGGAAAAGAAGTCCTGCCGGAAGCGCCGCGCAGTCGTCCATACAGCCCGTCAATGCGAACGGCTTTTACGACCCGACCGATCTTTACAGTTCCTACGGCTACGACACGACTGCCTTGTACCACTTAGGCCTCTGCTGTAATCCTCTGGGCAATGCGAATGTCACGCCGCCAGAGACTTCGATTGCGGTCGCCACCGTCGGATTTCAGGACGGTACCGATATCACCGGATTTCAGTCGCATTACCCCTACCTGGCTTATCACTACCAGGAGTTCTTCATTGATGGCACGCCGCCCAATGAGGACGGCGAAGGCACTCTCGACGCCGAGTGGGCCACAGCGATGTCTAACAGCTTTGGTTCGTTCGTCGACACCTCGATGATCTACCTCTACGATGGCGCCGCCAACACCGCCTCAAACTGGACTGACACCTTCAATCACATTTTGTCGGATGGCAAGGCGCGTATCATGACCAACAGCCATGGCTGCAATGAGAGCACCTGCAACGACGCAGCAACATTGAGCACGCAACACAATATCTTCACGAGCATGGTGGGACAGGGCTGGACCCTGGTTTCCATTTCGTATGACAAGGGTTCCACTGCCGATTGCTCTACTACCAGCGTCAGTTGGCCCGGCTCCGACCCCAACATTCTGGACGCGGGAGGAACCACGCTCATCCTGAACAGTAGCGGGACGTACGTATCCGAAACCGCCTGGCAAGGCGGCACCAGCGCGGGATCGTGCAATGCCAACAATGGTGGTACCGGTGGCGGTTGCAGCGTCGTCTTTACCACACCCTCATACCAGAGTTCGCTGCAGGCCTGCGGGGCAGATAGCCGCAGTGTTCCCGATCTCTCGCTCAATGCCGGCTTCGGAGAGAACATCTATGTCGGCGGATCATTCTTTGGGGTCGGAGGAACCAGCATCGTGGCTCCGGAGATGGCGGGCTTCTTTGCGCAGGAGAACGCCTATTTGCTGTACCTCGGTCAGGTGATTGGTCCCAACTGCCATGGCGGACCCTGCGCGCCACTCGGACAGCCTCACTTCGCACTCTACGCGGATGCCCACGCGCCTTTTACCTACGGGCATCATTATCCGTTTTATGACATCACCTCCGGCTGTAACTCGAACGATGTAACCATCGCCAAGAGCCTCACTTTCTATTGTGCGGCCCAGGGCTACGACTTAACCACGGGTTTCGGCTCCTTCAACATGCTGCAGCTGGCCTGGGTCTTCAACACGTACGTGACCGGCGATTTTGGCCCGCCCACCTTCATCTTTGAGGGGCCGACCGTGAATAAGTGGTACAACAGCGATCAGCTCGTAGCGTGGCTGGCCACCGATACTGGAACTCCCGCGACCGACGTCGCCGGATACACCGCCACCTGGGACGCCGATCCCTTTGACATCTTCATTCAGCCCGGACCCGGCTGCTGCAACTCGTACTATTCAGGTCCAGCGGTAGCGGCTCAGCGATCCGGTTCCTCATTCGTCTCTACCGCTGGGCAGGGTTGCCACACCATGAACGTGAGAGCTTGGGACAACACCGGCCTCGAGTCCGAGGATGGCACCTACGGCCCGGTCTGTTACGACTCGGTTGCGCCTCACACCTCCGACACGCTCACCGGCCCTGCTGGCGGCGGCGTCTTTACCGGAGCCGTCAAGGTCACGTTGAGCGCCAGCGACGCGACGAGCGGTGTTACGGGCACGTCTTATCAAATCGATGGCGGCACTTTGCTGGCTTATAGCTCGCCCTTCACCATTTCGGCGACCGGAGCGCATGCGGTAAATTTCTTCAGCACAGACAAGGCCGGCAACCAGGAAGGTACTGAAACCGCCTCATTCTCGATCAAGGGTAAAACCACTGCGAAAATTAGTTCCTCCCTGAGTTCGGCAACTTACGGTCAAGCGGTCCAATTCACGGCGACTATCACCGCTGCCTATGGCGGCCCGGCCACCGGCAGTGTTACTTTCAAAGACGGCACCGCCGCGATTGGCAAAGACACTCTAAGCGGCGGCAAGGCGATCCTCAAGACTTCCACTCTGGGCGTCGGGACGCACTCCATCACCGCCGTGTTCGGGGGCAATGCGAATTTCCTCGCCAGCACCTCGACGGCTGTCAGCGTCACGATCACTAAGGCGGGCAGCGTCACCAAGATCAAGTCGTCCGTCAATCCTTCTTCCTTCCACCAGTCGGTAACGCTTACCGCCACCGTGACGCCCGCCACCTCCGGAGTTCCAGCCGGCACTCTGGTATTTAAGGACGGCGCCACGACCTTGGGATCCGCCACGCTGAACGCCAGCGGGGTGGCGACCTTCACGACCGCCACACTCACTGTGGGGAGCCACTCGATCACCGGCGCCTACCAGGGCAACGCCGACTTCAAGGCGAGCACCTCCGCCGTGCTGACTCAGACCGTGAAGAAGGCCGCGACCACGACTACGCTGAAATCCTCCAAGAATCCCTCCACCCACGGGACCGCCGTCACCTTCACCGCCACGGTCAAGGGTGCGTTCGGCGGGACAACCGCAGGCACCGTGACTTTCAAAGATGGAACGGCCGTGCTGGGTACAGGGGCAATCAACGCTGCCAACCATGAGGCAACGTTCACGACCAGCAAGCTGGCCGTAGGCACGCATAACATCACCGCTTCTTATCCCGGGAATGGAAGTTACACGGCGAGCGCTTCCGCCATACTGAAGCAGAAGGTGAATTAGACGGACTTATTGCGAGGCACTCGCGCAAGCAACAATCTGTGATGAGATCCCTGGGCCGCGTCGCTTGACGGCGCGGCGTCGCTCTCAACTAACCCAATCTCCGCCCGCCGGATGAGCTTGCTTCCTGCATGCGCGCGGTCTTGGTCACCGCGCTCGCGGGATATTTTTTCCCGCGCCCCGCTAGTGAATCTCGGGCACGATTGCGATCCCATTTGTACCGGGGCCTGCTATCGTCTGCCCCGCCGGCGTCAGGGCACCAGAAGAGGGGTCGATGGCGAAGGCGAAGATTAGCCCGCTATTGGCGAAGCCCGACGAGAGGTATAAGAAACGGCCGGAGGGATCTACGGTCGACCCCCCCGATGCATTTGCGGCAAAGGGTGAGCCTGCCACCGGGCTCAGGACCCCGGTGGAACGACCGATCGCATAGGCGGAAATCCCTCCGGCAGTTTGGCTCGCCACGTAAAGGAATCGGCCCAGCGGATCCATCGCAGGATGCGCCTCTCCGCCCACTGCCGCCAGCGGTGAACCAATCGCCGAGAGAGCGCCACTGGATAGATTAACGGCGTAGCTGGTGACGGTTGAGGTTGTCGCGCCCTGGGCAACGACATAAACGAAACGGCCGGAGGGGTCTGCGCTCACCGATTCCGTGCTCACCGGGCCGGTGGCAGAACTAGCCATCGTAAGAGCGCCGCTGGAGGGATCGATGTTATACGTGACGATTGTGCTGGTGCCGATTGCAGCATAAAGGAAGCGGCCAGACGGATCCAGGGCCATAAGATTTGTTTCGAATCCGGGCAGCGCTTGTGCCGTTAACGCGCCGGTAGAGGCATTGATAGTAAAGAACGTAGCGAGCTCCCCACCAACATAGAGGAAACGGCCCGAAGGATCAACGGCGCCGGTAAGAGGAAAGATCCCTGTCCCGAAAGGCGAGCCGGTAATGGCCGTAAGAATGCCCGTCGACGCATTAATGGTGTATGCCGAAAGGCTACCGGCATCACTTCCGCTACCCTCGTATGAATTCACCACGTAGGCAAACTTGCCCGCGGGGTCTGTGATTACGTTAAACGGGGCTGGTCCCGCCGCGAAAGGCGAACCCGACACTTCCGTCAGTGCTCCGGTCTCGGCATCCACCGTGAACCCGGATACGTTGTCGCCGCCAAAATTCGCGGCATAGGCGAAGCGAGACGTGTAGGTCACCGGCGTTGTGCCGCTGGTCATCGCCATCATTGCCGAACCGGACCGCGTGGCCACCGTTTGCCGCAGCGTCAAGCTGCCCCCGCTATTGATCGAGAATATGGAAACATCGTCGCTCTGATCGGTCGCATAGAGAAACTGGTTGCTGGCATCGACCACGACGGAGAAGGGATTCGCGCCCCCAGTCATAAACGGGGAACCCGCGACGGGAGTGAGGGCTCCACTGCCCGGGTTTACGGAGTAGGCCGAAATATTGCTCGAATCTATGTTCGCTACGAACAAAAACTTTCCCGATTGATCAAACGTCATGTTGAAGGGGGATTGGCCGGTGTCGACGGGCACGGGGGAGAGAAGGGTTAGGGCGCCGGTCTTGGCGTTGATGGTATAACCCAAAACCGCATCGGTTGGCGAACTCGTAACGTAGACAAACTTCCCCGTTGGGTCGACGATCACTCCGTTCGGAGCATTGAGGGCAGAGTACGGCGACCCCGGCGCGGCGGTCAGCGCGCCGGTTCCCGCATCAATGCTGTATGCCGAGACGGTACTCGTAGAATTGTTGGCCACGTACAGAAACTTGCCGGAAGGAGTGATCGTTATGCCCTCGGGCGATGAGGTGGTGAAGGGCGACCCCGCAACCGTAGTCAAAGCTCCGGAGCTGGCGTTCACACTGTAGGCGGAGATCGAATTGCCCGACTCGCTCACGCAGTAGGCGAACTTCCCCGTGGGATCTGCAACGACCGCGCCCGGCGCAGCGCCTGTCGGGACCGGTGCACCCGTGACACTCAGCATGCCGTTCTTGGCGTTGATCTTGAACTCGGAGATCGCGCCGCCTGGGCGATTCGAGATGTAAGCAAACTTGTCGGAGGGGTGGACCGCTATACCACCCGACTGCCCCCCTAAGACCAAATATCCGTTAGACCTCAGCAGCCCCGTAGTGACGTCCACCGTGTACATGGACACGGTATCGTCCAGGTTGTTGGCGACATAAGCGAAGCGCGGCAAGACTCCCTTCGCGCTCCCGCTCAGCTCCACTACTTGCGGACTGGAAGGAGCGTTGGAAGCGACGGTCAGCACGCCCGGAATCGTCCCTTTGGTAGCAATCGGGCTGAACGCCACTCCGATCTTGCAGCTAGCCCCGGCCGCCAGACTCGTCCCACACGGTTTCCCGGTCGGTAGCAGCACCAGGCTGTAGTCGGCGCTGGCGGCAATGCTGGAGATTGCCAGCGCGGTCTTCAAGTTGTTGGTCACGGTCACAGTCTTGGCCGCACTGGTTGCGCCCTCATATTGTTGCGGGAATGTCAGCGTCGTCGGAGCCACCGCCACCGGGTCCACGCCCTTGCCGGAAAGGTTCAAGACTATAGACGCTACGGAACCGTTGTTGGTGATGGTCAATCCACCATGAATCGTTCCAGTTGCGGTGGGCTCGAAGCTGACCGATATCGTGCACTGATTTCCGGCAGCCAGAGAACCGCCGCAGGGTGACGTCGTGCCTCCCACGGCTGAGTAGTCGCCGCTCGTCGCAAACGAGATGGTGATCGCCTTGGTGCTGCTGTTGGTGACCGTGATCGTCTTCTTCGCGGTTACACCGACCCCCAGATTGCCGAAGGCCAGAGCCGCCGGATTAAACGTTAGATTCGGCGTCTTGCCTCCGGTGGCCGTACCCGTGAGCGAAACGATCTGCGGTGTGGAATTGACATTCTGCGTGAGGGCGACCGAGCCATCGATGGTCCCGGCCACGGTGGGCTTGAATTTCACGCCTAGTGTGCAACTTACTTTGCTTGCCAGGCTCGCTCCGCAAGGCGTCCCGCCATTGCCGGCGGCAGTGTAATCGCCGCTCGCGGCCACGCCCAGGGTCACACTCTTGCTTAAATTGTTGGTCACGGTGACCGTCTGGGCGGCGCTCGTGCCGCCCACGCCCAGCGATGCGAACGTCAGGGCGGCGGGAGAGACGGTGAGAGGAACTACGCCCGTGCCGGAGAGAGTAATCATGTGCGGGCTGTTGTTGGCGTTATCGGCGAGCGTGACCACTCCATCGATCGTTCCACCTGACTGCGGCTTGAATTTGACGACGATCGTGCAACTGCCGCTCGGCGCCACGATCCCGGCACAATTGTCGCTTTCGATGTAGTCGCCACTGGCGGCAATGACAACGTCAAGAGGCACCTTCGTATCGGTGTTGGTGAGAATTGCATTGAGCCCTGCGCTCGTGGTACCCACTGCCTCATTGCCAAAGGCGAGGCTGGTCCGCGACAGGCTCACGGTTTGTGCCGGAGCGAAAGCGCACAGCACGAGGAGAGTTAGAAGCGCAGCGGGGGCCCAGTTCCTGCTCAGGAGGCAAGTCATGCCAATCTCCGTAGATGGCTCCCCTTGAATCGCGCAAGGGAAGAGAATTACGCCCCACGTCTCAACCTTGTTGCAAAATCGGAGACAGCAGCCAAACACCAGGGAGCTGCGCTCTCAGAATGCCGGCCATACGATCTCGCCGGTCGCCGGCAAAAGGTCCCGCATGATGGCATGTGAGGGCAGTCCCCGCAATAGCGGACTTATGAACAAATGCTTAATTCTCATTAATTGTGACGGTAAGGATTGACCTCCCTCGCCGAAAAGGGAGGACCAGCGGGCGATTCAAGCCACCGTGATGGGGACTTCGACTCTGACCTCTGTGCCTTCGCCCACTTTCGACTCGATCGACACGTTGCCGTTCACCAGGTGTGCACGTTCTTTCATGGCGACAATTCCGATTCCGGCGCCCGCGCTCGATGGGTTTGCGCCTAACCCGATGCCGCTGTCCTTCACCGTCAGGCGCAACATATTCTCCACCGATGCCAGCTCCACTAATACCGCTTCCGCCCGCGCATGTTTCGACACATTTCGCAGGCACTCCTGCGCGATGTGGTACAGCGAACTCGCAACCTCCGCGTTCAAGTCCTCGGGAACATCCCGGCTGCTGAATTGTGTCTTGATGCCCGACCGTTCCTCAAAGTCCTCGCAGTATTGTTCCAGGGCTGCCTCAAGCCCGATGTCATCGAGTATCGAAGGATGCAACTGATGGGAGATCCGGCGTACACTCTCCGCCGCGTCCGCCGCCCGCAGTTGCAGCGGCCGCAAGTCGCCAGCCAGATCTGCCAGCGAAGGCTTTGTCGCCAGCTTGCCCAGGTCCATGGCCAGAAAAGCTAGCTGCTGGCTCAAATCATCGTGCAGATCACGCGCCACTCGCCGCCGCTCGTCGTCCTGCGCGGTCATGAGCTGTCCGGCCAGCGTGCGTAAATCTTCCCGTTGCTGCCGCAAGGCCTGCTCATCCGCGCGCCGCTTCGAGATGTCGCTCACGAACGCCACTCCCAAAACCTCCCGCGATGAGCGGATGTAACTCAGGCTGATCTCGGCAAAAAATTCCGTGCCATCCTTGCGCCGCGCTTGTAAGTCCATGCCCAGGCCCATGGGACGGCTCTGCGGACTTCGGAAATACTGGTCGCGATTTTTCTTATGTCCGCCGCGCAACGACTCGGGCACCAGCAGGTCCACGTTCTGCCCGATCAGTTCTTCGCTTGCGTAGCCGAACAACTTCTCGGTCGCGGGATTCGCCATCACGATGCGTCCATCCGCGGCCACAATAAGGATCGCCTGCGCCGCGGATTGAAACAGCGCCTGCGTGGTCAACTCACTCTGTTCCTTTTCCTGCGTCGCGACATTCTGCAACCTTACCGCCCGGCGCACGTCGAGAGTAGCAATCAACAGCGCGATCAACGCCAGCATCGCCGCCACCATGGTGGCGATGAAACCGTCACGTAGGAGAGCCTGGCGCGTTTGCGCGCGCTCCTGCAACAACCGGTATTCCTCCGCTTCCACTTCATGCGAAGCCGCACGAATCTGCTTCATGACCGCCACGCCCTGCCCGGCAGTGACCACCTGCACGGCGGCGTCGAACCCTTTTTCTCTCCTCTGCTTCACCGCCTCCGTGAGCACTGTCATCCTTTGCGCAATCAGTGTCCCCAGATTTTTCACCCTTTCTTGCTGCCGGGGATTATCCGCGCTAAGCTCAACCAGCTCCGCCTGCCTTTGCGGAATATCCTGCGCCGCGGTGGCGTAAGGTTCCAGGTAGCTCTCGTTTCCGGTGATGATGTAGCCGCGCTCCGCCGATTCGGCGTCTTTCACATCCGACAATAGCTGTTGATTCGCGCTGATCACCTGCCGAGTGTGTTCCACCCAGTAGTCCGACTCGTTCACTTGCCGCAAGGCCAACGCCCCCACAATCGCGATGACCAGCAGCATGCCCAGCCCGACCATGGACCACAGAATCGATCTTCGTCCCAGCCGGTCGGCCCCGTTCAGCGGTTCTGTCGCCGCCCGGGTTGTCATTTCCGCCACGCCATACCTCCAGGAGGAATTGGCAGAATTTCCGCTGCATAATACACTCAAAATCCGAGTCTTCGAATATGAAAATACGTGTGCTTCTGGGCGACGATCACGCACTCATACTCGATGGCGTTCGCGCCACTCTTCAGCTCCATTTTGACATTGTGGGTCAAGCCACCGACGGCAAAGCCCTGGTTGCCGCCGCCGAGCGCCTGAAGCCCGATCTCGTCGTGCTCGACATCAGCATGCCGCTCCTCAACGGCTTCGAGTCTGCCCGCCGCATCAAGGAAATCCTGCCTGCCACCAGGCTCATCTTCCTCAGCCAGCACCTCAATCCCGCATACCTCAAGCAGGCGCTGAAGGTAGGCGCTTCCGGCTATGTGCTCAAGTCCGGAGCAACCGAGGAGCTCCAGAAGGCCATTGCCACGGTCCTTCGCGGCCAAACCTACATCACGCCGCGCTTCGGCGACGACGTGATCGCCCGTGTATGGAACCGCTCCGGCGAAGTCAGCAACGAAGCCGAGGAACTGACCGACCGCCAGCGTGAGATCGTGCAGCTCATCGTCGAAGGACGCGCCAACAAAGAGATCGCCGATATCCTCCACTTGTCCATCAAAACCATCGAGTTTCACCGCGCCCGTATCATGGCAAAGCTCGGCGTCCGCACCGTCGCCGAACTGACCAAGGTTGCCCTCCAGCAGGGCTTGATCCCCGGCTGAAAAACTAGGGCAAACCCTAGTTCCCAAGACATCTCGTAACTTGTAATCTTCATCTACGTTGTGGCGCCGGCCGCATTCTGGCCGAGGCCAACGTTTTCGCTCGTGTCCCTTTCGTTCTTACCAGGGAGAATCATGACCCGCAAACGCATCCTGATCGCCGACGATCATGAGACCATGCTCGAGGAAGTCCGCACCCTGCTTCATCAGGACTATGACATCGTCGGAGCGGTGCAGGACGGACAAGCCCTGGCGCTCGCGGCCCAGGAATTGAAGCCTGACCTCATCATCAGCGACATCAGCATGCCCGTTATGACCGGCTTTGAAGCGGCGGGCAAGCTCCGCGCACAGGGCGTGGCGGCGAAGCTCATCTTCCTGACGGTACAGTCTGGGCCTGCCTATTTGAAAAAGGCCCGCCGCCTGGGCGCCGATGGTTATGTCCTCAAGATTCATGCCCACGAACAACTTTCGCTCGCGGTCTCGAAGGTCCTGACCGGAGAAACCTATATTTCCCCCGAGCTGCCCGCCGACGGCTGGAATTAGCCTGCGTACTCCCTCCTAGCCTTTCCTGCGCAAGCCATTTCGTCTTCACAGTGCCCTCTTGCGTTCCTGCCCATTTCTCATCCCCTGAATCTGAATTGCAACCGAGCCCAAAAGACTAGGGTTTGACCTAGTAGGCAACTTCGCTTGCTCCCGCTAAAGTTCAATCACGTTGTGGGGTTCTCGAAAAGTTCTCTTGAGGAGTTTTGATATGCTGAGTCAAATTCTTCCCGCGGTCAGAACCGATCGTCTTCCACTTTCCTACGCCCCTGAGCGGACATCGTCCCCTCATTCTCCGTACGGCTTGCCGGTCGCAGACAACTGCGTCAGCACCACGCTGAGCAAGAACACTTCGGCGGCTGTCTTGTCGAAAGGCTCTCTCGACGAGCTTGATCGCATCAAGCACGCCACGGCCTATCCCGAAGGCGCCCTCATTTTCGTGGAAGGCCAGGCCCCGCGCGGCGTCTACGTCCTGTGCCAGGGCCGCGCCAAACTGATGGCCACCAGCCGCGAAGGCAAGACCTTCATCCTCAAGATCGCCCAGCCGGGCGAGATTCTCGGCCTGCACTCGGTGGTCACTGGCTCGCCCCATGAGCTGACCGTGGAAACTTTGCAGCCTTCGCAGCTGGCCTTCATTCCACGCGAAGATTTCCTTCGCTTCCTCAAACAGCATGGCGATGCCTGCCTGTACGCGGCTCAACAGATCAGCAATGACTGCCAGTCCGCTTACGAAGTGATTCGCTCCATCGGCTTGTCCCATTCCGTCGCTGAGAAGCTGGCCCGCATCGTGCTCCAGTGGTCGGCCGACGGACAGACCATCAACGGCACCATCCGGATGAAGGTGGCCCTCACGCATGAAGAGATTGCCCAGCTGATCGGCACGACCCGGGAGAGCGTGACCCGCATTCTCGGCCAGTTCAAGAAGCAGCGCATCCTGGAACTAACCGGTTCCACCTTGCTCATCCGCAACAAGGCTGCGCTCGAGAGATTGCTGGTCTGCTGACCGGCGTATGCGGATCGTGAACGCCGATCGAAAAAAATCGAAACAAGTTCTTTAAGGGGTGGCCGACCATGATGATCCAGAAGAGAAAGCGCGAAAAGGTAGTTGCCGAAATCACCACCTTCCACCTCACCCAACTGGTGCAGGGAATGGGACGCTCGCTGAGCCAGGAGGAGGCCATTGCCTTCCTGAACCAGGGTGATCGCGCCTACGACATGTGGCGGCACATGATGCACGCCGGCGAGGCCTACATTAAGTCCACGCTGCAAGGCGAGCAGCGGGCGTGCTGAGCCGACGCATTGGTCGTGTCGTGGTTACTCTTCCAAGACGCGAAAGATTCACTCCCCCCCTTTTATAGAGTGTCATCTTGAGCGAAGCAGCCGGGTGCCCCATCCTTTTCGCGCACTTTGCGAAAGGGTGGGAATCAAAACTGCGTGAACTCATGGCGTCAGCCTGGATGAGCGCAGCGAAGGATCTCAGGGGAACTTGCAGTGAAGGGTAATCTGGCGCGCCCGGAGAGATTCGAACTCCCGACCTACAGCTCCGGAGGCTGCCGCTCTATCCAGCTGAGCTACGGGCGCGCTCCGACTCACAGTTTACATCCGCACTCCGACCTCAGCAATCGCCGCTCGTTGCCGTCTCGAAAAGCGCTGTAGTGATTTACTTCAGGCCCCGGGGAAGATTACCAGCGATCTCTGCGTCCGCCGCCTCCGCGGTCGCCGCCGCGCCCGCCTCGTCCACCCCCACCGCCGCCACCGCCGGCGCGCTCCGGTTTCGGACGGGCTTCGTTCACGTTCAGAGTCCGGCCGCCCACCTGCGATCCATTCAGTCCGGCGATCGCCTTCTCGCCTTCCTCAGCGTTCGCCATCTCCACAAATCCGAAACCACGTGAGCGCCCAGTGTCCCGATCGGTCATGATGCTCACGCGATCCACTTGACCGTACGCTTCGAATAGCCGGCGCAACTCGTCTTCTCCGGTATTGAAGTCAAGGTTGCCGACGAAAATGTTCTTCACGCGGATGTCCCTCAATTGAGCTATTTGATTGTGGACTGACTTGCTGCGAGCACGTGACAGCCGGGAGGCCATCTTCGATCGAGCCGGATCAGGCGAACAGTCAAACGCGGGCCAAGTATAGCAGGTAAATCCCAGTCCCTTGTCAAATACCGGTCCGCCAAAGTTGCGTGACCGCGCAACATATCGGCTGTCTTCGGTTGCTGGCTAAGTTCTCCACGTTGACTCCCGCCCACCGAAACCTGGGGCTAGCGGCCCCGGCAATCCGCGCTTCCGTATTCTTGGAATCCCCTCCGCGCTCCTCTGTGCCCTCTGGGTTGAAGAGGCCGCGCCCGCTAGCACTCTTCTACCTTCCAGTATCCCTCGCGATGATAACCAACCTGTAACAACCGGTTCTTCGGATCGTGTCTCTTGCCGCATCCCGGACAGGTCAGATACCGGCCCCAGCGCCCGCCGTGACGGTCATACTCCGCATCGACGGCGAACGTCGTGCCACAACTGCAGGGAACCATGAACATCCTGAATCCCGCTTCCGGTTTTTCCTTCAACGCACGCTTTGCCATGACTAACCTTCATTCACCGTCGCCAGTGCGCCCCTCTTCCTGCGATTCGACTGCAACACCTTCTTACGCAGCCGGAGCATCTTCGGGGTCACCTCGACAAACTCATCTTCGGCGATGAACTCGATCGCCTGTTCCAGGTTCAACTGCCGGAACGGCACCAGCCGGATCGCTTCATCCGCCGTCGAAGCCCGCATGTTGGTCAGCTTCTTCTCGCGGACCACGTTCACATCCAGATCGTTGTCCTTCGCGTTCTCGCCGATGATCATGCCCTCGTACACATCCACGCCCGGACCCACGAACAATTCGCCGCGCTCCTGCAGATTCCACAGGGCGTAAGAAGTGGTCACGCCGGGCCGGTCGGAAATCAGCGCGCCTGTCGGCCGATGGGGAATCTCGCCTTGCCACTCCGTGTACCCATCGAACAACGAGTTCATCACAATCGTGCCGCGCGTGTCTGTGAGCAACTGGCTGCGCAGGCCAATCAAGCCGCGACTGGGCACCCGGAACTCGATGCGCACTCGCCCGTATCCGTGGTTGTGCATGTTGCTCACTTCGCCTTTGCGCGTGCCCAGTTGCTCCATGACCACCCCGACAAATTCTTCCGGCACGTCGACCGTCAGCTTCTCCACCGGCTCCATCAGCCGGCCGTCCACGCGCTTGGTCACGATCTCCGGCTTTCCCACCATCAACTCGTAGCCTTCGCGCCGCATCATCTCGATCAGGATCGAAAGCTGCAGTTCGCCCCGTCCCATCACCTTGAACGAATCCGTCGTGTCCGTCTCGCTCACGCGCAGCGAGACGTTAGTTAGCAGCTCCTTGTCCAGACGCTCCCGCAGATTTCGCGACGTCACGTAGGTTCCGTCTCTCCCCGAAAAAGGAGATGTATTCACCGTAAACAGCATTGCAATCGTCGGCTCGTCGATCACGATGTGCGGCAACGGCGCGGGATTCTCCGCATCGGTGATCGTCTCTCCGATCGTGATCCCTTCCACACCCGCCACCGCTACGATGTCGCCCAACTCAGTCTGCGTGATATCGGTGCGCTTCAAGCCGGAAAACGAAAACAGCTTTGTGATCTTCGTTTTGTGAAAAGTCCCGTCCAGCTTGGCGATCGCAACTTCTTCCCCGGTGTACATCATGCCGTTGAAGACCCGCGCAATCGCCAGCCGTCCCAGGTAATCGCTGTAATCGAGGTTCGCGACCAGGATCTGTAGCGGCCCCGCCGCGTCGCCGCCCGGCACCGGGATCGTCTTCACGATGGCTTCGAACAGCGGCTGCAGATTTTCTCCCCCGCCCCGGATATCGGTCGAAGCCGTCCCCGCCTTCGCATTCGTGTACAGGACCGGGAAGTCGAGCTGGTCCTCCTGCGCATCCAGGTCGATGAACAGATCGTAGATTTCGTTCAGCACTTCCTGCGGCCGCGCGTCGGACCGGTCGATCTTATTCATCACGACGATGGGCGGCAGCTTCGCTTCCAGCGCCTTGCCCAGGACGTAGCGCGTCTGCGGCAGCGGACCTTCGCTCGCGTCCACCAGCAGCATCACACCGTCCACCATCTTCAGAGCGCGCTCCACCTCGCCGCCAAAGTCACTGTGGCCCGGCGTGTCCACGATGTTGATCTTCACGTCGTGATAGAAGATCGCCGTGTTCTTCGCGAGAATAGTGATGCCGCGCTCGCGCTCCAGTTCGTTCGAATCCATCACCCGCTCAATGATGTGCTCGTTCGAGCGGAAAGTGCCGCTCTGTTGCAGCATGGCGTCGACCAGCGTGGTCTTGCCGTGGTCCACGTGCGCGATGATGGCAATGTTGCGAATCCCCGTACTCAAATCAGTTCCTTTCGTCGCTCGGCTGTGAGGTCTCCTTACCACTTTACTATGCGGAGCGACCTGCGTCTTCCAGAGCCTTCTTCAAGAGGGAAGCAAAAGTGTACTCTGTGATTCTCGGTGCCTTCCGTAGTTGAAAAGACTCGATTCCTTCGTGAACCTCCGTGTCCTCTGTGGTTTAAGGGTTTGGCCGCCTCAAATCCGAAATCGCCTGCCTCTCGTATCCCCTATGGCGAAATCTTTGTCACGCCCGGCATCTGTGGTAGCATCCGCGCCGTCGCCATGGAGGTCATCGATGCAAGGCACGATGATGAACTACCCGCTGTCGCTGCCTCACATTCTCGAGCGAGCGGGAAGACTCTTCCCCGAGCGAGAGATCGTCTCCCGCCTGCCCGACCGCTCGCTGCATCGTTACACCTACCGCGACTTCCACCACCGCGCCCGCTCCCTCGCCGAAGCGCTTCAGAAAGCTGGCCTCCAGCGCGGCGACCGCGTCGCCACCCTCATGTGGAACCACCACATCCATCTCGAAGCCTATTTCGGAATTCCCTGCGCGGGCGGAGTTGTCCACACGCTGAACCTTCGCCTCGCCCCAAACGATCTGGCCTACATCGTGAATCACGCGCACGATCGCTTCCTCCTCGTCGACGACGTGCTCCTCCCTTTGTTCCAGAAGTTTTGCCCGAACATTAATCTCGAACGCGTGATCGTCGCTCCGCTCAGCGGAAAGCCGGTTCCGGACGCTTTTCAAAACTACGACGCATTTCTGCGAACCGCCACCGGCTCCTTCCAGCATCTCGAACTGGACGAAAATGAAGCCGCCGCGATGTGCTACACCTCGGGCACCACCGGATTTCCCAAAGGCGTCGCCTACTCCCATCGCTCGCTGGTGCTGCACGCCGCCATGAGCGCGCTCCCTGATCTGATGGGCTACTCGCATTGCGACACGGTCCTTCCCATCGTTCCCATGTTTCACGCCAATGCCTGGGGCATGCCCTTCGCCGCCACCATGATTGGCTGCAAGCAGGTTTTTCCCGGCCCACATCTCGACGCGGAGAATATTCTCGACCTGTCCGCAGGAGAAAAGGTCACACTTACTGCTGGCGTTCCTACGGTTGCTCTCGCCGTCGTCGAAGCGCTCGAGAAGTTTCCCGGCCGCTGGAAACTCGCTCCGCACATTCGCATGCTGGTTGGCGGGGCGGCGCCGCCGGAAGTCCTTATCCAGCGCCTCGACCGGCAAGGCATCGAGCTTATTCAAGGCTGGGGGCTCACCGAGTCCTCGCCCATCGCCAGCGTCTCCAAGCTGAAGTCGCACATGGAAGGATGGTGCGATCGCGACAAATATGCCGCGCGCTCCAAAGCCGGGATGCCTGCGCCCTTTGTCGACATGCGCATCATCGGCGACACCGGCGAGGCTCCCTGCGACGGTGTTTCCATGGGCGAGATCGAACTGCGCGGCCCCTGGATCGCCGCCAGCTACTACGATCTGCCGGAAGAGAAGAACAAATGGACTGCCGACGGCTGGTTCCGCACCGGCGACGTCGGGACCATCGACGCCGAAGGCTATCTCAAGATTACCGACCGAACTAAGGATCTCATCAAGTCGGGCGGCGAATGGATCAGCTCCGTCGATCTTGAAAACGCCATTGTCGCGCACCCCGACGTGCGCGAAGCCGCCGTCATCGCCGTCCCGCATCCCAAGTGGCAGGAGCGGCCGTTCGCGGTCGTCGTATTGCGCGAGGGATCAAAGATCACGTCCGCAAACCTCTGCGAATTTCTCGCAACGAAATTTGCCAAGTGGCAGCTCCCAGCCGCCTGCGTCTTCGTCGACCAGTTGCCGCACACCTCGACCGGCAAGCTGCTCAAAGCCGAATTGCGGAAGCAGTATCAGGAGTGGAAATGGGAGAGCTGAAGCACGCCGTTTGAGAAAAACCCGGCAACTAAGGAACTCTCACCATTTGAGAGCTCTGTCATCCCGAGCGTAGTGCCAGGTTCGCGAAGCGAACCTCGCAGGAAGTTGAGGGACCCTTTGTCTTAATGCTTACGAAATCAACTTGCTTCGTGCCCTCCGTGTCCTTCGTCGTTAGCTCGTAATCCTCTTTGCCCCCTGTGCCCTGTGTGGTTAAGAGGTTCCGACTTTGACTTTCCTTCGCGTCCTTGGTGGTTAACTCTCAATCCTCTGCGTCCTCCGCGTCCTCTGCGGTAAGGGTTGTAAATTACCCCGCCACCACCGACGCGCTCTCTACGCGCTTCGGCCGAGGCCGTCCCGCCAGCCGCTTCTCCACTTCCTTCACCGCGCGCTGTGCCGCCGCGATCGCCGCCGACGAAGTCGACTCCGGTCCCTCGCAATCCGTATTCGCGAAGAAGATCCGGTCCATCGGTTGCCGCACCACCGGCTGCACCTTCGTGTACAGTCCCGGCGTCGACATATAAAGAGGATGCCCTCGCCGATAGATGTGCACCTCGACCGGGTCTACATTGAACGCAGGCATCAGCTTCTGGAAATCCTTCAGCACGCTCTCCGCCACCCGCCGCGCGCTTGGCTCAGTCAGCAACTTCGCCCGTTCTTCCTCATGCAGCGGCGTGTAGCACGTTAGGATGTTGTGCTTCTGCTTGTAGCCCGGCTGATTCCGCAACACCCAGTCAGCCACGATGAAGTCGGTGAACGTATTTCCCGGGCACCACGTGTCATATCCTTTATTGAAGACCGGCTTATCGAAAATCAAATTCACCACTGGATACGGAATGTAACGCATCTGCTGC